>Ga0326727_10000925_pt1 | contig 114354 bp, 114 predicted proteins | sample MB2enrmetagenome_FD_207643 | JGI IMG/M metagenome (GOLD analysis project Ga0326727, IMG submission 207643) | Lab enriched peat soil microbial communities from McLean, Ithaca, NY, United States - MB29MY | ecosystem: Environmental > Terrestrial > Soil > Wetlands > Peat | place: USA: New York... | reverse complement strand
ACCCGGAAATCGTTTAGGATCATAATCTGCGCCTTCTAAAGCAAGCGTTGCTTGCTTGAGATTTATTTCTTGTCCAATGCCGGTGGATGCAACCACATTTACAATTTCAATGGTGTCCCGCGGTTCAGCCATCTGCCCTATTCCCTGTTGTTATGAAGCCCAAGCTAGAGAGCATGGAGATCAACGGACGGCTCTACGTCCAGCGTCATTTTCCAATATCAATATTTTGGGAAGCGTCCACTTCGTACCTCCCACGGCTCAGCCATGACTCCGCGCCGCGCTAGCGACCAAAAACCATTAAGCTGTAGGAATAGTGTGTTCTAGCTTAAAATTTTCCCTTTTGCCGCCATGCTACCGCCCTCTAACCCGATCCCAAGATGACTTCTTGTGGTGGATTCCTAATCGTGCAGCAGCCCACGCACCTTTTCCTTAGATTCACACGAGCATCGGAGTAAACGTATCGACCGCTTGGGCACGTCCAAAAAAGTTGGACGTCTTTCCATTAGTCCATACACGCCTGATTCGTCTAGGTTTGATTGCTCAGTTTTTCGGCAGCGGAAGCGTTGCGCTCTCTGAAACCTTCAGATTGCAGAGCACCCTGAAATCAATGATTGGAACAGTATTTTGAGTTCTCCTAGACCGTACGAAATCCAATGCATGCCTGCCAAAGGCAAAGTACCAGGACAGAATAATACTGTGATAAGGAAGTGAACTGCGTATGTCATCAATGAGAGCCGTTCAAATTAGCGAGCCGGGTGCTGATTTCGAATTAGTGGATAAGGAAATCCCCAAGCCCAAGGAGAACGAAGTACGCGTTAAAGTGCAAGCCTGCGGCGTTTGCCACGGAGAGGCCGTGGTAAAAGAGGGAACCTTTCCCGACATCAAATATCCCCGAGTCCCAGGACATGAAGTTGTCGGGACAATTGATAAACTCGGTTCGAATGTTGCATTCTGGGAGACTGGTGAACGAGTGGGAGTTGGGTGGTACGGAGGGCCGTGCCTTGCGTGTGAAGCGTGCCGAATGGGGGACCCCAGTACGTGTACGAGCTTCTTAACTACGGGGGTTTCATTTGATGGCGGCTTTGCTGAATACCTGGTCGTGCCCATTCAGGCGCTGTCAATGATACCCTACGAGCTCAACCCCTTAGAAGCAGCGCCTCTACTATGTGCCGGTAGGACAAGTTTTAGTGCGCTGCGTTACAGCGGTGCGAAGGCCGGCGATCTGGTGGCAATCCTCGGTCTCGGAGGTCTTGGCCATTTAGGGGTGCAGTTCGCTCGAAAGCTCGGTTTTAAAACGGTGGCCCTATCGCGCGGCACGGGCAAACAAGAGTTGGCCTATACGTTAGGTGCCCACGTCTATATTGATACTGAGTCTTCAAATCCGGCAATGGAGCTCCAAAAGCTTGGCGGCGCACGGGTTATTCTGGCGACCGCGCCCAATGGTAAAGCGATCTCGGACGTCGTAAACGGGCTTGGTTTTGAGGGCGAGTTAATAGTGGTCGCATGCCCTAGCGATCCGATACAAGCCTTTGCCTGGCAGTTGTTGGGCGAACGGCGTTCGATCAAGGGATGGACTGTAAGACCTGCAAAACATATGTCCGAAGACGTGCTGAATTTTAGTGTTATTTCCGGGGTTCTGCCGATGATAGAAGTTTTTCCGTTGGAGCAAGCGGCATTGGCGTACGAGAAGATGATGACTGCTAAAGTACATTTTAGGGCAGTCTTAAAAGTAGGTGACTGACGGGAGGTCATTATGCAAGACGTCTTAAAACTTATCCAGGTAAGGCACTCAGCAAGGGCTCCCTTCGATCCGCAACGCCCCGTACCGAAGCAGGATCTGGCGCAGATTTTGGAGGCGGCGCGTTGGTCGCCTACCGCCCACAACATGCAGAACTTTGAAATAATCGTCGTTGATGATACGCAGCTTCTGCAACAGTTGGGGAAGATTGAATCTCACATCTCGGAGGAGTTCATTCAGGAGAACTATGAGCAGCTCTCGTTTTCAGAAGAGGAGTTACGCCAAAAGAAGGTCGGGATCCTCGGCGCTATGTTTCCCCCGACGTGGACGGATCCTGCCAAGGTGGATGAGGCCGTTCGTGAGACTTCGTTCCTGAACCGGACCATTAGAGGCAGTCCGGTGCTTCTGATCGTGGTCTACGATCCAAAGAAAAGAGCTCCTGCTTCCGAGGGCGATGTCTTGGGCATGATGAGCCTCGGTTGCGTTATGGAGAACATGTGGCTTATGGCGCAGTCCCTCGGGATTGGCTTTATGATAATGAGTGTATTCAGCGCAGACTCAATAGAGAATGAGGTAAAGCGAGTTCTCGATATTCCCGAAAACATGAAGATTGCCTACGCCTGTCGCCTGGGCTACCCTGTCTCTGCGTCAGCTAAATATCCAAGGGTGCGCCGCAATGTGGAGGATTTCACCCACTATAACCGATTTGGCAATTTGGCGAAGACCATGCGGTCATAAACCCCTTTTGCTGCAAATTCGTCGCGGAATAAGCAGACAGGGCATTCAGTCGTCAAAATAGACAAGCCCCTGCGCGTGGGGATAGCCAATTTGGCGAGAAAGAAGAAGAGGAGACAAAGAATGAGCGAAGTAAGCGTTAAAAGACTTACTGACCTAAAAGACACCGTTAAAATCTGGCAAAGCGTACGGACACTGCAAATAGACGCTTTAGAACTTCAGTGCGGACGTTCTTAAATTCGGCTGTATTTGATGTCGCTGCTCTTCGACACGGTGGCAAACAACATATTGCTAAACCACAAATTCAGACTAGGATCTCCCGCGATCCCGGGGGCGTATGCGTTGTAGCCTTGCCATTGGTCGGCCTATTCTTTATTGTCTCAGCGTCGGCTTACACACACAATTTAAAGATAACGATTTGTGCCCGCGTTTTGGGTAGTTGGACGGATGTTCATAGAAACGTATTTGCAGTTTAAGTAGATCGAGTCAGCCGAAGCTTGACAGGACGTTCTTCACAAGAGTATAAGGGATATCCTTCTTGCTATGCAATGCAAGCAGAACGATATCCCTGCAAGCGAGAAGCTTTTCAAAATCCTGAGCGGACAGCACGACGCGCTCATCGTCTTGACTCATCGCCAATATGTTTAACGGCTCGTACGAGTCTGCGATGAAGCGCTCTTTTCTCTTCGTGTCGCGGTTTCCCATTTCATCACTCCTTCTTGATCATCGTGCCAGGCGCCTATCGATAGCGTTGCCCTCGCCGTCGCGTGGGAAAGAAGCCTAGGTAAAAGACCTCTTTCATAATTCAATAGTTTCGCTCAAAAAAAGAGCTAGCACATGAGTCCAGACAGCACGATGAACAGTGAAGCGACGTAGATCGGGAACTGCCAGCTGATGCCTGCAGCGTCGTGAGCACAATCTTTAAGCGCCTGTGGCATCGATTTTATTACTTATTGTTGCTAAACCGTTTGCCACAACGATCATAGTGCTGGTCAACTTTGTTCTTAAGTCTGCTCCGAGGTCGAAAAATGGAAACGGCGATCATCCGCATATTTGAGCAACATCTCGATTTCCTGTCACCAGATGTGGCTACGCAACTTGCTCAGCGATTTATGGCTCAGTTCGGAGACATATACACCTGTCCAAGCCTCGAAGACGTGCCCGCAGAGGAATTAGGCAAAGCGCACAGGTTTCTGTTCCACGAGTTAAAACAGCTTGTTCAGCGCGATCCCCGCCTGGATCTGCGTTATCCTGATGAGGCAATAAACAACGTTGTGCTTATGTTGTTCGACAGTTTGGTGCGAGTCTTCACGCCCCAGTCGAACGATACGTTAAAATGACCATCGTTATGTGGTGACCGAGGCATTCCGCCGAAGTACAACGTAAGTTGAGCACTGGGCTGCTCTGCTGCGGCGTGAAAGAAGCGTTTTTCAGCGCTCAGCTGGCTTGTTGCAGTGTTGCATTAAACGTAGTCACGACGTCGCTAACTTGGATTATATAACTTGCAGGAGAAGTAGGCTGGTCGCCCTGCATTTTTATATACGAGGTCGTGCTGGGCAGGCTGTTTGCAACACTCAGATAGCTCTGATGTGTATTAGTGGAGCTTGCAGTTGTCAGGGCTGGGAAATTAACAAGCTCGGCAGCTGTTGTAGCGTTATATCCTTGGTCGATGCTGTTGACATAATTGCTTGCATCAGACTCAGAGGCAAACTTCAGGTACTGTGCAGTATACGCAAGGCTTTCATTCTGATTGGTTACTCTGTAAGTCACCATCGCGTTTGTGGCATTGATCCATTGGATTGTTTGGTTCAACGTTCGAACCCAGCTGGCGTTATTATACGCTTGTAGATCATCGTTGATGACGGCTTGGAGCACTGGATCGTGGGTTGTGCTGCTAGCAGATTGCGAGGTATTCTGCGTGCTTGACGTGCAGCCGGCGGCGAGAACACTTGCGATTATCGCCGCAGCAATGAGGATGGCGACTCTTGATCTCATAAAGTAAATAAGCGCAGATTCCACAATTAATAGTTTTCTATTCGCAAAAAGCAAAGCTGCTAGGCTCTTCTTTTTTAAAAAGAGGGTTTATGGAGCTCTTTGTAACGTTTTTTCAGCTCCAAAGCGTTCAAATGGGGAATAAGCGGCATTAGCTGCTTTTCCGGCGCTGGTCGAGGAAACGTGCAAGAGCCGTGCACTATGGCTGTAGACTCACTGATTCATCGTCAGTCTTTCGTTTGCCTCCCAAACAAGTTAAGGATCTCCATCGGGACGGGAAGCACGATGACGGAGTTGTTCTCCTCACCGATTCGGACCATGGTCTGAAAGAGTCGAAGCTGCAAAGCGGCAGGCGACTTCTCGATCGTCCGAGCTGCTTCCAATAGCCGATCCGCTGCCATCGCTTCACCTTCTGCAAGCGTGATGCGGGCGCGCCTGTCGCGTTCTGCTTCAGCTTGGGCGGCCATCGATCGCTTCATTTCCTCAGGGAGCTCGACGTCCTTCAGCTCGACTGATAATACATGAATGCCCCACGGCATCGTAAACTCGTCGACAAACTTGCGGATTCTTTCGCCGAGCTCGTCACGTCGAGCGAGGACCGTGTCAAGCTCAACGGTTCCTACGACGTCCCGCAGACTCGACTGTGCGAGTTGGTTTATCGCGTACCCGTAGTTGCTTATCTCGATGACCGCCTTGTCTGCCTCGACGACTTTGTAGAAGATCACCGCGTTGATCTTGCACGAGACGTTGTCTTTTGTGATAACTTCCTGCCGCGGAATGTCTAAGGTGTTCACGCGCAAGTCCACTTTCTTGATCGATTGAAACGCCGGGAATATGTAGCGTAATCCTGGGGGGTAGACGGTTCTGAACGATCCGAAGGTGAATTTCACCCCTCGTTCGTATTGGTAGATCACGCGAAGCCCAGTGAGCAAATAGATGGCGATCACCACGACGACAAAAATCGCCACTCCAACGATAGCGCTAATATCTATTTGAGCAAACATAGACGACACCGCTCACTCAAACGACGCGCGGGGTGATTAACTTTTCTAGCAAAAAAAGCTCCGCTCCGCAGGCTTCAAAAAAGAAAACTGGTAAGGATTCCTAGTTTGCTGCTAGCCGCCACCGGGGCATCGAAGAAGGTCTTGGTGCCTTCGCTCATGTTCTAGAATCTCTCTGGCGTCAGCAGTGCATTGCTTGCACACCCTATATTGGGCCAACATATAGGCAGGACTGAATATCCTCTCCAAGTTTTCCGATTGCATCTGCCCGGCACCGCTGGCAATGGCGCATCTGTTTCACGTATTTTGTACATTCATCCTGCATCTTACGCTTCATCTCCATTGTTGGCGGCGCTATATCGGCAAACTTGTATTGTGCAATAAGGGGGATCACGTTGAAAGTATACACACCCATTTCGCCTACCTTTTTTGCAATCTCCGGAATATGTTTGTCGTTGATGCCCGGAATATAGACCGTATTGATTTTCACGATCATATGCCGCTTTACCGCCTCTTCAATGCCTCGTAACTGCTGGGAGAGGAGAATTTTTGCACCTTTGATCCCCGTATAGCGTTTGCCCTTGTAATTAATAAACGCGTAGATCTTTGCCCCGATCTCTGGGTCAATGGCGTTAAGGGTGACGGTGACATTACCCACATCATATTTCTGGAGCAGGTCGATCTTATCGGGGAGCAATAATCCGTTTGTACTGAGGCACTTGATAACATTGGGGTACTGCTCGTGAACACGGCGAAGCGTTTCAAAGGTTTCTTCATTTGCGAGCGGCTCGCCCGGCCCGGCGATCCCTATGACCTTAATATAATCATATTTGTCAATTACTTCTTTAACCAGTTCCATAGCTTCATCAAGATCGAGTACTTTTGTTGTGACACCGGGGCGGCTCTCGTTCACACAGTCAAAGTCACGAATACAGTAATTACACTGGATATTGCATTTGGGTGCTACCGGAACGTGACACCGCCCGAATGTATGGCACGCTTTTTCGGAAAAGCAGGGGTGTTCCTGGATCTTGCGCATCTGTGACGGGTCCCACAGGACTTTACTACCTGCGACGTCTGCAATTCTCATCTCATCGGACATAGTCAACACCGCTACGTGCGTTGTGAATGCTTAAACAAAGTTCAATTGTGGTAGAGGGATCCACTTTACCCCTAGCCACTTTGTTTTCCCATTTGTTAAAGGTTGTCTGTTTCATTATTGATAAGAAAGGGAACGGTCCTTATCTCTCAGGCAATTCTCTCTCCCCAAAATCGACCGTAGGTGAGCTCAGAACACCCTTACCACTGTAAAGGGTGTTTCATGAGTCATGCTTTCATTACTCTCTTCAGTTATTTTATCGACCGGCTAAATTGCAGCAAACGCTCCACGCAAGTCTCGATATCGCCGGCGCAGTTTTTATTGATTCGGTTCGAACATCAAAAAAATCAGCGCCGTTTCGCAGAGCACTCCAAAAAACCTGCATATATTAATATGAAAATAAAGATATTAAAATATTTGCTTGACGTGTCCCCCTTTGAGCGCGCACATCAAGCAGCGTGGTGTCTACCCGGAAGGTAGAGGCATAATCGGATCTTATTCTCCGCCCCAATCTTCTTCGGGAAGTTCGCAGCACTTTCTGAGTGCGTCGCGAGCTGTCGCGACAGCTGGTATACCTGCCGTCACCGCGAGGACCCCCAACGTGTCGAGGACCTCTTCACGCGAAGCGCCCATGTTCATCGCGGCGCGCATCTGTGCTGTTGCACAAGCTTCACACCCCATTGCTGAAACGACTGCGAGGGCAATTAGTCTCTTTGTTTTTGCCGAAATCGCTCCGTCGCTCAGAAGCGCTTTATCCATGTTATAGATGACGTCAAACATCTTCGGATGCGACTCGTAAATAAGCTTCAGAAGCGCTGGGGAGAATCCCATGTCTTTTCTAAGTTCTTTAAGTTCTACATCTCCAATAGGCATGTTTCAAACCTCTAGATACAGATAAATGTTATAATATAAATCAATAGTTGAATCGTTGACAGCGAATTCATGTGGCTGTGGCAGCTCTAGAAACGAAGCTGGCGCCTAAGTCAAGAGCCGGACTGCACGGCGTGCCGATGCGTTCGCGTGGCGGAAGGACGACCATTATTGCACGAAAAAAATGAAAAACGCTGAGGAAGAAGAGTTTCCTGAGGATCGTAAGAAACGCCAGCGTTTAACGGAGCCGGAGGGCTTGCCGAAAGGCGAAGAGTGCCCCCACTATCCGTGTCATTTCAAAGGACAAGTGTGCGTATTTTGTTATTGCCCGAAGTACCCGTGTGAGGACCCCCAGCTCGGTAAGTGGATAGTGAGCTCTCAAGGCGACGTTATCTGGACGTGTATTGACTGCAGACTAATCCATAAGAACAGAATAGCGGAATATCTGCGTGACCATCCTGAGGCAACTATCGACCAATTGAAGCGCATTGACGCCGAGTAGTCGTGTGCGCACACTAAAGTCTCGCAGGATCCTTTTTTACGCAGTTAGGCGGCTGAGCATTAGTAATATCCCAGTGGACGTGGGCTTGCCATCAATTTTATATAGAACTGTACGCAATGTAATCACGTCATTTCACGTTTATAGGAGGAAGAGTATGGCAGGACGACCCACAGGACAACTTGTTAATGCCGGCGGACAGCCGATTTTGATTCTCAAAGAGGGCGCCACTCGGACGCGAGGCGAGGAAGCCCAAAGCATGAATATTGAAGCTGCGCGCGCCGTAGCAAATGCAGTACGAACGACTCTTGGCCCTAAGGGGATGGACAAAATGCTCGTCGATAGTATCAGCGATGTTGTCATCACCAACGACGGAGCCACCATCCTAAAAGAGATGGATATTGAACATCCCGCTGCTAAGATGGTCGTTGAGGTCGCTAAGACCCAGGACGACGAAGTCGGCGACGGGACCACAACCGCGGTCGTGCTCGTTGGTGAACTTTTGCGAGAAGCAGAGGAGCTTTTGGGTGAAGACGTCCACCCCACGATAATCGCCGCGGGGTTCAACTTGGCCGCGCGCAAGGCGACAGATGTACTTACTGAAATGGCTTTTGAAGGCGATGATGCGACGCTTAAAAACGTTGCGATGACGGCCATAACGGGCAAAGGCGCTGAGATGATGCTCGGCAAGATAGCTGATATCGTCGTCGAAGCTGTGCAGCTCGTCGCTGAGGACGTCGATGGAAAGAAAACTGTAGACCCCGACGACATCAGTGTGGTGCGCCGCTACGGGGCATCGGTCGATGATTCAAAACTCGTGCACGGCCTCATTATCGACAAAGAAAAAGTGCACCCGCTTATGCCCACGACGGTGAAAGACGCCAAGATAGCTCTTCTTAACGTTGGCTTGGAGATCGAAAAAACGGAGATCGACGCGAAGATTGAGATAAACGATCCAGGACAGATGCAGTCGTTCTGGGATGAGGAAGAGCGGAGGCTTGAATCGATCGCCGACAAGGTTATTGTAAGCGGGGCAAACGTCGTTTTTTGCCAGAAAGGGATCGATGATCTCGTCCAGCATTATCTTGCGAAAGCGGGCATCTTGGCGGGACGGCGGGTCAAGAAAAGCGATATGAAACGCCTCGAAAAGGCGACTGGGGGCAAGATTACCGACACGCTGGAAGATATTGCCCAACTCGGCTATGCCGGTCTGGTGCAAGAACGAAAAATCGGCGACAATGAGATGATTTTTGTCGAAAAAACCCAAAACCCCAAAGCGGTATCTATTTTGCTCCGCGGCAGCATCGAACACGTTGTCGACGAGATGGATCGGGCGGTAAACGACGCCCTGAAAGTCGTCTCATTGACCCTTGAGAAGAACCAGGTACTGGCAGGCGGTGGCGCTCCGGAGATTGAACTTGCAATGGCTCTGCGCGACTATGCGACGACTTTTGGCGGGCGTGAACAACTCTCCGTGCGCGCTTTTGCGAATGCGATGGAGATCATTCCAAAAACGCTCATTGAAAATGCCGGTGGAGATCCACTCGACAAGCTTGTGGAGCTTCGCAGTGCCCACGAATCGGGCGATCGAAATGCCGGTATATCAGTGGACGGTGAGGTGAGGGACATGCTAGCTCTCAATGTTGTTGATCCCCTCCGCGTAAAACTAAACGCCGTCGAATCTGCGATGGAGACTGCCAACATGATTTTGAGGATTGACGATGTCATCGCTGCGAGCACAGAAAAGCCCGAATTTGGTGGCGAAAGTCCAGAGATGTACTAAGAAGCGAACTGTGATTGACTGATGACTGTGCTTGGCAGTCATCGCTCTCTTTTTTTGAGGCCACAAATCGCGAATGCGGCTCTGTCCTCCGATCTACAACGCAAAGGCTGCTCGGCCAGCTAGCACAACTTATAAATAGTCAAGAATTGCTCCTGTGAGTGGTTTTCAGGCGAAGATCGGCAGGCGGAAGTTTGCACCATGACACGTGAGTCGCGAGCTTATGCGGCAAAAAGGGATTATTACAATTTTAATTGTTACGATAATGCTGTTTTCGTGTGGCTGTTTGGGGGGTGGGCAGAGCAATAATACTAACACGGCACCTCTTGCGAACTCCTTACTAATCGTCAGATCGGTTGAGGTAATGGTGGGCTACAACACCTCGCTTTCCTGCGTCTTGAACATGACGAACGGGCAGGGCCTTAACAATCAGGTCGTTTACTGGTATCTCGACGGCAAACTTCTTGGGCAAAGCTCCACCTACTTTGGCTTTGCAACATACAACCTGTCTGTCAGCGACGTCTCGGGACTTGCGGTGGGAGAACACCAAATTCTCGCAAAATACAATGGCAACGCTGATTATGCGGGTTCACAAGGAGAAGGCGTGTTGCTTATTATAGCGGCACCAACAGCAACGCCAACACCAGCACCATCCCCGGTACCAACGCCAAAACCAACACCAACGCCATCGCCTTCCCCGACGTCTAGGCCCACACCGAGTTCGTCACCAATACCCACAGCTGGCCCGACCCCTCCGAACCTAGTCCAACAGGGAGTCCGAGTCCCACGGTAAGTCCTTCGTCGACCTTGTCGGCGAGGAGAACGCGAACGGTTGCCTAAGATGCGGGCTTGTGTCGTCGCGACGCGACGGGCGGACGATGCCGCTGTGACTTCTCGCTTTTCTCAGGCAGGCACAAGGGATCCAAGCGAGACTCGCGCAGGGCGCCTTACGGTAGGGTGTGATAAGCGTCCCATACTGAAATCGCGCGGGTGATCTCTTCACTTCTGCAGGACGTGCGATTTGAGCCACTCAGCAATCGTCGGTAGCTCAAGTTCGTTTCGTGCAATAGCTAACACGAAATTCTTTATCTGTGCGTTGGGATCTACATAGTAACCATCTTGCTCTAAGAATAGATCGCATGCTAGAAAACCGGTTCTTTTCGTGCCTTTGATCAATGCATTCGTACTGATGATACATTCGATCAGGGCAGCAGCTTTTAAGAATATGTTGGGATAAGGCGTGTAGCCGTGAATTTGCGTTCGAGGGCGATCGAGGCAGCTTGAAAGTAGATTTTCGCGAATTCCTGGGTGAAGACACGTGTCGCCCTCGCCTTCGATCGCCTCAATCATCTTGTGGTGTGTGCTTCGAATCTGCTGTATTGTCAAGTACACGACCACGCTAAAACTCCGCAAGCTCTTCTAGCACGCTCCGGTACCGCTCTATGGCGTCATTGAGCAGCCGCTCAAAGTCCTCTTCTTGCTGAAAAGTTTCGTGGGCAATGCCTGACTCGGCTGTATCTGCCTCTCGCTCAATCTTTGACAAACTTGTTGTACGCGCGGCTTTGAAAACCGTGGTATTTAGAAAATCCTTCAGCGTCGCGCTGATCTAGCGACTTATCATTAAATGAAACGAGTGCCTCCGAATACAACGCCTTGGGCGAACTTCGAGCGACGACAGTTGCAATCCCATTATGAAGTAGCAGCGTGGCCGACCCGGTGACCCTTTCTTGCGTTTTGTTGATGAACGCGTCTAGTGCGGCGGTCAGCGGTTCGTCTAGTAAGCCTTGATAGATCAGCTCAGCCCACGCTGCTTCAACTTGCGCCTTGAACCTGCGTTCCTGTCGAGTCAGGACGAGTGCCTCCAACTCTTCGTGAGCCGTCAGAATGACTGTCGCTGCTGGATGTTCGTAGATCTCTCGCGCTTTGAGGCCAAGAATGCGGTCCTCTATGAGGTCGGTTCTACCGACACCGAATTTTCCCGCCACCTCGTTGAGCTTTCTGATGAGCTGGAGTCCGCTCACTTGTGCGCCATCTAATGCGACTGGGATGCCTTTTGCGAAATCGAGGCTCAACAGGAGCTTTCCTTGCGTTTTCGTCGGCGCAGTTGTCCACTTATAAATGTCCTCCGGCGGGATACAGGAGGGATCTTCGAGACGCCCCCCCTCGATGGAACGCGACCATAAGTTTTCATCCACGCTGTACGGCTTCTCAAAAGTAATCTGGACGTCAAGATCGTGTTCAAGCGCATATTCGATCTCCTCAGAACGCGTGAGATTGAGTTCACGCATTGGCGCGTGAATCTTGTATGCTGCTGCTCGGAACACCGCTTCGAATCGAAGCTGGTCATTGCCTTTTCCGGTGCAGCCGTGTGCGATCGCTGAGACGTGCTCTCTCTCGGCGATTTCGAGCACTTTCTTTGCGATGAGTGGTCGGGCAATGGCTTGTCCTAGGGTATATCCTTCGTAGTTGCCGTTTGCTTTGATCAGCGGAAACAAGTACTTCTCCACGAACTCGTTCTTTGCGTCGACGGTGTAGTGCTTGTCGCTCAGCTTGCCAGCCCGCGCTTCTGCCTTTCTCAGGTCGCTCTCGGGTTGGCCGACGTCAACCGTAACGGTCACAATCTCATCATATTGGTATTGCTCTCTCAAGATCGGAATGCAGACAGAAGTGTCAAGACCTCCAGAATATGAAAGCACGACTTTGCTCATCACAATCACCTCGATGAAGTGGCAGGGGTTTTACAGATTGCCCACGCGTGTCTGTTATCGGCCCCTCAAGCGCGCGCGTGAATTACGGCGGTGTTGGCGACCGTATCTGAGAACCGCTGTCGCGGGTCACCTTGAGTCGCGAAGCCAACGATCAGGTCCAGTGCGAATAGGAGCGCGAATGCCGGGAGCCAGGCTTTGGTGAAACTTCTCACAAAAGCCTTTATATAGCTCATGCTGCCCGCAAGCGACCTCACTTTTACGTCCATGAAGCGCTTGCCGATTGTCGCACCAGTCGATCCTTCGAGTGCGACATAGTACCCCCACACGATGATGAGGCCAAATACGGCTGAAAATCCCGAAAATAATCCGCCAAAAGCGTTTTCGTTGAACACTAGTAAAGGCAACAACAAAACAGTTGTAAGCACGGCGTTTAACACCACGAACACGACGAGCAAAATTAACGAGTCGATGACGAACGCTATTGCCCGTCGCGTCCATAGATTTTGGAGTGCGCTGTTGGCGCGTACGGCTTCAAACCTTCGCTGCATAGTGTTGCTCCACAGTTACACGCGCGAGCTTAAAAGCGTTTTTGTCGACGCTGCACCTTGTGATCTGTCTCGTTTCCGCCACGCTTCATATTGCACTCCTCAAACTCGAGCGCAATGTTCGACCAAAGTTCGCTGCTTTTGTGGCTGTTGCTCTCGCGCAGTAACGGCTAGCACAGAACAGCACGCACGCAGCTCGAGGAACGGCGGCTTTGCACACGCGACGCGGGTCAACCACTGCAAGCGGTGCGATCGCGAACGTAATTAGCTTTCCGGCCATAAATCGGAGATGTAGCTATTTAACGGCCTTATCGTGAGGTTCTGAGCTCGTGGCGTATCATAATGCTCGAGCATCGTGTGGATGGCATCAGCTGAAGCTCGGGCTCCCTGGACACTTGTTATGTATGGCACATTGTGATCTACGGCCGCGCGCCGCAGCACCTCTCCATCAAGCCGGGACTGCTTCCACGTAGGGGTGTTGATTATTAGTTGTATCTCGCCGCTGCGCATCATGTCCAGCAGTTCGGGGCTGTCAGTGAGTTTGGGCACCCTTGTTACTGGCACGTCGCTCTCTCCAAGATAGTTTGCTGTCCCGACCGTCGCGAGCAGCTTGAATCCGGCTTTGTGTAGTGATTTTGCGATGCCGCATAACTCAGGCTTGTCTTCGTCTCGTACCGAGATGAACACCGTCCCCGAAAGTGGTAGCTCATTTTCGCTTGCGAGGGCTGCCTTGTAAAATGCTCTTCCGAAGTCATAGTCTATGCCCATGACCTCTCCCGTACTTTTCATTTCGGGGCCTAATATTGGATCTACTCCTGGGAGCTTGTCAAACGGGAGCACCACTTCTTTCACGGCAACGTGCCTGATCGTGGGCTCTGCCGGATAAAGGTCGCGCAACCGCTGTCCCATAATCACTTTGGCGGCAATCTTTGCCAACGGCAAGCCTGTGGCTTTTGAGACATATGGAATCGTTCTGCTTGAGCGCGGATTTGCTTCTAGAACGTAAACATTCCCGTCTTTTATCGCCATTTGAAGATTGATGAGCCCAACGACGTTAAGCGCACGGGCAATCCTCCTCACGTAGTTCTTGATGATCTCCTGTGTGTCAGCGTCAATTGATTGAGCTGGGATGACGACCGCCGAGTCGCCGGAGTGAATCCCTGCCTCTTCGATATGTTCCATTATTGCGGGCACCAGGACTTGGTCTCCGTCACTAACCGCGTCGACGTCGATCTCAACTGCGTGCTGCAAGAACTTGTCGATCAGCACCGGGTGTTGTCTGGAGACTTTCACCGCTTCATCAATATAACGGCCCAGCTCAGATTCGTCGTAGACTATCTCCATGGCGCGGCCCCCGAGCACGTATGAAGGTCGGACGAGAAGCGGATAGCCTATCTCGCGCGCGATTTTCGTCGCCTCCTCGCGCGAAGTTGCGGAACCGCTTTCCGGTTGCGGAATGGCTAGCTGTTGCAACAGTCTCGAAAACCGATCTCGATCTTCTGCAATGTCGATAGAATCAGGGGATGTGCCGAGAATCTTCGTTGAAAACCCCCTTCGCTTGATCTCGCTTTCAAGAGGGATTGCGAGGTTTACGGAAGTCTGGCCTCCGAATTGCACGAGAACGCCGTAAGGTTCTTCTTTTTCAATGATATTCATCACGTCTTCCAGCGTTAGAGGTTCAAAGAAGAGTTTGTCTGACGTGTCATAGTCGGTCGAAACCGTCTCAGGATTATTGTTTATAATGTGCGCTTCTATATGCTCCTCTCGTAGCGAGAGCACCGCGTGGACCGTACAGTAATCGAATTCAATCCCTTGTCCTATTCTGATGGGGCCTGCCCCGACGATGAGCACTTTCGTTCGGTCTGTAGGAACAACTTCGTTCTGCAGTTCGTAAGTGGAATAGTAGTATGGCGTCTGCGCTCGAAACTCAGCGGCGCACGTATCGACCATCTTGTACGTCGCCGTTACGTTGTGCGTTTTGTGATGTCTTAGGTCTGTGACTTTCGTTCGTTCAAAACCGGCTAGGTCAGCAATCTGCTGGTCGGTGAACCCGAGACGCTTTGCCCGTCGCAGATCTTCAGCACTCATCTGCTTAGCGTGCCGGTTCAGGTACTTCCCTTCGAGGTGAGCCTCAAAATCAGCGATGTTCTTGATTTTCCGTATGAAAAATGGATCAATATCCGTGCGTTGCGCTATTTCCGCGACAGCGTATCCTTTCTTGAGTGCGCTGTAGATCTGAAACAGTCGCTTGTCAGTGGGGGTGGACAGCAAATCAATGGGATCTTCGGCGATGGAAACCGGGATATCCAAATCGAGCGATCGGATCGCTTTCTGGAGTGACTCCTCGAGCGTTCGACCAATTGCCATGACTTCGCCCGTGCTTTTCATGGCCGTTCCTAAGGTATTATCTGCGCTCGTGAACTTGTCAAACGGCCATCGCGGTATTTTGACGACCGTATAATCTATGGTCGGCTCAAACGAGGCGGGCGTTTCGTTGGTAACTCGGTTGGGGATTTCATATAGTTGCATCCCTATTGCGATCTTTGCTGAGACGCGCGCGATAGGATACCCCGTCGCTTTTGATGCAAGCGCCGACGAACGTGACACCCGCGGATTTACCTCGATAACGCGGTACTCTCCGTTCTTCAGGGCGAACTGTATGTTGCACCCGCCCTCGATCCGCAGGGCACGAATAATTCGTATCGAAGCGCTTCGCAGCATCTGGTGCTCAACATCGGAAAGGGTTTGCGACGGCGTCACGACGATCGATTCGCCTGTGTGCACACCCATGGGATCGACGTTTTCCATGTTGCAGATGGTGATGCAGGTATCTCCGGAATCGCGCATCACCTCGTATTCGAACTCCTTCCATCCGAGAACGCTTTCTTCTACCAAGACTTGGCCGATGCGCGACTTCTTTATCCCGTTCTCGATGATGGCCTTCAATTGCTCCTCATTTCTGGCTATGCCGCTGCCACCTCCCCCGAGGGTGTAGGCGGATCGGACGATTGCAGGCAAGCCGAGTTCCGCTGCTAGCCATTGGTAATCCTTCGAGTCATAGACGGCGTGGCTTTTGGGGACTCTCTCTCCGATGCCTTCCATCGTCGTCCGGAACCGTTCCCGGTCCTCGGCCATATAAATGGTCTCGAGTGGCGTTCCTAGAGGTTTGACGTTATGTTCTGCTAGGACGCCCATCTCTGCCAGTTCGGCAGTGATATTGAGGCCCGTTTGGCCCCCAAGACCCGCGATTATTCCGTCAGGCTGTTCCTTTCGCACAATTGCAGCTACGATGTCGGGCTTCAGCGGTTCAATATACACCGCGTCCGCCATGTTCGGGTCGGTCATTATCGTTGCGGGGTTCGAGTTCACCAAGGTGACCGCTACCCCCTCTTCTCGCAAAGAGGTGCAGGCTTGGCTGCCGCTGAAGTCGAACTCGGCCGCTTGCCCGATCACAATAGGACCGGAGCCGATGAGTAGTACCTTCTCTATGTCTGCTCTTTTTGGCATGCTTCTTGGGAGTACACTACGGGGATTATACCGTCACATTTTGTGACCCGCGACATCGGTAATCTGGTCGAAAAACGATTTCTCAAGGTCGTGCGGACCCGGGGATGCTTCAGGGTGATACTGCACGCTCATTATATGCAGGTATTCATTTGCAATGCCTTCGACGGTGTTATCGTTGGCGTTTACCTGTGTTACAGTCATTTTATCCCGTTGGTCGTAGCGAACCGCGTAACCGTGATTTTGTGCCGTGATGTATACGCGCTTCGTTCGAAGGTCCAAAACGGGTTGGTTCGCGCCTCGATGTCCAAATTTGAGTTTATACGTCTCTCCATCAAGTGCGAGGGCGATCAGCTGATGTCCGAGACATATCCCGAAGATGGGTAGCTGTCCTGCAAGCTCGCGGACAACGCGAATCCCGTTACTGGCTTGCGCGGGATCCCCTGGGCCATTGGAAAGCAGTATCGCGTCAGGTTCATAGTCTACTATTCTTTTTCCCGGCGTGTCTGAAGGGACGACGACGAGGTCGATATCGCGATGTCGCAGATTCTTAATTGTGTTGTGCTTAACGCCAAAGTCCATGAGAACGAAACGCTTCCCCTTACCGGGAATACGGTAGGCATTTGCGCAGGTAACCTCTGATACTAGGTCAAGGTTGGCGATGTCTGGAGCGCGGCGTGCAAGGTCAATAGCCCTGCGAATGTCGGCGCGCGATCCTTTAGCGCTTGGCACGAGGCTTGCTTGCATTGCGCCTTCGTCGCGGATCATGATGGTAATCATCCGAGTGTCAATGTCCCATATGCCGGGAATTTCGCAAGCGTTGAGGAACGCATCGAGTGTCTGGCCGTTAGTGGGGTGTTCACACAGCTCTCTGATGACAAATCCTTCGGTTTGTATGCCTGCTGACTGGCAGTCATCATAGTTTACGCCGTAATTTCCGACCAATGGATAGGTGAACAGCAAGATTTGGCCGTTATACGAGGGATCGGTGAGTGCCTCCACGTAGCCCGTGTATGGGGTGGCGAAAACAAGCTCGCCCGTCGTGGCTCGCTTCGCTCCAAACCGTTTTCCCACCACAGCGGCGCCATTTTCAAATGCGAGAATCGCTTTCATGATAGTTCTACGGGAAGGCGCGGGTTCTAGCTTGACGGTCGTGCATCTTTTATGCTAATCACGAGTATCTGGTAAATAAGTTATTGCGTTCCGTGCGGCACGTAGGCACGACGATATTGTGGCTGTTTAACGTACTAACCAACATTGGCGGGCGAAAGCAGCAAGCGAGGAGCAATTATTGAGAAGCGTTCCTGTAAGCGGCTGAAAGCTTTAACTTGCGGGATCGCCCCATGGAATTCAAGCTACCTATGGAAAACTCGAAAGTTGCCTTGCGGCTTGCGTATGTGGGAACTGATTACGCAGGTTTTCAGGCACAACCAGGCCGCGCAACCGTACAAGCAGCGGTTGTCGAAGCTTTGCGCCGTGCGCGACTCTTTGACGAGCCTCGTGCTGCTCGTTTTACGGCCTCTGGCAGAACAGACAAAGGAGTTCACGCGCTCGACGCGGTTGTAGCGTTTCAAACTGATGCTAGTGAGTTAGCCCTCCCTCGCCACATTAATACCCATCTGCCGGCAGAGATATGGACGTGGGCGCGCGCGGATGTGCCACTTGCGTTCGATGCCCGACGGGATGCTCTCATGCGCGAATACCAGTATATTTTATGCGACGGGCAGTTCGATGTTCACGCTATGCGTGAGGCGGCGGATCTTTTGCACGGCGTGCACGATTTTCACAATTTTAGCCTCGAGAAACGGCGACCGACCGTGCGGAACGTTTTTTCTTCGCGCGTGCGTGTGTCGGGCAACTTTATCGTTGTTGAGATTGCCGCTAATAGTTTCGTGTGGAACATGATGAGAAAACTCGTTACCGGGCTGGCTCTTGTGGGAAACGGAGAGCGAAGCGTTGCGTGGTTTAGGAACATGTTAGAGGGAAGCCACGTCGAAGGCATCCGGTCAGCACCAGCTTCGGGACTCATACTTACGCGGGTCGAATATGATGGCATCGACTTCGTCGAGGATACGTACGCGAAAAAGCGTGCACAGCAGCATATAAAGGAAGCACTTGCGCACAACGGTGTTATGATGGAAATTCTGAAGCGATTTAACGAACGAATGACGGGTACGCTTTAAAACGCGGGGCTAGTACTCGTCGAGGTATTTTTGCTCGCGATTTGAGTCCGTTTTGTGTGCGTCATCGTGATTGTCTGCACGTTTCTTATCGCCGTGCTTAACGTGCAATTCTGAAGGTGAATCACCCTGCTTTTCAGATGGAGGGTGAGGCGCATCGAAACTAGCCGGCACCTTGTGCTCTGAAATCGGTTGACGCACGGGCGTCTCCCCACTGCTTAATCGTTGCGCTCCTTGTAACGCAGTTTTTACCGCTGGAGCATCTTTTTTGGTGTTCATTAGGAACGCAAGCTCGTCCGCAGTGAGATGCAGTGCTGCCGTTACGCTTGCTGGGACTCTCTCCGTAAGCTCTTTGTAGAGTGGAATAGCGTCTTGCCGCGCTTTGGTCACTGAGATGTGGTTTGCAGTGCCGATTTTAGTTGCCACCGCGTCCCTCAAAGCGCGTTTAGACCGTGTCTGGCCGAGGCGCATCCAGTGGGTCGGTGGGGAATATTTGGCCGCGGCGTGGCGTTGTCCACGGTTTTGGCGGCTCAAGACGTTCACTCCCACGGTCATCAGTTCGGCGGCATATCGCCATAGGCCGTAGTTTTGTCTCTTTCGCGTTCGTCCGAGGTAAATATCAGCTCTACGCAGTACCTGAAATGCGCGTGCGAGAGCTCCATCTTTCAAAGAACGTGGGAGGTTTTCGTCTACCCAGTGGATTAGGTCTTCAGGCGTCTCGTCGACCCCGTACGAAATAATGAGGGGCTTGATCGGGTCGGTGTCGCTAAAAATACTTCTCATTAGGTCAAATGGGGATTGGGCGCGATCGCGAGATGCGGTTTCCATCTGCGCCCCTCCGAAGTATGCTTGAAAGTCGGTTATCGCCGACCTCAGATCTCCTCTCGCGTTCTTCACGATCTGTTGAATGGAGATCATGTCGACGGCACTCAGCGATCGGCCAATGTCCGATAGCGTCTCGCGTAGCGTCTCTAGCTCGCGTACCGAATCTGTGAGAACGGCGAGATCAGCGCTGATCGCCTCCAGTTCTGCCGCATCTCGTGAAGCCCGCTCAGGCTGCTCGAGCCGGGTTATCAAGTCAGCAACGGCTTCCTCAGCTTCGCGAATCGCAGGCCTATCGAGGTCAAAGCCGAGTTGTGTGAGACTCTCAAGATCAGCGCTGATCGCCTCCAGTTCTGCCGCATCTCGTGAAGCCCGCTCAGGCTGCTCGAGCCGGGTTATCAAGTCAGCAACGGCTTCGTGGGCGCGTAAACCGTCTCTCCTCTCGTTGTGCCAGATATCCACCAGCGTTTTTTGCGCGCTTTCCTCCCTGATGGCGAAAAAAGCGATGAGCTTGCAGTGTTCACGGAGTGTCGACGAGACCCCGTACAGGTCGTTGGCCGTCAGAATCACAGGTTCGCGCGTTTTCTTTACGAGCTCTGTCACTGCTTTTGCCCCGCCGCGATCAGAATTGCCGTGTAGGTTGTCAATTTCGTCAAGCAGTATTAGCTTCTGAGCATTTTGAAGCGACGCGTTTCGTGACGCCGCTCCTGCCGTCGCGTTAATAGCTCCTTGAGTTCGCTTGTCACTGGCATTAAGCTCGAGCAGCTGCCACCCCATGTCATTTGCCAACGCGACTGCAGCGGACGTTTTGCCTGTGCCGGGCTTGCCGTATAACAATGCTGCCGTCTTCTCCGCGGGCCAGTTTAGCGCCCATTTGCGGAGCTCTTCGACGGCTTTGTGGTTGCCTCTCACTTCTGAGAGGGTCCGCGGACGGTATTTTTCAACGAGGTCCATAGAATCAAGCGCAGAAATCAAGAGATAGGGGCGGTATAAGGATATAAGAACCCCCTATGCCTATTAATGTTTTGTGAACGACATGAAACTGGACGAATTGGCTCAGTCGCTTCGTGACTTTGAAGGCATCAGACGGAAGCGCTCGATCGGTTCGCTTGTGAAGTGGTTTGACGAGGACCTCAGCACAGGAAACTTTGGGGAGGATGCCGCGGTAATCGAGCGAGGCGACGAGTCCCTGCTTATAGCCGCTGATGGCATCTGGTCCAAGCTCATGGACGCGGATCCTGAGTGGGCGGGGTACTGTGCAGTCCTCGTAAATATTCACGACATTTTAGCTATGGGGGGCACGCCGCTGGCGATGGTCGATGTATTCTCGGCGAGTTCGGCTGAAGTTTGCAACCGAGTCTTGGCGGGCATGAGCGAAGCCACAAAAAAATTCGGCGTGCCGGTCGTCGGTGGGCACGTGCACCCCGACACTACTTATAACGCGCTCGACGTGGCCATCATTGGCACTGCAAAGACTGACTCAATCATTTACAGCTGCAAGGCCCAAGAAGGACAGGACGTCCTCGCTGCCGTCGACTTAGACGGGAGGGTTCACCCATCGTGCAGTCTCTGTTGGGACACGACGACGATGAAGCATCCCGAGATGCTCCGCAGACAGCTGCAGACCATGCCTCGCCTCGGGCAACAACACCTAGTGTCGGCGGGAAAAGACATCAGCAATCCAGGTTTGCTCGGCACACTCGGTATGTTGCTCGAAGTTTCTGAAGCGGGCGCTGTGGTAGAACTGGATCGGATTCCGATCCCCGATGGCATGGACATGCATCTATGGCTGCGCATGTATCCAGGAATGGGGTTCGTGTTAACCGTTCAACCACAGAACGTGCAAGAGGTCGTAAGCATCTTCGAAGCGGCCGGCATGGCAGCGGCTAAAATAGGCGAAATTACCGGAACGAGAAAGCTTGAGATTACAAATAACTCGGAGAAGGTCGTAGTGTGGGACTTTGCTCAGGATACCATCATGGGTATAGGCGCCGTGGCTTGCCGATAGTGTTGACAGACAAAATCCAAGAGAAATTAAAAAAAAATCAAAAAAGAGGTGGGAGATAAGGCAAAAATGCCTTATCGGTTCTAATTTTATCTAGTAGTTGGTGTACGTTCTGGTCCTTCCGTCGGGTCCAACAAGTTCAAGTTTGACTGGCCAACGTCCGTCAATCGTGTGGGTTGCACACGAGAAGCACGGGTCGTAAGCACGGATGACCATTTCAAGCCGATTGAGTAATCCTTCCTGTGGTTCGCCGTCCTTTATCAGGAGTTTCGCAGCCTCGCGAACCCCTAAATCCATCGCTCCTTGGTTGTGACCGGTCGAAACGATCATGTTGGCCTTCGTTATGAAGCCCTCATCGTTTGTGGTGTACTCGTGGATGAGCGTCCCTCTCGGCGCTTCGACAACACCAACGCCTGTCGCCGCCCGTACTTCGGGCTTTGCCCAAACGTCGGTGCTGGTTATGTCTGGATCGTTTAGGAGTTCAACAGCACGTTCGCTAGCGTACATCAGCTCAATAAGCCTTGCGTAGTGATAGAGTAACGTCTGCTGTGGCATCCTCCCAAAAGCGGCTCTAAAGTCCGTGAGCATGTCATTGGCCAGTGGTGTTGAGATCTTATCGCAAACGTTTATGCGGGCCAAGGGCGCAACGCGATAGATGCCATCAGGCCAGCCCTTCTCCTTCCAATACGGGAATTTCAGGTACGACCATTCTTGGTAATTCTCCTGAATGTAGTCCGCGTATTTGGTGGGATCAAACTCCTTGATGATAGAGCCGTCTGTATCCATCATGCGAAGCGTTCCGTCGTACATCTCGAGGTTTCCGTCCTTGACTAAGCCCATCATCGGGGTATTGACGACTCCGAGAATTTTTATGACATCCATGTACTGCTCGAATATCGGAGCAGCCACTTCTAAGCCTAGCTTTGTGAATTCAATCGAGTCCTGGGCGTCCTTGAGCATCTTCTGACGTTGGTCCTCGGTAATCCCCTTGGTGAGCCCGCCAGGCTTTGCAGTGATAGGTGCGGCTCTTCCACCGATGGCCCTGATCATCTCCTGGCCTCGTTTTCTGTTGAGAACTGCTTGTGTTGCAAGCTCAGGATTTGCTTCAATCACTCCAAAGACGTTGCGCTTCTTTGGATCGCCATCGGGCGTGAATATAAGGTCCGGCGCCGCAAGGTAGAAGAAATGGAGCGTGTGGCTGTGTATCATCTGTCCCATGTGCATAAGCTCCCGGAGTAGCGCAGCGGGACGTGGAATCTCAACGCCAAAGGTGTTGTCGGCTGCTTTCGCTGAGGCGAGGTGGTGGCTGACTGGACAGATGCCACAAATGGCCGTCACGATTCTCTGGGCGTCTTCTATAGGTCTCCCTTGTAGGAGTTTTTCAAAGCCACGCATCTCGATAACGTGCACGTGCGCATCGTCGACCTGTCCTGCATCGTTGAGGTTGACAGTAACTTTTGCGTGACCCTCAACTCTCGACACTGGTTCAACCGTGATCGTCTTTCCCATGTTTATTACCTCTTGTTTTCAATGACCTTTGCCTTAATCATTGATACAGGCAGTGTGTAGCGATAGAAGGTGCCTATTGGATCATAGACGTCCTTTACCATCTCGTCTAAGTCGACTGAGGAGTCCTCATCTAAACCGTATGCTGATGCGACCACATTGAGCATCGCCGCACCTTGTTCATATGAAGACGATGTTCCCCCATAGCAGCCTGTACACGGCGCATTGACTTGTGGACATTGCGCGCCGCACCCGCTACGCGTTGCGGGCCCCATACACATGAATCCTTGGTTAAGCAGACATTCGTCAGGTTCCCCGTTCGCTTCTATTGGCCGTTTGATATCGGTTATCCTCTTCTCCTTCCTCTCTCGGGGACAGTCCTCACAAACGTTTTTATTGCTTAATTGAGGTTCTTCGCCCTTTAGAAGTGCGGTAAGAACCTCCGCGATGAGGAAAGCATCTGGCGGACACCCGGGGATGAAATAGTCAACTTTGATAACGTCTGAGACCGGTCTGAGCGTGTCAAAGAGCTTTGGCAGTTCTTTTGATGTCGGGATCTCTTGATTAGGAGCTGTGGACGTCGACGTTTTAACTGCTTGTTTGATGTCTGACATCGCGTTGATGTTGTTCAAACCTGGTACGCCACCGAACGCCGCGCAACTGCCGAGCGCAACTACGATGTCTGAGGTCTCTCGGACTTTCTGTGCGACGTGCAAGTTGTCTTCATTGCGAATGCCACCAGTCAGTATGCCGACTGTAGTGTGTTGATCAAAGTCCTTAATGTCCATCAAAACTGGAATACGAACGAACTCTATTGCTTGCAATACGTCTAGAAGCGCTTCGTGCAGATCTAGAACGGCTATCTCGCAACCAGAACAAACGGCTAGCCAGTCCTCTTGGACCTTTACCTTATCTCCCATTTATGAGTCACCTCGTGTCTGAATTCCGGAAAAGCAGTGAGAGTCAATGATGAGGTCAAATATATCATGACCTCTCGGAGAAATACAAAATTGCCTCACACTCTTGACCCATTTGTATTTCGGCTTCCTCTATATAAAATATTTTGAGTGAAGTTACTAATGAAGTTCAATTCAAAAATATTCCGTACAGAGGCGCAGAAACTGCTATCACTTTTAACTAGTAATTTATATGAAATTACTAATATATAAGCTTGTTATGCCCGATTTGAGGGACGTGAGGCGATATCTCCTCTATCGACCCTTCGAGCCCGACCAACGTTCCGCTTCGTTGTGCGTCCGTGCGCACGCGGGGCCGGCTTAGACCGCTCAGAAGCCCCTTAGCGCAATGTCTACTGACGCGGCGGGTCTTTGCAGCAGCTTTATCATCTACGAGACAGATATATATAATTGTATATATTTTAAAGAATTTTCTAAAGATATTATGCACAGAGAATCGGGTGAACGCGTTTGTCTTGGCATTCGCCCAAAAATGAATTTGATTTGTTTTATTAAAGTAAATAATATATAATCATACAAAATAATATATGAATGCTGGTGCACGAGGAACGGCTGGCGCTGTTTTTGGCGCGCCAAACAAAGTGATGGGTAGGTTTGAAGAACAACCAAATGGCTTCGATAGTTGAACTAAATGATAAGCCTTTTATATTAAATATCTTGAACCTACGTGCGAATAGTTGACTTGTTAGTTGACATGAGGCTGGTGAAATAAGTGACATTTGCGTTACATATAGAAAAAACTTGCACTGGCTGCAACAACTGCGTCGTGGCGTGTCCTGTCAACGCGCTTGAACTCGTCGTTGATGAACCTGCGACGGCCAAGAAGACGTACAAAGTGCAGGGCGGCAAATCGATAACCCTAGACGAGGATGTTTGCGAAGCGTGTGGCGTTTGCCTTCAGGCTTGTCCACGAGATTGCATCCTGCTAACCGGACAGGGATAAAAGGAGGGAATGAGCTTTGGCTTTGTTTCCGATATACTCTAAGAGAACGGAAGGACGAAAATCGATCATAGAACAAAAGACGCTGGTACAGGCCCTCGACCTCGCTCTTGATATGGAGCGATGTACTGGCTGCGGCATTTGCAAAGATGTGTGTCCAGAAGAGGCGATTGAGAAAGGTCCAGTCGGAGCCGTGGGATTTAAAGAAATGGAAGTTCCCGAGATGGTCTTCGACGAAAATAAGTGTTCATACTGTGGCGTATGCGTGGAATTGTGTCCATTCAGTGCGCTAAAGCTCACCGAAAATGGTGAGCCGAAGACCGATCTCATTGACCAGCAGGGGTTCCCACACTACGTGAGGGTAGCCGAAATAAACCTGGACACGTGCGTGAGATGCAAGGTATGCGAAGAGATGTGTCCGCGCGAGAACGCGATAGAGCGAAACGTGCCAGAGGTCACTGAGCGACAGCAAGCCATCACGTACACCGCCGAAATGCAACTCAACGAGGACCCGGGAAGTGAGAACAAGTGCACCTACTGCGGCCTTTGCGGTGAGATCTGTGATGCGCTGACGGTGGAGCACAAAGAGGCGACTCCGCTCAACATCGAAGCGAGCGGCGAAGTGAAGTTTGAATCCTCAAAGTGCGACGGGTGCAAGATTTGCGAAGAGATCTGCCCGACAGACTCAATCAAGGTCGATCGGACGATCACTGAGGCGAAGCTTCAAGGTGAAGTCACGATCAACAAAGAGGAGTGCATGTACTGCACGTGGTGTGCAAAGACGTGCCCCGTCGAGAATACCATTGACATCAAGAAGATCTTTGAAGGGTCTATTAATATAAAGACGGAAAACTGCCCGGCAGGATGTACAGCGTGTGTGGAGATCTGTCCGTGCAACGCACTCTATTTGCCGCCTCAAAAAGAGCCCGGAGAGATAGCAACAAAGCTTGAAGTGAATGATGATTTCTGCACGCTCTGCGGTGCTTGCGTGAACGTTTGTCCGGTTGCCAACACGATCGAGGTCAAGCGTGACGTGATACACATCGAAGGCACGGAGACGGACCTTTACAAGAAGACGGCTGGCAAGATGATGGAGCTTAAGACTCCGACGATCGAAAAGTTGGGGGCGTAAACGATGGCTAGCGAAGGTATGAGAGATCCAAAGCACTACCAGCTTGGAAAAACTCAATTTGACCCCGATCTCATCAAAGAGGTCGTAGCCCTCGGTGGCAAGAACGCACAAATGTGCTATCAGTGCGGAACGTGCACTGCAAGCTGTCCGATGGGCCAGAGAAGCGGGCTTCGGGTAAGAACCGTGATGAGAAAGGCCAATCTCGGCATGAGGGAGGTACTCGACGATCCAGACCTGTGGCTGTGCACGACGTGTTACACGTGCTCAGACCGCTGTCCGCGGAGAATAATGGCGACGGATGCCATCATCGCGCTCCGCAATATCGCGACACGGGAGAAGAAAGTGCCGATGAGCATGATAAAGATCATGGGCGCGATCAGCAAGACGGGCCACGGAGTGCCCAACAATGAGGCCAATATGAAAAATCGCGTCAAGGTGGGACTGCCCGAGAACCCCCCGACGACACACACGTACCCGGAGTACATTAAAGACATCAATAAGATACTCGAGGTTACAGGACTGCTTAAAATCAGAGAGGAGATGGAGGCGGAAAGTCAATGAAGGAGTATAATTTCTTCTTAGGCTGCATCGCTCCTAACCGATATCCCGGCATTGAAGCATCAGCAGTGAAGACTTCAAGGAAGTTCGATATTGAACTACGCGATTTCAAGGGAGCGTCGTGCTGCCCAGCGCCCGGTGCATTCGGGTCAATGGATGTGAATGCGTGGCTTGCGCTCGGAGCACGAAACATTTGTTTATCCGAAAAGGAAGGCAAAGATATTGCCCTCATATGTAACGGCTGTTACAAGTCGCTTTTTGAGGCGAATCATCGGCTCAAAGCTGATCCGGCGATGAGGGAAAAGGTCAACTCGATTCTTGCAAACATTGACTATGAGTTTCAAGGGTCAGTAGAGGTACGACACCTCATCGACATCTTGTACAACGATGTCGGAACGGAGAAAGTGAAAGAGTCCGTTGAAGTGCCACTCACCGGAGTGAACGTGGCCATTCACTATGGATGTCACTTGCTTAAGCCAAAGTTCGACAGAACGTTCGGCTCGAGTGAGCGACCGCGCTTCTTCGACGAGTTGGTTGAGGCGCTAGGGGCCACGTCAATCGATTACAAGGAAAAGATGATGTGCTGTGGGGCTGGAGGAGGAGTTCGATCGTACAAGATGGACCTCGCACTTGATATCGCAAACGAAAAGCTCTACAACATGACTCAAGCAGGCGCAGACGTCATAGTGGATGTCTGCCCGTTCTGTCACCTTCAGTTGGATCGTGGGCAGGTCGAGATTAAGGAGAAGTTTGGAGACGTGTACGACCTACCGGTTCTCCACTACAACCAGCTTCTCGGATTGGCACAGGGCATGAACCCTGACGAGCTGGGCCTTGATGCCCACGAGATAAGTGTTGAGCCACTGCTCGCAAAGATAATGTGAGGAAGGAGGCACAAAAATGGACGAAGAGAAGAGAATCGGTGTATTCATATGTCATTGTGGTACTAACATCGCAGGCGTCATCGACGTTAAGGAATTGGCCGAGTACGCGAAGACCCTGCCGAACGTCGCACACGCCGAGGATTATACGTACGTGTGTTCAACACCCGGCCAAACCATGATCAAAGACAGGATAAAGGAACACAACCTCAACGGGACTGTCGTGGCGGCGTGTTCACCAAGGCTGCACGAACCTACGTTTAGGAAAGCGACCGAAGAGGGCGGGGTGAACCAATTCCTGTTTTCTATGGCGAACATCCGGGAGCAGGACACGTGGGTACACATGGAAGAGCCGGAAAAGGCACTGCAGAAGGCAAAGGATGTGGTCAGAATGGAGGTCGCGCGGGCATCAATGCTGGAGCCCCTCACTCCAAAGACTGTTCCGGTTGAAAAGGCTGCACTCGTTATCGGCGCAGGAATCGCCGGCATCCAAGCCTCACTGGAGCTTGCCGATGCGGGAATAAAGACGTACTTAGTGGAGAAGGAGCCGTCCATTGGCGGCATGATGTCCCGTCTCGACAAGACGTTCCCGACACTCGACTGCTCGCAGTGTATCCTGACACCTAAGATGGTCGATGTTGAGCGCAATCCGAATATTGAGCTGATGACCTACTCAGAGGTCGATGACATAAGCGGCTACATAGGCAACTTCGACGTCACCATTCGCGAGAAGTCCCGATATGTGTACGAAGACAAGTGTAACGGCTGTGGCAAATGCCAAGAGGTATGTCCTGTTTCGCGGCCAAACGAGTTTGACCTGGGCTTGCAACCCCGAAAGGCGGCCTATGTGCCGTTCCCACAGGCAGTGCCGCTCAAGTTCACCATTGATATGGACAGCTGTATCAAGTGTGACCTCTGTAAAGGCCAGGAAGCGTGCGGCGACCTTGAGGCAATTGACTTCGACAAGCCTGATAAGCTCACAACGGTCAAGGTGGGCACAATTATCGTCGCCACCGGATTCGACATGTACGACGTCGAGCGAAAGGAGGAATGGGGTTATAAGGTCTTCGACAACGTTGTGACTGGGATCGAGTTTGAACGGTTAATCGGCGCATCCGGGCCAACTGGTGGTAACGTCGTTAGGCCGTCTGACGGTCAGAAGCCAAAGAGCGTAGGCTTTGTGCTCTGCGCAGGCTCGCGTGATCAGGATGAAGAGGATGGTGCTAAGCCGTACTGCTCGCGTGTGTGCTGTATGTACAGCTTAAAGCACGCTCACCAGCTGATCGAGAAGATCCCTGGCTGCGTGCCGTACCTGTTCTACATGGACATACGATCCTTTGGCAAGGCGTACGAGGAGTTCTACTACCGCATTCAGAATGAAGGCGGCAAGTTTATCCGAGGTCGCGTTGCGAGGATCACCGAAGATCCTGTCACGAAGAACCTCACTATCACGGCTGAGGACACACTCCTTGGGACACCCCTCGAGATGGAGGTTGACCTGGTAGTGTTGGCAAATGCCGTGGTGCCCGCTGAGAGTACACAGAAGCTAAAGACGCTCTTGACGCTTTCAAACAGTCCAGACGGCTGGCTGCTTGAGGCACATCCGAAGCTTAACCCCATGTCGACGACAACTGACGGGGTATTCTTGGCAGGGATGTGCCAGGGGCCGAGAGACATTCCCGACGTCGTTGCTCACGCAGCGGCAGCAGCGGCAGCAGCATCAATCCCGATACACAAGGGATCAGTCACTCTTGAACCGATCTACGCCATTGTAGACCAGGAACACTGTGGAGGCTGCGCTACGTGCATCGGCGTGTGCCCGTACGGTGCGACGGAGCTCAACGAAGTTGACGGCAAGCTCGTTGCGAGCGTCAATGAGGCGAAGTGCAAGGGCTGCGGAACGTGCGGCTCAGCGTGTCCGAGCGGCGCGATAAAGATGCAACACTTCACGAATGAGCAGATTATGAGCGAAATAGAAGCGTTTGCTCAGGGGTGGTGAGTGTTATGGCAGAGGAATTTGAACCAAACATCTTAGGTATACTCTGTAACTGGTGCACCTACGCGGGGGCTGACCTCGCCGGTACCTCGAGAACGCAGTACCCGCCTAACGTGCGAGTCATACGTATTATGTGTACGGGCAGACTCGATCCCGCATTCGTGCTGAAGGCCCTGAGCGTCGGAGCAGATGGCGTGCTTGTGTCTGGTTGCCACGTCGGTGACTGTCACTACCTTGCTGGCAACTTCAAGTCGCGACGTCGTGTGGCGCTGCTGAGAAAGCTTATCGAAGAGTACGGTTACGACCGTGAGCGTCTGCGCATGACCTTTATATCCGCTTCAGAAGGCGCTATTTGGGCTGAAGTGGTTCAGGACATGGTCAACACCATCAAGAAACTTGGACCAAATCCGTTGAAGCAGGTTGGAGCAGCAGGGCCGGAAGGAGTCGTGGCGGATGACGAGTTCTGACCCCACCCTAACGGCTGGAAGGAGGGTGAGAGAACTTGAGTGAAATACTAGTCAAAAATGGATACGTCTACGATCCTAAGAATGGCGTGAACGGCGATGTTATGGACATTGCCATTCGCGACGACAAGATAGTGGACAAAGTTTCTCCTGAAGCCAAAGTCATCGATGCTAGCGGCAAAGTGGTAATGGCAGGCGGAATAGACATACACGCCCACGTCGCCGGTCCTAAAATAAACGTTGGCCGTATAATGAGGCCAGAGGACAAGCTGTTTCACACGAAGAAACTCACCAAAATGACGCGATCGGGTGGCGGATTCTCGGTACCGTCTACGTTTGAGACCGGTTACGTGTATTCCCGCATGGGTTACACCCAGGTGAACGAAGCGGCAATGCCACCGCTTATGGCTCGGCACACGCACGAAGAAATTTCAGACACACCGCTGATCGATCAGTCGGCTTACACGCTGCTCGGGAACAACTGGCTCGTGATGGAGTACATCAAACGTGGTGAGAAGGACAAACTCAACGCCTTCGTTGCGTGGATGCTCAAAGCTACGAAGGGATATTGCGTCAAGCTGGTGAATCCCGGTGGCTCAGAGGCGTGGGGATGGGGCATGAACTGTGTCAACGTCGCCGATCCCGTCCCGTATTTCGATGTTATGCCATCTGAGATCATCACCGGGCTTGCCGAAGCGAATGAGGCTTTGAACCTACCGACGTCGATTCACCTCCACTGTAACAATCTGGGGCATCCCGGTAATTACACGACCACTCTTGATTCGATCAAGCTCCTTGAGGGAGTCCTGCCAAGGAACGCAAAAACCCGGGACCAAGTGATCAACTTTGCCCACATGCAGTTCCACGCGTATGGGGGTACTACGTGGAAAGACTTTGAAACCGAGGCCGAAAAGGTCGCTGACCGCATAAACAAGAATAAGAATATGACGGTTGACGTGGGGTTCGTCACGCTTGACGAGACGACAACGATGACGGCTGACGGTCCAATGGAGTTCTACCTCCACAACACGAACCACCTCAAATGGTGTAACGACGACATCGAACTCGAAACCGCAGCGGGCGTTGTGCCCTACGTCTACAGCCCGAAGATTCACGTATGTGGCATCCAGTGGGCGATTGGGCTCGAGCTGGCGCTGCTAATCGACGACCCAATGCAGGCGTTCATTACGACCGATCACCCCAATGCAGGACCTTTCAGGCGTTATCCACGTATCATCAGCTGGCTTATGTCGAATCAAGCTCGGCTTGACCGACTTGAGACGTTGCATAAATGGGTACCTGATCGGACAGCCATCGGCGGGATCTCTCGCGTATTTGACTTCTACGATATTGCCAAGATGACGCGCGCAGGTCCTGCGCGAGCGCTAGGACTTAGCGACATAAAGGGTCATCTGGGGGTCGGCGCTGACGCTGACGTCGCGATATACAATTACGACCCTATGGCCATGGATCCCACGACTGACCCTGCAGGCATTGAAAAGGCGTTCAAAGACACGGCGTACACGATCAAAGGCGGAGACATCGTCGTGATTGACGGAGAAGTTGTGAGCAAAGGCAACAAGCGGACGATCTGGGTCGACGCAACTAACGGCACAACGAACCCAGAGGTGATGCACGACATCGACAAGAAGTTCCTGAGGTTCTACAGCGTCACGATGAAGAACTACCCGGTCCAAGATTCGTACGCGGTGAGCAATCTGGTCGTTAAACCGGAGGCGGCGTAAGTTGTCAAGAAGCCTTTCCGGCTTTATTTACTAGACCGACGAAAAACGGCTAGGTGGCAAGGTGTAAGAGCGTAAAATGCTCCTGCATCTTTCTTTTTTATCTTTTTTAGGGTTCTGCGCCGGGCTACCTGAGTGCTGACTGACTCTCAACACTCGACTCTCGCTAATCGTGATAAGCGAGCCGATTTTAAAGAATAAGGCGCCAGCGGCCAGTAGTATTGACGTGTTGTACAAAGCGCTTGGGGTCTCTGTACATTGCGTCTCTTAGACCGTAGTTCAAGTACGTAGTGGAAGCAGTTTGGCCACGGTCTGGAGGTAGTCTGGCATTGTTTCGCGAGGAATAAACGTGCCGGCTAGGAACGCCAGGGGAACGTTAGCGCACTGGCAGCCGCGTCAGTTGCGTTCTCGTCTGTGCAAAACAGGAGTAGATCGTCCCGATTCTGGCGAAGCATATGGGGTCAACAACTGAAGCGAATCTATCGTGGGGTAGCTGCCCAACTATCCAGGCTGAAATTTATATTAGGAATTACATAAATCACGATTGCAATGTTCATGTGTGACAAGTATCGAATGGATGCATATCGTGCACGAGGCATGCTTTCTCACTGTCAGGTTCTCTGCGACGAGGATTGCACAAATCAACCAGATACAGGCACTTATTGCGAGCATCTGTATCTTCTGGTTCAGGATCAGAGTGACCTCGTTTATAGGAGTCTCGGCATCCCCGTGGTAGATGATCCAAAGGCTATTCTAGGCGCACAAATGGACAACGTTGCCAAACGTGTCGAAAGGGTCGGCGCTGACGATATAATGGACAGTGCTTTTGACGTTTCTGTTATCCTCTCAGAGCTTTCGGAGAAGGCAGCTTTGAATATCTCGGAGAATTTGATTCGAGACATCGCGTATACAGTCACACTAGGCCTCTTTTTGGATAATCCAGAGGACACGCTAGATTTCAAAATGTTTCGCGTACTAGCGGCGCTTAAGAAAATATTCCCAGAACAGTTTGCAATGCGTGCTGCTGAAAACAGAGACGATGCCGCTCAATAAAAACGAACCTTTCTGTCTTATTGGATCGTGACTTCGAGCAGCTCGTGGGTACACGGCTTTGAAAAGTGAAGAGGGTGCTATCCGCTGCATAATGGTTGGGCTTGCGGGCGGAAGGCTTTCACAGACTGAGAAGCAACCCGGTTACAAACGGAATGGTGAGGTTATCATCCAGAGATGGGGGCGTAATCAGTTCAGTGGCAGACGCAACCAATGCAACTAGGAAAGCTTTGGTTGGTGCTACAAAGAAAACTAGTATCGCGCAAGTACAGATAAAAAATGTAAGGGTACCTTCCAATGTCTTCTTTTTTAACAGTGCGTGTTTGCCTGCGTAATGGCCGGCAATCGTTGCCAGGCTGTCACCGACAGCAAGCACGAGTATGCTGAGAGCGGCATAAAGCGGTGCGAAGAGCAGGACAGCGATGAATGTCCCAACAAAAAAAGTGATTGCTCCCTTTGCGGTAAATTTACTCGGCCTGTCAAAGTTTGTGAATAACCAGGTCAAAAAAGCAATATTATACCTTTGAGAGAGTAAGGAGGCGGCGATCAACCCACCAATGAGCACTGCGTTGCCCGCAAGTACTAGCTCGTGCGGCAGTGAAACGACCAAAAACGCAAGGAACGTGCCGAGCAGCAAATGCGCTATATTGCGCCGCAATTCGAGCATACACGATAATGCGTCACGGAATAGAAAAGTTTAACCGCAACGGCGCACGCAAATGAACTGAAGATTTGTCCGAGATTACAGCTTAGCGGTTAGCAGGACTGAATTTCAACGGTTTCTGATCGGGACAGAGTTCGCAGCTAAGTGCACGTGCACGGCAAGACGAACAACGCTGACGACACTAAGGGGGTTTCAAACGTGTTGATGCTTCAATTGATACCCGGCTTGCTGTATGTTATTGTGCTCACTGCAGTGTTTACGGTGCTTTTGGTGAGCTTCACGGCGGCATCACTCCTGTCGCAAGCTCGAGCTATTGTGCGTCAGCGATACCTCGGCTCAGTCGTTAGCAGAAGAAATGTCTACAAAGTAGCGAAGCTGCGACCAATTCTTGCGACACCGACTGCCCTTTTGCTTCAGGTGAAAGACGTAGAAACAGATCGCTTGCTAACCACGTTCAAGAGGCCAGCATCGATGAGGCTCTATAATCAATGCTTTTACATTAAGCCGTATTTCGCGTCAGGTGCGTATCTTTTAGGGATCGATGATATCGACAACGTGTCAACCGCGAGCAATGCGCTTGTGGTTACATTTGCGCACGAGGATCGCGTTATAGTGCTGCAATGCAGGGCCCCCCACATTTCTAAGTGGCGTGATTCACTGCGTTCGCTGATTTCAAATCACAAATAGCATTATAAACGATAAGTCTGATTATCTACTACCGCGATCAGCAGAGAAATGTCCCAGATCAAACGATTAGTGCTCGACGTATTGAAGCCTCACGAACCTACTAACGTCGAGGTGGCAAGCGCGATAGGAGATATACGGGACGTCGACGGAGTCAATTTGAGTCTCTACGAGGTCGATCAACAGACTGAAAATGTAAAAATCACGGTTGAGGGCATCGACGTTGACTACGACTTGGTTCTGCAGACTATTGAGAATTTAGGGGGCGTCGTTCACAGCGTCGATGAGATCATCGCAGGGAAAAAAATCGTCGAAGAAGAAGAAACGCTTCACGATCGTGGATGAGCTTCAGTCGGTTTTTCTCTTTTGCTGAGCTCTGCAGGGAAGCTACCAAAACACTATTACGTTAATGAGCTTCAATATCGAGGAAGGGCGCTATATAATCCTTGGATCCATCGACGGACTTCTTGCCACTCTTGGAATTATTATGGGCGTTTCAGTAGTGAGCGCATCAAACGCGGTTATCGTTAGCGCCGCTTTTGGAGGAGCAATCGCCCTTGCGCTAACCAACGGCCTGGGGTCCTATCTTGCAGAGAGCACAATTGAGCACGGCAAGCTTGCCATAACCGAGAAATCGCTCCTACGGAAGCTGAACAACACGTATGTCGAATCTCAAAGCCGGCGAAAGATCGCAAAGGACGCCATATCATCAGGGGGGGCCAGCTTTATTGGAAGCTTAATCCCGTTAGCACCGTGGATCTTTTCAGTGGGTTCGGTTGCTGCGTCGGTCGGGTTAAGCTTGATAAGCCTGGTTGCCTTAGGAATCTATTCGGCGTACATCTCAAGGCAGAGCTATGCAATATCGGTGGTCAAGATGGTGGGGTTGGGGACGCTTATAGTGATCGCGGTGCAACTGCTCAGGATTGGTCATTTGGTTCAGTAAACGCGATTTGTTAATGTGCTGCAGCATAACACTTAACAACGGATTCACGCTCTGTAATAATCACCAGTAATTGAGGGTACAATTCTTGAAACACGAAATCGCGAAATGTATGGGGTGGCTGTTTAAGCGGGGCCTCACATCGGCGTTGAGTGGCAATCTAAGTGTGAGGGTCGATGACGTGGTATACATCTCTCCAACGAAGGTTCCCAGCTATCGAGTTCGAGCTGAAGATGTATCCGTGGTGACGATGAAAGGCGACCATCTCGCGGGCAGATCGCCATCGAGCGAAATGCCGACGCATCTGGCAATCTACAAGGTGACAGACTCTAACGCAATTGTACACGCTCATTCGCGATTCGCCACGGCACTGTCCTGTTTGGGGGCTGACTTGCAATCACCTGACGTCGAAGGGAAACAGCTTTTGGGTCGCATACCGTTGATTCCGTACGCGCGACCGGGCACAAGTGAACTGGCGGAAGCCGTATCGAATGGAATCAAGGGATTTAGGGGTGCACTTTTGGAGAATCATGGGCTAGTTGCTGTCGGGGCTGATCTGGAGGAGGCCTACATAGTGGCTGAGGGTATCGAAAGAGCCGCTCAGCTTGTCTTCGACTTAAGCTTGTTTAGTCGCCGATGAATTGGACTATGATCGTTCGGTTGCGAGGCCGGACATCGAGTTCGATGAACACGAGCTGCTGCCACGTGCCCAGCATTAACGTGTTGTGTGAGAATGGAATCGTCACGCTTGGCTTCAGAAACGATGCCCTGATATGAGAATGTCCGTTTCCATCGTGCCATCTCTGGTCGTGTTCATAGCGACTGTTTCTTGGAGCGATGCGGTCGAGTGCTTCCGTCATATCCGCGACGAGGCCGGGTTCATATTCGATCGTCGTCACGGTCGCTGTAGAGCCTGGGACAAAAACTGTGCACAACCCTTCTTGTAAGTTGCTCTTTGCAAGCAGCTTGCGAACCTCGCTTGTTATGTCGATTACCTGAACACCGGCCGTTGTGTCCATGGTGATGTGTTCTGTTTTGGTTGTCATGTGTACGCCGTGCGCTTATGTGGATCAAGTGCTCGTCATCGGTGCAAAAAATCTTCAGCAATACTTTGTCGGCAGCGTTCTATTCGTAGGCGGCAATTCTAATCCCTGCGACGCTTACAATTATCATAAATATGATTATTACTAGTATATATCCGAGCGGCCCGGCTCCGGATAGCGTGACGGAGAGTAACAACACCGCGAAAAACGCGACAGTAATAATCAACGCCACTACTTCGAGTACCGTCCTTTGCATAAAGGTTAAAAACACTTACAGTGAGATATGTTTTGCTGTATACGCAAGTTGAGAGGGGCGTGATAGTCAAGATGAGGTTATTGCCGAAAAAAATTTTTTTTACTGCCGGCGTTGGAACACACAAAGAGAACTTGGAAAGCTTCGAAATGGCTTTGAGGGACGCGGGCATTGAGAAATATAATCTTGTTGCAGTTAGTTCAATACTGCCGCCAAATTGCGAGATTATTGTTAAAGACAAAGGACTTAACGAGCTGCGTCCAGGAGAGATTGTTTTTTGCGTCATGTCGAGACACGCATCGAACGAGCCGAATATGAGAGTTTCGGCGTCTTTAGGCTGCGCAATTCCTAAGAATCCAAACGAATTTGGCTACATATCGGAACATCACGCTTTCGGTGAAACTACAGAGAGTTCAGGCGTCTACGCCGAAAAGCTCGCTTCGAGCATGTACGAGACGTGGACTGCTTCGAAGCCAAAAGAAACCTTTAACATTGCAACGTCTGAAGTCGTCGGCGAAGGCGGCTTATGGACCACCGTAGTGTCTGCCGCCGTAATGGTTTTGTAGTCAAACTGCTTAAGCAGGGGGATCAGCAGTGGAGTTTGAGTGTCTAAACTGTTGCGAACGAATTAGCCGGGAGGAGTTGATTGACGGGCGATGTCCCATATGTGGGTGGCGTCACGATGAGCACAGCTCGAAGGTGCGCGAGATTGACCCTAGTCTGCTAATGCTTTTTTGCCAATTTGTCAGACGTATAGAGGATTCATTTGTCAATCAAGCGTTCATTGACAGCTACGGGCGAAAAGAAGGCCGCATGTTGTTAAAAAATCCCCCACATCGAAAACCCCTATACAGCTTCAATTTAACAACGACCCGATTCGACCAGATAAAAATTAAAAAATGTCACTACTGTAGACGGTATCATTTCAGGGTTGGAAACAAGCTGTTGCAAGTGCAAAAGTCGGGCCAAAAGTCAACGTATCGCAAACTCTATGCGTGTCCGAAGTGCGAGCAATCACGTTCACTCGGCCACACACACTACGTTAACCAAATGATCAACTCTTAGTCTGTGGCGTTCGCTCAAAGGAAAGCTGCATATTATCCCTCCGCGAGCGCATTATTTTGAGCGCTTCAGATGCGAACACAGATTTTTTTGACTGCGCCCACACCTTGGAAATCTTCATTAGTGAAATTAGTCCAAACGCTATCGACAGAGAAAGGGGCACCTGCAAACACGGTCGAACTCTATCGTTAATATGGCTAAAGACAGCGAAATGAATCCAGTGCGAAAAAACTGCGAGTTGAGCCCTTCGGTGATCGAACGTTTTCGAGAAATGATCTACCAGCATTATCGGGAACGGGGTCGAATACTGCCGTGGAGGCTGACCCGCGACCCCTACAAAATACTAGTTTCAGAACTAATGCTGCAACAGACTCAAGCTGGAAGGGTTGTTGCGAAATATGAGTCGTTCTTGCGCGACTTTCCGAATTTTGCCGCGCTCTCGCGCGCTCGACTACAAAACGTGCTCGAACTGTGGCACGGTTTAGGGTATAACAAGCGAGCCGTCGCTCTGAAACGCACAGCCCAAATCGTTGATACAAAATTCGACGGAAGGTTGCCGTCTGACTACGCGGCTTTAGTGGAATTGCCAGGCGTTGGACGGACCACTGCCTGCGCCATCCGCGCTTTCGCATTTGACGCGCCAGAGGTTTTCATCGAAACAAACATTAGAGCAGTGTTTATCCACGTTTTTTTCGCCGATGCGGAAGGCGTGAAAGACGATGAAATCTACCCTTTTGTTGAGTGTACTCTCGATCGATCAAATCCGCGCACGTGGTACTATGCGCTCATGGACTATGGGGTGATGCTTAAAAAGAAGTACAAGAATCCAAGCCGACAGAGCGCTCATCATAAGAAACAAGCCCCGTTCAAGCACTCTAACAGGCAATTACGGGGGCAGATCATCGCTCTGATCGTGGCTCACGCAGACATGACCGAAACTGAGTTGCTACGGCGGCTCAACGCTGACTCTGAGCTGATTTTGCGCAATCTAAAAAAACTAGAAGAAGAAGGCTTTTTCAAGCGCGAGCAGACAAAGTTCGTCATCGGTTAATCAAGCATTAAGAGCACTTACCGTCTGCGTTGTCTCCCATTCGCCTGTGCGGGTGTTGACGGATATCCTTTATAGTAGTACGATGAAAGTGCGATCAATGAGCAATTTTGAAAGAGAGCTCGTTAAGTCATTTAACGTCTTTTTCACGGAGCGTGGCATCGACGCTATTGCATATAGGATGAAGCAACACCGCTTTTCGCAACAAATGCTTGACGTTCTAGTGGATTCATCAGATCGTGAGCTATACCTCGGCATTGAATGCAAGAGCATCTCGCCCAGCAAAGGTGCTACAGCCTTGTACTTCTCACAGCACTTTTCTGTAGATAAGAAGGGGGACCATCAGGTCGCTAAAATGCAGGAATTTATTAAAAGATCTGGCAGAATCGGGTATCTTGCTGTAGAACTGAGGATGGGGTCCGGCAAATCAAAGACGGCATATTTCATCTCGTGGCCAGATGTGTGGCGTCGCTTTAGCTCAGGGCAACCTGGTTTCTCGACCGAAGAAATACGAAGAATCAATCCAATCGTACGCAACGACGGAAAATTCGCGGTTGAGGGCTTGTTTGGCCGCTAAGCTAGAGGCACGTCGAGCAGGTGTGCTGAATGACGCTGAAATTCATGTCGTCAAGAATTGAAGAGCTCATTTATGGTATTACTTTTGACGCAAGAACCGCTACAGGGGCAGTAGCATTCAATACCGCAGTGGTAGCTGAAGACGATTTGGAACGCGTGTTGAGCATTTTTAAGCTCGTGTACGCTGCGGGGCTCAATGTCGGCCCCTACGTGCGAATAATCGAGGGCGGTGAGAGTTTCAATGGCGTCTCAATTCAGAACGGTTTCAGTGGCATCCTCACCATCTGCAGCATCACCATTGACGGGGTACTCCTAAAAGCAGGTATCCCGGTTAAGCCTGTTTGCGGTGGCATCGTGCAAGTGACTGAAAAAATACCCGTTAGATTTACGGAGATTCTGCGGTACGATGCGACTACACTGGATCCTCTCGACGTGCTGATGTCGCAAGAATTGACGTCGGTGTTGGAAATGATCAATACTGGATCTGGCAAGGTGCTCGCAAGCGTCCGAGAAGTACCGATGGCAGCGAAGAACCACCTTGAGAATCTGCTGTCGGATTTGATGGAGGCTGAGTTTAAGGGAATATTGGAGGTTGGTGAGCCCAACTCAGATCTGTTGGAAATGCCCGTAAGCAGGGGCCATATCGGCGTAGCAATAATAGGCGGAATAAATTCTATGGCCGCCGTCAGAGAAAGTGGCGTGGAAATACAGACAAATGCGATTTCGGGGTTGACAGATATTCGCGATATGAATCATAATCTACTATCATTGTGAGCACGCTACGATAGCTGTTGTTCGACCAATTTGTTCAGATTTTTCAGAAACTCTGCTTCGGTCCCTTCAGGAATTGTAGCGCCAGCCGCGATATCGTGACCGCCTCCGACGCCGCCGACTGAATGAGCCGCTTCACTCATAGCTCTTGCAAGGTTTAAGTGGCGTTCAACGAGACTTTGGGTGCCCCTGGCGGACACTTTGACTTCTTCGTCCGAGTTCGCCAACCCTACTATCGGCAAGTGCCTATCCACGCCTTCTAAATTCTTACACATTCCAGCGACGATCCCGACGATCGTTTCGAGTATATGGTCGCCTGCATGGAAATACTGTAAGTTTGAGAGCGTCGTCACACCTGTTTGCTTGACATAATTGAGCCCTCGAACAAGATTCTCTCTGTGCATCAACAGGAGCTCATTTGCTTTTCTGTAGCTGTTTGCTCGGTCACCTAGACAAACGTCGACCCCGATCTTCTCGAAACTGTATCGCGCGGTGGCGTTAAGTAGCGTGGCATATTCGGATGCATCCCGAAGTACAGTCCCGGGTTCCTCTCTTAACAGGGTGTACACCTCTCCAACCAAGTTCTGCACCCTTCCTGGGGGCATCCCTTCAGTCAAGCACCTTTGGATGAGGGCAGAAATGATACTGCGCCTTTCGGCGCTGCTAAGATCCACCCATTTTTTCCATTCGCCCGCTTCTTTGAGCTCAATGTTCAAACTAGCCAAAAGCTCCAGGATTTGCGCACCGTTTCCCGTTATCCCTGGGATAAAAGGGCTGGACGCATATTCGAGGAGCTTATGAACGGGTCGCGTTTGTCGGCCAAAAGCCTGCAAATCAGTTTCTGGTCTCACTATCGCGTTTTTTTCGGCTTCGTCGAGTATCAGCCTGTTCACACCTCTCAGTCGCCCTTCTCTAACGTGCTGTAGATCGCCGACGGCACCAACAACGGCTAAATCGGAAAGCTCCACATTGTCGCCGAGGGCTCTGGCGATCAAATAAGTGGCCCCAGATCCACTTAGGTCGGTGGCACCGTTAAACCCAAAAAGGTGGGGGTTGAGGTGAAATGCAATCTCGGAGCTTCCTGCTGGCTGGTGATGGTCAGCGATTATGCATACTGGTCCCAAATCGTCCATTAGATCGAGACTCCCGCTTCCTAAGTCCGTGAACATCACTGCGTCTGCCCCGGAAACACTCTGCATAACCGGGAGATCCAACTTTTTAACGATTTTGATTTCATTGCCTATCCCCATCTTGTTGAGCGCGCGGCATATTATGCTGGCAGCAGCAAGACCGTCCGCGTCAACGTGAGAAACGATCTTAATTTCGTCTTGCTTCTTGAGAGCTTGCGCGCATTCTCGTGCACGTTTTAGGAGTTGTTCCATCAAAATCCCGAGGTTTGGCGTACGCGTCCAATGATGCGAAGCACCTGAATTTGTCGCCCATTCTGTATTTGCGGGAAAGCAGATATAAAGGTTACTTGACTTTACCGAAAGTCACACGTCCCGCAGATCCTATGTGATCTTTATTCGCACGCCTCGCGTCGCGCTGATGAGCGAAAGTTGCACGCCAAAAACGTTTGACGTTGCTTTGCTCAACAACTCAGAGCTCTCGAAGATACAAAAGCTGATACATTCTGGTAAGAGAGCTATTAGATGGCATACGGCAGTCGCCCCCAGAGGGCTGAGTAGTAGCCTACGCTCACCAATGCGGGAGATGCATTTAGGCCTAAGACCGATGGTTTTTCCAGCGGAACCTTCTTTTTCTCAACGTTAGGCCCCAAGCCACGCATCCAACACCCAGAATGATTAGTATCGTTCCGCTGTCGCTGGGCGTGTTGAATATGTATGGCAGCAACGCTATGACACAGAAGCCTGCACCCATCAGGATGAAAAGATGTCCGACGTTGTCGCCTACTCCGAGTAGGTAAATAGCCAAAATTGCTGCCAATATTGGGAGTGCAAGCAGTGCCACTACATTCGCGTTAACCATATTTGCCGCTTTACAATTGAAACCGGTCAAACAGGTAGGCCTGATTCAAAGGTTCTCGTTGTTGAACGATCCGTCTGACGGCTTGTGTCGGCGTACTCCACGCTTGATGTCTTGGCTGCTCTTGCATAGCTGCCGGCTATCTCGGGGTTATTTCTTTGCCAATTCTTCAACTTCGCGTTTGCCGTGCTCGAGCTCGTCAGCTTGTTCGCCATCTATCTGTAAGAGAAGAGCTTGGAACTCGCCAACATGGGTTTTTTCTTCTTTCGCAACGTCTAGCAGGTTAGCTTTAATAGCTTCATTTTTAGTCAGGGAAGCCATCTGTTCATAAAGATTGATTGCATCAAGCTCAGCAATAATGCTAGCTCGCAAGATCTCTCTATCAACATTTTTCTTGTCGATCTCACTTAGATCTATAGGAATCGTGGATAACATGGTCAACCTCGCACTATATACACAAGTGGTAATGTAAAGCTTTTGGATATGCAGCTCATCCGCACGGACGAGCCGCCGTGCACAAATCATCCTTTCAGCGCAGCCGCACAATTTGAGGGTGCGGCAGCATTACGACGCAGATCACGCAATTACCACAAGGTTTATTTGAAACTGCAGTAATGCTGGGTTAATGAAACTGTTTAAGACAGTCTTCACCATCCTCACCATCACCGGTTTGGCATTGGCGTGCTCAGGCTGCACGGCCAACATAGCAAATCTCACCCAAAATAAAACTCTGCAAACTGGCAAAGAACCACTTAATGTGCCGGAATATCCTAATGCGACTAGAACATCGTATTCCAATCTCCGATTTGTCGGGCAAGTTATAACGTACCAGACGAATGACACCCCCAAACAGGTTTTAGCGTTCTACGAATCTCAAATGCAAGAACGAGGCTACAACATCAGCAGAAACTTCACAAGCGCCTCCGAAACTGGCGGTTTGGTCATATTCGCTAAGGGACAAGACACTGTGTGGGTGACAGTCGGCCAGAATAACGGCGAAACGAGTATCGCTCTGCGTACTTCATTTCAGGCTTAGGATCCAAAATAATCCGCGTAGCTATCACCCTAGTTTCAGCTTGGTTTTGTCGTAGCACGCCCTTCTGTTTTTCTCTGACAGCAGTGAGAAGCGAGTGACATTAACGTCGTGGAGCGCATCGTTCTTGAAAAACCCGGAATCGCATGAGTACTACACATAGAAGTCACATTAGATTGAGCGAACCACAGCCCTTAGTCAATGAACCCGCGCTGGTTGTGGGCAGCACGCTCGTATTAGCTGATCTGCATATTGGAATTGAACACGAACTTGCGCTAAACGGCATAAATATTCCATCGCAGATTGACCGACGAATTGACCGGGCCCTACAATATTTAGCTGTCACCAATGCTCAACGTGTCGTGCTTTTGGGAGACGTAAAGCACACAATATCTAAAACGTCAGCACTCGAACGCCACGACATCCCGCGTTTTTTGCGATCGTTAGCAGAGCGCGCGCCGGTCGACATTCTTCCGGGAAATCACGACGCTGGCATTGAGTATTGGCTCCCCCGCGACTCACGCTTCCGAATCGAAATCCATCCTTCAAAGGGTTGCAGCATCCACGGTGCGGGGCTTGTACACGGGCACACGTGGCCTTCGACAGACCTGCTACGTTGCGACTACGTAATCATGGGGCATAACCATCCAATCGTACGCATGGCTGATCCGCTCGGCCACGTCAGTTCGAAGCCAGTTTGGATCCGGACTCGCTTTGTTGAGAGCGTATTTCGAGAGCGATATCCGGAGATGGATGGCTACGCCAATCCGCACGTCATAATTATGCCTGCGTTTAACGAGCTTGTTGGCGGAATCGCATTCAACGAAGCCTCTTACGAAACGCTGCTGGGGCCGCTTTTCTCAAATCGAGCTATCGAGCTTGAAAAAGCCCAGGCATACCTCTTAGACGGCACGTTTCTGGGAACCGTTGAGCAATTGAGAGGCATCGCGCCAAGCCACCGAACGTCACGAAGGACTCCGTCATCCCGAAAAAAGAACGAGCACCAAGCTCGGACCAAAGCAAGTAAGTGAGCGCTTCCCTTTTGGATCGCGCGACATTCTATCCGGAAAATCCAGCCGCAGCTTTTTTGCGAAGGCGAGCCAATTGTATGTTTGTTGGAAACAGATGCTGCTCAACAACTCGGAAACTGTAAGTAGCTTAAAGTCAACTACGAGGCTGCAGGCAGCGCAATGGCAGTGGAGTGGCTCTATTTTGCATTGTCGTCGTCATTATTGATTTCTGGCGTAAACATCATTGACAAGATTCTGATCTCCGACTATAGAATTCCGCCACTCGTGTATGTCTTAGTAATTAGCGCCACCAGCCTTATGCCGCTGGTCATTCTTCCTTTCTTCACACTGACGGCCCTGCCATTCGGTGTGCTAGTATTCACCATTGTAGTCGGTTTCGTTCGCATCTACTACACATTGCCTTATTTTAAAGCACTCTCAGTGGAAGAGGTGTCGAGGGTCATACCTCTTCTTCAGCTCACGCCTGTATTTGTGTTGATTCTCTCCAGCCTCTTGCTTCGCGAAATGCTCAACCCGCAAGAATACGTAGCGTTCGGGCTATTGGTTCTTGGAGGGACACTTTTCGCGGTTCGACTTGGCAAAGGAATTCGTATCTCCCTTGCTTTTTATCTTATGATCCTTTCGTCCTTCTTATTGGCTGTATACAGCGTAGCTTTGAAATATTTGTTCTCGACCCAGGACTTTTACACCGTATTCATTTGGGTGCAAATCGCTGGGTTCATAGCCTTCTTTCAGTTGCTTTCATTCAGGCCCTTGAGGGGCTCTCTTGTCACGACTTACAAGACTACGAGCAGAAAGATTGGAGTCATTCTCGTTGCCGAACAGGCAGTGGCATACGTTTCAGTTTTTGCCTACAGCTATGCGATAGCGCACGGGCCAATAACGTTGATAAGTTCTGTTGGTGCGACACAGCCTCTCTTCGTCCTACTTTTCGCGACGGTATTGTCCTATCGCTTTCCGCGGGTGCTGAGAGAAGAGCTCACGAGGATGGATCTCGCTCTCAAGGGGCTTGGACTTGTTGCGATCCTTTTAGGAACCTATTTGATCCAGGTGCTGGGAGGTTCCGTGATTTAGTGATCTGCAGGTTTAGCAGAACACGGCTTCAGTTCGCGCAGGCTCGGCGTCATCTTTCTAGTTAAGGTAATTAAAAATAATATCAGGACCCGATTTTTTAGATCTTTCGCCTAGCGTACTCGTCCATCTTTCTTCAGGCAAGCAAAATTACTTCGTGGAGCTGCGCTGTATATGATATGGGCTTGTCCAAGACATCGAGTCTGAAATCAAACTTAACGGAGTAAGTTATGTGCGGCGCACTTCGTCACTGAATTCGTGATCCCCCTCAAAAAAACGCGTTGGCTCTTAATCGTGCGAACGTACACTACAAGTTTTTTTTTTGCAAAAAAGGCTGTTTTTTGAACACCGATACATTAATATTCAGGAAAAAAGAATTATTTGCCGACAACTCCTCACAGGTTTTTCGTTGTATTTGAGGGGTTACATAAACCTACTGAGTTTATGGTTGGTGAAAAAATGGCTAGGGAAATAAATTTTGGTATAGAGTTTGTGCCGAATATGCCGCCGAATCAGTGCGCAGACAGGGTGAAGTTGGCAGAAGACAACGGCTTTAAGTACGCTTGGATTACTGACCACTTTAACAACAGGAACGTCTATCCGATGCTGACGCTCATATCACTGAAGACGTCGACTATACGGCCCGGCACTGGTATCACAAATCCCTTCACGAGAAACCCATTGTTAACGGCTAATGCGATTGCGACGATTGACGAAGTGTCAGGCGGGCGCGTTAACTTGGGCATGGGTCCCGGTGACAAAGCGACATTTGACAAAATGGGATTCGGCTTCCCAGCGCCCGCAATTTGGAGTGGCAACTGGGATATCAAGAAGCCCCTGAGTGCAATTAAGGAGGCCAAAGAAGTCGTCTACAAGCTGTTGGGCGGCAACAGCGTTGATATTGCTGGTGAGACGATAAAAGTGACCGGCGCAAAGCTTGACTTTACCGGACCGCAGAAGGACAAGGTGCCATTTTACATGGGCGCGCAAGGTCCTGGCATGCTTAAAACTGCTGGCGAAATTGCTGACGGAGTGCTTATCAACGCTTCCAACGAGAAAGACTACGTCGCGGCAGTGCCAAACATCGAAGAGGGAGTTGGAAAGAGCGGAAGGTCGATGAGCGACTTCGACGTGGGCGCATACACGGCGTTTTCGGTCGGGCCTGATTTGGCGAAGGCACGCAAATCAGCCAAGATGGTTGCTGCGTTTATTACGATGGGCTCTCCGCCGCCTGTGCTCGAGCGACACGGGATTCCACTCGGTACGGCTAAAGCCATCGGTGCAGCTATCGGAGCAGGTAAATGGGGTGAAGTCGGGCCATTAGTGGATGATAACATGATCGACGCCTTCGTCATCGCTGGCGACGCAGATGCCTGCAACAAGAAGATCGACGCGTTGCTCGAGACCGGAGTGACGCAGGTTATAATTGGCAGCCCAACAGGTCCGGACGTTGAAGAAGCCATAAAGATTTGCGGAACGGACATTATCCCGTCGTTCGCGGGACGCTGCTAGAAGACAGCAGACGTTTGACGTAAACCAACCCCAACCTGTCCGATAGGTGGTTGGGGTGCTGCTTTTTTTGCCTTTTTTTGCCTCAGATGGCGAATGACGGCGCAGAAGAGAGGTGATTGCCACTTTTGTAGGGTTGCGATCCGTCCGTGAGACACTTATTCAATTTGTATCCCAGATCTTCGAGATTAACGACCTCGCTTTTTTCGAGGCTGCGATTGACACGCCGCCCGTTCCGCAGCCAATATCGGCAAATGTTTCGCTGCTTCTTATCTGGAGCTTTTCTAATGCTATCGAGATGAGCGCTATTTCAGTCAGGCCGCCGCTCACCATTTCTTAGAGCTCCTTCCGTGGCGATAATCTACCTCCCTACACTCTCATAGACGCATTGAGGGCGCCGCTTAAGCGGAGAGGCAATGCACCTCCTAAATCGGAATTGCTTACGCAAATATCTTTAAGTCCGTTCAAGACAATTACTAATCAAGCACGAAAAGCAAAATTTTTGTCGTTTTTTTGTGACGGGCTATTTTAAGCAGTATTCGCATTATTAAGCGTGTCCTTATGTTTGCCAGCAGCAGTCCCGAAGAGCCTACGGAAAGCCTGTTGCATCCCCTCGTGAAGGGTGCATTTTTGAGCCGATTTGGCCCCTTCACGGAAGCGCAACGATTGGCAATTCCGAGCGTGCTGGAGGGCAAAAACCTACTTCTTGTCGCTCCCACAGGAACCGGGAAGACGGAAGCAGCGATGCTGCCAGTATTTAGCAAGCTGCTAGACCTTGAGAACCGCCACGGAATAAGTGTCCTCTACATCACGCCGCTTCGAGCGTTAAACAGGGACATGCTGGCGAGGCTAAAGTGGTGGGGCAGTCAGCTACAAATCTCGATCGGCGTTCGGCACGGCGACACGACGAAATCAGAAAGACGGCGACAGACTCTCGAACCTCCTGACGTCTTGATCACGACTCCCGAGAGTCTTCAAGCCATTCTGATGGGACGCCGTCTGCGGGAAAACTTGCGGTCCGTTAGGTTTGTCATTATCGATGAAATCCACGACCTTGCAAGCTCAAAGCGAGGGGCCCAACTGGCAATCGGCCTTGAGCGTTTGGCGGACTTAATCGGCGGGTTCCAAAGGATCGGCCTTTCTGCGACCGTCGGCAGGCCGCAGGAGATCGGCCACTTCCTTGCCGGGACCGGAAGAGCGTTCTCAGTCCTCGAAGTCTCTCGGGCAAAAATGTTGGATTTCGCGGTCACACAGCCGCAGGTAACCGGTGAGGATAACACGGCCGCGAAAGTAAGGATGATTGCGCCAGAACTCGCGAGTCACGCTCGCATCGTGCGCGACATAGTCAACAGGCACAAGTCCACATTAATCTTTGTAAATACGCGACAAGCAGCTGAGGTACTTGGATCCCTTTTTCGCGGCAGTGACGTTGGCGTGCATCACGGGTCACTTTCGAGAGAGGCACGCATTGAGGCGGAAAACGAATTCAAAGCCGGCAAGAAAAGAGGTTTGATCTGTACCTCGTCGATGGAATTGGGGATCGACATAGGGGATGTTGAGCACGTTATACAATATAATTCTCCCCGCGAAGTGACGCGATTGCTTCAACGCGTAGGACGGGCGGGGCACAGAGTCGGCGACAGATCTGAAGGCACAATCATCGCAACCTACCCAGACGACATTATGGAGTCTTGGGTGATAACGCGTCGAGCGAAAAACAACGCGATTGAACATTTGAACGCTGATTACCGAGCGTTGGATGTTCTTGCAAACCAGCTCTGTTTCATGACCTTGAACGGAGCCAAGCCCGCTAAACTCGCGCTGCGAATCATCAAAAAGGCATTTCCATATCGAGACCTAACGCTCGAAAAGTTCGTCGAGGTGGTTAAGCTGCTACAACAGCAACGGCTGCTGAAAGTTGAACGCGAAGACACAGAACCGCTCATTAAGATGATGGGAAAAACGCGCCGGTACTGCTATGAAAATCTTTCTATGATTCCTGATGAAAAAACCTACAGTATCTATGACACGATAAACGGGAAGTGGATAGGAACTCTTGACGAAAGCTTCGTGATTGCTTTTGCTGAGCCTGGTGCCGTGTTCGTTACGAGGGGGGAGATGTGGCGGATCTTGGAGATTGACGAGCAGCGCGTGAAGGTCGAGCCCATGGACAGCTCTACCGGCGAAATCCCTAGCTGGGTGGGCGAGCAAATACCAGTGCCTTACGAAGTAGCTTCGGACGTTGGGAAACTTCGTGGGCAGATAACGAATTCAAGTGAGGATGTGACTCATAGCCTTCTTAAGGAGTACTGCACGGATCCTTACACGGTACAACGCGTGGTGAACTTGATGCGGCGACAGAAGAAATTCGTCGTTCCCACGCATAACGTGCTTGCGGTGGAAGTTGACGGCAAGACCGCACTTATACACGCATGCTTTGGCCATAGGATTAACGAGACATTAGGCCGCGTCATCAGTTCGCTGCTCGCGGCCCGCTTGGGAAGCAGCGTTGCTTTGGAGGTCAATCCATATTGGATACAGCTTCAACTCCCGAACGCGCTGAGCGCGGAACTCATCGCTGACTTAGTCCGACAGATAAAGCCAGAGTTTCTTAAGCCGTTAATTGAAATGACTTTGAAAAACAGCATGCTGCTTAAGTGGAAGCTAGTGCACGTAGCGCGCAAGTTCGGCGTGATCGACAGGGACGCGGAATCTAAGTATTTCAATATCAACAAGCTGATGGATCTTCTGAAAGACACTCCCGTTTATGAGGAGGCGATACGCGATATCGTGCACGACAAGCTTGATCTGGAGCGCACTAGCCATCTTCTCAGGGAAATTCAAGACGGCGACACGCAAGTCGTCACGTCGAAACTGAGCCCCCTGAGCAGACAACGGCATTATGGCGCACGAGATCTGCTTGTAACCGACAACGCAGACAGGTCAATTCTCATGGCGCTCAAAAACAGAATCATGAATGATCGCGTAATCCTTTTTTGTCTCACGTGCAAGAAATGGAGATCGAAACGATACGTGGCAAGCGTGCCTGAGCAGCCGCAATGTCCACTATGCAGCTCCAAGTTGATTGCAGCACTGAAGCCGTGGGAAGATGAGGACGTGGTGATTGTCACCAAGTCCGAAAGAGCGAAAACTCCGGACGAGAAGGCGCGGACAAGGCGCGTCTATAGAAATGCTAACTTGGTTCTTTCTCACGGGAAGAAAGGAGTTATCGCATTAGCATCGCGCGGCTTGGGCCCAGAAGCCGCGTCAAGAGTTATCCGAAAAGCGCGCCGAGATGAGGAAAGCTTTTACCGTGATATCTTGAGGCACGAGCGGCAGTACACACTGACGCGCAGGTTCTGGCACAATTGAAATGAGGCACTCTAGTTCTCTTAGCGTCGCTTCTACAAGAGTGTAGGGCGCGACAGTCGTTTGTCGCGCTCGAAACAGCTCGAGCTAGGATGACATGTATATATACGAAAGTCCCGATAGGGTGAAATATGAGCTATCTCACGGAGGCTTCGGAGCTAACCAAGCAACGACTCGACATCATTCAGGAACTGCAAGACTTGCGAGGCAGCCAGATGATCTGCTACGTTACCGGCGACCGCCCAACGAATGCTAATATCCCCGGGATGAGTAGCCAAGTGTCGCAAGAACACCTGCGTTTCGTTTATGACCATTTAGATCGTTTAGGCGAGGTCGATCAGTTGGACTTGTTCATCTATACTCGCGGAGGAGACGCTGACGTCCCGTGGCCAATGGTCAACTTCATTCGAGAGTTCGCGACCAAGTTCACTGCACTCGTGCCGTATCATTGTCATAGCGCGGGAACACTGATTTGTCTTGGTGCCGACGAAATATTAATGGGGACAGGCGGAACACTTAGCTCGGTCGATCCGACTACAGCAAACCAATTCAATCCTCGCGATCCGCTAAATCCGGCTATCCCTCTGGGCATCAGTGTCGAAGACGTCACCGCATACCTCACCCTTGCTCGCGAAGCTGCCAAGATTAGCGAGCAGGACCACATAATTGAGGTCTTCAATGAACTTTCAAAGCAAGTCCATCCGCTTGCGCTGGGAAATGTGTACCGGCAACACACGCGTATCCGAATGTTGGCTACAAATTTGCTCAAGATTCATATGCGCGGTGAAAAAAACGAGGCCAAGGTCACTCAGATAGTAGAAATAATGACTGAGAAACTGTACACGCACACGCACTTTATCAACAGACGTGAAGCGAGGAAGGTTATTGGTTTGAACGTGCGCGACCCAGAACGAAAGGTTGAGAAACTCATGTGGGACCTATTCCAAAATTACGCCGCTGATATGCAACTTTACGAGCCGTTTGATTTGAACATGTTCGTTGGCGACGAGACGTACAAGGAAGGAGTTGCCAAAGGCGCATTTATCGAAAGCATAGAAATGATGGACGTATGGGGCTCCGTATTTGCAGTATCAAAAATCAAAGCAGTTCCGTCAAATCTGCCCGTGCCAATATCACCAGAGCGCATTCAGGCAATGCAAGGTCTGCCGTTCAAGATTGACGTCAACATATTGAAAATGGGGTGGGAGCGGGCGCTACGTGAGAAACAGACTTAATGATACAGCTATGTCTGAGGGCTGGCCACTTCACCGCCGCTAAAGATCTGGAAAGTCATTTGGGGCTGGAAATTCCCCTATATGAGTTTCAAAGCTATGTAGCCGATGACTACAATTACAACGCCAATGATGATCAACCCTACGACCGTTTTAATGATGATATCGACGATGTGCAGCCAGCCGCCAAATACAAGCATGGGCAGCAATAAACTCCCAATCCACCAACCGAGGAGCAAAAAGAGGATCAGTATGATGATAACTGCGACAACCAGCAACGCCGATATAACCGAATCCCTAAATGCCATCGTGCACCTCCCATTTCAGAAGACAAGCCACCCTGTCGGTTAGCGCTTCTACACTAAAAACGTTTCCATCTAACATCACTGGGTTCTCCATTGCCATGCTCGCCAAATCGACGCACGAGCAGTCGCTTCTGTACTAGGAGCGCGTAGAGCGCATCAGTCCCGGGCTCTGGTGCATCCGCCGCAGGATACAGGCGCGGTTACGCCGAAAACACGGAAACTGAGTTCGTTGGCCCTCTGCCGACCGAATGCGAAGGGGGTGCGCAAAGGGCATCAAAAAATGTGTAGGGTTAGAACAGTTTCAGTTTTATTGATTAGCCGCTGTTGTTTTCGCCCACTCTCAGCGCCCAGCTATTTTTTTGAAGCGCGTCTTGTTGTTAACTGAGCGCTGCTCAAACGATCGCGCGGTTGAACCGCAAGATTAAGCCCCGGCCGTCAAGCTTCGATAACCCGAAGGGCTATCCATTGCAGCCGCGTTGCGCAACGCACCAGAGGATTTATCTATGAGCATCCATCTATAATCAACAGTAGTTTCTGAGGTGATATAATGCCAATCTTACCCCTTGCTCTGTCCAGCAGCTTGCGAATCTCTCAAAGTACTGGGATCATAATTGTAATTGGGTTGGCTATTTTGATAATCATTATTGCCGTAGCCCTAGTACTGAGAGCCCATCGTCGGAGCTCAACGGCACAAAAAGCTGGAAGCTCCATCAACCAGGGTGCAAGCGAGCAGGAAAGCTTTGAAGAAGTGACTGTTCCGGAAGCACACCGAGAAGGGACGACCACAATACCTCTTTCTGAGGGGTCTCACCAAAGCCCCGTGTATACGCCGACGTCGGAAGTGCAACCTGGACTGGAAGAATCGGAGGACTTTCCGGTTCCAACACTACCTCCAAAAACTACCACGATAATCAAAGGCAACGTCAACATAACAGCAGTTACTGCCACTGCCAGTCAAGCGGCCGAGATTCACACTGAACTCACCGCCCTAAGTTATAATGAAGCAATTACGCCAAACGAGGCCGTAATTGACGAACTGAGTTTGGCGACGAAGATCAATGAAGTGAAAGATGATCTCGATTCTAACGAAACCCTGAGCGTCATACTGCTGAACTGCATCGATATCGCAAAGTCATTGAATCGAAGAACTGATCTCACGTGGATACATCGTGAACTTTTTGGCTCACCGGAATGGGACGATGCCGTTTATCTTGACGTAAGCAGCGAGGACGCGTTCCCGGCGTATCGGCTAATCGATGCCACGATGTACTTGAATTACACGCGCGAAGGTGAAGCGTTCCCGACGATCGAAGAATATGCGATCCCCGTGTTTGAGAACCGCTCAGTTTACGCGCTCGAAAAGGTCCTAGAATCTGCTAACATTGAAAACCAGGACTACATTGTGCTAAACACACCTGCCCCCACCCAATGGCCTAGCACGGCATCTCTGGGGGAACTCATACCACTCAGCGTTTCGGTGAAAGACTACTTGAATATCTTAGCTGCAGTGAAAAAGCAAGTTGAGGAATTCGTGAATTCGCTTTAGCGAATGCTCGTGCTGTCCGAAAAACTCGGCTACCGGAGAGAGTTCTTCTTCTGGTTGCGACTTCGACCATTTTCATAAGCCATGTATAATTGCGCCAAATCAAAGTAAGCACACGCAGAAGCTACTTGATGTTCCTCTTAGTCTTGGACTACGCGTTTGAGGAGATATGTCCACGGCGCACAATAGCAATATCGATAGCGTTCGTCTCAATATTCCTGGCTTCACTCTTATCTCCGCTATGCGGGATCAGAGTCTTCACTTGTTCTGAATCCGGTCACGCACGATAGAACCCTTGTCGGTCGAAGCGGTACTTTTTCATGCGAAGTCGTGTGACCCCCGCGCGTAAAACAGTTGGTCGGAGGCTCCAAAACGGGAATGCGTTCAACACTGCATAAAAAGTAATTTTCTCCTAAACGCAGAGGTTCCTTTTGAGTGGTAACCACTTGACGCCCCGATTGCCACTATGTGTTAGCTTGAGAGAAACGTGCTGCCTTCCCAATGCTGCAGGCAACTTCCTACACGTGCTTTGGCGGCGGATTCCAATAGTGCGTCCAAACAAAAACTCCAAAACGTGTCAGCTTGCGGCTTAGGCTTAGGGGAAGCTCGATTAGAAACTAATCAAACAAGTCCCAACTCTGCGGCGAGGGGCTCAACCTGCAAGTACGACTCTTGAGTATTAGACGACGTGCGGAAGAACGTCCTCAAATACTTTAACGTCCGAATCTCCATCCAAGCTCATGTTACCAAATATGAGATGGTCAAACCCGACCGCTTTTAGTTCTTCGATTCTCCTGATGAAGTCTTCCGCACTATGCCCAATCAAGACTTCTGATATGACATCCATTTTGAGACCTGATATAACATCCTTTTTGAGATCCTCGGGCACTATCTCAAACATCTTGGGATCAATGAAATGATCCGGGTCGTACAAATACATCAACAGCACAGCGCGTTCCATTTTTTCGGATCTTTACCCGCTTCTCTGGCACCAGCCTCAAAATTTGGAAATACGATGTTGTGAACCAGCTGTGGATCCGTAGCCATTGTGATAAGATGATCTCCGTAAAAACCAGCCATTTTGGATGCTTTTGGCCCCATTCCGCTGAAATACACGGGTATCTTATTATTCGGTTTGGTCACTAGTTTTGCGTTGCTAAGCCTATAGTACTTGCCACTTGAGCTTATGGGCTCATTGCTTGTCCAAAGATCATTCATTACCGCAAGCGCTTCCACAAGCATGTCAAGCCGCTCTCCAGGCGACGGCCACTCGCAGCCCAAGACGCAGACTTCGTTCAGCTCTTCTCCAGCACCAACGCCGATTCCCACTCGTCCCGGGTACATCACCCCCATTGTCGCAAATGCTTGGGCGACAATTGCCGGGTTGTAACGCATGATAGGAGCGGTGACGGCGGTCGAAAAAAATACCCTCTCTGTCGCTTGCAGAGCAGAAGCCATCCACGACCACGCGAAAGCGCTTTCTGTGAGCATAGCCGAAGGGGAAAAATGGTCGTCTACCCATATTGAGTCGAACCCAATTCTTTCGGCTTCTACCGCGTGTCTTAATGCTTCCATCGGCTCAAACCGCTCTAAACACGGTAAAAACCCGAATTTCGTTTCCATAGTCCTGTCTCCTCAAATCACGCCAGAAAAGACGTCCACCATTTCTGTTAACGGTGATACGATGCACGGCATGTATTATTCATTTGAGTGCATTTCTGAGCCACGGATTCGCGTTTGCTTGTTCGTAACCGTGAAGGTTTAATTCGGTCAGGGCGTAGCTACAGACTGGAGTGCACCAACTTCTGTTTGAGGGAAACATAACGAAGGAGGAAATGAAACACCGTCAATCTCGCCTTTGGTCGTGCCGTATATTCGTGTCTCATCCTTTAAAAAAAGCTAGGAGCTTCCCGAATTGCTCCATTCCTAAATCAGTCAGAGAATACTCCCAACGATAAATAGTTCAGTCCGCCTTATTCCACCGATTTTATAGCCGTTTCCACGCTATCGGTTACTCTTGAATCGAAGTCTGTCTCACCATCCACGCGTCTGTAGGATCTCTTCTTTCGGTATCTGACCTACGGACAACCCTTTCATGGGTAGCCCAAGACCTTTGGAGATCTCTGCGAGTGCTTTTGGATCGTCAAAGTTGTTGACTGCTTCAGCAATAGCTTTAGCCATCACTTCAGGCTGCTCCGACTTAAAGATTCCTGAACCTACGAAGACGCCATCCGCACCCATGCGCATCATAAGCGCTGCGTCGGCTGGCGTGGCGATACCGCCGGCGGCGAAGTTGACCACGGGCAATCTTTGCATTTCAGCTGTCTCGGCTGTTAGGTCAGCGGGCGCTTCGATTTCGCGCGCAACGCGGCCAATTTCTTGCTCCGATTTACCTTTGAGCTCTCTAATCTTACCCATTATTGCGTGCATATGCCGTACTGCTTCCGACACATCACCAGTTCCCGCTTCGCCTTTCGTGCGGATCATCGCGGCGCCTTCATTGATCCTCCTTAAAGCTTCTCCAAGGTCCCGTGCGCCGCATACAAACGGCGTGGTAAAACGTAGCTTCTCAATGTGAAATTGCTCATCAGCAGGGGTCAAGACTTCGGACTCATCAATCATATCAACTCCGAGCGCTTCCAAGATCTCGGCTTCGACGAAATGTCCAATCCTTGTCTTGGCCATGACCGGTATTGAGACTGCATCGATAATCTGAGAGACTATTAAGGGGTCTGCCATTCGTGCTACGCCGCCAGCCTTGCGAATATCTGCGGGAACCGCGTGGAGCGCCATTACCGCAACGGCTCCGGCCTTCTCAGCGATGATTGCTTGCTCTGCCGTGGTCACATCCATTATGACCCCGCCTTTTTGCATTTTGGCGAAACCTCTTTTTAGCAATTCGGTTCCGCGATGCAGCTTTTCAATGTCCACTCAAATCAACTCTCTTGCTTGAGCCATGCACAGTTGACCAGATAAAACTTATGTAGCAGACTACCGTAACTGTGATTTTATCCTGTTTTTAATCTCTTCAGCTGCAAAACTCCGCCCGTACTCCTTTCTGTAAGCGTTGTACAAATCAGCAAGCTCTCTGAGCGTCATCTTAGAAATGAAGATGGGCCCACACTGCGCCTCAACTAGCTTCTTTAGCCTCTTTACGACGTCTTGAGCGCTTTCGGTGCCTTCCTCCTCACTCATACGGTCTTACTACGCTGCGCAACTTTTTAATACTTTCCAACCCAGTTACTAAAAAAGGTCAATCTGGCCTTTTTATACTGAGATTGTCGCGTGACGTGTGTTAAATGCCGAATGAGCAGTTAAGCCTAGGCGCTCTTGAGTACTTGAGCAATAGCTTCGAATCACGATACTGTAGCAGCTGCGGCAGCCGTTTTTGGGCGCGAGCCGAGCAAAATACGTGTGGTGACGCTCCGTGCGCACCTTATACGTTTATCGGCGCTCCGGTTTTAAAAAAGCGCGGGCTCAATGATATGCGGGAATTCTATCTGTCCTTCTTTGAGCGTCGCGGCCATATGCGTGTCTCTCCGTATCCGGTAATAGCGCGCTGGAGGGAAGATGTGCTGCTGGTCAACGCCTCGATATACGATTTTCAGCCGCTCGTAACGTCAGGAAAGGTGCCCCCGCCTGCTAATCCACTCACAATATCGCAACCCTGCATTCGACTAAAAGACATCGATGCAGTTGGAAAAAGTGGCAGGCACCTAACGAATTTTGAAATGATGGCGCATCACGCGTTCAATTATCCGGGCTGCCAAATCTATTGGAGTAATGAAACGGTGCAGTATTGTGACAGTTTGCTGCAGGAGCTTGGAGCAGACCCTGCGGCCATTACTTACAAGGAGCGCCCTTGGGCAGGTGGCGGCAACGCGGGCGTCTCTCTGGAAGTGCTCGTTGGCGGCTTGGAGCTTGCAACACTCGTTTTTATGGACATGCAGCGGTCAAAAACGGGGTTGATAATCAAAGGTGAGCGCTACGAGCGGATGGAAAATTCGGTCGTCGACACAGGCTATGGCTTGGAGCGCATGGTGTGGGCTGCAAATGGAATGCCAACTATCTACGACGCGGTAATGCCAGACATAGTCAATTACCTAATAGAAGGCAGTGGACTTGAGCATTCGCTTGAAGACCCTCATTATGCGAATATTCTCGCACAAAATGCCCGACTCGCTGGTTTAGTTGACCTGAACGCTTCCAATCTCCGCGGCCTACGGAAAAGAGTCGCTACTAACATCGGCATTGCTGTTGAGGAACTGATGAGTATAGTGGAGCCAATTGAAACTGTATACACGATTGCAGATCATTCAAGATGTTTAGTGTTTATGCTGGGCGACGGTATCGTTCCTTCAAATGTCAAAGCTGGATACCTCGCTCGACTCGTGATACGAAAGGCGCTCCGCTCGTTGCAGGGTTTGAACTGCGAGATCGGGTTGGAAGACATTATCAGGAAACACATAGAGAATTTGAGCGCCTTCTCGTTGTACGAGGCTCGAGAGGAAACCATCATTGATATCCTACGGCACGAGACTACAAAATATAGCAGCACTATAGCTAAGGGCAAGAGACTTGTTGCCAGCCTGGCACAGCGCTATCGCGGACAAAATTTCCCTATGGAAGAGCTTGTGACGCTGTATGACTCTCACGGAGTGCCCCCCGAGATCGTTGCAGAGGTGGGTCACGAGGTCGGAACGAACGTCGAGTTGCCTGATGATTTTTACTCCCTAGTTGCCAACACGCACGAGCGCGTCGAACTTCGGGTAGAACCGACCACGGGAGGTTTCCTCGACCTGCCTGCCACTTATCGCTTGTTTTATGATGAACCAGAACAAGTGACTTTTCAAGCGCAAGTCATAGGTCTGTCCAAGGAGGGGGTAATCCTTGATAGAACGCTTTTCTATCCTGGCGGTGGCGGACAGCCAGAAGACACAGGCTATATCACCACAGACTTGGGAACGAAAGTTCGAGTGCTAGCCGCGCGCCTCGTAGACCGCGTTGTGATTCATGAAGTCGAGGACGTTACGGCTTTTGTTGTAGGCGAGAACGTGCGAGGTGAAATCGACATAGACAGAAGACAATCGCTTGCTCGACATCATACTGCGACGCATATTCTACTGGCGTCTATACGGGGGGTTCTTGGCAATCATATTTGGCAGGAAGGGGCGCAGAAAGGAGTAGACAGCTCGCGCCTTGACGTTTCGCACTACAAGAAGGTGACCGATGACGAACAGAAAGAAATTGAGCGAAGGGCTAACCGCGTGATCATGGATGACCTTCCGGTGGAACAGAAATGGATGGATCGAAACGAAGCGGAACAGGCGTACGGGTTCGCACTCTACCAGGGCGGAGTACCACCCGGGGCGGTCATTCGAGTAGTGCACGTGGGTGCCGACGTTCAGGCGTGCGCGGGAACCCACATGACGAGCACGGGCAAAGTCGGACCGTTGAGAATCGTAAAGACGGAGCGAATACAAGATGGGGTCGAGCGATTTGAATTTGCAGCCGGCATGGCGGCGATATTGTACGACCAGGAGCGCGATGCTATCGTAAGCAAGTCCTCAAAGACTCTGCGAGTCCCCCCAGAGCAACTTCCGTCTACCACAAGTCGCTTCTTTGAGGAATGGAAGGAACTAGGCAAGGAAAATGAAGAGTTGGGGGAGCTGAAGGCGAAGTTCACGTCTTTTTTGATGTCAGAGAGTCCGTCGATCAAAAAAGCGCAGGATGCTGTGAATGCCGGCGATCTTAATACGCTTAGGGATGTGCTCTCGTCGTTAGATGCTGCATTCAAGAGGCTTGCTAATGTTGCAGTTACTGTAGATAAGGTTCCCAATGTAGAGATAAGCGTGCTTGCGCCAACCGTTACGATTGTCGAGGAAATGAACGGCGTTAAAATCTTAAGCAAGATAATCGACGCCAATATGAAAGAGCTTCTGCGTACCTCACAGGAGCTGCTGAACGACTACGCCGTGGTCATCCTCGGAGGCGTACGTGCAGGCCAAGCAAATATTGTTATCATGATGCGCACGGATGTAGCGAAAAAAGGCTTGAACGCGGCTATTATAATAAAAGAGGCGTGTAGCTTACTCGGTGGAAGTGGAGGGGGGCGGCCTGAGCGGGCGTCAGGAGGCGGCCCTCACGCAGACAAGATCAACGAAGCCGTGAACGAGGCTAAGAAACTCGTACACGAGAAACTCAAAGCGATCGGGTAAGCAGGTTGACCATATGCATTTAGAATGTATTGACTGCGGCAAGAAGCATGACCTCTCAACTGTCGCGAATACGTGCAGTTGCGACGGTCTTCTTGAAATCAGGTACGACTTCTCGAAAGTGCGATTCAATTTGGAAGATCTCTCGTCTATCCCGCCCCACGTGTGGAAATATCGCCAACTCCTTCCGATTTCCGGAGTTCCCATCTCGCTAATGGAGGGGGGAACGCCTCTTTACCGATGCAAAAGGCTTGAAGAAGAGTGCGGCGTCAAGGAGCTTTACGTTAAACACGAGGGGATGAATCCTACAGGCTCATTTAAGGATAGGGGTATGACCGTAGGTGTTTCCCGAGCAGCGGAACTTGGGACCAAGACCGTAGCGTGCGCCTCGACAGGGAATACCTCTGCATCTATGGCGATTTACGCAGCAAAAGCGGGCATGGAAGCAGTCGTTCTTTTGCCTCAAGGTCACGTAGCGTTGGGAAAGGTTGCGCAAGCACTCATGCACGGTGCAAAAGTACTATCTGTCAGGGGCAACTTTGATGATGCTCTGCTGTTGGTTCAACGACTCTGTTCGGAAAAAGGCTTCTACCTTCTAAATTCAGTGAACCCATACAGGCTAGAAGGGCAAAAAACGATCGCATTTGAAACGGTTGATCAGCTTGTTGCGTACGGCAGCGAGAAATCGCCTGACCGAGTAATCGTTCCCGTGGGCAACGCAGGCAATATCAGCGCAATCTACAAAGGATACAAGGAATTCCGAGAACTCGACATCATTGAGGACGTGCCGATGATGACAGGGATACAAGCAAGTAGGTCTGCTCCGATCGTGGATGCTTTTCGACGCGGCTTGGCTGAGATAGAGCCGGTGATCGAACCAGAAACTGTCGCAACTGCAATCAGGATTGGCAACCCGATAAATGCCCCCAAAGCCCTGCAAGCGATAAGACAATCTAAGGGCGTCGCAGAATCAGTAACCGATCAAGAGATACTCAAAGCGCAAAAAGACTTAGCACGGTTGGAAGGCATCGGAGTCGAGCCGGCAAGTGCAGCTTCTATCGCAGGACTAAGAAAGTTGGCTAGGCAAGGCACGATCGAGCGGGATGAGATAGTGGTTTGCATTGCAACTGGTCATCTCTTAAAGGATCCTGAAACTGTCATAAGATCATCAAGCCCACCCACGGAAGTAGAAGCGGATTTTGACGTGCTTTATGAGGCTCTCTCTCACCTTGAGCGCTCCTAATGAGCCACGCGCGGAAAAGCCTTTCTTCGATTGGATAGATGGTTCTTAGAGTGAAACGATGGCACAACAACGCGTGTCGTATCGTGCGCGTGTATCGTAATCGTGTCACGTAATCGTGCCACAATTACGTCTGAATTTCGCGAGTTCCAACGGGAGAAGCTGCCTTGTAGCGCTCTAAGTTATAGTTCGCGTAGTCTTGAATTAATTTGATTTGGGCTTCGCCCCCGGGCATCTTGAAAAGGTGAGCAAATCGTCTCTGCTGCTTGAGATACTCTTCAACGGGCTGTTGACGAGGTACCTTCATCACGTTGACGAGTTCACCATCCACGATTTCGTACATCATCCAAAGTCCGGTTTCCACGGCGAGTCGTGCGATCTCTATCGTTTTTGCGCTGTCGAAGCCCCATCCAACGTTGCAAGGAGCATGAATCTGCAAATACGCCGGGCCGCGGACAGCAATACCCTTTTGCACTTTCTTTGCTAAGTCCCTCGGATAAGCGACAGACGTTGTTGCGACATAGGCTATGCCGTGGGCTGCCGCTATGGCCGGCATGTTCTTTTTCGGCCGATCATTTCCGAACGATTTCTTGCCGAATGGACTCGTAGTGGTGGAGGCATCGAACGGCGTGGAGCCACTGCGCTGGTTTCCCGTGTTCATGTACGCTTCGTTGTCGTAGCAAATGTAGCAAACGTCGTGACCCCGTTCGAGCATTCCAGAAATAGCCTGCATGCCTATATCGACGGTTCCTCCATCGCCTGCAATCACGACCACTTTGCCCTCTTCATCTCTGCCGAGTGCCTTAAGCGCCACTTCAATCCCCGAGGCGACTGCTGCTGCGTTTTCAAAAAGCGAGTGGATCCACGGGACTTTCCAAGCGGATTGCGGATATTGCGAGGAAATGATTTCCATGCAGCCGGTTGAGTTTGCAACGAACACGTTTGCTCCTGTTGCTCTCAGAACTGCTTGTATCGTGAGCGCCGCGCCGCATCCTGCGCACGCTCTATGACCCGACGCTAACAAGTCTATCGGTCGCTCTTCTTCTTTTGCTTGCATGTCTAAACCTCTTGGAAATCCAAAATCTGTGTGTTCAGGTCGAAAAATTCGCTGTTGGAACTCTTCTTCTCCTCGCGAATGTAGTCAAACATCTTTACAAACATTCGTTTTGGGATGTCCCTGCCCCCAAGACCAGCGATGAAGCCGAACGCCTTAGGAGCGTTGTCAACGTGATAAAGGCTCGCTTTGACATCGGTGAAAAGTGCCCCTTCGAAACCAAGTGAGATATTTTTGTCTAAAATGCCAACGGCTTCCAAGCCAGCCAAAGCACGTCGTATCTCGTCGACCGGAAATGGGCGGTACGAACGCAGTTTAATAGCGCCAACTCGAACGCCGCCGTCGCGCAGATCGTCAACCGTGTCTTTCAAAGTGCCGACTACAGATCCCATCGCCATAAGCACATACTCGGCATCATCACACCTGTACTCCTCTATAAGGCCGCCGTAATCCCTGTCAAACACCTCACCGAATTCGCTCGATATTTCCGGTATTACAGCCTTAGCAGCTTCCAGCGCTCTGTGATTCTGATACCGGAACTCGGTGTAGTAATTAGGATCGGCAAACATGCCGAAAGACTTTGGATCGTAAACGTTCAGGAAGTCCGCAGGTCGGTAAGGTGGCAAAAAATCATCGACAAGGTCCTGTTCGAGGAGTTCGACAGGTTCGTAGGTGTGAGTCAGCGTGTAGCCGTCCATGCAGACCATCACCGGAACTTGAATTCGGCTGTCTTCCGCAATTCTATACGCTTGAATCGTCAGATCGCTCGCTTCAGTGTTATCTTCTGCATAGATTTGAATCCAGCCTGAATCGCGCTCTGAAATGGAATCTTGATGGTCATTCCATATGCTGAGGGGTGCTGAGAGTGCCCTGTTTGCTACAGTCATAACAATCGGCAATCGCATGCCTGCCGCGTTAAAGAGCACTTCGTGCATCAGAGCTAGGCCTTGCGAGGTTGTCGCAGTATACGTTCGCGCGCCAGTAGCGCTCGCGCCGAGGCATACAGACATTGCGGAATGTTCAGACTCTACTTTCACATATTGCGCATCGAGGTCCCCGTCCGCTATTAATTGAGAGATATCTTCCACGATGTGCGTCTGCGGGGTTATCGGATAAGCTGCTACTACGTTTGGCCGTGCCGCCTTTACTGCAAGTGCAATCGCGTGAGATCCTTCCATTATCTCTCTCATGCTACTTCTCCTCCAGTTTCATTTTGATACCCTTGATCGGGCACTCATTAGCACATATTCCGCACCCTTTACAATACGTCGGATCCAGTTCATATCGGATGTGGGCCTTCTTGACAGCGGCCTTCTTAATCTTGCCCGCCTTCTCGAGCTCTTCTGCTTTCTTTCGCGCCGCATCGGCTTCATGTCCGCTTAACGTTCGCTCAATAATGGCAGCGTCAGGACAGTTCTCGAGGCATTTGCCGCAGCGAGTACATTGCTCCATGTCGAATTCGGGATAAAATACCCTCCAATCGCCAGTTTTTGTGATTTCTGACGTCCCAGGCTTTCCAATTGCTGCCGTTCCGATCTTTTCGTGTATTTCGTGCGTCTCCCTCTTCTCGCGAGCTCCTGGCTTTGCGTGGGGCTTTCGCTCAGTTGCCGCCATAATCTGGTAGGCCTTTTCTGCTGCTCGGACATTGAGTTCTCCGACTTTCCCAGGGAATCGGGCTAGGACCGATCTCTTGATCGACTCGATGCTGATCTCGCCCGTAGCACCTGCAAACGCGCCCAGCAGAGTTGTATTAACGATAGGTCGACCTATGGTTTCAAGGGCTATTCCCGTGGCGTCTATTGTCCTCACTTCTATTCCTGCGTCGATTCCTGTCTCTTCAGCCGATTTTTCAGAATTCACAATCACCATACCTTCAGGCTTCAGGCCAGAAGTAACATCAATCGCCGCAATTAATGTTGCGTCTTGAACGATAACGTAATCAGGTTCGTAGATTTGACTTCTTAGACGAATTTTCTTATCACTCAGGCGCGTAAATGCAGTAACTGGGGCACCGCGTCTCTCAACGCCAAAAAATGGAAATGCTTGACTGTATTTTCCGTCCTCGAACGCTGCGACAGCGAGTAGTTCGGCAGCGGTAACAGAGCCCTGCCCGCCCCTGCCGTGTATGCGTACCTCTTTCACTTGTTGGCCTCCGTTGTTCATCATTAATCGTTCAATCTGATTTAATCCTTTCGAACGCTTTTTTTGGTCCCAAACGCGCGTGGTAGATCCTAGATTCTATGCTAAAGGTGACTGTCTAGTAAGTCGAAGTTGGATCGGGTCGTCGCGCGTTTTTCGCAGTGCGGCAGCTCCCCCTGAGCGTGTGCAACCTCCGCACTATTAGAAGTCGACCGGGATGCCCAAGACATCGACAGCGCCTTCCCACACATCTTTAGCGATAGCCGCGCACCCCGTTGCTGCGCTCCACGGGTCAAGAACGATAGAAGAGGCGCTCAAGTGCTCGTCTACTAATGCTTTCACGTTAGCAGCTGCAGACCCTGCCAAAAATATTGATGGCTGAGCTGAATAGTCTCGTAGTAGGACTTGTAGTGCGTTGATCTCCATGGCCGCGTATAGCGCCAGCGTTGCCATCATATCGTGATCGCCAAAGTCGCGTTTCAAGAGGCCGCCGTGAGAAAAAGCCTCGTTGGCAGTCATCAGTCCGCTATCTACGTCCCGTATTGCTTGAAGATCTAAGGGGCCCTGCGTGACCCCAGGTGCAAATATCGCGGCATCAATTGCCCCTAAGATGCGTGATTCTGCGACCGCGAGAGATACGGTGTTGGAGCTTACGTCACATAAGATGAAGTCTTGCTTTTTGTGATACTTAGAGGCATAGTAGGCTAGCCCGACCTTTTCTGGCGAAGCTCCGTGGGAAAAGAACTTCATTCGAAAATCTACGTTTGATTCGTCGTGGATTCCTGGTAATACGATCGCTGGCGTATTTGACTTGCAAATTGCATCATAGACAGCTGTGCCTCCTCCGATGTAACGTCCGGCTCCGCCAACGGCCTTGAGGCCTCTATTGCGTACTTTTCTGGCGTCGGTGATCTTCGTAATACCATCGCCCATGGAGTATGTGAGCCCAATGAGCTTGACGAATTCAAATTTGAGGTTTAGCCCCTCCTCTATATCGTGAACAACAGAAGACTCAGCGATATTTTCTCGGGGAAGCTCAAGCTTTCGTTCATCTAAAGTAGCGAAGCGAACAGCTTGTGTTCCGTGGTCAACGCCTATGAACATGTTCTTGCGTAGAGTCAGTAAGAAAAAAGCCTCAGGCGGAATTTGAATCCGCGACCTCGTCCTCTTTGTGTTCGATTCGCAAAACTTACCAAGGACGCGCTATACCAGGCTTAGCCACTGAGGCATAAGAATTCATCTTTATATACCAGGTTACTCTATAAATAATTTAAGCCGCAGTAATCGTCGCTGAGCAGAGCTAAAGGCGAAAAAACAAACTTTTGGGCTCGGTCGTCGGTGACGGGGAATTGGTGTGACTCCCAATTGGCACTAACGTGTCGGGGGCTTTGCGTGAGGAACGACAATACGCTCATCGATAAAGTTTCAAGGAAGGAGCTTGGGCTCCATCAAATAGATCTTCCTGCGTCAGAAGCCGTTGAAATCAGACGTAAAGCGGTCGAGAAGTTGACAGGAGCCACATTAAATGCACTCGGCGCGTATGTTATAGACGCCGATTCCTCCTCGAAACGTAACATCGAAAACATGATCGGGGCCGTGCAAGTGCCAGTCGGCATTGCTGGCCCTCTGGCAGTGAAGGGAGAATATGCGAACGGAGAGTTCTACATTCCCCTAGCTACGACCGAAGGAGCTCTAGTCGCCTCTGTAAATAGGGGTTGCAAGGCAATTACTTCTGCCGGGGGGGCCCGTGTCCGGATATTCAACGACGAAATGACCCGCGCTCCGGTTTTTGCAGTGGCCGATGTTGTCGAAGCGCAACGCGTTGTTAACTGGGTCAAGGAGCCAGAGAATTTTACTAAGCTTAAGAAAGCAACGAGGGAGACCACGAAACACGGGGAATTGGTGCGAATAGACCCTTATGTTGTTGCGGACAACGTTTTCTTACGGTGTGCGTTTGACACTAAAGATGCGCTTGGGATGAACATGGTCACCATTGCAACCGACAGACTTGCCGACATCATCGTTGATGAGCTCGACATTCGGCTGGTCGCCCTTTCAGGCAATATGTGCGTAGATAAGAAACCCGCTGCGATCAACTTGATCGAGGGCAGAGGCAAAAACGTAGTTGCCGAAACCTCTATCCCTCGAAGCATTATTCAAGATGTACTAAAGACGACGCCGGAAAGCATGGCAGATGTTCATTATCGAAAAAATATGCTTGGATCTGCCAAAGCTGGATCACTGGGCTTCAACGCACACGCAGCAAACGTCATAGCGGCCATGTTTATAGCAACTGGTCAGGACCCGGCTCATGTTGTCGACGCGTCGACGGCAATTACTAGCCTTTCCGTGCGGGGAGACGAATTGTCTGCTTCCGTAAGCACGCCTTCTCTGCCAGTTGGTACGGTGGGCGGGGGAACCTCGATCAAAACGCAGCATGAGTGTTTGTCGATTATGGACGTCGCAGGCGGGGGGGATCCCCCAGGAGCTCACGCCAAGAAATTTGCTGAAATCGTCTGCTGTGCCGTGCTTGCGGGAGAGGTCTCTCTTATAGCAGCACACGCTGCAAGACATCTTGCGAGAGCACACGCGACGCTTGGGCGGTGACAGTCGAGCCTTCCGCTGCGTGCGCGATCCTGCTAGATTACGCACGATTTTCGTTGCATAGCCAGCCGGCTTGCGAATCGCGGCGCGTTTGTTTGCGGCGCTGTCATCTGTGCATCTAAGGTATTTTTAAAAAAGAGTCAAAAGAAAGCGACTGCCGATGGTTAAACGCGTTATACTGGAATGAATTTCGTCCCGTAGTAGATCACGCCTTCTGGTCCTTCTTCTCCGAGCTTTCTAAAAACTGGCTTAACACGCATTCCGATTTTAATTTCAGACGGGTTGCAAACGATCTGCGCAGTAAGCTTTGGCCCCTCATCGAGTTCTACAATCGCCAGAACGTACGGCGTCATCTTGCTGAAACCTTCAGGAGCTGAATATATAGTGGTGTGCGTTACCACTTTTCCGCTGCCTTCAAACTGATATTCGCGTATCACACCCTTACGTCTGCAAGGGGGGCACACGGGCCGCGGGGGGAAGTAGTAGGTACCACAGTTCTCACATTTTGTGCCGATGAGGTTATATCGGTTTGGTATTTTTCTCCAAAAACGTGGGACAGTCATCGAGTCACCTCGCTAGGATATGCACAACGACGGTGCCACCCGTTCCGCCGACATTGTGGGTCAAGCCGACTTCAGCCCCGTCAACCTGCCTTTTTCCCGCATCGCCTCTCAGCTGCTCGGTGATCTCCACTGCTTGTTTTATTCCCGTCGCCCCTACTGGGTGTCCGCATGCCTTAAGCCCCCCACTTGTGTTTATCGGAATTTTGCCGCCGATTGCTGTCTCGTCGGCAAGCGTCGCGGGACCTCCTCGGCCTTTTTCAAAGAAAGCAAGATCTTCAATCGCCATTATCTCAGCGATTGTAAAGCAGTCATGCACCTCAGCTACATCGATGTCTGACCGTTGTAGCCTTGCAGTCCTGAACGCTCGATCTGCGGCAACTCTGGTCGCGTCAATGCTCGTTAGGCTTCGTCGATCGTGTAAAGAGATCGTATCGCTAGCTTGGGCAGCCGCTTTGACGTAGATCGGTGTATCTGTGAATTCTCGCGCCCTTTCGGCAGGAACCAAAATAACCGCAGCCGCCCCATCCGTTATTGGGCTGCAATCAAAAAGTCGAAGAGGATCTGCGACGAGGGGTGAGCTGATAACTGCATCAATGGTGATTCTGTTCCGGAACTGTGCCTTGGGGTTCATCGAACCGTGGTAGTGATTCTTAACGGCAACTTGAGCGAGCTGCTCACGCGTGGTACCAAACTCATTCATATGTGCTCGGGCCATCATAGCGTAGAGTCCCGGAAACGTGGCGCCAAGTGCAGCCTCCCATTCCCGGTCAGCGGCAGCAGCGAGCGCGTCCATCGCCTTCTCTTGGCCAACGTCGGTCATCTTTTCGATGCCTGCGGAGATGACAATATCGTGATATTCAGAAGCGACCGCAATGATGCCACTTCGCAGCGCGAGGCCTCCTGAGGCGCACGCGGCTTCTACTCGGGTGCTTGGCACGCTATTGGAAGTGAGGCCGGAGTAATCGGCGATAAGCGCTCCGACGTGCTCTTGGTCGATGAATATTCCTGAGCTCATGTTGCCACCGTAAAGTGCTTCCACTTGTGCTCCGCTCATTCCGGCGTCTTCGAGGGCCATTAAGCCCGCTTCGATGAATAGGTCGCGGAAGCTTTTCTGCCACATCTCGCCGAATTTTGTACATCCTATGCCAACAATAGCTACATCTCTCATTGTGAATCGCCGTCTTGCGGTGTTTGTCCTCCATTAGAGTACAATCTTGTTCTTATGTTTGGCGTAAAGTGCATAATCTAGATAAAACGGTGCAGCAAGCAGTTCAGCAACAGTTGGGGCCTGGTTTTGTATCTTGCCGATCTCTTCTGTCACACGAAATGTGAACGAATCGCTGCCTGCGCCTGACCCGAAGGAGGTCATAAAAATGCGGCTGCCAGGTTCCGCGACATCTAGCACCGATGCTAGTCCGATAAGTGATGATCCGGCGTACGCATTGCCTAGTTTTTCGACCACAAGACCTTGTTTCACCTGTTGCTGTGAAAAACCAAGTGTGGAAGCAACTTTGCGCGGAAATTTGCCATTCGGTTGATGAAATACTGCGAAGTCGAAGTCTTCAGGCTTGCTGCGCGTCTTATGAAGCAATCCTCGCGCCCCAGCTAAGACGTGTTTGAAATATCCTGGCTCTCCTGTGAATCTCCCTCCGTGCTTCGGGTATAGCTCGCCTTGTCGCCTCCAAAAGTCGAAGGTATCAGTCGTGAATGAATATGTGTCCTCAATTTCAGCGATGACGCGATTCTTTCCAACGACGTAAGCCGCGCCTCCTGCTGCTGCAGTGTATTCAAGAGCATCTGAAGGGGCTCCCTGTGCGGTGTCAGCACCAATCGCCATACCGTATTTGATGTAATCAGCAGCGACCAGTCCCAGGCACGTCTGCAAAGCGGCGGTTCCCGCCTTGCACGCAAACTCATAGTCAGCGGCCATGAGTTCCGGCGTTGCCCTGACTGCTTCGGCAACAATCGTCGCCGTCGGCTTGACCGCATAAGGATGAGATTCGCTGCCGACGTATATAGCTCCAATATCGGCTCCCGCTAAGCCAGATCGCTGAAGGGCGGAGCGAGCAGCTTCGACTGCGATCGTAGCCGTATCTTCATCTCGGTCGGGGACTGATTTTTCAAAAACAAGCAGTCCTTTTTTGATGTCATTGGGATTATCTCCCCACACTCGTGCAATTTCTTCTACTCTGATCCTGTATCGGGGTATATACACGCCGTACGTTGTAATCCCAATAGACACGTTATTTGCTCCTAACCAGATGGTTCTTGATCCGCTAAATTTGCAAAATATGTTGCGCGCGGAATGCTCAATCTAAATCGCAAGCACCGTCGATTGAACATAAAAAGTCATCAGCATTCTCTAAAATCATACTACATTACTATGTACTGCGCGCGCTATTTATTAGCTTTTGTAGGGGTAGTCATCTTTAAATTAGTGGGAGTTTAACTAGTGGGGCCACCGAGATTTGAACTCGGGTCTGAGGACCCCCAGTCCCCAAGGATATCCAGGCTACCCTATGGCCCCTTCATATTGAGTATGCTCTAACCCTATATTACTTCTATTCAATGCGACTTGTTATCGCTTAGCTTTCTGTAACTGCAACGGCTCTGCTTTTCACACAGCTCTCTGGATTCAAGCTCTGTCGATCTTGGGCTCGGCGTGAATAGACATTCGAGGTGCAAAAAAGCAAACTCGCAGAATCCATATGCTACTATAGCTTGATACTTTGCACTGGCGTGCTGAGCAAAAATTCACCTTGCTCGATCTTCTTTTTGAGCTCTCGCGTCAGTTTGTCTGCATTTGATCGATCTGATTGCCTAAGTGTGACTGGAATTTGTAGCCCATTTAGATCAATAGAGCCCAGATCACCTTTTAGAGCGCCATACGGACAAGATGATAAGCAAGCGCCGCACCCGAAGCATTCTTTGCGATCAATTCCTTTGTTCGGCGTGAATGCCGCGGTTGGACAATTCTCAGCGACTTGACATTCTTCACAACTTACGCACTCGTTGTTTGAGAAACTTATCCGGCCATATTCGCGCTGCCAAACGTCACTATATCGTGCATAACCAAGTGACGTGCGCCCATTCACATCAACAATTGGCAGGGGGATCCGATCATCTGTCCGGCTTACGTTCTCAAGTATAGACGTATTAAGAATCGGAATAGGGATCGCCCAGGAACAGAACACGTCAGGCCCTGCGGACGTGTTAAAGCCACCCACATATCTAGGGTTCATGCCCTTCAGAGGTGCATATCCTGAAAGGTTCGGCATATAGGGGGTACTTCGTGTTCCCGTCCCTGTCACGAAACCAACGGCACCGTTGAACAGGGCTTTTGTGCCAACTCCGATAGTTTCGAGCTGAGGGTCTTTCTCCAAAGGATTTAGCTCTCCACATCCAGAGAAGCTAGCTTCCTTATACGGTCCTTCGAGACACGTAACAGAAAAAATGGACTTGACGCAAGTGTCGTTGGGGTTAACAAACGCATTATAGTTCTTAAATACGTTGCGAGTAGCTGAGAGCCTCGCAAATTGCATGTCTTCAAGGCTCGTTTGCCCTTGTATATGGAGCCCCGTACTTGTTAATACGTCAAAGTCAATATCGTTCCCCCTCACAATATCGCGAAAAAGATGGCCGCCGCCGTATTTAGTGTCGCTCCGGCTAACGGCCGTACCGTAAACCATCAAATCAAGCAATCCAAGTCGTTCGTTGGGACACGGACCAACGGTGGCTTGAACATCATTGAGCCATGCTATTTTGGCCGTTTCGAAGACATTTGGAGCCGTGGCGCGGAAAGACAAGGTTGCATAAGTTCCGCTCATGATGCCCTTCGTGCCACACGTGACGACGTCTACTTCAGTGACGTCTTCGTGAGCCCGTATCATGGTGCAAAACTCAGAAGCAGTACAAACGGTGACCTCTCCGGCGGTTATCTTGGCGTTTATCCCTCCTATACTTCTTAGAGGCACTTTTGACTTTGCCATAAAATTTTATAGCGTCGGCTTACGGCGCTGCGAGCTCCTCTTGCATCTCTCCAGTTTCTTTGATCTTGTCGTCAAACTGCATAAGACGCTTGTGTAAGCCCACGAAGTGCGGGATGTAAACGCGGTAAATCTTTAGTCGCGCGGGATCAATCCCACGCTGAACAACTTTCTTGCTCAAATCGTTGAGCCGCGTTTCGACACTTTCGAAGTTTTCACCGCAACTCTCGGCTTCGAACCCTTGTCCGATAAAAACGCCATCAGCGCCCAATTGGAACGCCAGCTCTATGTGTTGAGGCGCAAGTCGCAACACTGATGGCACACTTATGATTCGAATAGAGGGGGGGTACCGGAGCCGTGCTGCGCCAATATTGTCAGCTGCTGCGTACCCAATTCTTGTGTCTAGGAACGCTATGTTCCTTATCTCTTTTTCGCGCTTACCTGCAAGGACCCCGCGTATGGAAGCTTCAAGTTGGGCTTCCGTACACCCGTGCAAATCAAGGGCTGCAGCAGGGCAAACGTGTACACACGCGCCGCCACCGGTGCAGAGCATCGGATCGACCGTCGCTCTGCGATCAACCATCTTTATGGCATTGTTCTTGCACTGCCGTACACACATACCGCAACCATTGCAGCTATCCTTAACGAAGGCTGAAAGCGGTTCTATTGATACGTAGTCCTGACCAACAAGCGATAGCGCTTCGAGAGCGGCTGCATCTGCTTGTAAAACGCTATAGGTGATATCTTTGGGACCCTGGGCGGTGCCGCATACATAGATCCCTTTAGTGTTTGTACTAGCGCCTTCAAGTTTTGGGTGCTTTTCCTTCACGAAAAAGTCATCACTTAGTTCGATGCCGAGTGTCTCTCCAACCTGAACTGTCCCCTGAGAAGGCTTGATACCCGTCGAAAGGACCACCAAATCCGCATCGAGTTCGAGGCATTGTCCACGCAACGTATCTTCAGCGCTTACGTACAATTTGCCCGCTTTATGCTTCACGTCACTCGCACGTCCGCGGATAAATTTTACACCTTTCTCTTGCACGTGCCTATAGTAGTTTTCATAGATTCCCGGAGCTCGAATGTCTGTATAAAGCACTGTTATGTCAGTTCCTGGAAAATAGTCAGTGATGTAGTTAGCGTGTTTAAGGGCGACCATACAACAAACGGACGAGCAATAAGGCAATCCGTGCGGCTTTTCGTCCCTCGACCCGACGCATTGTATCATCACTATTCGCTTTGGCGCTTTGCCGTCTGAAGGTCTTAAGAGTTCACCGTTTGTGGGCCCATTTACGCCAATAATCCGAGCAAGCTCTAACTGAGTAACAACGTCTTTAAAACGACCATAGCCATATTCAGGCCGCAAACTTGGATCGAACTCGTCGTGGCCCGTTGCTACGACGATCGCACCGACTTCTATTTTCCTAAGAGAAGGTTTGGTTTCGAGCTCAATTGCGTCGGACTTGCACACCTTGATGCATTTACCACATTTGACGCAGTGCTCTGCATCTATCGTATACCTATCAGGTACGGCCTGTGGAAAAGGTTTATAGATAGCCTTTCTTTTTCGTGTGTTGGCGTTCCACCAATCTGGCACTTCGATTGGACAAACGGTCGCACACTCCCCGCAGCTTGTACATCGGTCACTAACGCTTTGTGGTTTGATTTTGAGGTCGACGTTGAAGTGACCAGCAGTTCCGTTTATGTTGGCAATTTCAGCGTCAGTTAGGAGCTCGATTTCGTGATTCTCGTAAACATCGTTCATTAATGGGCTGAGTGAGCACATCGCACACTCTTCCACCATCTTGTGTGGTGAAAATACTTTTCCGATTCTTACCGTGTTGCCTCCAATAGAGGGCTCCTTTTCAACCAGATACGTTTTTACGTCATTTTGTGCCAAGGCGAGCGCTGCGGTGATTCCTGCGATGCCACCGCCTACAACGAGAGTGGCGTTGGTAACGTCAACACGAAACTCGTAAAGGGATTCCGCGTGTTCGAGCCGTTGTAGTGAAGCATTGATGAGGTCGCGCGCTTTCTTGGTAGCGCTCTTTCTGTCATCGGTGACCCACGAACATTGTTCCCTAATATTTGTGATCTCAAGAAGATACGGATTAAGGCCTGCATCGCGCATACAGCCCCTGAAGGTCTGACCGTGATTGTTAGGCGAACAAGCAGCGATCACAACGCCATCGAGGCTGTGTTTGCGAATGGATTTCTTGATCTTCTGCTGGCCTTGTAGCGAACAGAGGTGTTGATCAGAGTCTACAACGTTGGTGCGCTTGAAATCCTTATCTAACCTATCGATATCGATTGCGTTTGAGATGTTTCCGTCGCATCGACACAAGAAGACTCCGAATTTCGACACTTCAAACGGCCTCCATCTTTTCAATAAGTGGAGCTGCATCGATCGTCGAAAATTGGAGGCATGCGTCTCTTGATGTGTCGGCTCCGAGTAACAACGCTACGAGTTGTGATACGTTTAACACAGGTACGACGCGATTCAATCGTTCTTCGAATTGGCGCTGAAATCTATCGAGAATTAATTGGCAGCCAGCACACATTGTCACGATAAGGTCGGGCTCTTCGGCAAGTACGCTCTCGAGCTTTCTAAAGCTTGTTGTTTCTGTATACTCGTCTACGTCGATAAGGTGCGAAAAACCAAGACCACAGCAAGAAGATCGTTCAGAGTAATCGACGAGTGTCGCTGAGAAAGCCGCACATATTTCATCAAGCAAAGTCGGATATTCCCACAACCCGCCAGTTACCTCGTCGTAAAATACTTTCGTATAATGGCAGCCGTGATGCGTTGCTACGTTAACCTTGGAAAGGGAGAATTTCGCGCGCTCTGCGAGGATTTCTTTCAGACTATAAAGCACCTCTGCAGCATGATAGACCGTTACGCCTCCTTTGTACTCGTAGTTCACTGCTTTCAACACGTCGTTTATCGCTGCCCGCGTTTTGTTGTCGCTAAGCTCACCTATGCACTCCTTTAGATTCGCGTATGAGGTGGGGCACGTGCAAACAACATTGGTGTACCCTGAATTGTATGCAAGCGCGAGATTTCTGGCATTAAGACTGAGATTAGCCTCAGGAGGAACCACCCCGCAGTGCCCTGCAAATCCGGTGCACGACGATTGGTTCGGATCATCGAAGTAGTCAACGTTCAAAGAATTCAGTATGAAGCGGAACGACCGTTCTATGCCTGGGTAGAAAGTCCCTGCGACACAACTCTTGAACAAGTACAAGCGTTGAGGCAGCCTGGAGGACGTTAAAACCAGCGGATCAGTGGTCGTTGAAAGCCCCCCATCTGTTACTGGTTAATTTTAAAATGGTCCTAATCTCGTTGAGCGCTTTAGTCGGGATTGGTATATCTCGAGCGTTTAGAGGAGGCAGTCCCAGCTCAGCTCTCAGCGTTGTGAGCTTATTATGATCGACCAGTCTGCTCAACAAGCCAAGGTCGTGCTCGAATAATTTGGGTGAAACGGTCACACCGCTATTTTCTAACGATTGAAACAGCAAAGAAGCTTTTTTGTAGATCTCATCCGGTGCGTATCCTTCTTTGAACGCTTTGTTTCTCGCGTTAAGTATGATGGAAGCCGGACTGTTATTTCGAGGACACCGAGAATTGCACGTATAACACTGACCGCAAAGCCAGATAAGGGGGTCTTTTGCAAGCTCCTCTGCTGAGCACTCTTGCGCACGTCGGACAATTTCACGAGGGCTGTAGTCCTCGAATACTTTTGCAGCTGGGCATCCCGCGGTACATCGCCCACATTGTAGGCACTTAATCAGATTTTCCTTTTTGTACAAAAACTCAAAAGTGGGCGATTCAGGATTTAAAACTTGTATTTCTGATTCTTTTTCTTGATTCACGACAATCAAGTACTTTTTTATGAATAATTCTATATATAATTATGCAAAAATAGAAAAAAATTGCCTAGATATACTAAATAATATCCTTTTCTTGCACAATGTTACAACAGCGAGGTAGACTTAAATAAAAACAGAGGCCAAATATACACGTGTGAACATAAACAATTCGGCGCCGAAACGTTATAAAATTATCTGCTTAGGCTGTCACGCCGACGTTACCAGCGCGGGTTACGCATTGCGTTGTAGTTGCGATCACGCACTATTGCGCGCGGTTTACCAAGAATCTCGATTGGTCGCGACCGCCGAAGACAGCATGTGGCGGTTTTCTGCGTGGCTGCCAACGGTAGACAAATTGCCGACACGCGGCCGGTCTGTTACGTATAAAAGCGAAGCGTTTGCGCGGGAGCTTGGACTGAACGGCCTGTTCGTCAGCTTCAATGGATACTGGCCTGAGAGAAATGCGTTCTTGGAGACGTGCAGCTTTAAAGAGCTTGAGTCGCCACCGACTGTGCAACGAGCTGTCGAAAGCAAGGTGAAAACGCTGGTCGTTTCTTCAGTTGGCAACACAGCCCGCGCTTTTGCGCATACGGTGTCCACGACTTCTACTGATCTTAAGCTGGTTCTCGTCGGGTTGGAAAGCGCAATAGGGAAGTTGTGGCTGCCCGAACCACCTTCCGAGAATATTACCCTGGTGGTGCTTCAGCGGGGAAATGATTATTCAGACGCCATTGCCCTTGGTGACAGACTCGCAGCGTTACCGGGACTTACGAAAGAAGGCGGAGCTATGAACGTCGCACGGCGTGACGGCCTGGGCACGGCAATGCTTGAGGCTGCCGTTACCATTGGCAGAGCGCCTGATCATTATTTTCAGGCAGTTGGCAGTGGGGCTGGTGGAATTGCAGCTTGGGAGGCCTCTTTGCGTCTAAAACACGACGGCCGGTTTTTGAAGGGCCCGCTTCCGAAATTACATTTGTCCCAGAACTTGCCGTTTGTGCCGATGGTCAGCGCGTGGAACGCAAATAGAAGGACTATCGACCCATCGATTGACATGCCCGACGCTAAGAAATCTATCGAAAAGATTGATGCTGACGTGTTGTCGAACAGAAATCCCGCATATTCAGTCAAAGGCGGGGTGTTTGACGCGCTGAAAAGCGCGAACGGTCAGATGTATGCGGTGTCAAATAGTGAAGCGCGGCGCGCTGCACGTCTCTTTGAAGATCTTGAAGGCATAGATATCGTGCCTGCGGCAGCGGTTGCCACAGCGTCGTTGATACAAGCGGCCGCGCTCGGAGACTTTGATGACTCTGATGTGGTGCTTCTCAATGTGACGGGTGGTGGCGTGCGAAAGTTTAAAGAAGACAAAGCGTGCTACCAAATAAAGCCCGATATTTGCGTTGCCACGCCAGATTCGGACCTTGACGAACTGCAAGAAGTGCTGGTATAAGGGGGTACGGCATTGACTCCGGAAGAAGAAACCGTTGAGCTCTTCGCACAAAACCACATTGACCTTGTAGCCACGTTGCCGTGCGATAGGTTGAAGAACTTATTGCCGCTCGTGAGCAAGCGCTTTTTCGAGGTTCCGCTTACGAGGGAGGAGGATGGCGTCGGTATCTGCGCTGGCGCGTTCCTAGCAGGCGCTAAACCTCTGATGCTGATTCAAAGCACAGGCATCGGAAACTTGCTAAATGCAATATCGTCGCTTAATTTTACGTATGAACTTCCATTGCCGATTGTAGCAAGCTGGCGCGGGGCCTATCAGGAGGGCATACCTGCCCAGGTTTATTGGGGGACGCACGTCAAGGCAGTGCTAAACGCCCTAGATGTAACGACCTGTGAAGTTCACACTGTCGAGGATCTGCCTCTCGCAGGTCTGGCAATCCAGGAGTCGTTTGAAACAAGTTTGCCTGCAGTTGTGCTTATCTCTCCGGAGTTGTGGCAATGCACGCCTCCAGACGCCTTCCAACAACCGGGAGATAAGGGGATAGACCTCCCGGGAGAATCCGGAAAAGAAAGATCGAAATCTGCTGCTTTGTCGGTAGAAGCCCAGGTTGAGCGTCCGGTGATGACTCGCTATGAAGCGATCGAAGCAGCCGTTCCTTACCTTCGAGGGCGGACAGTGGTCTGCAATTTAGGTGTGCCGTGCAAGGAGCTGTACGCCCTTTGCGATCAGCCGAGCAACTTTTACATGCTTGGAAGTATGGGTTTAGCCTCCTCAATCGGACTTGGTATTTCCCTTTATCACGAAAATGAAGTCGTCGTGCTTGATGGGGACGGAAGCCTTCTGATGAATCCAAATGTTATGTGTAGTATTTCTCAACAGGCTCGAGACAATCTTACGGTCGTAGCTCTTGACAATGGCACGTACGGCTCTACTGGAGATCAGTGCACGGCGAGTCAACAACTTGACCTGGAGCTTTTGGCACGAGGTTTTGGGATAAAGCATACAAGCAAGGCATACACTACAGAGGATTTGCTCACAGCATTGCAGGTACCGACAGGTCCTAAGTTTATTCACGTCGTTATAAAGCCGGGGAATGCTAACGTTCCTGACTTGCCTTGTGCAGCAACGGAGATCAAGAGACGTTTTATGGCACATTTGCACGGCGAATAGAGGCAGCGGCCCGGTGGAGGCCACGACGCGGGTTCGAATCTCGCCCTCGGCCTTTTGTTTTCTGTTTTAGCGTCAGCTTCGCTTCCGTCTTGAAAAATAAGTGATTTAAGCTCTGCTATTTGTGATTCGATGGCGGAGAGGCGAGATTCTATGGTGCTTACCGGTCTTAGTTGTCCAACTTCTGAACAGGGTTGGCCAACTTTGCCTGCAGCTTGATTGTCCTCTGCTTCAACGGCGACGACAGATACGGTGCCCTCTTCACGCTCGGTTGCATATATGCTGACTGGCCTGCCTATTATCTCGGCAAACTCTTTTGGCAGATGGATTAACGGATACGTAATGCTTGGCTTCGAACGCTTTTTGCCAATCTTCGATTTGCATATGAGTTGCATAATATCACCATTGATCTACGGGCTCACAAGCAATTCAACTCCCTCCAGCGAATACCCCAGCATTGCCTGTATACTACTCTAATTTATTTTCGCTGTTTATAGTTGACCTGCCCGCCTGTCGTATCAAGTGCAAGTCGCGCTCGCAGGGGAAGCGATTTTTTCGAAGTTCAAAAAGCAGTAGCGTGCCACTTAGTCTCTTCGATCAATTGTTTTACGTTGAACCGGAACCTCTCTGATTTGTGCAGCTTCCCAACTCTGCTCTCGCATATCCAACGAATCTCTTTGATGTTATCAAAACCGTGGTCGAAGATATAGAACGCCAAGCAGACTGCATCAATCCACATTTGGCAACCCGAGTAGTCTTGTTGCTTTAACCAACATGAGCGCCCTTCGAAATCAGGTTTTGAGAAACTAAGCCCCAATCCCCCATCGTGTAGATCCTTATATTCCTTAACATATTCAATAGCCGGTGCGAACAGATCTTTGCCACGCTTCTCGCAGTGGAGCGCACGGTTATCCATATAAAGTTGCTGCGAATTGCCCCATACTTGCTTGTCTCCCGGGAACACGGGTAATAAGCTGTCTTTCACTCCGACATAGAATCGTTGCAGCTTGACGTCATTTGATCCAAAGTTAGCTGCCTTAAAGCATACGACTTCTTTTGTATTCTTGATAGCGCCCTCGCCGTGAAGCTGATAAAGCTTATCCAATGTAGTCTCTTCTGTAAGTGGTTTTTGCTCCATAAACTCCCAATTTACCGGATCATAGAGTTTCCAATGATCTCTTTTTATTATGTCGCTTAAGAGAACTCTTTGATGCTTTTGTTCAATTGTAGGCGTAACCCTAGTTAAGCGTCTTAAGAGCGAAGCACTAAAGCCTAGAATGACGACGATTGCTGGAACCACTATGGCAGCTGCAGTAACGAGAACTAGTCCAAACAAAAAATAACATACGACAAAAAAAGCCACACTGATACAGAAAATCGCGATAAGAGCTTTAGTTTGCCAATCTAGCAGTTTACCTGACAGCATGCGCTTCACTATAGCTTGTTTTGCCTTATCAATACTGCTATTTGACTTTCAATTTGAATTTCGCTATCGGCAAGTCTCTAAACCGAACAAGATAGCTTCAAAAAAAGAGCTAGTTGAGCGATAACACATTCAGTAGTGGATTGCAACTTATAAGACACCTGATGTGTTGCTTAATTACTCTTCTTGCACACTGGAATATTCTCCCCTCATTCGTTAGAGTCGTGAGATGGGGTTCGTTCAATGACAAATCCTCTGCTAATAAGTTCGTTAAGAGGGCCCACGTCCTGCTCCTCAGCCTTATGAATTTGCTTAATAAAGTAATCCACGTCAGTTAAGCACAACAACTTCCCCACGTCTTCTGGCGTGAGGCCCTCTTTCTCGTGCAATAGGCCAGCCCATACGATGTCGCGTAAACTAGTAAGATCTTTAGAGTCAACTTTTGCCATAATTGCAAAAAAAGAGGGGGAATTGTCTGTCCCATCGAAATACATATTCTCTAGCCGGGCTATCGAACCGAGTGTAAATCGCAGGTGACGGATCTTACCATCTGCGCATTTTATTGGAACCGGAATCGGCAGCGTTTTCCGCATTTTCCTCCTAATATTCCTAAACTATCATAGTGGCGGAGAGGTTCGCATTGAGGTTTTAATCTTTGTGATTTGCATTGGTTCGATGAAAGCGCGGCCAAAACCCTAAGGCTGGTGCGCTTTAAATCGGATACTGACCGTCATATTGTTCGCGTGGAAGGCTCTTTTAATGAAACTTTTCAGATGCTGTTGGGCGTAGATATTGAAACCTGTAAGGCTGATAAATATTATCTATTTCATTTAAAGGTACATTAACGCCGGTTCCGTTTGTTGCACCCTACTGTCGATAACCGTATTTTATATCGATTTCCCGTACCCTTTCTGCACGCTTTTAGGCTCACCACCACGCTTGTACCGCTGCAACGAATACCAAAAAATTACAGTTTCGTTGAAGCTAACGGCTATATATGGAGACCCTATATTTTTTGCATTATGGTCGAGAAAAGAGCTAATGTTGAGAAAGAATTGATAAAAGAGGCCATAGAATACTCTGAAAAGCATAAACCAACACGAAGAAATTGAATTCATCAAAAAGTGGGAAAAACGAACCAAACACGTTTGCAAACTTTGTCGGGAGTTAAAATATTGCCCCTATGGCCCTTTGGTTGAAGATTTCCCATTGCTTAGTTCAACGCGAGAAGAGGCTATCGAACATAATGAATTTCTAAAAGAACAACTTCTAAAAGGAGCTTATGTAGGCTGGAGAAAGCATTAAATGATTTTCAATATCAAACGGGCTCGTTTTGCCCGCTGATTTGAGTCACGGCCATACTCCTGATCGGCCAGTTCGCCGAACCGCCCTGCGCGATGATCTCGTCAATGACCGCGCGGAAGCGCGCGTGGGGGTCGAAGGCGGTGAACGACTCGGCCACGCGCTGCGCCGCCTGCGTGAAGCGTTCCTCGCGCATCACGCGTTCGACCGCAGCGCGGACCTTCGCCGAAGTAACCGTCGCGGCGCGCAGGAACAGCCCGGCGCCCGCGTCGCGCATCGCGGTGGCCGCAAGAAGCTGGTCGATGTTCGACGGGATGCTGACGATAGGCGTTCCCTCAGAGAGAGCCTGGTACCCGGTGCTCGCGCCGCCGTTACACACCACCACCGAAGCCTTACGCGCGGCGAGGTCGCCCGGGATCATCTCGACCACGTGCACGTTGGGTGGGGCGTTCTTCGGTGTGACGCGCCCGGCGGTTGAGAACACCACGTCGACGTCCATGTCGCTGAGCGCCTCGAGCAGCGGCTGCACCGCTTTAACCGTGCCCGATGAGCCCAGGGTGGCGTAGACCATCGGTCGATCGCGACCGAGATCGTCCCAGAACGCGGGCAGGGGCATCTGGGGCGACCAGCACACCGGGCCGAGGAAGGTCTCGTGGAGGGCTTGATTCGTGAGCGGGGTGACCAGCGGATCGTCGGGGAACAGCACGCGATCGCCCCAGGTCACAACGTCGACGAGGTCGCCGACGTCAGGCAGGCCGTACTTCCTGCGCAGCTTGTTCACCGGCGCGACGAAGTAACGGGACAACAAGGGAAACACGATGGGAAAGATTCGCTGAGCTATCGGCACCCCGAGCAGTGGGACGATCGGGTGGTCGGGCACGGGGAACCTCTTGCGCGCAGTGCGACGGCTCCAGTACGCGTCGATGATGCTGACACAGGGGACGCCGAACGCTGGCGCGGAAATCGCGGTCGACCAAAAACGCGCATCTGCAACGACCACGTCGGGGCGGATCGCTTCGTAGAGGCGCAGCTCATCGGCGACGTACTTTTCGAGGATCGCCCTGTCGTACAAGCGCCTTATCGAGCCGGAGGCGACGATGGCCTCGATCTTCTTTGCGGGGATCAAGGTCAACGGCCAGCGCGTGAAGTGGTTTGTGCCGTCGAACACGCGCTCGTCGAACCGCGCGGAGGCGAAGTGGACCTCGTACCTGCGCGGGTCGAGCCCGCGCGCGAGGACCAGCAGCCGTACCAACTGCGACCAGCTGATTGCCTCGGATATGAACAAGATTTTCTTCTTCACGCCTTCCTCCGTCCAGTGTGCGCTCGCTGGTGACGCCACAACCGCCCCCGAGACGAGGAGGACAACCCTTGCGAACGTCAATCCCCCATCTGCACCAGAAGCCACACAAATGGCCCCGGCCGGGGCGTCTTGGAGTCACCTGGTCATCGTGGATGACCGGCGTCCCCCTGCCCTACATCCCAATCGATTATCTAGCTTATCTTCTATGTGTGTGAAACTAGTTTCAAACTCAGTTCGCGCCCATTTTGACTGGATAGATGCAACTAACGAGTGTCGCCAAAAAAATAGCGGTCGATTCGAGAAGCGTTAATTTTCAGTATCAACTGCGTGAATGTGAACTGTATCAGTCGCGTTTACACAACTAAAGTTACTTTACGGTTCTAGTTGCGATGCCGCATATCTAAAATTTAGTCACGCCGTGTTCTGGTGTTCGTCTTAGACTACCGTGGGCGAAGAGCGTTCCGTTGTGATTCTCTACAGCTGCGTTTCAACGGCCTTCTAAGGCATACCAACCTCTGTTGCCACCAAGCTTCTGAACGGGCATTAAAAATCAAAAAAACTGAAAAACGAATAACTAGCTGGGAGCTAAGGAACAGGCGAAAGAAACGCGGTAAGCAATGATAATGGCACTATCCTAGCACTGATAATTACGCGAAATATCGTAACGGATCAAACGACCTCTAGGAATTTTTCTTCAATGTCTTTGGGGGAACGAAAGCTCTCGGAGTCTTTCTTGTCCCTTTTCAGTGAGCGATAGATCAGAACCTTCCGATGTATATTCGGACTCGTCAGATCTCTCAGACGTGGAAATACAAGCGTTATCGAGGTTAGGGGTGTTGTAGGCTGGATAATGCGAAGCGATTTAACCTATATAGCCATGTCTGTTTAGATTCGTGAGCGAAAACCGCCAATCGCTTGTGAGTACACTTCAGCGGTACGCTCTCCAAGCTCGCATTGAGGGCACCGTGTAGGCTTTTTTATATTGACAACAGGAAATAACTAACAATGATGTGGCAGGACACGATAATCCTCATTTGTAGCCTTGTCTTCGGTTTCCTTCTTATCCCTCAAATACGCGACATGTACACGGAAAAGACGGGTATAAACATACTCTCCTGCGCGACAACGTTCTCTTTCCTCGTCGTGTTAAGTTGTGTGTACGCGACGCTTAGTCTGCCGTTAGCGGTACTTGGCGGCGCTATCGATGCGGGGGCGTGGGCAATAATAACAGCGTTGTCGGTGAAATACAGATCACAACCAAGGTCCTGACCTAATAAAGGGAGTATTATGAACGTAGCGAATATGGACCTACTACATTAATCGCCGTTTTTTTCTAATCGGAGCGTATATCCTAACGCTTCTTCTTCTCAGATCACCGCCCTCTTGAAGTGGAGGTCAGCTCTGTAATAGTCTCGACAAACACCTGCTCGCACCCACATCGGGTTACAAGCGCTCAAAAAGAATACGTGGTCGACCTGAGCCTGAAAACTCACGATGTGAGTGTCTCTAATAACTAAGAAGTCGGAGACCCTCCCTCGCGCTACACAGGGACTCGTTGAAACGACTATAACGTTCTAATCAATGGCACTGAAAACAGTGGGCTCGGCCGGATTCGAACCGGCGACCTCCGCCGTGTGAAGACGGAGGATTTGGCGCTTGAGGGGGCGTTTTCGTATTTATCTGGACTGCTTTTTGACGTCGACGAGACAACAACGAGAAACGCAAGAGCCCCAGCATGAACCGTTTGGTAGATGCGCGTGGACAGTCCTGCAAGCATAGAGAACTTATAGGGCAGCCGAATCGTTGGATAGCTGTAATCTGCTTTTGCGCGATGAAACGAGATTTTGCTGCGGTGAATCTCCAGCAGCTCGTTTTTTGAAAGTGCAACGTCAGCAAAAAGGTCTGAGTAATGATCAACAGCTAACATAGTGAAGAATGAGGTCGGTGCTGAACTCTTAATCGTTGTGATTAGCCTCGCGTGACTAGGGCACTTCTGCGCACAAAGAAGCAGATTGCTCTTCTTCGTATCAGCTCATACAAAGTTCATATATTAAGATATACTATGTTAGTGATTGATAACTAACATAGTGATGGACATGGCAACCAAGCGCAAGAACTCCGAGATCAGAAGAGAGGAGGCACTCAGTTTAGCTATGAAGATCATCCACGAAGAAGGCATACACAGCCTCACCCTTCGCCGTGTAGCCGAAGGCTTAGAGATATCCGAGGCTGCCCTTTTTCGTCATTTCAAGGACAAGGAAGAGATGATCAACCTCCTGGCTACAAAGGTGTTCGATCATTACATAGTTAGAGAGTCAAATGGGTACGAGGACGTCGAAGCCGGGCTTCTCAAAATAATGATAAACCAATTCTCATCCTTTCAGGGAACGCCAGAAGCGACGTCCGTGCTGTTCCAGGAGGAGATTTTCCGAGAGTACCCGGCAGTCAAAGCGCGCTTCGACGAGAGACGGCATCAGAGGGCGGACAGAATTGCCAGGCTGGTCAGGGATGCAAAGGCCAAGCACCGGGTCGCGAAGGCCGTTGATCCGGACACATTCGCCCTGATCTATATGGGCGCGATGCGCACCGCAGTCCTGGAATGGCGGTCTGAAGGATGCACTTCCGACCTCGTGAGCAAGGCTGACGCCCTCCATTCGCATCTGATTCGCATCTTACGGGAGGGCTGACCCGTGGCGGCTCTCAACCACCCCCTCCTTGTAGGAGTGGTTTATGTTGCGACTGTCTCGCCTTGGTCTTAATCTTTGGCTTATTAAAGAGTTAAATTAGATCCAACGAGGAGAATAAAAAAATGGCAACAAAAGAAAAAATCGACATGTTCTGCTATCAGTGCTCCCAAACCGCTGCGGGAGAGGGCTGCACCATAAAGGGTGTTTGCGGAAAGGAGCCGACAATCGCGCGGTTGCAAGACAACCTGCTCTTCGCTATTAAGGGCATCAGTGCCTACCTGTATCACGCGCGCGAGCTTGGATACACCGATGACGTCGTCGACGCCTTCACTGAGCGCGCGTTCTTCTCGACGCTCACAAACGTCAACTTCGACGCCATGGAGTACGTCAAGCTCGCCCTCGAATCCGGCGAGATGAACATCAGGACCATGCAGCTGCTCAAGAAGGCCCATATCGAACACTACGGCGAACCCGTTCCTACACAAGTGCAGACCGGGACCGTCAAAGGCCACGGCATCCTCGTCACCGGCCACGACTTCAAGGTGCTTTAGGGGCTCTTGAAGCAGGTCGAAGGCACGGACGTAAACGTGTACACGCACTCAGAGATGCTTCCGACACACGGCTATCCAGGCTTGAAGAAGTACGCCAACCTCGTCGGCAACCTCGGCAAGGCGTGGTACGACCAGAGGCAGCTGTTCCCCCAGTACGAAATGGCGATCCTGGGAACCACCAACTGCTTCCTGCCGCCTAAGGAGGATATCAAAGATCGCATGTTCTCGACCGGTCCCGTGCGCTTGCCAGGCGTGCAAAACATCGAGGGGTATGACTATGCGCCGGTCATCGCAAAGGCGCAGTCGCTACCGCAGCTTCCCGACAAGCCGGGCGATTACGTGCTCACCACCGGTTTTTCGGCGTCAGTCGTGCTGTCGCTCGCCGACATCATCAAACAACTCGTTGAAGAGGGCAAGATACGCCACTTCTTCCTCGTGGGCGGCTGCGACGCCCCTATGAAGAAGGGTGAGTATTATCGCGAATTCGTGCAGAAGCTCCCGAAGGACACCATCGTCCTGACGCTCGCGTGCGGAAAGTTTCGCTTTAACGACCTTGACCTGGGCGACATTGAAGGCGTCCCTCGTTTGATCGACCTCGGACAATGCAATGACGCAATCGTCGCCGTCGAGATAGCGCAGGCACTTGCCAGCCTCTTCGGCGTGGGGGTCAACGAGCTGCCGTTGACGCTTGTGGTGAGCTGGATGGAACAAAAGGCCGTCGCTATCCTCTGGAGCTTGCTCGCGCTCGGGCTAAAAGGAATATACCTCGGCCCCATTATTCCGGCTTGGGTGAACGCGGACATCCTGAAGCTCCTCGTCGACAACTACGACATTAAGCTGGTGAGCACCCCGGAAGAAGATATGGCGAAGATGCTCGCGTAAAACGAAGAAAAGCCAAAAAAAACTCAATCGCGCTTAGAGGCTGTGAGTAGCTATAACAGCAAGTACAGATTGAGCAGCTTGTGAGACAAAGCAACTTTGACGCGCAAAAACAAAAAAGAAGATACACGTTATGAAAAGAGACATCATAAGAATCAACGAAGAAAAATGCACTGGGTGTGGCAGTTGCGTTACCGGCTGTCCTGAAGGCGCTTTGCAGATCATCGACGAGAAGGCCAGAGTTGTAAATGAGCTGTTCTGCGACGGTTTAGGCGCCTGCATCGGCGAGTGCCCGGAGGGCGCCATACAGATCGAAACGCGGGAAGCCGAAGCGTACAACGAGCACAAAGTGATGGAAAACGTCGTAAAAGCAGGACCGAATGTCGTCAAAGCCCACCTCCGGCATCTCCGAGAACACGGGCAAATGGATCTTTTGAACGAAGCGGTCGACTTTTTGAAAGAAAACAACCTCCAGATGCCGGATTACAAAGAAGTGTTGGCGGGCGTGTGCCCGGGTTCTATGACGCGGGACTTGCGCGGATCCAAGAGTCAGGCGCAAGGCCAGGTGATGCTCGCCTCGGAACTCGGCAACTGGCCTATACAGCTTCGGCTTTTAACCCCAGACGCACCGTACCTGAAGAATGCCCATCTCTTGTTGGCAGCCGATTGCGCACCATTTGCCTATGCGAACTTCCATCAACGATTCCTAAGGGATAAGATCTTGATAATCTTCTGTCCGAAGCTTGACCAAGACCTCGAAGAATACGTGGAGAAATTGCATGAGATCTTCCGGAAGCAGGACATAAGATCGATCTCCATCGTCCACATGGAGGTCCCCTGCTGTTCAGGTATTGAGGCCGTCGTCCAAAACGCGCTGGAAAAAGCCCAAAAAAACATAATCATAAAGGATTACACGATCGGTATTACCGGGGAAATAATATAGCGCTTTGGTGGCCTCCGCCTGATGTAGGCGCAGAGCTGTTTTGGGATCAGAGGGTCCATAATCTAAGAAATCATCATCGACGTGTGAAGACGGAGTATTCTAGACTTTCTGAGGGATTAGCTGTGGGCGATAAGACAACGAGAAAGGCTAGCGCTCCTTGATGAAAAATCTGATAAATACGGGTCGAGAGCCCTGCAAGCTTCGAAAATGAATAGGGCAACTGAATCGTGTACGCAAACGTACCGTTTTAGTTAAGTGGCTCAACTCAATGGCTCTGAATCGCTTGCGTATGCGTGTTTCTTTTCGCTTATGCGTATCGATTTTAACAAGACAAGTTTAACGAGACGTGTGGTTATAAAATGGCAATTCCATAGGAAAAACGGGTAATATCACTATGATTCTCGTGGGCATAAAGGAGGTTGCAATCTCAAAAATGAAACAATTGTTTGGCGAAGACGACAAGAGGGTTGACCACGCCTTAAAGGTTTTAAGATTTTCAGAGGAGATATTACAAGGAGAAAATGTTACAGGTGAAATAGCAGAAACGGTGATGTTAACGGCGATCCTCCACGACATTGGCATACACGAGGCCGAGAGAAAATACAATTCGAATTGTGGAATGTATCAGGAAATTGAAGGGCCTCCAATTGCAAAGAGAATGTTACGTGAAATGGGAATACGTAACCGCACGATTGAGAGGGTCTGTTATATTATTGGCGGTCATCACACACCCTCAAAGGTTGACGACGTTGATTTCCAGATACTATGGGAAGCAGACCTACTCGTAAATATTGAGGAAAGTGGACTAATGATAGATAAAAATGTGAACGTACGAACCATAATCAGTAAAAATTTCAAGACTGCAACAGGGAAGCGTATTGCAGAAACGTTGTATACAGATAGGCCAAGCACATAACTCCTTCATCTATTCTCGAATTTCAACGAATTAGGAAGGCTTTAGGCTCTTTACAATTAGCTTCTCGATCAGGTAACAACAGTAACAGTTCGAGTGGAAATAGAACTATTGAAAAAGCAAATTTTGTCCGCATTGAGTTAAATTTCTCGCCGACCATTATATGTCAGTCGACGGCAGTACGTGGCAAAGGGCGAGAAGAGGAACGACCGGAGAGAGAGTGGAGAACTAGAGACTGATTCTCGGCTATTCTCGCTCAATGTGCACGTCCATCGCTGCGAAACTTAATTATACCGCAGCTGATGAGGATCAACTATGTCCGCCCAAGCGTTTAACGCTGAACACAACGCGGTTCTCGACGAGATCCTAGAGATGCGACGCTCGATCCGAGCTTTTAAGGACGGGCCCCCTTCGCGAGAAGCGATCAACCAAATTATTCACGCTGGCGTTCTCGCACCGTATGCCGCGCTCGCAGTCACCAACGACGGGTATTTTAGACGATTTTTCGTCGTGAGCAACAAGAGCCCCGCTACTCGCACGATAGCGGCTCTCGGCCGACAAGCCGCACAAACGGCAGCCGAGCGACTCATGAAGCAAACAGAAAAAGACCCTTCGCTACGCGGCAAGGCAAGCGCCTTTCTTCAGCGGTTAGATCGCATTGCACGCACCGGAGTCCCAGTCATTGGCGCCGCGCCCTACTACATCGTTGTAGCAGAGCGAAAAGGGGTTCCCGCGTCGCAGCAGCAATCGCTCGCCCACTGCCTGCAAAACATGTGGCTCAAAGCAACCGCGCTCGGCCTCGGTTTCCAACTCGTATCTCTCACGGCGCAACTAGGCGAGAGCAAAGAGTTTTGCGACACGATTGGCCTTCCTCCCGGAGAATTCGAAGTGAACGGCTGCGCGATTGGGTACGCGAAAGAGCTGCCTCAGCCGCGTTCGCTCCCACGAATCGACAATATTACCACGTGGATTGAGTGACAAAGAAGAGTTCTTGCTTTCTTGATTGAAACTCCTCCTCAGTTAGTAATCCTTGATCTCTCAACTTCTCCAGCTGCTCTATTTGCTTAGGAATATCTGCCGTCGCAGCTTCCGTTGTCGATCGGCGCACCTTTGTTAACTGAGAAAACCGGTCGCAACGCTCATCTCTTTTGAATGAAAATCTCGTGACCGATATTTTAGGGAACGAGAGACTCCCTGTTAAGGTTTGAACCCCTCCACAAGTCCATTCATTCGTTCATCAGGCTGTATCAGATTGACCTTGATAAAACCGGCCGATTCGAGTGATGACTTAATTTCTTCAAAAGAATAGGTCCGGCCTCCTGCAGTCACAACAAGCATATTCACGGCAAAAAAGGCCCCGCTGGCCGGCTGGGTATGATCCGAACTCATTACATGGTCACGGATAACCAGTCGTCCCTCCGGCTGGAGGGCGCGGAATATCTTCCGGTACAGTTCAATATTTTGTTCCGGGCTGTTTTGATGAATAATAGCCGAAAGCAATGCCAAATCATGTCCTGTTGGAAGTTCATCCTTATAAAAATCACCGGCAATCAATTGGATTCGGTCAAGCAGACCGGTACTGGCCAGACGCTGTCGGGCCATGTTAATGACCGATGGCAGATCAACGATCGTGGCGGTCAGGCCGGGCGAGGCTTCGAGAAAGGCTTGTGTATATGCGCCGGAACCGCCGCCGATGTCGAGCAGTTTCCTGGCCTCGCCTGGTTTTATAGCTGCCACTATCGAGGGTGCCATCTCGTAGGCGACAGCATGCATGGCACTGGTAAAAACCTCCTTTTCGCTTTCATTGATGTCAAACGCTGTTCCTCTAATCCTGTCTTTCCCATGGCGGACAATATCCGTCAAATCCGACCACCTTTTCCATCCTCCTGTAGCCAGCATAACCCTAGGCATTATCGAAGTCGGTGACTCCTTTGACAATATGGAGGCTACTTCGGCCGGACAATGGTACGTCTCTTCCATTTTCTCGAGTAAACCCATGCTCACGACAGCATCAAGCAATATGGTGACGCCCCGCACAGTGGCTTCTAATCTATTCGCTATTTCCTGGGCCGACATTGGATTTTTTTCCAGCAGAGTAAAGACATTCATTTCGGCAGCTGTCAGGAATATTCTCGATTCCCGGAATTTTGATACCAGGGACATGATAGCAAAAGGTGTCATCGGCATAGATTGTCTCCACGGCGTTTATTTGTCTGTTTGATTTATATTGAATTGATGCGACTTTGCTTTTTCGCAGGTTAAGGACGGCTCCAGTATCGGTGATCCGCAAAAGAACGATGGGTGCGGCCGTATTCGAGCCGGCGACCTACGCCGTGTGAAGACGGAGGATTTGGTGTGCAGTGCGGTTTTGGTGCGGGTAAAAGGGCGCACCCTCAGTAATTCCGCAGCCGCCGACAGATGTTTAGAAGTAATGCAAAGGCAATCAGCTAACACGTTTAGAGATAACCATGGCTAGTGCGAGGAAAGGAGAGCTTGTCGTACAGCGACTCGAGTCGCTATTCGGCAACGTCACCTTCGACGACGCTTACTGGCGGGAACGAAACGAGCCGTTTTGGCTGATCGCAGAGACGATCCTGTCCCAGAACACCTCTTCCGCGAATTCGAGGGCGGCCTTCCGGAACCTTTTTTCAACATACCAAACCGTTGAGGCCATCTCTTTGGCAGACGTGCACGACATAGAGCGCGTAATCAAGCAGGCCGGGTTGTACGAGGCCAAGGCGAGAAGCATAAGCGCGGTGGCACGTGAGGTAATGGAGACCTACAAAGGCAATACGTGGTCGTTCATCGGTGGCAGCTATCAGTCTGCGAGAGAACGGCTCCAGAACGTCGTGGGCATCGGGCCAAAGACAGCAGACGTAGTCCTCGTTTTTGCCCGCGATTTTGACATCATCCCCGTCGACACGCACGTGTTCAGAGTGTCGCGACGTATCGGGCTGGCTCCGCAGAAAGGAGGGTATGATGCGGTCAAGACGGCTTTAGAACACGAAATACCGCCTGGAAAACGAAAGTTCGCCCATATAGCCCTAATTAGATTAGGTAGGGAAATATGCGTCGCGCGGGGACCGCAGCACTGGAAGTGCCCGCTTACGGATTTGTGTGACTACTACCAAGCGACATCTTCCGACGTAAATCACACTTGTTGAAGGCTTAGAGAAATCGGACTGTTTCAAGATTCATTGGGCTTCTGGTTTCAATCTTGAATTTCTTATAAATGGTGCTCGCCAAATCGATGCATTTGTTTTCCTCGCCGTGACTTGTGACGATCTTTTCCGGCCGGGGGTTTAGCCGCTTGACGTATTCAATTAGCTGTTGTCGGTCTGAGTGTCCAGAAAAGCCATCAACCGTCTCGACAGTCATATTCATTTGCATGGTGGCAGTTTTGCCGTTGTTTGACATCGGCAGCTCTTTCCATCCTTTCTGTATGCGCCGCCCGAGCGTGCCTTCTCCTTGGTATCCTACAAAGACTAAGGTATTATTTTGCTGGGGCCCGAGCGCTTTCAGATATTCCATTACGGGGCCACTGTTGAGCATGCCTGAGGTGGCGAGAATTACACACGGTTCTCCGCGCACAATGTCATCGCGCATGTTTTGCTCTACCTGCACGAAACTGTCTGAGAGAAACGGATTCAGGCCCTCGTGAAATATCATGTTTCTCAAGTCATTATTGAGGTACTCAGGATACGTCGTATGAATAGCAGTCGCCTCCCAGATCATGCCGTCGAGGTACACGGGTATTTCGTCAATTACCTTCTTGCGAATCCCCTCTTCAAGAACGATCATAACCTCTTGGCTTCGTCCCACCGCGAATGCCGGTATGAGTACTTTGCCGCCCTTTGACAGCGTTTGGCGTATTATGGAGTACAGCTTGTTTTCAGCCTCTCGTCTCGACGGCGTTTGGTCGCGCGGTCCTCCGTAGGTAGCCTCCATTATCAATGCCTCGAGCCTTGGAAAGCTATTAACTGCTGCGTCAAACAGCCTCGTTTGTTCGTACTTAAAGTCTCCAGTGAAAGCGACGTTGTAGAGCCCTTCACCCACGTGAAAATGAGCTATCGATGACCCCAGGATGTGTCCCGCGTTGTGGAACGTCAGTCGCACGTCGGGGGCTATATCGGTGACTCCTCCATAGTTCAATGCGATCGAGTGTTTTATGACTTCCCGTATCTTAGCTGAATCGTACGCGATCTTTCGGCCTTCGCGGGCCGCCACATCAATATAATCGAGTTGTAGAAGCGACATGAGGTCACGCGTTGGCGGCGTGCAGTATATCGGACCTTCGTATCCGTACTTGAATAGGAGCGGGACTAATCCTGCATGATCGAGGTGTGCGTGCGTGACTACAACTGCATCGATCTGGTCGAGGGGACTTACTTCAGGCGCGTAAAGATAAGGCGTGGCACTATCTTCCGATCCTACGTTAACACCGCAGTCGACGAGTATCCTCGATTCAGGCGTCGAGAGCACAAAAGAGGTTCTACCGACTTCACGACATCCGCCGAGAGTAGTTGCCCGTATCCATTGGTCTTTCGAGGTGATCTCCCTGTGAATCTTTCGACCCATCGATTTCAGAAGCTCTTTACGCTCGTCGCTGAAAGAGCGTAAGTACTGGCGTATCTCCTTCACAGTAACCGATTCGATCGGAGGGGTTCGTACCACTCGCGGCGTCCACCCTATCTGCTTTGTAATCTCTCGGAGTGTGGCGCCGTGCCTTCCGATTACAAGTCCCGGTTTTTTGGCCTCAATAACGATCTCACCGGTGTCTAAGTCAAAATAGTGGTTTGTAATACCTGCCTCTTCGGGCACGATATCGCTTATTTCTTCTATTGACTTCTCGGGGTCTGCCAGAACACGGGGATCTGGCCTTACTACTATGCGCTTTCGCAGTTCTCGGGCGAGTTTCTTAACTATCTCTCCGTTGTCTGCGAACGCCCGAGGATCGTCAGTGTAGATCACAACTTCGGGCCCTTCAAACTCAAGTTCTGTAATCGTGATGTTAGAAGGCAACCGTTCTTTGACACGTTGTGTCAACTCAGTAAGTGCTTCCTCAGCTGGCATTGTGCGACTTCCACAAAAACAAAAAAAATACGAGAATAAAAGTTGGCAAGAAACAGAATTGCTTAAATTGCAAGAGCGGCTTTTCTTTTGTCTATTTCATCCTTGTTTACTTCGACATATCCCTTTGCAGTAATCTGCACGATCCGCATGTCGTTCCCTGAGGCCGAATCCCTCTTCATTGCGGACGAAATCGCTCTAATAGCGAGGTCTACGCCCTCGTCGACGGAGATTTTTTCGCTATATCGGTCTTCTATGACACCAAAAGCTATTGGAGATCCTGATCCTTGCGCTGAAGCCAATCGCTCTTCAATTTGACCTCCTACGGCGTCCAAAGAATACAGCGACGAGGCGTTCTTATCGAAGCCGCCTATCATGAGCTGCACAAAATATGGGTAGTAACGGTTGCTGTTCAGAATGTTTGAAAGCAAAGTTGCTATTGCTCCGACGGTCATCGGTTTGCCCTGTCTCATTTTATATAATTTAGCCTCTACCGTTATGGTGCGCACAAGGCTCTGCGCATCGCCTACGCCGCCTGCGATCGTCATACCAACGAGATCATCAATCTGATAAATCTTCTTGCCTTCTTTGCTGGATATGAAGTTGCCCATAGTCACGCGGCTTTCTGATGCGAGCACAACACCGTCCTTACAGACTATACCTATAGTAGTCGTGCCTTTATAATGGTCGACATTAGTCATTTTACGCCCTCAGTAAATAGGAAACAAAAACCAGTAAACACTCTTTAGTTCTTTACGTTTCTATTTAAACCTATCTATATGCTGATAATTGGCAAATATTCGCAAAATTGCACCGAATCCAAATTGCACGCTCGATTGGCGCTAATCAAAATCAACTTCTACGATTATAGTTATGTTCTCAGAGTTCTTCAACTTTTCGACAAACCGCCGATCGAGATCCGCCGCTGCCTTGTCTGCACCGATCATAAGCGTGCGCCCTGAAGTGAACCCACTCTTTCTGACAACCATATCGGTTGCATCGGATTGCGCTAAATCAGCGCTTGCGAAACCTGTGATAACTTCGCTCGCGTTTCCCGTGTGCATCCTAAAGCGGACTTTTGCGCCGTCGGTCTTCAAGGCAGCTCTGACTTCGCTGGTCAGATCGCTTAAAGCTTTGTCGGCTAAAACTGCGACAACGCAATCTGCCCTTTTTGAGATATGGGCGTCTTTGGTGACTTGAAGAGTCGTTTTGTGTCTCGCTGTAATATTGCTATGGCCCCTGGCTCGGATCGTGTCGCTTATCATCCTATATTCTATATTTATACTCCTCTGCGCAAGTATTGGTTGATGTGTAATGAGTCTTGAGATCAACGTTGAGTGTTACTCGTGCTCGCCAGATAAAAAAGTGCTGCACGAAGTCCTGCATAGCGGTAAGAAACTGGTGGTCCGCTGCACAAGGTGTCACGTAGCGCATCAGGCTGAACCAGCGGATCGTACCCCGATGGTGAAACTCAAGGTCGTCGTGAGCGATTACGATCAATCATACGTGCGATGGTTTGATGTAGGAGTGGTTGAGCGATTGCGCATCCGAGATGAGATGATCGTTGAAAACGGGTCGATTGACGCCGTGCGGATCACCGCTATCGAACTTAGTGACGGCGTACGAGCAGCCGAAGCTGAAGCTGAGGCGATTCGTGTGGTTTGGGCACAAAAGATCGATAAGGTAGTCGTTAAGATAGCAGTTCACACAGGCAATATCACACGATCGTATAAAGTGCCGTTTGACGGCGATAAGGAATTTGTCGTTGGGCACGAAGAACAGCACGGAAAGATTGCGCGGGTTAAGGTCAGGCGGGGCCCCGTTCTTGACCGCGCAGGGCAAAGCGCAAAGGCAAAAGACGTTGGGAGAGTCTATGTCACAGGCCCCGCGAGGAGAAGTGAGCGATCTAGGTCAGCCCACCGCAAGTCGGCGTTTAGGCGGTAAACAAACGATGTCTTTGGAGCCGGAACGAATATCACTGCTGCATAGTTTGAAGCGCCGGGGTATAAGTGAGCGAGTAGTGAGCGCGATGAGCGCGGTAAAGCGCGAAGATTATGTGCCTCACAAATGGCACGATTGCGCGTACCACGATGAGCCGCTACCAATTGGAAACGGACAGACGATTTCTGCCCCCCATATGGTTGCTATAATGTGTGAACTCCTTAGCGTTGAGCCGTCGTCAAAAGTACTTGAGGTAGGAACTGGTTTGGGGTATCAGGCTGCTGTGCTCGCGCACCTTGCGGAGAACGGAATTGTTTACACGATCGAGAGATTTCAGCGGTTAGCGCAAGAAGCTAGGGAGCGCGTGCCTGCGAATGTGGTCGTTAACACTGGCGACGGGTCTTTGGGGTTCGCCGAAAAAGCTCCGTTCGACAGGATTCTTGTGACTTGTTCGGCCCCTGACATTCCGCCTCCGTTGCTTGCACAGTTGACCGCTGGAGGTCGGATGGTACTGCCATTGGGAAGGGGGCTTCAGGAACTATATTTGGTTTGTAAGAACCACGAGATAACAAAGGAGGCGCACGGGGCCGTTGCTTTCGTTTTGCTTGTCGGTAAATATGGGTTTAGTGAATCGCCCAACGGTGGGCGAGCGAATCGCTTCCGTTTCTAAGCCCACAAGCTACCTTCACAGCCACTGGGAGAGTGATCTCTGATCTGCGCCATTTTGAGCGTTAGCCATCCTCTTTAAGGTGTTTTCGACCCTTTCTCGCGAGAAATCGTGCTCATCACAAAGGAAACTGAAAAGTTCTTGCTCTTTTGCAGACGTCCACGCTAAACTATACTCGTCAGTGACGTCAGGGTCGAGGAAAAATTGTTTGATAGGGCCATAGTCAATGTTCGCTCCAAGATTATCCAGCGCTTCTGCTATGCCATAGCGTTTAATCATCCTCAAGGCTTTTTTTGGTCCGATCCCTGTTACTCCTTTGTTGTAATCAGTGCCGACAAGGATGCCGACCTCAATGAGCTGCTCTCGAGTAATTTCCAAAGAGGAGAGAATGTCGTCGAGTTCGAATAATTCCGGACTGATACTCACGTAAACATTCTTGCCAGGCAGTTTGCGCCGTCCAGTTATCGTCAAGTTTCTGACTAACCGAGGCGTGCCAAAAAGCAGTGCGTCCGCGTCTTGAGATCCGGTATATGAAACGTCTCCTTTGATTGTCATATACGCCGCTTGTGCTTCTCCTTCGCTCGGAGCAAGGACTACCGGAATTCCTAGGTAACGTAGCAGGGCAACTGAGCTCTCAAGCACTTGATTATCAATTCGAGCCGACGCTTGCGCATATTTAAAAGCGTCAACTCTTCCTTCTGCTCGAGCCTGTACCCATTCTTGCGTCGCGCGCTCGCGCGTTTCCCTGCGCCTGATAACGGTGTCCTTTTTCATTTCTGGAGGTTCGCCGTCAAAAACGTACACTGGCTTGACGCCTGCTTCTATGATGTTAGCGGTTCGATAAAACAGCCCTGAGAGGTGCGAGGTAATCCTCCCTGCACTATCCATCAAGGGTGTCCCGTCTCTCTGTCGAATGATACTTAAGAACTGGTATATCGCATTGTACGCATCAATGGCGACAGTGTCGATATGTTCAAGGTCTATCTTGGTCCGCGGAAGAAGATCTCCGATTGGAACTCCCATGCTATCAACTCAGAGCATTTGTTGCTATGCGAAGAGCTACATTAAACCTACGTGAGGATAAACTTTGCCGGACCCGACTGGGGAGAGATAACGAATCACGTTAAGAAGCAGTCTTCTCTATTTTACGTTTATTAGTTTCTTCCTCACACGATCCTTGCATCGGGTTCTCAAGTTCCAAAACCAAAGGGACGCCTTGTGCGCGCAACTCTATATATCAGAAGCGCATATGGCCACGGTAGACGTGGGGCCGCATTTTGTTGATTTTGGCGAACAAGTTTGTGGCAGTCGGTGGTTAAGGGGTTTCTTTTCGTGAATGAGGTACTGAAGCGCATTTCGCCGTTTACCATGGCGCTCTTCATCATCGCAATCCAGTTTATCGCGCTTCTATTGGCTAACCCGTTTCAAGCATTGGACATCAAAGCGTTCAACAATCCACAATCCGTGTTGAATGCGCTTTATTATGTTCTGCTTATTTTGGTTTTCACAGCATTTTTGCTCCTTATCATCAGGCTCCGCAAACGGTGGGTGATACAAGTTATCATTGGCCTCGTAATCATCTCGACACTCTACTTCGTTTATTCGTCAGTCCTACTCAGCCTTGAGAGTGGGTGGCTCATCGCGATAGCGGCGACAGCCGTGACCACTTTTTTCCTGTTCTATTATCCAGAATGGTACGTGATCGATCTCGTTGGGATTCTAATAGGTGCTGGCGCGGCTGCAATATTTGGAATCTCGTTCGCCGTCCTACCTGCGCTGGTACTCCTAATAGCACTCGCCATCTACGACTTTATCTCAGTATACGAGACTAAACATATGATTAGCCTCGCCGAGGGTGTGGTCGATTCAAACCTGCCGGTCTTGTTCGTTCTCCCCCGTAATAGAGGGTATTCTCACGTGAAATGGTCACGGGAAGCTTCTGAAGCGAGCGGCGAAGAAAAACTAGAGAAGCGCGAAGCGTTTTTTATGGGGCTGGGCGATGCAGTAATCCCGACCGTTTTGGTAATATCTGCAAATACCTTCTTGAGTGCCCCAACGTTTGGGCTCATTAATGTCCCTGCCTTAGGCGCGGCTATTGGCACACTCGCGGGTTATGTGGGACTGATGTTGCTTGTCCTTAAGGGAAAACCGCAAGCGGGCTTGCCGTTCTTGAACTCAGGCGCAATCGTTGGATTGCTGATAGCAAGCTATCTCGTGGGAGTCAAGCCATTCTAGCCCTCACGCAGTTTCGTCGACCCGCCTTGTCAAGGGAGCCTGATGTGCGCGACTAGCTAGATCAATTGAGGCTTTAAGCACCGCTGCAATTCCTTCCCCAGATTTTGTTGAGATCCCGAAAGCTTCGTTAACTGGTTCTGTTGGCCCGAGGTCTATTTTATTTGCCGCGACTATGACGGGAAGGCCAACCTGAGACCTTAGCTCGTGCAGAAGGTGCAGTTGATCAGAGACGTCGTATCCAGAGGTGCCCGAAGGATCAACAATGAACAATACAGCGTCTCCGAGGTTTTTGAGAGCTGAAAGCGCCTGACGTTCTATGGCGTTCCTCTTCGACACGGGGCGGTCGAGCAGTCCGGGCAAATCGACAATCTGATAACGTCGATCGCAGTACGTTATGTGTCCGACGATGATGCCCTTCGTGGTGAATGGGTAAAGTGCGATCTTGGGTTTGGCGCTAGTTACAAAAGCGACGAAACTCGACTTGCCAACATTCGGGTATCCCGCGACTAGTATAGTTGGCTCATCGTCTAGTGCGGGAAGCGCGTTAATCGTGTTTCGGGCGCGATTCAAAAAATCGAGATCTGGCTGAATCTCTTTCATGATGGAAGCGGTTCGTCCAAACGTCTGCTTCCTAACCGCTTTTGCGTCAGATACGCGAGCCATTTTCCCGATTGCGGCCCTGGACAGCTGATGGATTTTTGTTGATGCCCAAGTGACTGAAGCAAGTGATATTCTAAGCCGATCCAGTCCAACGACGATGTCAATTGTCTCCGCGTAGAACGCGCCGATCTCATCGAAGTTCGGAAATCGTCTCACGACGGCTCTAAGATTGTCCGCCAGGATGTTGGACGCTGTCAAGATCATCGTCTTTTCTGCCGTCCGCCCTGGCGATTTTCCTGCTCTTGCCCGGACACTCTTTCTGAATGCTTTGCCCAGTAACTCTTCTGAAGTCGGGACAGTCGGAATATTGAACATTTCTTATTCCTAGACATCGCGAGCTAATAAACCTTATATCTCATAATTAATCATACTAATTACAGCTATGGAACTCACGTCCGTGCAAAAGGAGATCTTAAGCACTCTTATCAGTTTATATCGTCGCAAACCGCGCTCAATCAGAGGAGAAGAGATAGCCGAGATTCTTGGCCGAAATCCAGGCACAATAAGAAATCAAATGCAATCGCTAAAAGCCCTTCAGCTTGTGGAGGGTGTTCCCGGGCCCAAAGGCGGATACAAAGCCACTAGCGCCGCATACCGGGAACTGGAACTGGACACGATGGCGGAAGAAGCTCACGTTGTTTTGATTAAAAATAACGCTGAAGTACCCGATGTTCTCATCGAGGAAATCGACTTTACGACTGTTGCACATCCAGACGTGTGCAGTGCAGCGATCAAGATAATTGGAAACATTCGGGAGTTCGACATTGGCGACATTCTTAAGCTCGGTCCGACTCCCGTGAATAATCTAACCATAAGAGGCACGGTTTGCGGCAGAGACGAGGCGGAGAACAAACTCATTGTTTTGGTCTCTGAGATGATATCGCTTCCGAAAGCGCCGGTGAGTGAGTACGCCTCGAACGATTTAGTCACGATCGATATCGACGCGCCTCTTCAAGAAGTTGCCAGGACCTTTATCGACCACAATATCCAAGGAGCGCCGGTAAAACAGGGCAAAAAACTCGTAGGCGTAGTCACGCTAGAGGATTTAGCAAAAGCTGTATCGGTTGGAAACTGCGGCTCTGCAGGAGATATTATGAGTCGAGACTTACTGTCGGTTGAAGACGATAGGCCCGTTTATGAGGCCGTTCGTCTCCTCCAGGAACATCACGTCGGGCGATTGCTAGTAACGAACAACGGCTCTCCAACAGGAGTCATCACGCGAACCGACGTACTGCGCGGGATTCTCAATTCTGTGATGCTTGCGTGAAACTTACACATTTCGCGAGCCGCTTCGTTTCGTAATTTCGATGAGGGGGTGACTGTCACTCTCTAGGATTTGAATATCTGCTAGCGATTTCAGTCCAACGTTCTGGGCCGTACGCTCCATACCCAAAAAAACGTCTCGATCCATCGTAATGATGTAGGCATCGGCCTCCTTCAGTTTTAAGCGCTTAGCGGCGACTGCCCGGTGATGGCCGTCTACCAGCAAGATCTTATCGCGCTTCTGAATCACGATTAATGGTTCAGCCAGACCCTTCTCAAGCTCATATTTTCTGCCTTCAAGCTCGTCTGCATATATCTTTGACTGCGTCGGTACCAGGTCGATAATCCTCACTCGGCCAAAGTGCTCTTCGACTTGGACTTTATGAATCGTTCGTAGCGTGCGCATAAGCTTCCACACCTTGTCAGGTGTGGCCCGTTCAATCTGCGATCTAATGACGTCTGTGTTTGATATTATGCCAATTACCTGACTCTTATCATCGATTACGGGCAGCTTCTTGATGTCTGATCTAAATAACACACGCGCAGCGTCAAATAAGTCCATGTCGCGACGAGCAACGACTAAGTCTACTGACATGATATCGGCGACTTTGACCGAAGGATCACACAACAAGATGTCGAGTGATGAGACGTACCCAAATATCTTGTGGTCTTTGACCACCGGAAACCCGTCGTGTTTTGTGTTTTTTATAAGACTTACGACGTCTTTGACCGTGTCTGAGGCTGAAACGGTAACTACTTCGCGCGTCATGTAATCTTCGACTTTAGGAGAACTCATTTTCTACGCATTACTGCGATTTACAAGTAAATTAACCTAACTGCGGACCTGTAACAGGCATCGCCAGCTTCTGTGACAGTCGTTCGATAACGTTAATAAGCTTACGAAGCCTTTCTATCTTTATGCCAGCAGGCGCGATCGTGTACGATCCTGTGTACAGAGACCACGACACGGGGGATCATATCGAATCTAAAAGCCGAATAGATGCAATTATGGAACGTATACGAGAACATGAACAGGCAAGACGCGTTCAGATACTTAAGCCGTTTAAAGCGGCCCCCGACCAAGTAGGAGCTAATCACGACGTCCAATATATCGAGAGCGTGCGCCGACTTGCTGAAGCAGGGGGCGGCTGGCTCGATTTGGATACGTATTGTTCCCCCAGGAGCTATGAAGTGTCGCTCCTCGCCGTCGGAGGGGTCATTTGTGCAGTTGATGCCGTTATGGCGGACGTGCACAACGTGATGGCTGTTGTCAGGCCTCCAGGCCATCACGCAGTTTGGAACAAAGCAATGGGATTTTGCATCTTCAACAATGTTGCCTGCGCGGCGAAGTACGCCATCTCAAGTAAAGATATCGAACGGGTCCTAATCGTCGACTGGGATGTGCATCACGGCAACGGAACGCAAGCATCCTTCTACGGTGATTCGCGAGTGTTGTATATGTCGACGCACCAACGGCCTTTTTATCCAGGAACTGGCGATTTTGAGGAGGTAGGATCGGGAGAAGGCGAGGGTTTCACCGTAAATCTGCCGCTTCCGCCAGGCGTGAATAACGACGGCTTCTTCTATGCATATGACCACCTCCTCATTCCAATTGCACAACAGTTCGAACCTCAACTCACCTTCGTGTCGGCCGGGCAAGATATACACTACGCAGACCCGATCGGCGGCATGCTTGCCACCTCGAATGCCTTTAGAGGACTGACTGAACGGGTAAAATCTGTGACCCCCCAGGGACAGGTCATCGCCTGCCTGGAAGGAGGATATGATCTTCACGCCCTCGCTGATTCTACGCTCGCAATATGCGGATCGTTATTTGATTTCCCGACTCAAACGGAAGAAGATGGATTCAACAGCGGAATATCGAAACACGTCAGCGATCGAGTTGAGAGGGCGATCAAGGTGCAATCAAAATATTGGGAACTTTGATTCTAGTCGCAATTGCTGAGCTTCCTGTCAAAATAGCGCGCTAGAAAAAGCCGCATCCGGTTGCTGCCTAGAAGCTCTTCGTCTTTGAGGATCTGAAACCCTTGTTCCATCGCGCGCAAGATTGCTTTGCTCGAGCGCACGTTCTTGAACTCGGCAGCTATGTATTCGGGGAGCGTGAGATACTTGCGTCGAAGCTCAACGACGTAGCGGCCACCGTCTATGTATGGTCCTGACAAAACGACAGGGTTGTTGACGTATTTCTTTTTGAACTTGTTGGCGTGTCGCTTTGAGTCGACAGGCGGACCCTCGTGTCTTTCCACGGCCGGGAGTTGCGAAACTAGCATTTCAAAGAGCAAGATAGCCTCCCCTTTCTCGTAATAAATGTCGCCTCGCAAGGCCGAAAAGCCGTGCCGCACCAGTGCGATCAGCATTCCCTTGTGAGCTCGCTCGAGCTGCGGGTAAGCGATATCGTCAACGAGATCTGGCAAGTCAAACTTCACGCCAAAGACGGTCGTTTTTCGTTTCTTGACAATGGCTTGGAAGGCGTTAGCGTCAAGGGGCGGGATCTGTGGGGGGAAAAAACACTCAATGCACGGGTTTTCTAGGAAGCTCCTTGCAGAATCAATGAAAATAGAAAAGCTATCTAGCGAGACTGCCGCAGCTACGTTTCGATTTGTGTCTACTGGGTCGGTAACCGCCAAAGTGCTGGCGAAACTGTTGCGAGCGTCTTCGCTTGTCAAGCTGATGCAGGTCCCCACTTTCCAGTCTTGGACGCTTTTCAGCACATTTAAAAAGGAGCCAAATTTGATGACGAGGAGCTCACAGAGGTATCCAGAGAATCCTTTGGTTCGCAACTCCGCGCCGTATATGCTCGCTCCCTTTAAGAACTGTTTTAACAGTCTGACGTCATCTTGTCTCCCGTCGAGGTGCTCGGCTACGAATTTCTGATGAAAAGGGGTCCTATCGACGGCTGAGAATATTTGGCGCGTATTCTGGATTCGGTAGTGCGGCACGACATCAATAGCGAAACCGCCGCAACGAGCTTTTACATAAGGATGCTCAGCAAAACCTATAATATAGCCTTCGACCGCAATTTCTTTTCCTATTTCCAATCCGTAGCGTTCAAGGTCTTCGCGCGAAGTGCTCGTGTCAAATCCGATGAATATGTCGATATCTTGATCGCCCGAAATCCACGTGTCTCGTGCAGCAGAACCAATTACTGCTACGATCGCACTCAGATTTCTGCTTGCGAGCGCGCTTTCTGCAGAGGCAATCACCTGTTGGGTAGCTCGGTGCAGACGCTCACGTTCGCTTCGTGAAGGTCGTATTCTTTTTAGCACGTTCATTTGCACTCGGGTTAACTCGTTTTTCATAATTTGAATTCCTCGAGCGTATCATATATGGGGCCGTCAGGAGTCAAGGTGCTTTTTTTTAGTTGAAAACAGGAAACGTTGAGACGACCGACGAAAAGTGTTGAGAGGGGGGCCATACCGTTAGCCAAGTCCTTCATTTCTGAAGGAATTGCCCGTTTCACTCTCCCTATGGTGATGTGCGGATCGAATCTCTTCTCCGTTGTGTACGCTCCCCTCAATGATTCGACGATAAGCTGGTGTAGTCTTTTTAGATCTGCAGAATCGCTCAGGCCTACGTGGATAACTCTCATTTTTTTTAGGTTCGGAAAGGCGCCGATACCGCTGAGCGTTACACAAAACGGGTGAAATGAGATAGATCTTAATGCGTCGCAGATAGTTGAAAGTTCAGGAGGCGTAATATTTCCGAGAAAGCTTAAGGTTATATGCGTCGCGGGCGAATGGACTAATTTCACTGATGAGAACTGGTGCATCTTTAGGGTCTCACGCTGAATCGTGAGAAGTCTTTGTCGTGTCTCGTTATCGGGGTCAATCGCAATAAATGCTCTAACGCTCTGCATGCATCATCATAAATGATTTAATCTTTGACTCTAATAGTGATTCACTCAAGAGAGAAAAAATGAACGCCTCGCCTATTAAAAACCCCACGACTGCTGCCAAGTTCATCGTACTTAAGCCTGCAGGCTACCCCATGAAAAGCGACTTTGAATACCCGGAGGTCAGTGAACCGAGAGTATTCGATTACTATGCTAAAGAGCAATGGTTTGGCGCTTCGGTAAAGAAGGGTGACTACTTGTTTGATCGCCGCATGTATCCAGATTTTGCTTTTGAAATCATTAACGTCGAACCCAAGCACGCGACGATCGGAAAAACAACCGTAGTTGTCGTAGAAGATACTGAGAACAGTATCCCCCAGGTGGCTGCAGGCATCCTATTTGACGACATTGTCGGACAACACGGCGCAAAGAAGAAATGCAAGCTTATCGAAAAATACTTGAAAGACCCTGAAAGCTTTGGCAGCTGGGCTCCTAAGAACATTTTGTTCTTTGGGCCGTCTGGAACTGGAAAAACAATGACGGCGAAGGCGTTATCTAGTCTAACAGATGCACCGATGCTTACTGTGAAATCAACTCAGCTGATCGGCGAGCACGTAGGCGAAGGGGCGGCGAGGATACATCTCCTTTATGCGCGAGCCAAAGATCTCGCACCGTGTATCTTGTTTTTCGACGAGCTTGATGCAATAGCGCTCGACCGAAGCTACCAAGAACTCCGAGGCGACGTCCTAGAAATAGTGAATGCCCTACTGACGGAGATGGACGGAATTGAGGATAGGTCCGGAATCTGCACCATAGGAGCTACTAACCGGTATAGTGCGCTTGACTGTTCTGTGAGAAGTAGATTTGAAGAGGAGATTGAATTCACGCTCCCTAACACAGATGAGCGACTGCAGATTCTGGTGAACTTCGCGAAGACGTTCCCCATCAAACTGCACGCAACGGTTGATTTTGCAAAAATAGCAAGCAAGACGCAGGGCTTTTCAGGCAGGGATCTAGTCGAGAAAGTTTTGAAGATTGCGCTACACCAAGCGATAATTGATGAAACTGCAGTAGGGCCGAAGCATTTCGACTATGCTCTTAGTAAGATTCGAATAGAATCTCCTCCGAGTATACTATTTGGCTGACATTGAGCAAGGTACATTTCATATATCTTGATTGAAGTTGGTATTTTGTGCAACTGAACCTAGATAACTTCGATAAGTCCATAGTAGTGCCGTTCTCGACTATTGATTGGCCCGGAAAAGCCTCAATGGTAGTATTTCTTCGCGGCTGTAACTTCAAATGTTGTTACTGCCAAAACTACAAGATTTGGGGCTCCGCGCCACCAATTAATGTGAACGGGTTGTTACGCGAAATTCGGCGAAATAGAGACTATATAAGCGCACTAATCTTTTCGGGTGGCGAACCGACGCTGCGACCGAACTTACTTCAGTCGTTAGCTAAAGAGGCAAAAAAAGAAGGCCTGCTGATAGGTATCGAGACAAATGGTGCATTTCCTGAGGTCTTGGATACGCTGATCGACGCTCAGTTGCTCGACGGGCTTTTTATCGATCTCAAGGCGCCCCTCTCCGATCCACAAAAATATGCACGAATCATCGGAATAGGAAACGCGAATGCATATGTCGAGAAGATTAAGAAAGCCATTAATATAGGCTGCGCAGCATTAGCTGCACATAAGATTCTGGACTTTGAATTGAGAACAACGATTTTCAAAGGGTTGCTTAGCCAAGACGAAATCAGTGAAATGGTCAACCAGTTTGAGGCCCGTTACGCACTTCAGCAGGGCAGAGCTGAGATGTGCGTTCGAAGAGATCTGATTACATTAACGCGCGACGAAATCGTTGAACTCGCAGTTCAGTGTCGGCGCCCGCTTAGAATTCGAACCCGTGCGAAAGGCGACGAGGACATATGTTGAGCTACCGCTCGAGCCTCGAGGGGACGGTTTGTTAATCATCGGGTTCGTAGGATTTCCTGGGTCGGGCAAATCCGAAGCAACAGCTGTAGCGCAGGCCCACGGGTTTGTGGTTATCGCCATGGGCGATGCAGTACGATCCTATATGAGCGAGCAGCGAATCGAGTTGAGTGAAAAAAACGTCGGCGCAATTGCAAACGAACTGCGTGCTCGACATGGGATGGACGCAATAGCCCAAATGTGCATTCCAGCTGTCCGCGCGCTCCCATCGCAGAAGGTCGTGATAGATGGTCTTAGGGGAGTCGCAGAGGTGGATGCTTACAGGAGAGAATTCAATAACAATTTCAAACTCATAGCTATAGCTGCGAGGCCTGAAGTTAGGTTTGAGAGGGTCAAGAGCAGAAGCCGCCCCGATGACGCACTTAGTCTTCAAGGCTTTGAAGAAAAAGACGAGCGCGAGTTAGCTTGGGGGCTCAAAGAAGCATTAAGTAAGGCTGACTGCCGCATAACGAATGAAGGGAGCCTCGAAGAGTTTAAGTCTTCTGTATCCAAGGTGATTGAGCGACTCTCGTCCCTTGCCCCAGCGACTGGTGTCGAGATAAGCTTGCGAACGCCAATCCACGAAACAGAGGTGCAAGATAAAGTCGAACGCGCCATCCGGAACATATTTCCAGACGCAGCCTTGGAGCGCTCAAACAACTTAATAACTGGGACTAGTCACACGCTGGAGACATTTGCTAACCTTTTGCGAACACAGCGAATTCGATCCGCGGCAAGCGTAGAGCTCATGAAACGAGTGTCATCCAACTCTTTTGAGTTCACGTTAAACAAGCAAGCGGCGCTAGTCGGAAAGGTAAATTTTTGGCAGGATCCGCTTGGGCCGATATTCGTGCGCGTCGTAGCGCCTTCGCCTGGCAAGGTGATAGAAGCGATCACAGACGAGCGCAATAAATGAAGGTCTATTTTTCGTCCGCCCACGTCGATCTTGAGCAGCTTGAGAATCTCAAGGATGTCGGCTTCCAAGGCTGGGAAGTGATCGCGGAGGGGCCGCAGAAGCTGGATGACGACATGATCGCCTTGATTGATTATCTCAGGTCCTCCTATGACCTGGAGATTAGCGTTCACGCCCCATTTTCTGACTTGAACATCGCAAGCCTCAATGAGCCTATTTGGGGTGAAACTCTTAGGCAGATCAAGGCGGCGATAGAGGCGGTCGCAGACTATACGCGTGTTTTTGTAATCCACCCCGGTTATGTATCGCCCCTCGCGGCGTTCTGCCCGGATAAGGCGTTGCGAAAGAATAATGAGGCACTGTTCCAGCTCACGCGTTGTGCGAGAGAGCATGGCGTCACTGCGACCATCGAAAACATGGTCAATGTGGAATTTCTGCTCGGTCGGTTTCCCGATGAAATAGCAGACATGCGTGTCGATGGTCTAGGCTTCACTTTTGATGTTGGCCACGCAAACACGGCTGACGCAATAGACTCGTTCCTGCGAATGCCCGTAGACCACGTTCATCTGCACGACAATAACGGCCAGACCGATGAGCACTTAGTCCTCGGCTTGGGAAACATCAACTGGAGCCGCGTAATGCGCGGACTAAGGCGGTATAAGGGTGTTTTCGTTTTGGAATCAAGGACACTCGATGAAGGCGTTCGAAGCTTGATGTATCTACAGCGCACCACCGTTTGAGGTGTTCGCCAGTTGCATCGAGTCGTCTCTTAGTCGAACCGATCCCTGTACGGCACCTCTATTTCAAGCAGATCATCTGCGACAGATGTGTTGCGGAAGATGAGTCGCGCCTCTTCCAGCAACGGAGACGCATTTGCGTACCGAGAGCTTATGTGAGTTAGAATTAGCTTAACCACGTCCGCTCTGCGTGCTATGTAAGCTGCTTCGGATGCCGTCGAATGGCCGACAGCTTTTGCGTATTCGTCTAGGTCTCCAGCTAGCGTTGCTTCATGAATAAGTAAGTCGGCGTTTTCTGCTGCTTGCACAACCTCGTCAGAAGGACGCGTATCTCCTGTGTAGACGATTTTCCTCCCTGGACGCTTTGGGCCAATCACTTGTTCTGGCGTGACGACGCGATCTCCGATAGGCACTGATTCGCCGTTTTGGAGGGTCTGATACAATGGTCCAGGCTTCAGTCCAAGCTCTTCTGCTTTTCTTCGGTCAAACTTGCCAGGCCGTTCGTGCTCTTCAAAAACGTAACCGCATGCCCCTATCCCGTGATCCACAGCGAAGACGCGCACGGAGAACGAGCCTAGTTCGATTATATCTCCTGGCAAGACTTCCACAAAATCTACCTGAAACTGGGGATTAATAAGTGCAAACAAGTTTGGAACACCCCCCCACCGAGGTCCATATACGTTTAGCTTGTCGCTCCGGTTCAGAAAGGACATGGTGTGAATCAGTCCTGGCAAGCCGAGGAAATGGTCAGCGTGCCAGTGACTTATAAATACAGAGGATAGGTTGATTCCGGTACGGCAACGCATCATCTGGCGTTGCGTCCCTTCGCCACAGTCAAAGAGGATGGCGTCGCCATCTCGCTTTATCAGTATGGAAGGAAGACTTCTAGCGACCGTTGGCATTGAGCCGCTTGTACCGAGAAAGAGCACCTTCAGCATAGTGCAGTAGTTAACAGCTAGTCGGTAATCGAAGTTTCACTCTAGTCAGAGAAATTCACGTTTGCTTCTGAGTCGGTCGACGTGATGACGTGAGTTCTTAATGGCTACATTCGCTACGACATTACTTTTCTAACATATTTTCTGACCAAAGGTTCGGGCACGGTGATGTTTCCTTGCATTCCGTTAATAGCAATCCACGTATTGATTGCCGTACAGACCTGTAGTGCTTGGTAGTTATTTTTGACGTTTGCGATGATTATCCTGGCGATGCTTGTTAGATTTGTAATGGTCAGGTCGTGCGATACTTCTATCATCCGCAACTGCGATGCGATCTGGTCCTGCAAATCATCTCCGGAATCACTTTCTTTTACGTTTGGCGACATGGCTTGGCTCCGAGTTCAACAATAAACTGCAGGCAATACTTTAAGCTTTCCGAAGAAAGGCTTCTATGTTAAAAATAGCTATGAAACGCCTGATATCCTCTTGTGCGGCTCCACATGTGGAGGACAAGCGGTTTATATCAAAACGCGTGACGATTCCCCATGGATTCGACGCAATCTGAAGAACAGCTGACCCCTGAAGAGTGGAAGAAGAAGATGGAAAGAAAGAGAAAAAAACAAAAAGAGATCCTACCAAATGAGTCAGAAATCTACGAAATGGACAGCAAATAACGATCGACGCTTTAGGGCCCAGGTGTTCTAACTCGCAATTCGGCTCAAGAATAATGTTTCGCAGTTCGTCAGGTATTGATAGGCGTCCTCTTATCGTTTGAATAACTACTTTCGCAACTCGTTTGAAGTTGCCCGTCCGCGATCAACTCAGCTTTTGTTTCAGTAGCGTTTAGGTCCAAAAAGGTAAATCTGAAAGCCGATTCAGCGTGGCGTCTAGTGCTTCGTGTCTGCGCTGTTTCGCAGTCTATAGATTTCGGTGCCTTTCCGCCGAGCTGCAGCGCAGCATCCGTGAAGAGGGCGCGCTCGCGAAGATCAAATATTGAGACTTGATTGCGCTTCATCCTTCTATCCGAAGTCTTGCGTTATCTAAAAACAAGTTAGCTTGCATCTTTAATGGTGCCTTTCATAAACACCTTGGCGAAGTCAAGTAGGCGGCTTCGAACGTCTTTTCCGTACTCAACCTCCTATACTCGGAAAGAGCACTTTTTTGGCACATGACGCTAGAGATTAATGGTGTGAGAGAGCTCGACTACGTCTGTGAGGTCGGCAAGAACCCCTTGCTGGCTTATACCATGCTGCACACTATTGACAAGTTCCAACCGCCGTCGTGTGTCCCTCCCCAGATACGAGCGAAGTTGGGAGGTGTAGCGCTAACTCGCGAGGAGGCGCATTACACACTGACGCCATCACGATTTTACAGGATTCTGTTCCAAATTCACAAAGATTGCGAAAAAAGAAAACTGGAATTGCGGCTCCCCTATTATTGGTACAAGACAGGCCCGGTCGTATACGGGCGGGGCGCTCCTCGAATTTTTGATGTGACGCGCGTAAAAAAAACCCAGCAAGTCACAGCTTCATTTGACCAATGGAGGGATACGATATTGATATTCGACGGCTACGAGTCATCTTTCAGCGATGCCATCTTGCTTACTTTAAACGTTGAAATCCTAGCGCGATACACGAAACTTGACGTTATCTATGAGTACTCACCGAGCCAAATGCACAAGGTTCTAGTCACGATACTTAATCAATTGCAGAACCTAGCAAAAAAGGAGGTCGCAGATGAAAGAGACCTAGAGAGTCTTTTTAAGTTGCTGGCTCGTGTCGTCGGTGAGGACTTTGACAATAGATACAGCGAACTGTATACTCCCTTTGAGCGTGCAGTCGATATGATTCAAACAGAATTGGCGCCCAGGCCTAACTTCGGATATGTTCGTCGTATCGCTGAAGACGCGTGGAACGTTTTTGCATTAGGCCTAAGAGCGAAAGAAAACGCAAACGTAGATCAGAAAGAGGTAAAAAAATGGAAAAACAAGTACAGGCACGCGTTGACAGCTTTTGAACTCCAGCTTTCTAGTGTATGATAAGCCTCACGCGCGTTCTATTTTTTTGCCAGAGTGGACTCGTGATCCAGCCCAGCCGCTTGCTGCTACGCCTGACAAGTGAGCAGATTTTGTGTTGCATCGCAAGCGGCCAATTCTCTTGGGATTTGGATCACACGAGGCTCGAAAGCCCATAGTTTTGGGAGGTCCAATAACGTGCTCAAAGTGCTTTTCAGGCATTCTAGCAGGCCCTTGGGTTCTAACAAGTGCAAAATAGGGGTCATCTTCTTATAGTTGAAAAAGGTCATTTTACTCGGTGCTCGCATGAACGGTAAAGAAGAAAAGAAAGAGGAATACTACAAAGGCAAAGAAGTCAGGGGCAAGACAGAAAAGAAGAAGGAGTACTATAAAGGCGAGGAAGTGAAAGGCGAGAAGTAATCTGCGAGGTGCTAGAACACGTGCCCGTCGCCTGACTTGTTAGTTTCGTTCAAACGTCAAGAAACGAGGTATGGCTGGCCGGTAGTTCACTGGGTCAAAAAACTCCAGTTCGCTAGGCTCTATTGGGATGCAGACTCTTGATATCATCCCGTTCAGAGTGTAGGGCAGTCGTATTAGTTTGACGTTCCCGGCAGTGACCCATTCGTCAATTGGGAATCTTCGTGCATACGCGTTCGCTAATGAATTTCGTTCTGCACGCGTTAAGTACGTAGCATCGCGGTCTAGCACGTGGATGTGAAAGCCGCGCCCCGAATAGACAATGCGCAGTTGGGAATACGTTTGTTTGAGCTCGCGATACATCAACACTGTTTGCTTTCTCAAGATCTTGAACTCTATCAAACATAGCATGCGCCCCTGATGCGCCTTCATCTTCTGATCTAGGTCGCCGTGGACTGGACAATATACGTTTTCGGGGTCCAAATCGAAAACAAGTTCTTGTCCGACGTAATGCTTGCAGGGAAGACACTTGTCGGCCTCGTAGCAGTCTGGGCAGCCTCTGCATATTTCAAGATCTTCATAGTGATTCGTGTCATAGTAGACCCCTTCGGGAAGATATTTCGAGAGGTATTCTTGCAAACCTCGCAGGTTGCAATAATCATCAATCACGACCACATCGTCTCTAATGTCCTCAAATTGTTTGAGGTAGATTTGGGTATACTTTCCAACCAAGAATGAGATCACCGTGTTCTTTCGGAAAGGCTTCCAACGACGTAGCGCTTTCCCATTGAAGTCGTTGCAGTAAAATTGGGCTCTTTCGACCAGCGAGGAGTATCGCATGCCTCGTGGCATTTTGTACTTGTGCTTCTTCACGCGGTTAGGCTCCGTCCTAATACAGACATTCATGGTGCCGCGCTAGGCACAGCGGACACAGCAGAAAAAACGGTCGCGCAGCGCCCCTGCGACTTTGCAAAAAAGTGATCGGCGTTCTTACTGGAGCTTGAGGGCCCCCCCCTCTTTGAGCGATTTCATGATAATATCTATTTGAATTATCTCAAGTGGGAGATCTGCTATCTGGGTATTGATCACACTTTTAAGCTGAGAGTAGTCGTGAGCCGCAACAGTGAACCGCAAATTATGGTCGCCGCTGACGTGGTCTATCTGAAAAATATTCTCTAATTCTGCCAGTTTTTTCGACAAAGAGTCGAGCTCTTCCAAATGAACCTTTGCAAAGAGGCGGGCACAACAATGCAATCCCACTTTTCCTCGGTCGACTATTGCTGAATATCCCTTTATTACGCCTTCATCTTCCATTATAGATATCCTGTCGCGTACTGTTGATTCTGACCTGTTTATCGCTTTGGCGATGTCTTTGTATGTCATCCTTCCATCTTGCTGCAAGAGATACAGTATTTTTTTATTCATTTCATCTATACGCATTAAGGACACCTCTGCGAAGAACAAAGTGAACTCTCAAAGAGTTGATAAATACCTATGTAGTGAAATTTTTTTGTTACGCTTTTCTAGGTAAAAATCTGCACAATAGCAAATCGCTGGGCAGAGACGTGCGCGCCGCACATCGCTTTGCTATGTCTGTCAGCCGAGAAACTTAGCTGGCATTCGTCAAGAGAATTTTAAAGAAGAAAACGCCAAAAAAAGTATGTAGTGACAGAGCTTAATATAGCAAGCATGTCTGAATTGAGCGCTTCGCAAGCAGAGGCCCTTCACGACGAAGTTGTTAGAAAAGCAGGCGAGACCATATTTAAGAAATACAAAGTTGTCGTGAACAAAATGGGGAAAAACGTTGCTAGAATCGCTAATGTGTACCCAGATCTCCTCGCCTACGACGTTTATAGCGTTAAGCCATTTCTAGCAAGCGATACGCCCACACTGATTTCGGAAGTAGAGGTTGGGGAAGAGATAACGGACGAGCTCGTTGCCAAATGGCTTCAGCTGAAGAGCTTAGACGTTGACCGAATCGTTTTGATCTTGCCGGAAAAAACGAGAAGCAAAGCGGAAGATACGCTTAAGAAACTTGGCCCTAAATTCGAGTTGCACTTCTTTGACAAGGATTTACGTATTAGTTAATAATGAGCGGACCCAATTCGAAGGCGCTGCGTCGGGGCCTGCTGTGGACTCAATTCTTTCGCATTTGGTGGCCTTTCATTGAGGTTGCTATAAATATATGGGCGCAATATTGTCATCGTGCGGGGTCGTAGTAGAGGGCATTATGTTGATGGGTAAAGTGCGCTATCGCTGTGAGAAAGACTCTACAACTATAGTAATACCTGCAAAATGCATAGAGACGTTTTGCATAGGAAGCGCATTTCCACTAAACAAATCATCCGGGAACGTCTCTACAAGCATCAAAGAAGAAACGATAAGGCTGGTCGAATCTGCAGGAGCGGAAGAAGCAACGCGTGGAAGCGTTGTCGGAACCTATACCAGGGATGAAGACAACATAGAAGTCTTTTTGCCCATTCGTGTGTGCGAGACGGTTTTTAAGACAGAGAATTACGAGGGAGAACTTAGAATCGAGGTCGTCGACGATGAGGTTCTCGTTAGCAGGGTATGAGCCTCAACTAGTGAACTTGTACGCATATACTTCGGTTCTAGCGACGTCAGCTAACGAAATTGAAAAATTGCGCTGTATGTCGATTTGAAATGGCGCCGTCTTTTCTGGAGCCAACTCACCTTGCGGCTTGCCTGCAAAAACGCCGAGAACATTTTCGTCTTTTCCATAGAGTGCGACTGCTACAACCGAGGAGTTGACGTTCTCGGTTCCCCCGTTGTAAACCTCTCCCGTGAAGCTAATTGCTTGGTTGAAGAAATGGGTTTCGTTATTCACGATCGCCAGCGGATACGGGTTTTCGTTTGAGAGCTTATAGTTGGGCGGCAGTATCCTGTAGCGTAAGTTGTATTTTTCGGCTGGTTGCGCGCTAGTTTGAGTTTTTGAATTAGTGGGGGTGATATTTCGCGTAGAGGTCGCTGTTTTCAAGTTTGCTGATGCAACTTGTGTTTGATTGCGGGAGGTGCGGCTAGCACCGCCAAACGCGATTGGCAACATTTTGATCATAAACGGTGCGATCTCCCCAGGGAGAAGGGTTGAATTGACTCCTGTTTCTGGACCCGCGTAGCCTCGCTGGTACGTTGTGTTGTTCGCGTATCCTTCAGCTTGAAGGCTTACGTCCACGAGGTTCTGTGTTCCTATGTTTTTGATGATACCTGTGAGATACGACGTGCCGTTGTAAGTGTGATAATAGGTATGCGTGACGCTGACCGCATTGACTGCAGAGTGGGTCGTTTCATTATTGGGCTGCTCGGTCAGACATCCGGCGAAGCCAACTGCTAAAGAAACCAGAATCAAGAGTGTGCAGGCGCGTTTCACGGCTGGAGGTGCCATAGTCGTCTTATTGATCGCGGAACGGTGCTAGCTAGTCTACGATCTTGTTAATCGATAACTCTAAGATGTCTTCTGCTCCGTGCTGCTTAAGCTTCGGAATCAGCTCGTTGATTTGTTCTTTCGCTACCACCGATTCTACGGCGTAGTAGTCTGTGCTATATAATTTGGCGACGCTAGGTGCCTTCATCGTAGGCAAGATCTCAATGATTTCTTCGAGCTTGTTTTCAGGGACGTTCATTTTGATCAAAGCCCTGTTCTGGGCGTCTATAGCACCTAGAATGAGCGTCTTGATATCGTCAATGGAGCGCCGCTTTGCCTCGTAGCTTGCTTCGTTGGCAATGAGCACAGTTGATGATTCAAGAATAACATCGATCACTTTGAGACCACTCCTCTTAAGGGTCTCGCCTGTCTCGGTTAACTCTACTATACCATCCATAATATCGGGGACTTTAGCTTCTGTAGCGCCGTACGACACGAATATGTCAACGGAAATTCCCTTCTGCTCGAAATATTGCTTTGCCAGACGTGGATATTCTGTCGAAATCCTGCTGCCTTGCCTCAAATCAAACGGCGAATTTGCTTTCGATTGTTCGTGGACTGCGAGCACGATCTTGACCTTTTCGGAAGCTGTTTTGCTGTATGGCAGTTCCGCGATGATACGCACGTCACTACCGGTCTCGCGTACCCAATCCAATCCAGTTATGCCAAGATCAAAATAGGCTGCCGCAACATATTGAGGGATCTCTTGAGGTCTCAGTACTTTCACGCTACTTATTCTGAAATCTTTGATCTTCGGATTGTAGTCCCTCGGGCTTTTTCGAATAACTTCTAAGTCTGCCAGCTTTAAGAACCTGATCGTTTGTTGCTCCAAGCTGCCCTTGGGTATCACAAACTTGATTTCACCACTCATTTGAATTAGCTATGAGTCTTTGGTATTTAAAATTCATTGGAATTGCCTTGCAACCTATAGCTGCCGGACTCGGCGGCTTTTTGCCTGAAAGTGCTAACTCACACTTCAGCAGTGTAGCCTGAAAGTGCTAACTCACACTTCAGCAGTGTAAATAATGAGCAAATGAGCCGTTCTGGCTATTTGCACGTGCTATTGCTAGGTTTCTCGTGCAATCGAGAAGAAAATTTTTAAAGGCTGAATGTG
>Ga0326727_10000924_pt1 | contig 114435 bp, 86 predicted proteins | sample MB2enrmetagenome_FD_207643 | JGI IMG/M metagenome (GOLD analysis project Ga0326727, IMG submission 207643) | Lab enriched peat soil microbial communities from McLean, Ithaca, NY, United States - MB29MY | ecosystem: Environmental > Terrestrial > Soil > Wetlands > Peat | place: USA: New York... | reverse complement strand
GATCCTAATCATCCTTTTGGACGGGTTGCCACCGCAAATTACTCCTGGAATACCCAGTATTACGGCGGGGCAAGAGACGCCCGTGTCGGTCAAGTGGCTGGCAAAGTTGTCTTCTAGCCTGTCTGCAAACTGGCTCGACGAGGATTGAACAACGGCCATTCGTGCGGCGGTCCTACAACTGCCGTACGAATGGCATGGGATTGGGCTGATCCCCCGCAGTCTTCTCGGCCTTCGAGGACTCAATCAATGTATCAGCCGGAAGTGTATTCCGTTGCCCTGCTGTTCATGATCATCAGTATGCTTTGCTGGGGATCGTGGGCCAATACCATGAAGCTGTGCCCGCAGTACAGGTTTCAACTGTTCTACTGGGACTACGTAATCGGGTTGATTTTTGGAGCCGTCGTTTGGGGCGGAACGCTAGGGAGTTTCGGAAGCACAGGCAGATCATTCATATCGGACATCGCCCACGCCGGCCTGCACCCTGTGCTTCTGGCGATTGCAAGCGGGGTGATCTTCAATATCGCCAATCTTCTTCTTGTGGCGGCCATCGACATAGCCGGGCTGGCAGTTGCATTTCCGATCGGAATTGGTTTGGCCCTCGTTGTCGGCGCCATCGGCAGCTATGTGATTTCACCGGCGGGCAATCCCCTCCTGCTGTTTGGCGGCATCGTGCTTGTGGTTGCGGCGATTGTGCTCGACGCGATTGCCTACCGCCTGCGCGAAGCACGCCGCCCTGCGATGAGCCGTAGAGGCATCGTCATCAGCCTGATTGCCGGCCTCCTGATGGGATGTTTTTACCCATTCGTTTCCAAGGCTATGACAGGCGAAGGTGCGCTGGGACCGTATGCGGCGCTCTTGTTCTTTGTCGTTGGCGTCGCGGCATGTTCCATTCCGGTGAATTACATGCTTATGCGGATGCCCCTCGATGGACGCGAGCCTGCCTCGATGATCGGCTACTGGCAAGCGCCGCGGCATTGGCATATGTGGGGCATTCTGGGCGGGCTGGTCTGGTGTACCGGCGCCATGATGAATTTTGTGGCCTCGCAGGCGCACATCGTGGGACCTGCCGTGTCGTACTCGATCGGCCAGGGAGCGACGATGATTTCAGCGTGCTGGGGTGTCTTTATCTGGCAGGAGTTTGCTTCGGCGCCGTCTCGTTCCAAGGTTGCTCTGGCATGGATGTTTATTTTCTTTATTTGTGGATTGACGGCGATCGCTGTTGCGCCGCTTTTCGCGTAGGACTACCAATATTCTGATATTCACTTCAGGAGATTTAGATTGTCTAGGCAGAAGCCAATCGTTGTTGTAGGCAGCATTAATACAGATCTCGTAACCTTTGCCGAGAGAATCCCGGCAGTCGGCGAGACCGTAACGGGAACAGACTTTCAAATCCATCCTGGTGGCAAGGGTGCAAACCAGGCCGTCGCCGTCGCCCGGCTCGGTTATCCGGTGCGGCTGATCGGACGTCTGGGCAGCGATCCATTCGGAACGCAACTGAGAACGCATCTTGAGAGTGCCGGAGTGGACGTTGCCGGTGTTGCGACAAGCGAAGGTACTTCGGGGGTTGCGCTCATCGTCGTTTCCAGCGAGGGAGAAAACAGCATCGTTGTCACGCCAGGCGCGAACTCAAAGGTGACTCCCCAGGACTTGGAGGCCAATATCGAGATCGTTCGACAGGCGGGTATTGTCCTCGCACAGCTCGAGATCCCGCTCGAAACCGTGGAGTATCTGGCCTCGATTTGCGCGCGAGAGGGCGTGCCGCTGATTCTCGATCCGGCCCCCGCCAAGAGCCTGCCGCCAGGGATTTTCAGGCAAATTGCATGGTTCACGCCCAATCAAACCGAGGCTGCGTTCTACTCGGGGAGCGAGAACGGCAGTGGACAAACCCGTGATGCTGCCGCAATGGCGCGTCTGATCCTGGCCGAGGGCAGCCGTGGCGTTGTTCTGAAGATGGGTTCACATGGCGCCTACCTCGCATCTCAGGAAGGCCTTGGGAATCTCATCCCAGCATTCCCTGTTAAGGCAATCGACACTACTGCCGCAGGAGATGCGTTCAATGGCGGCTTTGCCACAGGACTCATGCTGAGGAAGTCCCCCATCGAAAGTGCGCAATTTGCTTCGGCGGTCGCCGCCATATCGGTCACGCGCACCGGGGCGCAGCCCTCGATGCCCACCGCTTCAGAGGTGGATTGTTTTCTCGAGGAGAGCGAGAGCCTCAAGGCGCATTGACGATGCCTCCAGGATCTGCCGAACACCCAGCATTGCATCAGAGAGGAGTGCTTATGCGGAATTTGAACGGAAGATGGCATACCACCGTTCTTGTTCTTGCCTTGTTCGTTAGCCCATGTTTCGCACAAAACCGAACCGCCGGTACTTCTACCGGTTGGAAAGGTATTGTACAGGAGCGGCTTCCATTGTATGGCCATAGGAACTGGATCGTGGTCGCGGATTCGGCCTTTCCTGTCTACGCTGCGCCGGGAATCGAGACCATTGTCGTCAAGGACGATCTGCCCTCAGTTCTCAAATACGTGGCCGGCGCAATCTCTTCGTCCGGGCATGTGCGGGCGACTGTCTTTCTGGACAAGGAACTCCAGTTCATCGATGAGCGCGACTACCCAGGAGTATCGGAGCTGAAGAAGCAGATAACAGGGACCTTCGCTAAGGAGCAGGTTTTCAGCATTCCGCATAGCGAAGTGATGGACAAAATCGATGAAGCCGGGAAGACCTTCAGGATCCTGTTCATCAAGACTACGGGCAGGATTCCTTACACCTCAGTCTATATGCGCCTGGATTGCGGCTACATGAGCGAAGAGGTGGAACGGAAGATAAGGACGGCGATGGACGAGGCAGGCAATCAACAGGCGAAGTAAGCGAGCGAAAGAAAAGTGTCGAAGAGGGTTTCGCCGCGTCGGGAGGATCTTTGAGTAGAACATCCATCCAACATGTCGCGGAAATGTGCGCATTGGCCCTGGCTGTTGCGCTCGCGCCGCCTTTGTCCTCGCAGACTGACAAGCACGACTCCGTTCCAAAGCAAACTACGAGAAGAGCGCTTCCCTGGTATGTAACTGCAGCAGCCATTCATCGCGTCACTCTGAAGCCGAACACCAGGTTTTGGAGATTCGAGCATCTGTCGCTGAATGCGCCGGAGGCCGCGTCTCAGTTACGCACCTGGAAGGACGAAGGAATCGACGCCATCGAAGTCTTCGCGCCGGAAGAAGGCGGAAACAGTTATAACGGCCTGGACGCGAAGAACAGGTTCGCCCTCGATCCAGGGCTTGGCTCGATCGATGATTTCCGCCGCATGGTGCGGCAGGCTCACGCGCTGCACATGTCCATCGTCACCTTCCAGAATCTCGGTTACGCGGCGGTGGACGCACCGCAGTTCGTCAAAGCAGAAGACGATGTACGCGCCGGGCGCAGCACACGAGAAAGCCGGTTCTTCTATTGGAGCGACCGGGCGGACGCGCCGCCTCCGGCCACGGGAAACAGCTACTTTCTCATTCGACCGTCTACGCCCGGTTACGATCCCAGCAAAACGGAGTTCTGGCAATGGAGCGAGCTGGCGCAGCACTACTACTGGACGCGGTGGCCGGGTAAGGGGCCAAATGGCGAGGCGACGCACCTGCCTCAGTACAACTGGTCTTCTCCGGAGTGGCCGCAGGAAGCGGTTAAAGCAGTCGATTTCTGGATGAACACCGGGCTCGATGGAATGGTGGTCGACGCAGTCAACTGGTATGTCGGATACGACTGGAAGAAGAACGCGGCGCTGATTGCGGCGATTCGCCGACATTCTGGGGTCAAATTGATGCTGCCGGAGGGCGGTGGCGCGTTCCACTCGGATGATCCAACCGGTTGGATTCGAGACGGAGCATGGGCCGCTCTCTACGACTATGGACTCGACATCTGGTGGGAAAAGCAAAGCAGGCCGATGTTCGACAGCATTGACAAGGCCGATCCGGGCGAGTTCGAGCAGGCTTTGCGCAGTTACCATGACCGCGTAGTTGCAGCCGGAGGGATTCTGATCCAGCCCGTTCTGGATATGAAAGATCCGGGCAAGCAGCAGTTGGAGGAGGGCCTGCTCGCGACGTCCGGTGATATGCTCTGCTACTGCAGTGGCGGCAATGCAATCCTTCGTCCCGCGCCGGGCATTCCGGATCTGCTTAAGCTGAAGTCACATCATCCCGCACTCTATCAGGACAGCACCCGGCGGCGCATAACAACATGCGATGACAAGAGCCTTTACGCCACCTTGCGCTATGCAGCAAATGGATCGGAACGCATCCTGGTTGTCTTCAACTTCTCGTCTCAGTCGATAGCCGTGCAGGTGGATACTGGAACGATCGATGGAAGCCGGTACGAGGACCTCGAATCCGGAAAGGTGGAAGCAACCGGCAGCGGAACGCTGAAATTCGACCTGATCGGCTACGGCCATCGCATCTTCCGCGTTATTCCGTAATTCAACCCAGGTATCCCATTAAGAGAGGACTTTATGAACACAACGGCTCGAACGGTTTGGTGGACAGCAGGCTACTCACTACTTGCGGCGATTTTTGCATTGCCCATCACCGCGCAGGACACTTTCAATGCGCCCCGTGGACAGCAGATTCCCCCTCCGGCCTGTTTCACCATGCGTGGTGCCTGGGAAGGCGGATACACTCCGTGCACGCCAGCCAGCCACGCGGAGTGGCTCGCAGACATTACTCACTGGCGTATGGAGCGGCGCATCCGCGTCGGTTACGATCCTGCGCGCTACGAAATGCCTGCACTGAAATGGGCGCAGTCCAGCTTCATGCAGCCCCAAATGATGGTGCATGATCGGTATTTCTACGATCCGGTTGCGCACACATATACCGTCGATCGCTATCTTGACGATTTGAATACGCGCTACGGCGGGATTGACGCGGTACTTATCTGGTCGACCTACCCGAACATGGGAATCGACGACCGCAATCAGCTCGATATGGTTCGATCGATGCCCGGTGGTGTGGAAGGCGTTCGCAAGATGGTCGAGGACTTCCATCGCCGCGGTGTGCGCGTCTTGTTTCCCATGATGATGTGGGATCAGGGCACGCACGATCCAGGCAAGCCGTGGCCCGATGTCATCGCCGAACTCATGAAAGAGATCGACGCCGACGGCATCAACGGCGACACTCAGGACGGTGTTCCGTTGGCGTTTTCTCTGGCGGCCGAAAAGATCGGCCATCCGCTCGCATTTGAGCCGGAGGGCGGCCCGAGCGACGAGGCTCTTGCGTGGAATGTACTGACCTGGGGACAATATCAATTTCAATTCGTTCCGACCGTCGATAAGTACCGCTGGCTTGAGCCGCGCCATCAAGTCAACATCCAGGGCCGCTGGGTGCGGGACAAGACCGACGATCTTCAGTTCGCCTTCTTTAACGGTGAAGGCTGGGAGAGTTGGGAGAATGTGTGGGGCATTTGGAATGGCGTAACGCAGCGCGACGGCGAGGCGACGCGGCGCGTGGCAACGATCGAGCGCGGCATTGCGCCGTTTCTCGTCAGCCCGGGCTGGGAGCCGTTTTATCCCATGCGCCGCTACGGCGTCTTCGCCAGCAGGTGGCCGTCGGGCGGCCAGACGGTTTGGACTATCGTTAATCGCAATGAGTACGACGTGAACGGCACGCAAATGGCGGTACCTAGCCAGGACGGCATGCGTTACTTCGATCTCTATCACGGCACGGAACTCAAGCCGGTAAAGGAAGGCATCGAGACCGTGCTGCAGTTTGCTACCGAGGCTCATGGATACGGCGCCGTATTGGCGACTCCGGGTGAACCTGACGTTCACTTCAAGGACCTCATGGCTCGAATGGCGGAGATGACCGCGAAGCCGCTGTCAGATTATTCGCACGAGTGGAAGGCTCTCCCTCAGGAACTAGTCGAAATCGCTCCCACGCAGCCGGCGAGTTCCACACCGCCAGGCATGATTCGCATCGAAGGCGGCAATTACGATTTCAAAGTTGAAGGCATTGAGATCGAGGGCACCGACGATATCGGAGTTGACGTGCAGTACCCGTGGGAAGATAGCGCCCGCCGTTTTCACGAGCATACGATGGAGATCAAGCCGTTCTACATCGACAAATATCCCGTAACCAATGCGGAATTCAAGAAGTTTATTGAAGCGTCAAATTACCATCCGAAGGACGATTTGAACTTCCTGAGAGATTGGAAGAACGGCACGTACCCTGACGGCGCAGGGAACCAACCAGTCACATGGGTTTCACTGGAAGATGCCCGTGAATATGCAAAATGGGCGGGCAAGCGGTTGCCGCATGAGTGGGAGTGGCAATACGCTGCGCAAGGTAACGACGGCCGATTGTATCCATGGGGAAACTGTGACTGGCAACCCGCTCCCGATCGATTCGCGAGCGCAGCGGCGCCAGCACTCGCCGGCCAGCCCCTGGCGCCTCCGGGCCCCAATCCATCTAGAAGCCTTGTGCCTACGACAGCGTCGCCGCTTCCACCTTGCCACTGGGGAACGGACCCGAAGGATGTTCCGGCTCCAAACTCAGATCATGGCCGCGTGATGGGCCCCGCCAGCGACGTTGATGCACACCCCAACGGAGGGAGTCCATTTGGGGTGATGGATATGGTCGGGAATGTGTGGCAGTGGACAGACGAATATGTTGATGATCACACTAGCGCAGCAATCCTGCGCGGCGGCAGCCACTATCGTCCGTCAGGTTCCATTTGGTACTTCCCTGAGGCGTACAGGAATGATCAGCATGGCAAGCTGCTGCTCATGGCGCCAAGCTACGACCGCTCAGGCACGGTAGGCTTCCGCTGCGTAGAGGACGCTCAGTGAGGAGAGAACGATAGGGGGCTGAGCTTAATGCCTCCTTCAATCCGAAGTACCGTGAAGAGCCGTCGGCTTAGGCGAGGAGCGCTGCAGGTTTACATCCTGTCTGGTCAAGGCCAGTTGTACGCTTCTAAGGACCAAACCGTTGTCGATGAACGCCTCGGCGATTTGGCGTCTATCAAGAATCCCTGCCGGCGAAGTGCGCGTTAGGCATCCAGGCTTCCCCTGACCGCCTTAATTTCACGGCCGTCTTGTTGCAGCCCATCATGCTGGCTGAGCCGGGTGACTGGTCTCGCAAGAACGGCCTCGAGCTGGTTGCATATCCCAGCCTGATCGACGCCCACAGCGGACTCAACCAACTCAGCGACCATTGGCTGATGGCGTATATGTATCTGAACCCAGGCGAGAATTTCGGCAAGCGCTATCTCGTTTTTCGTCCCGTCGACATCTCCTGGTCGCGCGCGCCCGGCGAACCGCAAGTCGGCGAGATGCTGACCCATTGGTACGACGCAGCCCAGCACGATCACTGGGCGACCACAGCGCCCGTGCCGGGCAATTATGCAGCGTACAAGCTGGTCGCTCAGCTCGGATACATGATAACGGCGCCGGACTCCAACGAGGCTTCAGTCGAACTGGAAGAATGTGTCAGCCAATGGCCCGGCCACCCGGACCACATCCTCATTCAAAAGGCCATCTGTGAAACCCAAGGCTACAAGCGGCTGCGCAGCGCCGGATTCGTCTTCTCGGCCACCCAGCCCAATACTCAGCCGTTATACCGCTGTTACTCGAAGGCTGAAAAATCCCACTTTGCCGACAACAAAGATGACTGCAACGGTATGGGCAACAAAGAAGCGCTTCTAGGCTACGACCTCAAGCAATAGCTGGCGCCATGGAGCGGAACCGCATCTTGGTTGGACAAATGCATTGGGTACCATTTATTAGATCCCTCGATTTGCATCCCTGGCCAAACCGATTCTTGCCAAGCGCTACTGAGGTACTGCTTTTGTACCGATAGACCGCCTATTCGCGCGATTCCCGCGATTTCCGCGAATGCAATCGGCGCGCAGAGAGAACCGCTACAAGTCGTGCTTTTCCCAGAATCTGTGGCAAAATCTTGGTGGATTCGCGTAGTGGTCTGGATTCCAAGGGAGTGTTCGAGTCTACCTGAGGAGCCAACATAACTTTAGAATCAATGGCCTACAGGCAGTTTTTCAAAATACACCCAACAATGCACCCAGATTCTCCCGCTGTGACTCAGCTTCATGATGCTGTGGCGCTGCGTTTGATCCGTTCGCAGTGTCAGGCAGTGGTGAGAGGCCACCGAGCCCTCCACACCCCGAGCGGCCATCCGGCGAATCGCGGGGATTTCACTCCGTCAATTCGCTCATGGCAGATGTGGAAGGCAAGCGAACGGTTCACCTGCCACAACTGCTGCTGATCCTGTACTCGATCGGGAAAAAACGACCGGCGCACCTTGACCGGTCACATATCCCGAAGCACGGCCCCGACAAAGCAGTTGAGAAGAAATGCTCGAGATTGGATTGCGGATTGCGCCAGGCACGCAGAGAGCGGATGTTCTCGGCCCGATTGTCCGGTGCGAATGGATTCCAAAAACACGCTCCGAGAACAATAGGCCTCAAATGGGGAAGGCGTGGGTCTGACTGATAGAGGCCTATTCCCCGTAATACGGTAATCGAGAATTGCAATCTGCTGAATCCAATGGATATTGTCTGCTCCTCCGGGACTGAGCCGGGCTTGTGACGGAATTGTCCTTTCAGATATGATGAACTCTCTTTATGCCACACGGATTCGACGCCTATCGCATATTCATCTCCGCCCCCGGCGATCTGGGGTCCGATTGCGAAGCCTGTTACAGCGCAGTGGCGCGAGCCAATGAAGCCACGGCCATGCCCTCCAAACTGTTACTTGTTTCCGTCGGCCTGCGCGAGAACGACCAAATCTTGAGCAGCCGCGCCATTACGTCTGACAACGTGCGCTGGAGCAGCTACTTCATTCAAGTTTTCCAGGACGACTGGGGGCCGCGCGATCTGTTCCGCAAACTGTTTTTGCTGGCCGTAGAGTGCCGCGATGACCAATCGATGCCGATGCGCGACCTGGTGCTGGCAATCAAGGATGCGCCCCATGAAACCAACCCGGAAATTCTGGCGTTTCGCAGAGAGCTGGAAGAGCGAACCGATCTTCGTGTCATCCATTACCGCACCGCCGACGAACTGCTGCCGCAGATGACCGAAGTCTGCAATGGATGGGCGCGCGCGTTGATTGAAGCAGCGAGCGCCAAGGCGTAAGGTTCATTCCGTTAGAGCAGGGCCACCGACCGCCATTCCAGGTAGAAGTGCATCGGGTCTTCGCGGATAATCGAGAACCCAAGCCGCTGGTGAAAGCGCAGCGAGCCAGGGTTGAATCGGGACACCGTGCAGCGAACCGGCAGCCTGGCCTTTGCGGCTTCCTGTTGCAGGCGCTGTATCAGCACAGTTCCAATACCCTTGCTTTGCAGTGAGGGATGGATAGCTATGTCGACCAGGTGGAACTCGAATTCATCCTGCGCCACCCACAGGCGCCCCACGGCTTTCCCGTCGAGCAGCACAACATGGCAACAGGAGTTGGGGAACATTCCCGTGTATCCCGACATCTGCGCGCGAAACTGCATGCGGATGAGGTCGTCGCGTTGCGACTGCGGAATAGGCGCAAGCGCGAACTCCGGCCCGCGAACGGCTGCGTACAGGTCATAGAGGAAGATTTCGTCTTGAGGCAGGGCGGGTCGTACGGCAAGAGTGGACATAGCTAAAGAGAATGGGGGCCGGTCTTTCACCGGCCCCGTTGCGAAAGTGTATTAGCCTCGTGCTGGATAGACTCCCGAAAACGCGATGATCCAGTACATGCCGAGATACGGCATCATGTTTTCATGCGGTTGGCTGCCGCCGTTGAATATCGAGAGGCCGTTCTGATACATCTGCGTAAGTGGCGTAGTGGTGGAGTTGTAAATGTTTCCGCTCTTGCTATCAGCTAAGGAGGCGCCGATCGGCGACGTAGCGTTGGCCAGAACCGACTTTGCCATGCATGTGTGGTTATGGTTGGGCGTCTCCGATGCCAACAGTGTCACAGTGGATGAGCCGCCCGCTTCCCCTTGGATGTATTGGCTCAGTCCCGCACCCTGGCCCGCCCCCACGGCGACTACGCCCTGCAGATTGGGCAGGGCAAAGTTGCTGGTGCCGTTCCCTCCGTACTGGGTCCCCAGTAGAGAAAAGAGGGCCGCGTATTGCGAAATCGGGAGGAGCTGGCCTTGGGCAAGTTGCCACCCGGTTGGATTGAAGTTGAAAGCTACCAGCATCAATTGACCTAAGAATGGATCTGCCATGCTTCATGTCTCCTTCACTTGCCAGTTCTAGCTCCGGGACGGGAAGATGCCCGACAAAGCTATGCACCAGTTCATCACCAGATATGGCTGCCTGTTTTCGTGGGATTGGCTTCCGCCCACAGTGGAAACGGCGGCCGGATTCATCGCCCCGAGACTTGCTGCCGACGCGTAGACGGTTGCGCCTTGGGAAGCCAGCAAGTTTCCAGCTGCTGGCTTTTCGCCGGAAGCTGGTGCGCCAGAGGCGTTGAGCGAATGGACGTGTGGCGGCACCTGGGAGGATAGCAACGTAACCGATTCAACGCCGGCGATCTCGCCATAGTTGATTCCGTTGCCCACACCTACCGGAGTCCGGCCCTGCAGGTTGGGCAGCGCGAAATTTTGTATTCCGTTCCCGCCGTACGTTGTCCCGACAAGCGAAAAGAGCGCCTGGTTCTGGTTGATCGGCAACAATTGGCCGTTGGCCAGGGCCCAACCCCTGGGAGCGAAATTAAAGGCCGCCAGCATCAGCTGGGCTACAAAAGGTGTTGACATCTCCTACTCCTTCAGTTGCTCTTTATCGAAAGCCCCCTGTTATCACTGGCTTGGATAGACACCATACAAAGCGATCACCCAATTCAGCACCAGGAACGGCTGCAAATTGCTGTGAGGCTGGCTTCCCCCGCCGCTAGAACCAATCATGGAGTTGTTCATTGCAATGCTCGGCGCCACGGTGGTGTAGGCGGACACACTGCTACCCGGCACATTATTGCCCGGGAGGTTGGAGGAGGCATCGGCAGAGGAGCCCAGCAGCGAATGGGTGTGAGTCGGGAACTGGTTCAGGGTGATGGTTACATTCTCAACTCCGCCCTTTGCACCTATCACGTAGGTGCTGACTCCGTTCGAGCCCTGATGGATAGGAATACGCCCCTGCAGATCGGGAAGGCCGAATGTCTGTACGCCATCTCCACCGTAGGTGGTGCCGATCAGGTTGTACAGCGTGCTGTTTTCAGAGATTGATTGGAGCGCACCGTTACAGGTTGCCCAGCCGACGGGCGCGAAGTTGAATCCGACCGCCAGGACTTGGCCTACAAAGGGCTGACTCATGAGTGAAACCTCCTACGAGTCTTTGCGTTTGTTCTCGAGAGAAAGGGAAAAGTCACTTGTACCATTGTCGCCGGCCACTTGCAAGAAATATCTGCCTGAGACAGTTCTCGCAAAAAGCAGGCTTGAATTGGAGCTTTTCACTAAATGGTTACACTCCGATTAAAGCTGGCTCCTGGAGGCGCCTGAGGCAGTTTGTTTTGCGCTGCTCAATACTCGAACCCAATGGAATGCAAATTCTGGCCCGGTACCCTGGTTTTGGATGTGGGAAGAAAACGGAAGTTACCCTACCAAGTTGCCAACATAGTACAGGCAAAGGCAGACTAAGTGCCAGGGAAAGATGCCGTGCTCGAAGAAAATAATAGGCGAATCGCCATTGTCCGATTTAGGATGAGCAGACGGAAGATCGTCGTCATTCCCAGGATCTGAGAAAAGGCAGCTTCGCGAGAATTGGCGGGGGGAATGACTGGAGAGTTGCAACCGGGAGGTACGCTATGTCCCTGTCTCGTCGTCAATTTGTTTATGTCGCTTCATTGTCCGTTGTCGCCAATGCGGCCAGCCCTTCCCTGTTTGCACAGGATAAGGCTCAGGCGGCAAGCGAGACCATCACTGATGAAGGTTCGGCAACCTTGGCCACCCTTTCGCTTCGGGACTTCGAAGGGTTGATCGGAGCACGCTTTTCAATCAGCCTCTCCGGCCGATCGTTGGGCAAAGTCACTTTGATTGCGGCCACCGCTGCGGAGCCGGTACAGGGCCGAGCCCTTGAAGTCTTCTCGCTGCGCTTTCGGGGCGCGGGGGGAACCCTGCCTCAGGACACTTACCTGATGGAGGAGACAAGTCTCGGCACTTTCCCGCTGTTTCTTGTGCCGGAGGGTCCGCGGGGATCCGCTCATCCTACCTACGTGGCGACCTTCACGAGGTTTGCCGACTCTGCTTCGAATTCGCCGATCGCCCCGTCAGAATAACGCGGTTGGCATAGTAATAACCACCCGCAGCGACTGCGTGAGTGACGGCGAGACGCTCGAATACATACGCGTCGAATCCGAAGGGCCCGGCCACGCCGCGAGATCCTGATTGAATAGATAGGACGATGGTGTTCGCGTAGCGGAGCATCCATCGACTCCGCGGAACTAAAGCCGATTCAAAGCGAATTCATCGCCTGAAAACAATAAGCTCAAGTATTTGATTGACATTTCACCTGCTCGTCTGCGAAATTTTTCTTGTTTCTCCACTTCGGCTCCTTCACGGTCAAGAGCTATCTTGCATATCGGTATCTCAGGACCGCTGCTTTTCGATGCCGTTTTTTTGACCTTTATCCCCAGACACTCGGCCACGCGATCGGCATAAAGAATCCGGCCTTTGGGGCGGAATAAAAGACCGGCGCATTGCAGGCAACCTCGTGGAAGCACGAGGAAAGTCTCGTTCGAAACCCGATTTTGCCTATACTACTGTCTGCGTGCAAACGGGTGCGCGCCGCATACCGGTTCTCCTGCGAGGAATACAGTGCTGTCCAAAATCTTCCCCTTCGCTCGAAATGCTGTATTGCGAATCCGTTTATCGAAACTCATCACGGGCTGCCGGCGCCAACTCTCTACCCGGGATTCACTTCGCTCTATTCAAATAGCTTGTGCGCTTCAACATGCGGGGTTGCTATGACATCGATCAATTCAGTCTCTGCAATAATTGTCCGTTCAGCTGGCCTGAAGTTCAGCCGGCTTGCAATTGCTTCGATCAGCCTGCTGCTACCCGCCGTTGTCAGCGCCCAGCAGACCTTTACCGGCGGCGGAGCCGTTTCGCTCACCTCGACGCAGACCACCTCTTCCAGTTCCACCCTCACGATCGCCGGCGCCACGGGCTCGTCTATCGCCACCATCAAGGTCGCGCTCACCGGCGTGACATCGAATGGGGAATCAGGTTTCAGCCTACAGCCGACTACGTTCCTGCTGCAGGCGCCGCATGGCGGACCGTCGCTGGTGTTGCTGGGCGCGACAGGCGACGGCACGGACGGCGATGACGGGGGCGACGCCGGCTCCGGCCTCAATAACGTCAGCATTACGATTCAGGATGGCGCGACTCCCGCGCCCAACGGAAACCCGGCGGTCTGGCCGCATACGGGCTCTGTCACGGCAGAGCCCAGTTCCTACTGGAACTCCAACATCGGTATCAATCCGCCCCTGGGCACCGCGACAGATTGGCCGCAATCGGACGGCAGCGCCACTCTCACCGGCCGTTTCGCCGGAACAGGAATAAGCGATGGCGATGTATGGACGCTGACCATGATCAACGGCGACGGATACACGACGGCCGTGTCTGTCGCTTCGTGGTCAATGACCGTCAGCTATGCCTCCACCTCGCCCACCACGACCTCAATCTCCTCGAGCTTAAATCCGGCATTGACCACCAACTCCGTTACGCTCACAGCTACCGTTACGGGCTCGGGCACACCAACGGGCACGGTTGCCTTTTCCAATAATGGCTCGACCATCTCCGGTTGCGGCAGCGCCGTAGTCAGCGGCGGCCACGCAACCTGCAGTACAACCATGGCCGAGGGCTACCACGTCATAGACGCGGTCTATTCGGGCGGCGGCGGCTTCGGCCCCAGCAGTGGTAGTCTCACCCAGTTGATCGAAGTCCAGTCGATCGCGAATGGAACCAACTCGTGGTGTAATAACATCTCGTTCTCGGCTGCCCTCGACAGCTCACCGATTGCCTATCCCGCGATCATCAATATTTCCGGTTATTCCGCCGGGACCACCGTGGGTAACGTGACATTGGAATTGGAAGGCGTGACCCAGAATTCAGGAATTAGCGGGGAGTTCCTTCTGGTCGCACCCGGCTCCGGCGGGCAGAACCTCGATTTTCTCGATACCGGATTCAACACCGCCGCCTTGAGCGCGGTGAAGCTGTTTATCTCCGACGCCGGCACACTCACGCCGAATCACGGAACTCCGACAGACGGCGGCGTCTATGTGCCGTACGACGGCAACGGCACGGTGGACGACACCTTCCCGCCATCCAACTCGCCGATCGTTGACTCGAATATTCCTTTGGTTCCCGGCACCATCCATTACCCTGCACCCCAGGGCGGCTCCAATTCCTACACCCTTCAGCAGGCGTTCAATGGGGCTCCTGCCAATGGCGACTGGGCGTTGTATGCCACTGCGGCAAATCAGACTGGAGCCCTCACCGTGGGCGGCTGGTGCATTACCCTGACCCCCAACACCGGAGCCGGGACTACAACCACTCTCAGTTCCAGCCAGCAGGACGCCTATACCGGCACCAGCGTCACCCTCTCCGCTACGGTAGTGGTGGCTGGCACATCCACTCCCGTTACCTCGGGTACGGTGGAATTCAAGGACCAAACGACCGGAACGGTCCTGGCGAGTGCGGCGGCCCTGAACAGCAATGGCGTCGCGACATACGTGATAACCTCCACAAACCCGTTGGCCGAGGGTGACCACAAAATTGTCGCCACCTACAGCGGAACCGGTACCTACGACACAAGCTTCGCCAATATGTATCAGCGCTTCGACGACGCTACGAAAGTTACTGCTGTAAACAGCGATACCTGGCAGTACTGCAACACGGGAACGATCACGATTCCGATGGGGACCAGCGGCGCCGAAACTCCGAACCCCTCGAATATCTTCGTGTCGAATACCCCGGGAACACTTAATACCGCAACGCTCACCCTTAACAATTTCTCCATACTCGTCGGCGCCCAACTGGACAACACCGAGTCGCTGGTGGTGGGTCCCACGAGAGCCGCACTTGACTTCTTCTCCAATACTGCCGATGGCACTATCGAGGATGAAGCAACTGCTGGAAACTATACATTCGCGGACAGCGCCAGCGGCCTGGTGTCGAGTGGCAGCGGGAATATTAGTCCCGGCACCTACAAGCCCACCAGTTATGTGGGTACCGACAACGCCAACGATGTCTTCACGGCCGATCCTGGCGGCTTCTATACGCTGCCCGGAACATTCGGTTACTCTGCGAGCCGCAGCTCCTCCACTTTCAGCAGCGAGTTCAGCGGCATAAATCCGAATGGCACCTGGAGCCTCTACTTCAACTCACCCAACGCGAATGCCAATGGTACCGGCGCCGCCGGCGGCTGGTGCGTGAACCTTACTCAGAATCCAGTGACGGTTTCGGTGGCTCTGAGCCACCAGGGCGACGGTACGGGCACCGACTTCGTTCAGGGCGAGAGCGCTGCGCAGATCGCCACGGTGGTGACAGCTGGCAACTCCACAGGCCCCACCGGCGACCCGCTGGGAACCAATCCGTTGAAGGTTGTCGACACTCTGAACTCTGCGCTTACTTACACGAACGCCTCAGGAACTGGCTGGTCGTGCGTGGCGTCTGGCCAAACCGTAACCTGCACCAACGACAGCGCGGTGGCCCAGGGCGCACCGTATCCGACGCTCACGCTCAACGTGAGTGTCTCACCAAGCGCTCCCGCAAGCATCAGCAATGGTGTCACCGTGAGCGGTGCGGGCATCACCGGCAACTCCGGCAGCGACACCATCACGGTCGACCCAACGCCTGCGCTCGCGGTGAGCAAGTCGCACACCGGCAACTTTGTACAAGGGGAAACGGGGCAGTGGAACATTGCAGTTTCAAACACCTCGGCAAGCGGCTCAACCTCGGGAACAGTCACCGTGGCCGACACCCTGCCCAGCGGCTACACCCTCGCTTCGTACACCTCGTCGGGCAGTCTGTGGACCTGCAGCGGTACAGGCAGTGTTACCTGCACGGCGACCCCGGGCATTGCGGGCGGTTTGAGCTCAACGATCACGCTAACAGTTAACGTACCGACTAATTCGCCAACGTCAGTGAGTAATACGGCATTCGCGTGGGGCGGCGGCGATACCGTGCACACAAGCCAGGGCACAGCGGCTCAATCGAATGCCGACACTGTAACCGTGGATGCGCCGCCGGCCATTACCAGCGCCGCCAGCACGACCTTTACCGTGGGCAGTGCGGGCAGCTTTACTATCATCGGCTCCGGCAACCCATCGCCGAGCTTCTCTGAGACAGGTAGTCTGCCCTCGGGCGTAAATCTCGTGAGTAACGGCAACGGCACCGCGACCCTTGCAGGGACGCCTGCAGCGGGCACAGGCGGTTCGTATCCAATCGTCGTTACTGCGTCCAACGGCATAAGCCCGAATGCCACGCAGAACTTTACGCTGACAGTGGATCAGGCGCCGGCCATTACCAGCGCCGCCAGCACGACCTTTACCGTGGGCAGTGCGGGCAGCTTCACTGTCACCGCCAGCGGTTACCCCGCGCCTACTTTCACTGAGACGGGCACCCTGCCCTCGGGAGTCACCTTGAGCACCAGCGGCCTCCTGTCAGGCACGCCGGCGGCCGGCACCAGCGGCAGTTATCCGATCACCATCACGGCCAGCAACGGAGTAAGCCCGAATGCCACGCAGAACTTTACGCTGACAGTGGATCAGGCGCCGGCCATCACCAGCGCCGCAAGCACGATCTTTACCGTGGGCAGTGCGGGCAGCTTCACTGTCACCGCCAGCGGTTACCCCGCGCCTACTTTCACTGAGACAGGCACCCTGCCCTCGGGAGTCACCTTGAGCACCAGCGGCCTCCTGTCAGGCACGCCCGCGGCCGGCACCGGCGGCAGTTATCCGATCACCATCACGGCCAGCAACGGAGCAAACCCGAATGCCCCGCAGAACTTCACGCTGACGGTAAACCAGCCGCCGGCCATCACCAGCGCGGCAAGCGCCACCTTTGCAACAGGCGCTGCGGGGTCGTTCACGGTCACGACCGAAGGGTATCCCCCGCCAGCTCTCAGCGAAACCGGCGCTCTGCCGAGCGGTGTGACCTTCGTCGACAATGGCAACGGGACGGCAACCCTGGCTGGAACCCCGGCACTGGGAACGGCAGGCAGCTATCCTCTCACCATCCTGGCTGCCAACGGGTTGAGCCCGAACGGGATGCAGAGCTTCACGCTGACGGTGAACCCACCTCCTGCGTTTGTGGTGACGACGAATGCCGATGACGCCAGCGGGAATCCGTCCAATTGCCCCATTCCCAGCAGCGGAACCACCTGCACTCTGCGCGACGCGCTGTCGGCGGCGAACCAGGCGGGTTCGGGCAGCATCAGCTTCGACGCTAACGCTTTCAGCGCCACCAACTCCACGGCGCAGAACACCATCGCGCTGAATATCCCAGCAGGCGGGTCGCTCGAGGTACCCGGGGATACGAGCATCCAGGGAATAACTTCGGGCAGCGGCGCTACGCTAGCCAACCTGGTTACAGTAGACGGCGGCGGCTCAGGCGTCGCGAACAACGGAACCATATTTGTTGTCATCGGAACCGGCGCGGTGATTAACAACCTCAACATTAACAATGGTTATGCCTCGAACGGCGGCAACGGCGGAGCCCTCACCAACTTCGGCTCGATCGCGATCTCCGGTACCTCGTTCAAGGGGAATCAAGCGTCTGTTTCCGGCGGAGGCATCTTCAATGCCGGCGGCACTGTGACGGTCGTGAACAGCACATTCACTTCCAACTCCGCAACCGGGGGCAACGGTGGAGCCATCGATAACGCCGATTATTCCGGTTGCGGCACTACCACGGTATCGAACAGCACCTTTTACCAAAACACGGCGGCGAATGGCGGCTCTGGAGTCGGTGGCGCTATCAACAACGACAACGGCGGCTGCACTCTGACGTTGATCAACAGCACGATTGATGGAAACTCCACCGACAGTAACGGCGGCGGCATCTTCAACGCCAGTTCGCTAAACCTGGCCAATAACGTCATTGCCGGGAACACGAACGGAGCTTCCGGCGCAGACGACGTCGACGATCAGGGTCAGGGCGGCAACTTCTGGAATGGCAGCAATGTAATTAACGGCAATCTGATCGGGGCCTACGATGGCAATCCGCAGAACGGCACGAACGTAAGCCTGGCCCCCCTCGGCAACTACGGCGGTCCCACGCAGACCATGATTCCACTGCCCGGCAGTCCGGCCATCTGCGCAGGTTCGGCGGGGCTCATCCCCTCAGGCGTCACTACCGACCAGCGCGGCTATCCGATTGAGAACACGACCTATCCCGGCTATTCGTCCTCGACACCTTGCGTCGATTCAGGCGCAGTGCAGAGCAACTACGCAATCGAATTCAGCACTCAGCCCCCATCCAACGCGGTGGCGACCGTGGCGCTGAGCCCGGCGCCGGTCGTGAGCCTGACCGAAAGCGGCGAGCCCATTTCGGTGAGTGCTGGATTAGTTACGATGACCGACACCGCCAATTTGCTTACCGGAACGCTCTCCGAAGCGATTACGTCCGGCGCCGCAGACTTTGGCAACCTCGTAATCCCGCAGCGCACGACCGGCGATACCCTCAACGCGACGCTGCCGCTGACCTCTTCGATCAACCTTACCGCGCAGGCCACCACAGAAATCAACGTTGCGGCCCACCCGGCCACGCTGACGCCGTCGTCGGGGACGCTATCGAGAAGCCAGACCTTTTCGTGGAACAACGGGGTTGGCCCGGTGGAATACGAGCTGTGGGTGGGAACGCCCAACGCCGGCCCGGGCTACTACAACGTGTACGACTCGGGCATTGTCCCGAATACTACTACCTCGGCCACGGTCAATATTCCAAACAATGGCGTAGACATTTACGTCACCCTCAGACAACTCTTCAATGGGGCTTGGCAGTCCGCCGTTTACAGATTTACCGAGCCGGGAACCGAGCAGAATGCCACGCTGACAGCTACAGTATCTCCGGGACCGTCACCGGCCTCGTCGGGAATACTCACCTCGTCTGCAACGTTCTACTGGAACAACGGGGCAGGTCCGACAGAATACGCACTACTGCTGGGAACGAAGGACGCGGGCTCGTCAGACCTGTACACCTCTGGCGATACCACGGCTACCTCGACCAAGGTCTCGATTCCATCCAATGGCGTAACGGTGTGGGCCACGCTCAAGCAAGAAATCAATGGGGTCTGGCAGTCTGCCACTTACACCTTTACCGAGCCGAGCACGTACACGCTTGCCACGCTGACGACGGCACCTACGGGGCCAACAACTATACAACTCACATCGCCCTCGACGACGTTCTACTGGAATAACGGGAATGGACCATCGGAATACCTGCTGAACGTGGGAACGACCGGCAAGGGCTCGTCGAACCTGTATAAGGGGTCGGCGACAAGTAATACTGCTACTCTCCAAGCCACGGTCCCGATTCCGGACGATGGCGTCAACGTCTATATCGAGTTCGGACAACTGGTCAATGGGACCTGGCAGTACGCCTATTACACCCTTGCGGCGCCGGGGACACCGACATATGCCTCGCTCTCCACCTCGCCGACGGCGCCGGCAACTATAAACCTCACATCGCCCAATACGGCGTTCTACTTTATCGGCGGGGTTGGGCCGACCGAATACTACTTGTGGCTGGGAACGGGAACGACCGGCGCGAGCCAGTACAACGTGTATAAAGGGACGGCGGGAACGGCTACCCAAGCCACGGTAACGACGATTCCGGACGATGGCGCAAATATTTATGCCACGCTCTTCCAACTCGTCAATGGGACCTGGCAGAGCGTCAGTTACACCCTGACCGCGCCGGGAAGTCCGACGTATGCCACGCTGTCAGCACCGGGATCGAACACGGGAACGACGCCGCCAACGCTTTTGGCCAGCCAGCAATTCACCTGGACCGGCGGAGTTGGGCCGACGGCATATCAGCTGCTGCTGGGTACGACCGGCGCGGGCTCGTCGAACCTGTACGTAGGCGCGGAGACAATGGCTACCTCGGCCACAGTCACGATTCCGTCGAAAGGCGCGACGGTGTACGCCACGCTCAGGCAACTCTTCAATGGCGTGTGGAAGGTGACCAATTACACATTTGCCGAACCATAGCCACCGGCTGACTGATGTTTCTAAGATACGTAGGTAGGGAAAACATGGAGAAAACACGAAGCTGCGCGAAGTGCCGCGACGCGCCGAGAAAAAATGCTCGACGTCCACAAAAATCCGCCGGATATGGGTGCACCCATAACGTGATAGTTCGAACCTATCGAGTGAAAGTCGATACCGCATAAGATGAAAGTCGCACATTCTTAAGGGCCTGCAGTTGATGTGGCCGGAGCGCACGAGGATTGTGAGCACCGGCCGAAAAGCGTACATAACCCACAGAACCTGTATAACTCATTTTTTCGGCGCACAGCGGGCAGTGGAGGATTTCATTGCCGTTGGTCAAACCTGCACAACCGTGAGCGTCGGCGACGTCCTGGAGAAGAGTCCGAGTGGCCAAGTCAAGGAGAAGTCCATTGCCAGTGGCGCAGAACCAACAAGGGTTGATCCCGACGGCATCAACCCCAACAGCCATTTGCACAACCTGCCTTGAGGTTTCACCAGACTCCCTCCTGTATTCGCTTGGATGAGGCATCGGCGCAGCGGCTTACTTTCACGTTCCGCAGTAACTCTGGACTAGCTCCGCGCACCCCCCGTTCATCCCATCCGCAACTCGCTAAAAGCGAGTCAGGCTGCTCAGAATGACAGGATGCTCCGGGTTGGTCCGATTCTCTACCTCCTTTGAGCTGATCTGAATCACCTTTTCTTGCCGAGATGAATCGTACGCTGCGAACACCAACTCCAGGGTCTTGTAGTTATCTTCCGCAGTCGTTTCGGCTGAGCCTTCCGCGCGCAATGCGCTCAAGAGGTTTGCATTGCAGGAGACAATGCTGGAGTGGACGACATGATAATCCGGGTCAACCCACTTATACGGGGCTGGCGGATATCGCTTCGAGTGGGTGCCGGACGCCGTCGTGACACGCACCCAGTAGTCGCGCGCGACCTCTATCGTACCGTGGGGCCCTTCGACGAATACGAGGGTCTGTGGAAAGTAATCGTACTCGACAGGGTTTTCCGGATAACCAATCTCACAGGTGACTGTGGTACCGCTGCCCATCGTCATCATCACCGTCGCGACGTCTTCACCTTTGCAATCTTTGTGCACCCGATGAGTTTGGCAGTATAGCCTTCTGGCCTCGCCGAAAAGGAACCGAGCGAGATCCAGAATATGCGTGCCCATGTCCGTGAGAATGAACTCCTCCAGGTCCTTGATTTGAGGCTCATTGAAAAAGACGGGGTATGCCGAGACCATGGAAATTCGGGCTCGAAAGGGAGGTCCGATCGCGCCCTCATTCAACACGCGCTTCAGTTCTCGCAATTGGGTTTGCCAGCGCCAATTCTCATGAATGAGATATGGCACGCCGGCATCGCGACAGGCCTTGAGGTTCGCCTGCGCAACCTCCAGCGAAGGCGCCATGGGCTTCTGGCTAATCACTGGTACGGCGTGCGCAGCGACAGTTTTGACGAGAGCGCTGAAGCTCGAAGGATGGGTCACGAGATCGACGAAGTCTGGACGTTCGCGCTTCAACAACTCATCCGGATCATCGTAAACCTCAGGGATAGCGAAATCGCGCGCAAAAGCCTCGCCAGTTTTCCGAGTGCGGTTGTACACCGCGACGCATCTGCACCCCTCCAGTTCGTTCCACGCGGCCATTTGATAACGCGCCCAAAATCCGGTGCCGAAAATTGCAAATCGCAGATCCGACATTCTGTCTCCCTCTACATTTAAGGACAGTCGAAGCACATCCGCCGGAAAAGAACGAATTTGCTCCGTTTCAACAACGCGCTACAGGTCGGCAGTTTGGCCTCCATCGGCAGCGATAATGGCCCCTGTGACAAACGAGCAAGCATCCGAGGCGAGGAACAACTCTGCGTTTGCCAATTCCTCCGTCAGTCCGAGTCTCTTCATGGGAAATGAGCCGCAAACGCACTCAGTTGCGCAGGCGAGAGAACAGACCGAAACATCGGTTGTGTCCGTCGGACCGGGAGCAATCGCATTGACTTGGACCTCTTGCTCAGCCCTCCTGGCTTTTAGTCATTCAATCGTTCAGTATTGGCGACGGACAATAGCCGACAATCCGCACACAGGTTCGCGTTTAAGACGAGGCGTTGTCTAGCAAGTTCCCGACTAATTTTGTTGGGAAACTACAGAACACTCGATTCCGGGTTGCACGCTTCCTGGCGTTTGTGTCCCGTATTTGGCCTTGTGCAAAGAGGAGTCGGCGCAGCGGGACTACACTATTCTGGATCCAACCCGAATGATGGCCACGGAAGGATCCGTTGGAGCCCATAATTTCGTCGCAGGAACGCAATCCAATTCCGAGACGCCGGCCATGCGTAGTCTGAGCGTTGGGACGTACCTTGGACCCGGCCCAAACTGGGGCGTAGACACGGTTTTGCCTCTGCTGAAGGAGATGGGCATTACGGTAGTCCGGGCCGGCCCGGAGTGGGCCGACGTTGAGCAAACCAGGAGGCAGTATGTCATAACACCCGACGTCCTGCAGTGGTTCGATGAAGTTACCAAGCCGGGCATCTAAGTACGGATTTGCTTGCCTGCGAGACGCTGTTTCTTTCGAGCCAGAGCTCAAGCCAAATGATCTGGACGATCGATGATTACACGCCCTATTTCCGATCATGTCGTTTACCATTTCAAATGTACGGTGGTCATAGGTGATTTATGGAGATTTGTCTCACTGGAAAAGTAGCTGTAGTTACTGGTGCGTATTCCGGAATCGGCCTCGCAATCACGCGCGCTTATCTTGGTTGTGGAGCTGCGGGCGTGATCGCTGTTGACCGCGGGGAGCACGTTCCACAAGACTTAAAGGTGGCTCAGGAGCTCTATCCAGAGAAGCTGCACATTGTCCGCGGTGACATGGCTGAAGAACAAACGGCCATCAAGTTTACCGAAGCGGCCCTCAACTACTTCGATCGTCTCGACATTCTGGTTAGCAACGCCGCTGTGAATGTGACGAAACCAATTCATCTCCATTCTCCAGAGGAGTGGGATTCCGTGATGTCCGTGAACGTGAAGGGCCTCTATTGGGCGGCTCGACACACAATTCCGATCATGATAAAGCAGGCGAGCGGACTGATCCTGATCACGGGATCGATCTCTGGAGAAGCGGGCCTTCCCCTGCAGGGAGCCTATGCTGCCTCGAAGGGTGCCCTTCATCAGATGACGCGCCAGATGGCCATCGAATATGCGCCCTCTGGAATCCGGGTTAACGCTATTGCCTGTGGAACTGTCGATACGCCCATGGTGCAGCGGTCGGCTGATGCCTCTGGCGACCCTGAAGCGTTTTGGAAACGGGTGCGCAACGCCCATCCCATAGGCCGGATTGCGAATCCGGAAGAGGTGGCCAACTTCTTTTCGTTTATGGCCTCCGATCTTGCCACTTTCTTCACTGGAGCGGTACTCATGTTAGACGGTGGCTACACAGCGCAGTAGGAACTCGACGCCGATGCTTCCCGCTGCTCGACGTTAAAGGGCCGCGGATGTTCTGGTTTCGGCCGGCAAGGACTACGTCACGTTCGTCTGGAATGCCGGCAATGACTCGATAAATATGTGCTTTTTCAACTCGCTGGTAGATTTAACATGTCAGATGCAGTCCTTCCTAATGAAGAACACTGGAGTTGCTGAAGTCATGCTTTACTATGTTGATCTTCTTTGGTTCAATTCGCCGCAGTTTTGCAAATGAAGAGCCGTTTCGCGAGAGGGTTTAGCGTCTCCAAGTACGGATGTTCCCGAGATTACTCACAACCGGGATTACCAAGCCCTTCTCAAGGGATCAGAATAGGAGCATTACATGGAAGCCGCATTTAACGATCTTCTGAGACGCAATCAACCTCTTATCGGGACACTTTTGACGGTCGCATGTCCCGAAGTTGCGGAAGCGTTGGCGCTTGTTGGTTTTGATTGGGTGTTCATCGATTTAGAGCATGGAAGTCTGTCAATACAGGACGCCCAAAGGGCTATTCAAGCCATTGCTAATCGATGCTTTACACTTGTTCGAGTTCCAGATGGCACTTCAGAAAACATCAAGCGGGTTCTCGATACCGGATGTACAGGCATCATTGTCCCACTTGTCAACACTGAGCAGTACGCGCGAAGGATTGTGACTCTGACAAAGTATCCACCGCTTGGGGAGCGGGGCGTTGGGCTTGGAAGAGCACAAGGATACGGATTGCGTTTTGCTGAATACATCAAAGTCGCGAATGCACAGACCACGGCAATAATTCAGATCGAGCATCAAGAGGCAGTTTCAAATATCGATAAGATACTAAGCGTAACCGGACTGGATGCCGCCTTCATTGGCCCGTACGATCTTTCCGGTAGCCTCAAGCTTTTGGGGCAAGTCGCACATCCCGACGTGACCAGCGCCATCAGCATTGTGCGTGCAGCGTGCGCACAAAATGATTTGGCATACGGTATTTATTGCGGCACCGCAGAGCAAGCTGCAAAGGAAATCGAGGCAGGCGCGCGTTTGGTCGCAGTCGGCACAGACATCCTACATCTCGCCAACTCGTCTCGTACCGTCCTGGAGAAATTACGCGTGAAGTGAAATCTAAAGGGATATGGGGCTTCGTGAAGCCAGTTCTCTTGCCTTAGCTGATGTAATGGATCTGCTTGAAGGACGCTGTTCTGCAATTCGAGTGAGTACGTGAAACGGGGCGCCTCATCGACTACGCACGCCTGGTTCTGCGTTCCGCCGGATGGGCCATTGACGCCGCGCTCGCGCATCAGGAATTATGCGCGGGCGCGGGCCTTGGCGATCTGGAGCATGGAGAAGGCTTGCCAGGAGATGATGGGGCACATGGGGCAAGGGACCTGACGATTGAAGAGCTCGTACTGGGACCAGCCCTCGAAGGGGCCGGCGAGGCGGGAAGACCAGCAGTCGGGTCCATTGAAGATGCAGTAGGGGACATCGGGGCAGCAGCGGGCGTGATTGCGGAGGGTGCTCTTTTGCCACTCGGCGAGGGCCTGGTCGAGAAGGCCTTCCTGGGCTAAGGCCCAGACGGTCCAGTGGACGGTCTGAGGCCAGATGCCGCCGTTTTCGCCTTCGCCGCCGGGGAGCGGGGCCCAGGAGATCTCAGGCGGAGCGGGGCTGCTGTAAGCCTTGCTCTGGAGCAACAGGCCGATCTTGCTGGCGCATTGTTCGACGGCGCTGAGGAGGGCCTTGCGCCGCTGCTCGGGAGTACCGCAGCCGCCGAGAGCAGCCCAGGACTGAGCATTGAGGTAGACGCGATCGCCATAGCCGGCGATGGGATTGCCATCGTCGGTGTAGCAGCCGACAAACCACTCGCGATCGAAAGCGAGGCCCACTGCGGCGCGAAGCGAGTCGCGCCATTTTTCGGCTTCGGCCGCGAAGGCGGTATCGCCTCTCTTGCGCGCTACGCGAGCGAGGGAGTCGAAGGCGCGGGCGGCCATGCCGCTGTTCATGACCGACTCACCTTTGCCGCCGGCGCCAACCGTGGAGAGATAGTCATTCCAGTCGCCTTCGAGGATGAGGATGAGGCCGTGCTGGCCGATGCCGATGCCCTGGGTGATCCACTGGAAGGCGCGCTTGGCGTGATCCCACAAGGATTCTTTGCCCTCGGGGAAACAGGGAAGGGTGTCATCGAGGAGGGCGAGATCGCCGGTGAGCTCGACGTACTCGCCGAGGGCCATAAGGAACCAGATCTCGGTGTCGGAGTCGCGCTCGTAGTGGGGAATATCGCTACGGGTAGTGGTGTAGTCGTAGTTCTTGGGGATGTCACCGGAGGTGAGCTGCATTTGCGCGAGCCAGCGGAGAGAGCTTTTGGCGAGCGAAGGCTCGAAGTGAGAAATAACGAGGGCGTTCTCAGCGGCTTCGCGGACGGTATAGGCGAGGTGACTGGGCGGATCGTCAGGATCAGGGAAGAGGTTGTACCCGCCGAGGTGAAGGTAATGCTGGTCGGGGATGGGATCGTAGAACTCGAAGGATAAGAGCTGGCCAAGGCTCCAGCGGCATTCGTCTTCCATCCAGCTGTCAAGGCCGGGAACGGCAAAGCTGGAGAGGCGCTTGGCCCAAGCCTGGCGGGATTGAGCGGGCGTGACGGTGGCGAGAGCGGATTGGCGCTCGGCGACCTGGATGGAAGGAGCGTAAGCGAGGAGGACGGGGACGATAAGGGTTTCACCCGGGACGAGAGTGAGCCTGCTGGCGAGGATGAGGCAGTGGGCGTGGGAGCTTCCTGACCACTCCGGACCTGCGGTGAGGAGAACGTCACCGAGGACAGGATGGGCCTGGCGGAAGCAGGCAAAGCCGGTGCCGGAGTCGGGATGGAGACGATTGACCCATTCGCGGTAGGAGGGACCGGGACGGATGAAGACATCGCTGCGGAGAGAGAATGTGCCGGAGACAGGCTCTGCGCCGGAGTTATGGAAAGTGAAGTTGCAATAGAGGGCGCGCTCTTTGGCGGGAGGGGTGAAGAGATACTGACTGACGGTGAGGCGGCGGGCGCCGACGACGAGATCGCCCCGATAGTCGACATAACCGGTGCCGTAACGGATGGATTTGTTCTGGTGGAGCTCGGCGTAGATGAGACTGTGCAGCTGATCTTCGAGCTCCAGCATGGCATAGAGGCCGCTGCGGGTTCTGCCGGTAGCGGGCGTGAGGCAGACCGGGCCATCTTCGGTGGTGATGAACTTGACATTGCCCCACTGATCAGTGAGGGCGCCGGCCGTGCCGGTGCTGAGGATATGGCACAGGGTGAGGTAAGGCTTGGGACAACGTTCGAGGTCGGCATCGAAGCAGGGAAGGCCGGAGTCGTCGCGGGTCCAGGTGCCCAGGTGGAAGTGCTCCCAGTCAGAAGGAGCGGTGGGGGGCGCAGCGGGCTGGGAGGGTGAGGACTGGGCGAGGCCTTGAGAGGGTTGTACGGCCAAAGCAAGGCCGCCGACGCCCATGGAGGCAAGCAGAGAACGGCGCGAGATGGCGCCTGCGTTGTTGCGAATCATGTTCATCCGGATAAACCTTAATGTGGCTGATCTTTTGTGCCAGCCTAAATTCTTTGTGTGGCGAGATGCAAACCGGCCTGGCACAGGGGTTTTCTTACAGACGGGGATGGAATAGTGAGATAAGCTGTGGGTTCTGCTGATGTATAAGGAGTATGCTTTCAAACTCTGCACGGCGGGAAGGATGAATATGAAGATTTTGCCAGCCACGATGTCGAAACAGCAGTTCGACCAGCTTTTTGGGGAAGTAAGCAATTGGGGAAAGTGGGGCACCGAGGATGAGCGGGGAACGCTGAACTACATTACGCCGCAGACGATTCACCGGGCTGCATCGCTGGTGAAGACCGGGCGGTCAGTGTCGATGGCGATACCGATCAACAAGGTTGCGGGACCGGATAATCCGCGGCCGGTGGCGCACTACATGTCGATGCTTTTTGAGGTCGACAAGAGCTTCGGGGAACCGGGATTCTCTCTCGACTATTTCGGCAGCGAGATTCACGGCGACTGCCACACGCACATCGACGCTCTTTGTCACATTTCCTACGAGGGGAAGATGTATAACGACCGGCGGACTTCGATGGTAACGTCGCGAGGGCCAAAGGGCATGGATATTACGACTTACGCCAACGGGATCATCGGGCGAGGAGTGCTGCTCGATATTCCGCGCTTTCGCGGAGTGAAGTGGCTTGAGCCCGGCGAGGCTGTAACGCGGGAAGAACTGGAGGAGTGTGAGCGGGCGCAGGGCGTCTCTCTGGGAGAGGGAGACATCTTCGTTTTCAGGACCGGACACCACCGGCGCCGGCTTGAACTTGGGCCCTGGAACAACGGATACGACGGCGAAGGGAAAGCCGGCCTGCACGCCGACACGATACCGCTGTTGCACGAGCGGAAAGTGGCGGCCTTCTTTCCGGACGGAGACGGCGAGACGGTGCCCAGCAACGTCGAAGGCGTCGCCTATCCGGTTCATGCTCTGCAGATCGGCGCTATGGGCATGATCTGCGCCGACAGTCTGAATCTCGAGGACGTCTCCGCGATCTGCAGCGAGGAGCATCGATGGGAGTTTATGGTGGTTGCGGCGCCGCTGCGTCTTCCCGGTGGGACAGGCTCGTTGTTCAATCCGCTGGCGATTTTCTGAGTGCAGAGCGGGGGATCAACTCTCCCGCTCGAGCAAAATGGCCCAATCGTTTGCATCAGGCGGAGCCGGGGATGTCCACGACGGTCCGTCGACAGATGGAAGGTCAATCCTTTCTCCCGTCACAGCGCTGAACCAGAACGCGCGATAGCGGCCGGGTTCGAGTTGCACGGCCACCTGGCCGCCCTTGGGCAGATAAATCGCATAGGTCTTTCCCGGATCGGCGAGACAGTAGTTGCCGTTGTTCACGAGTTCATCGTGGGGGTTTGTCTTCCACCATTCAAAGCTGGTGAAGAAGTCGACCATGTGCCCATAGCCGAGAAACATGGTCATGGTGTCGTCACCCCGGCCGTTGAACCATCCGCCGCCCATGTCGGCACCAACATTCGTTCCCCGCCGCACGGTCTCTCCGGAGGTCTGGTAGGCGCCGGCCATTACTATGTCCCAGGCTGTACGGCGCAGCGCATCGGCGGAGTCGGATCCAGGCAGCGCCCAGTGCGGATAGTGGTCTTCGTAACCGTACTCTTCATTGGTCTGCGGAATGATCCGGCCGGTCTTTTCCTGCAGCTTTCGCGATTCGAGCATGAGGCGATGCTGATCGCGGCCCCACTCCTGATAAGACGTGAAGCCAAACCACGAGGAAGCGCGATCCTGGTGAGCATTGCTGACTGCAGGATGGCTGGTCTCGAGGTGCTTGTAGGGATCGCGCTCCTGGATGTACATGCCGGTGTCGTGTGTCCATTTCTCGTCGCGGTAACCGTCGAGGTCATCACCGAGATCCCAGGTAATGTTTGAGAAAGCGCCGAAGCGGTCGATCGCGTAGCGAATGAAGCGGCGCTCCTCTTCGCTTCCGGCACCGGGATGGATCCCGCTGTCGCCCATATCGAGAACAACCGAGATGATCATGTCTCGCTCACGAGCGAACTTGAGCATTCGTTCCCACCGCTGCCAGTAGGGCAGGTTGTACCGCGTGTAATCAAATCCCGGATGAAAGGGATCGTCTGCGTTCTGCGCAGGCCATGCGGCCGTGTAGACGGTGAAGTTGGGACCGGTCATGACGGGCTCGCCGAAGAATGTCGCATCCTCGCGTCCGGCGATTGTCACGCGGATGCGGTTTACCTTCAGCCGGTGCAAGCGGTCGACGCTGAACTGAATGACGTGATCGTCGCGCCAGCCGACAAGCCAGTAGGCGGTGGTGCCGTTAAAAAAATAGTGCTCGCCGGTGCCCTGCCAGATAAAGTGCCACGGATATTGCGGATCGACGCCGAGGATGCCGCGGCGATGGGCTTCGACGGCCTGGAATTCGCCGCTGGCGGACCTGGTGAAGTCGCCTTGTTTGTAAGTGACTGAGTATTTGTAGCTTCCGGCAAGGGGAGGCATGAAGCGAATGCGGAAGATGCTGCCGTCGGTGGCATCGCAGAAGCCCTCGACGCTCCAGCGTTGAGGGCCGCCGGCACTTTCGAGTGTGCCCGTGAGCGAGGCGTCGGTGAAGCAGTTGCGGACGTCGGGCGAGCTGACGGTGGCGGCGATTTCGATGAAGTCGTAGCGGTCGATCTGAGCGGCGGGTTCGGAGAACTTTATGCCGCCCGGGTTTGCCCAGAGCGAAGCGGGCGCGAGAGAGGCAAGGATCATCAGGATAGCGCTAACGGTACGTTGCATGGTATCTCCTCGGTGAAGGCTGATTTTACCTGCGCTTTAGGGGAACTGTACCCGGTTCTGCCTGCGATGGATGCCGCCGCTTCCTGTGGTCGCTTCGGTTCGATTGAAGTGAAACCGGGTTTCCCATTTCCTTAAGCGCGTTAGACGGCGGTCAGACCGCCATCGCACATGTAGAGACCGCCGGTGCAATAAGCCGACTCATCAGAGGCGAGAAAGACGGCAATGCCCTCGATATCTGCGGGCGTGCCGAGGCGGCCGACGGGCACGTTCTCACGATATTGCTCGCGAACCGCGAAGTCAGCGAGGACAGCGCCATTCATTGGTGTGTCCATGGTGCCGGGGATGATGGAGTTGACGCGGATGCTGTTGCGCGCATAGGCCGCGGCCATAACGCGTGTGAGGCCCGTGATGGCAGCCTTGCTGGTGCTATACGCGGTGAGTCTGGGAGCGCAACCGAAAAGGCCGGTGGGCGAGCCGACATAGATGATGGAGCCGCCGCCCTGCTTGAGCATGGAGGGGATGGCGTACCGGGCGCAAAGAAACGCGCCGCGCAGGTTGACGCCCATGACGCGATCCCAGGTCTCGAGGCTGAGCTCATGGACGGGACGGTCGCGGTCGTAGAGGAGGATCGCAGCGTTGTTGTAAAGAATGTCCACGCGCCCGTACCGGGACAACGTGGTTTCGAAAAGGTGCCCAACCGCGGACTCCCGGGAGACATCGGTGTGGACAAAGAGGATTTCGCCGCCGAGTTGCTTCTGCTCTTCGGCCAGCGCGACGCCATCGGCTTCGTTGATATCCGCCGCAACTACCGATGCACCCTCGCGAACGAACCTGGCGGCAACCGCGCGGCCGAGGCCGACCGAGGCGCCCGTGACGACTGCTACTTTTTCTTGTAATCTCATGCTTCCTTTTCCACGGTTATGGTAGTCCAGCGGATCGGCTTCCTGCCGCGCAAAGCACGGTTGCTCCGAAGGAGCCTTCAATGCATTTTATGACCCTCAAGAAATTCTAAGATCCAGTTTGCGCTGAGTCTCTGAGAATCAAGCAGATTTTTGTTGAACCCTTACGGTGCACGGTGAGCACGCCCATGGGAACCGGGTTATTGCAAGATTCATTCGTAGATTTCTTATAGCATTCCCCAATATGCCCGTTAGAATATGGGCTCATTCCATCCCGTTGAGCCGCGATTACCCTTCGACATCGGAGGTACTTATGAAGCTTCAAGACCGTATTGCGCTGGTGACCGGAGCCGCCTCGGGAATTGGACAGGCCGTGGCGGTGCGGTTTGCGGCGGAAGGTGCAGCCGTGATGGCTGCTGACACAGATGACAAGAATGGACGGGAGACGGTAGAGGGGATTCGCGCCGCCGGCGGGCGGGCCGAGTTTTTTCACCTCGATGTGTCGATTGCGGATCAGGTAAGGCGGGCTGTCCAGCAGACGATTGACAGTCTGGGCGGCCTGCATATCCTCTTTAATGGAGCGGGGATTCTCGCCTACGGGACGGCTGTCGAGACCCCGGAAGAGCTCTGGAACAGGATCATGGCCGTGAACCTGACCGGAACATTCCTCTGCTCGCAGGCGTGTTTGCCCCATATGATTGCGCAAGGCAAGGGATCGGTGATCAATGTTGCGTCAACAACTGGAGCGCACGATGCATGCGCCCACGCTGTGGCTTATGTGAGTTCGAAGGGTGGCGTGACGCTGCTGACTCGAGCCATGGCGGTAGATCACGCCAGGCAGGGAGTTCGCGTGAATGCGATTTGCCCGGGGCCGACGGACACGCCGATGCTGCGCAATGCGCTGACGCCGGAGCAACTGGAGGCGTTTGCGAAGACGTTTCCGATGGGCAGGCTGGGACGTCCGGAAGAGCTTGCCGGGGCGGCGGTATTTCTGGCGTCGGACGATGCCTCTTTCGTAACCGGAGCTTTGTTGTATGTCGACGGCGGGCAGACAGCGGAGGTTTGAGCCGCGCCCGGCGGATCGGGCGAATCTGCAGAGAGATTGAAGTGGAGTGGGAAGGATTACGGTTTAGGGACGGGCACAACGGAGCAGGCCGGGAAGGCAGTGGGAGTCGGGCGCGATGCAAATGAAGAAGTTTCTCAATGACCCAAAAGACGTGGTGCGGGAGCTGCTCGAAGGCTACGTGCTCGCGTTTCCAGACAAGGTTAAGCTGAGCGGCGCGGGGACGGTGGTACGCGTCGCGCCAAAGGCCTCGGGCAAGGTGCGGCTGGTGACGATCGGCGGCAGCGGGCATGAGCCGGGGCTGAGCGGATTTGTCGGCAAGGGCATGCTGGATGTGAGCGTGGCCGGCGAGATTTTTGCTGCACCGGGCGCGCCAAAGTGCGTCGACGCGCTGCGCGATGCGTGCAAGGAAGGCTCGAGCGCTCTGCTGATTGTGCTCAATCACGCGGGCGACGTGCTGTCGGCGAACATTGCAATGGAAATAGTGCAGCGGGAGAGGCTGCCGGTGAAGATGGTGCTGACCGAGGAGGATATCTCGGGCCCGGTTGGCGACCGCCGAGGGCTGGTAGGTTGCGTGGCGGTATACAAGGTTGCAGGGGCAGCGGCGGAGCTGGGCGCCTCTCTGGACGAGTGCGCGGAGGTTGCGCAGCGCATGGCGAACAACATGCGCACCCTGGCCGTGGCGGTGCGGACAGCGACACATCCGGCGACGGGCCACCCAATCTTCGAGCTCGGCGACGACGAAATGGAAATCGGCATGGGCCAGCACGGCGAGGCCGGTACGGGGAGAATGAAGCTGAAGAGCGCCGACGAGACCGCGGAGATCATGCTGGAGAAGCTGCTCGAGGATCTGGACGCGAAGGAAAGCGACGAACTGCTGGTTCTGCTGAATGGGGCCGGCTCGACTACACTGATGGAGCTCTTTCTGATATTCCGACGGGTGGCGCAACTGCTGCAGATAAAGAAGATCAAACTGGTACGGAGCGCGATCGGCGAGTTCATTACCACGCAGGAGCAGGCAGGATTTCAGATGATGATTGCGCGCATGGATGCGGAACTGATCCGGTTGTGGGATGAGCCCGCGGACGCACCGTTTCTGGCTCGGCCATGAACATGAAGGGATGCGTTTCCAGGACGGAACTGGGGAGGATGTTCGCTGAGGCGACCCAGTTGATCCGCAGCCAGAACGAGATTTTGTCTCAACTTGACTCACAGTGCGGCGATGGGGACCATGGAACGACCATGATGCGAGTCATGGAAGTCCTTGAGGGCGCTATCGGGTCGTCGTCAAATGAGCGGAACCTGAGCGAAACGCTCCGCCAGGCCGGGTGGACGGTAATGAACGTGGATGGAGGAGCGTCAAGCGCGCTGCTGGGGAGCTTCATCGCCGGCATGGGCAACACGGAGTTGGGCGACGAGATAGATTGTGCAGCGCTGGCGAAAAGCCTGGAGACGGGACTGCAGTCGGTGCAGAAACAGACCAAGGCCAGGCCGGGAGACAAGACGATGATGGACGCGCTCGTTCCAGCAGTCGAAGCATTTGGCAAGGCGGCGGCGAGCGGAAAGAGTATAAGCGAAGCAATGAATGACGCGGCTGTCGCTGCCGAGACGGGTGCGGCGTCGACGAGTTACCTGGTTGCCCGGCACGGCCGAGCCAAGTACCTGGGCGAAAAGACACTGGGGTGCCCCGATGCGGGAGCGACATCGATGGCGCTGCTGTTTCGAGGCTTCAGCGTTGCGCTGGCTGCGGTAAAGGAGAGCTGAAGATGGCTGATGCGGATGACATTTTAGAACGAAAAAACTTCTATCTCGATGTGCCTCAGACCTGCAATGCGTTTGCGCTGAAGGGCAGCAATGCGCTGGACTGGGGCATGAAAAACCGGCTGGCGCGGATCTTTTCGCCGGACGATTGCCGGACCGTGATGCTTGCGGTCGACCACGGGTATTTTCAGGGGCCGACCACAGGGCTGGAGCGCATCGACGTGACGATCTGCCCGCTCATTCCTTATGCCGACGCGCTGATGATCACGCGGGGCGCGCTGCGCAGTACAGTTCCGCCGGAGATCACCAAGCCGGTGGTGCTGCGATCGAGCGGGGGACAGAGTATTCTCAAAGAGCTTTCGCACGAACGCATCGCTGTCGATATTGAGGATGCGGTGCGGGTGAACGCATCGGCGCTTGCGGTGCAGGTGTATATCGGCGGTGTTCACGAACACGAATCGATTGGCAACCTGGTCGAGATCGTGAATGCGGGGAACCGGCACGGGATTCCGACGCTGGCCGTGACGGGAGTGGGCAAAGAGATGGCGCGGGACGCGAAGTATCTGGGGCTGGCGACGCGCATCTGCGCGGAACTGGGCGCGAACTTCGTGAAGACCTACTATTGCGAGAAGGGGTTCGCGGCGGTGGCTGCGGGATGCCCGGTGCCGTTGGTAATCGCCGGCGGCAAGAAACTGCCCGAGATTGACGCACTGAGGATGGCGTACCAGGCGGTGAGCGAGGGCGCGGCCGGCGTCGACATGGGACGTAATATTTTCCAGTGCGAGGCACCGAAGGCCATGATCTCGGCGGTGCGTGCGGTGGTGCATGAAAACCAGACACCGGAGAGGGCGTACGACCTTTACCTTTCACTGAAATCAGAGGGCGAGGGAAGTGAGTTATGCACAGCAAGAACACAACACAAGTAGTCTGCGTGGCAGAGTTCTGGGCATTTGAAGGCAAGACCGAGGAACTGATCGAAGCGCTGCACGTGCTGATCGAGCCCACGCTCGCGGAACAGGGATGCATCCGCTATGAGTTGAATCAGCGTGCGGACGACGAACGCGGCATTACGTTCATCGAGAAGTGGAAAGACAAGGAAGTGTTCGACCAGCACTGCGCGACGAGCTACATCAAGCATTACTTCGACGTAGTGCGGCCGCAATTGGTGGAGCGGTTCGAAGTGAAGCTGTACCAGGAAATACTGCCTTAGCTTGACCTTTTATCGCTCGCTTTCCTGGCGGCGCCGGTGTTGGCGTCGTGAGCGACCGGCTGTTCCCATTCCATTGGGCTTGAGAAGACTCTGCTGAGGTTGCTGGAGACGATTGACTTGCCTACGGGGGGAGTCGGGAGCGGTCTAATCGCAGTAGACGGAGTTCAACTTGAAAAAGGAAGAGATCAAAACGCCGGCTCTGGTCGTGGACCTCGATGCGATGGAGTCGAACCTGGAAAGCATGGCTGCGTTCTTTCGCGACAAGCCGTGCAAGTTGCGTCCTCATTTCAAGAATCACAAAACCCCGCTGCTAGCGCGGAAGCAGATCCGCGCCGGTGCGATCGGTCTGACCTGCGCGACCCTGCGCGAAGCCGAGATCCTGGTCAGCCACGGCGTGGACAACATCCTGATTGCGAACGAAATCTGCGGGGAAGAAAAGGCGGCGGGGTTGGCGGACCTTTCGCGTCACGCAACGGTGATTGCGGCGGTGGACAGCCGCGCCGCGGTAAATGATTTTGCGCGGGCGCAGCGCAACAAGAAAGTGCAGATCCAGGTTGTGCCCGATATTAATATCGGCTTGAACCGTTGCGGTGTGCAGGACGCGGAAGCTGCGCTCGAGCTGGCGAAGTATGCGCGGAGCCAGGGGCTGAAGGTGTGTGGCATCATGGGCTACGACGGTCACCTGCAGGCGATACCAAAGAGCCCGGAACGCGACGAGGTGGTGCGGCAGGGAAGCAAGATGCTGGTGGATGCGGCGGCCATGCTGAAGAGTGAAGATTTCCCGGTGCAGGTGGTGTCGACGGGGGGAACGGGAACGTATTCGGTTTCGGGTGATTATCCCGGTATCACCGACATCCAGGCGGGTTCCTATCTGCTGATGGACACGATCTACGTGAACCGCGGCGCGCCGTTTCAACGCTCGCTCACGGTGCTGGCGACGGTGATCAGCACGCGAGGAGCGGAACACGCGGTGCTGGATTGCGGGGTGAAGGCCATCAGCGGGGAGCGCGGACTTTCGACGATGAAAGACCTGCCGGGAACCGAACTGAAGGCTTTGCACGCCGAGCATGCTTTGATTGCGATCGAGCCGGGATCCGCAACAAAGATTGAAGTGGGACAGAGAGTCGAAGTCTGGGTCTATTACAGCGATGCGACGGTGAATCTCCATTCCAGTTTCTACGGAGTGCGAAATGGCGAGGTCGAAGAAGTCTACCGAATCGAGCATTAAGTCGCGGAAGGGCGACGTCTCGAAGGCAGGGCGGTTGTCGAACGGGTCGCTGGACCTGTCGCGCCGAATCCATCTGCCCAAGCAGTCGTGCAAAGATCACTTCGAGCTTGTGGAGCCGGGAATCAACGCGGAGGGCGTGCACACCTGGCCGTTCGTCCCATCCTGTCCAGTTGACGTACTTTTCCTCACGGTGGACGACCGCCACCGCGTCCGCATGAACCGCCACAGCTACTTCGAGGTCCTCTATCTGTGCTCCGGCTCGGCCAACTGTCACATCCAGGACCGGCTTTTGCCGTTCAACGAGGGCGATCTTGCCATCATCGGAAGCACGCTGTATCACCGCATCGAGTGCCAGTCATCGACTCCGCTGACGATGGCGGCATTGTTCTTCGACCCGGACATCATCCGCTGCGACGGGGCGAGCGATAGCACTGAATACTTGACGCCATTCCTGCTGCAGGACAGGGACTTTCCGCATATCGTGCCGGCGGAGACGGGGGTGCCGCGGCAGGTGCTGGATATGATGCTGCGTATCCGGTCGGAGCAGCCAGCATCTTCTTCCCGGTCACGCCTGGCATTGAAGACTTATCTGAAGATGCTTCTCATACACCTTGTCGACCAATATGCGCAATACGCCGGCACGGTGGATACATTCCAAAGGCAGCAGCAAGCCCTCAGCCGTCTCCGCCCACTCTTCCGATATCTCGGCGAGAACTGCGGCAACTGCATTCAGGTTGGGCAGGCCGCGCGCATCTGCGGGATGAGCGAGTCGCATTTCATGAGCGTCTTCAAGCGAGTGACTGGCCTGTCCTTTGTCACTTACATCAACCATTACCGCATTGAGCGTGCCCAGGCGCTGCTGGCTAAGACGGATCAATCGATCACAGATATCAGTCAGCAGGTTGGCTTCTGCGATCAGAGTTACTTCGGGACGATCTTCAGGCGAACGGTGGGAATGACGCCGGCGACCTATCGCCGGCGTATCCGGACATCGAATTATTCGGACCAGGCACAGCTCGACCACATGCCACCAATCAGCCTTGGGGGGCTCTCAGTGCCTGCAATCCCAAAACGCAAAGCGGCCAAGAACAGCGGAATCCAGCTTACCGGACGGGATCCGGATCTGGTTGAGAAACGAAATGGGACCTGGGACCGCGTTGCAACTGCTGCCAAGAGTAGCGATTGGAGATAGGCCGTGTCTCCGGAAGCATCTCGCAACGCAGGCTCCCGTTTCCGGACTCGCAGTGCAATGCGCGTAACTCCTGCGTGAAAGCCTTTGTGCACAGCGTTGTGAGACCGATTTGCGCCCGTGAGCCAGGGCTGGAAGTCTTTCTTTGCAATGATGCAGACGTAGTTTCCCAAGAAAGAAATACTGAAATTCACTATACCGGGGCATTGCGGGAGTTGAACCATTAGGGGCACTACTCAAGGCCGGATCTGCGCTCGGAACCCGGCGACCGTTTTTCCCTCAGTTCGCCGAGCGGGGCAACAAAAAGTGGGTCAATCGCTCTGGACCGGGCCTCGTTTGGGGGCCAGGATGCGGCATGCGGTTAAGTCAGACGAGCGTTCCCGTGCAAGATGCGCTGGTGTTGGAGAACAGTGAACGGACTGTCCATTTTCTAAGGGGGATCGGAGTACGATGCAACATATCAATTCGGTGGTTCGATCGTTTGGGTTGTTAGCAGTGGTGGTGTTTTTGAATGCTTGTCAGAGCAAGCAGACGGCGCCGGGTGCGGCTGGTCCTCATCCCAGCTCCGGCCCGCCGGTCTATCCCCTGAAGATGAGCGAAAATCACAGGTACCTGGTCGATCAAAACAATCAGCCGTTTCTCATCGTCGGCGACACGCCGCAGGGTCTGATGGGTCGCCTGACTGAGAAAGACGCTGAGACCTACTTCGCCGATCGCGAGGCGCACGGCTTCAACACGTCCGGCTGGATAGATGTCGCGTGCGCTGGACACGACTATCCAACCAACAGATTTGCAACGACCCCGGACGGAATCCGGCCGTTCAACGGGTTCATCGGCGGATCGTCGGACTATACGCATTACGACCTGAGCAAACCGAATGAGGCGTACTTCACTCGGCTCGACCAGATCGTACAGATCGCGATGAATCACCATCAGGCGGTGTTTCTCGATCCTATTGAGACCATTGGGTGGCTGCCCGTTCTGCGCGCGAACGGGCTGAAGGCGGCCTATGCCTACGGGCAGTACCTGGGCAACCGGTACAAGGGTTTTGCAAATGTGATGTGGCTGAACGGAAATGATTTCAATAACTGGACGATTCCGCCGGACGACGACTTGGTGCAAGCGGTTTCGAAGGGAATCCGTTCGGCTGCGCCCGCACAACTGCAGACGGTGGAACTGCACGTGCGGACGAGTTCGTCGTTCGACGACCCGCGATGGGCGCCTTTGAGCGACTTGAACAGTACCTACACTTACTCCCCGACGTACATTCAGATGTTGCACAGTTACAACCAGAAGCCGGTCGCTCCGGATTATCTGGCGGAGGCGCACTACGATCTCGAGGATGTAGGAACTCCGCCGGATTTCGGCACACCGAACGTGTTACGGCGCGAAGACTACTGGACGATGCTGAGCGGCGGTACGGGCCAGTTCTACGGCAACAAGTATACGTGGTCTTTCGCGGACGGGTGGCAGAGCCATCTCGACACACCGGGCGTGAACCAGCTCAAGATCTGGAAGGAGTTCTTCTCTTCGTATGCGTGGCAGGATCTTGTGCCGGATCAGGAGCACACGTTCCTCACCGCTGGATTTGGTACGTTCGGTAATGTGGATACGCGGGTGAGCGAAAGCGACTACGCCACAGCGGCCGTGACTTCAGCGGGCAACCTAGCGATTGTCTACATGCCGACGGTGCGTGCGATCACAGTGAATTTGGCAGCGTTGAAGGGATCGGCGCGTGCGCGCTGGTTCGATCCGGCCAACGGTTCATACCAGGACATTGCGGGGAGCCCCTTTGGGAACAGCGGCAGCCACGAGTTCACGCCGCCGGGCATGAATCATGACGGCGACGGAGATTGGGTGCTGGTGCTCGACGTCCCGTAAGCGAAGAGGGCGACTTCGCAGACGTCGATCTGACGCGCGTGAAGGACACATTGCGCGCAGAGTGGATGCATCCGGTCACGGGCGCGATCGTTTCCGGAGGCGTGGTGAAGGGCGGAGAGAAGACGCGCTTCAATACGCCGTTCCTGGGGACGGCGGCGCTTTATCTTGTTCGCATCTGAGCGCGGCCTATACTGGCCGCACGAGGATTTTCACGTGCTGGTCTTTCTCGTGAAGAAGGCCGTGATAGCCCTTCGCGACGAGATCGTCGAGGCCGATACGATCGCTGATGAGCAGGTCACCGCGAAAGCGCGGATCGCTCATGATCTGGATGGTCTCGTTGTAGAGGCCGTATCCGCTCATGCTGCCTGAGACGATCTTCTCGCGGAAGACGAGGTCGAAGAGGTCGAGTGCAGCAGGTTTTTCGAAGACTCCCATGATGACGAGGCGGCCACGGGTGCGCGTGATCCTGCCGGCCATGAGGACAGACGCGGGCTGACCAGCGCACTCGAGCACCACGTCGAAGCCGTCGCCGCCAGTAATCTCGCGGGCCTGGACTTCGGGGTCGGAGTGGCGCGGATCGATGACGGCGTCGGCACCGCACTCGAGCGCGGCCTGGATGCGCCGGTCGGCCACTTCAACGGCGACGACGCGCTTTGCGCCCTGGATGCGAGCAGCCATCAGCGCCATGAGGCCGATCGGTCCCGCGCCGACGATGGCGACATTGTCATTGGGGCCGGCGCCGCTTTGCGCGACGGCACGGACTGCCGAGGAGAAGGGCTCGACTAGAGCGCCGATCTCGTCGCTGATCGCATCCGTAAGTTTGTAGCACTGGTAGGCATTCAGGTTCAGCCGCTCAGCGAGCGCGCCGCCGGTCCACGAGGTACCCAGGAAGGCGACCTTGTCGCATTGCGCCATGGAGCCCGAGCGGCACCAGCGGCATTCCATGCAGCCGACGATGGGACAGGCGGCGATTCGGTCCCCGACCTTGAAATCATCGACGCCTTCGCCGACGGCAATCACCGTGCCGGACATCTCATGACCGACCTGGACGGGCGCCTGCACGCTGGTCAACGGATGGGGATGTCCGACCGGGATGTAGACAGGGCCGCCGACATATTCATGCAGATCGGTACCGCAAATGCCGCACCATGCCACTTGAACCTGGACCTGCCCGCGCGGGGGAACGGGAGGCTCGCTCACTTGTTCGATGCGCACATCTTCACGACCGTGCCAGACTGCTGCTTTCATAGTCCTTCTCCCATCCTGATGAGCTTGCGCTCGGACTTGCTCACTCGTAGATCGACGGGTCGGGCATCCGGAGCGGCTTGCGAAACCAGTTTGTACGCCAGCCCACGACGATGACGCCGACCACCAGCCAGGCGCTTCCGGCGATCTTCGCGGGGCTGGCCAGTCCCCACCAGATGACTCCGCAGAAGAGGAAGCCGAGGAAGGGAAGAATCATGTCGAGGATCGGATTTCTGCGATGGCCGGCAGGACAGCGGACGCCGAACTGCCAGAAGACTGCCGCGTTGACTCCCATGAAGCCGAGGAAGGCGCCGAAGTTTAGGACCTCGGCGGTGAGCTCGTAGCTCATGAACTGTGCGCCCAGAAAAGCCACGATGCCGAGCAGGATTACATTGAGGTCGGGCGTGTTGTGCACAGGGTGAAGACGCGCGAAGATTCTTGGCGGGAGTACGTTTTCGCGGCCCATGCCGAAGAGCAGGCGCGCAGCGCCCACCTGCGATGTGAGGCCAGCGCCGATGTTGGCGACCACGAGCATCATGGCCGTTGCCTGCAGCAGCAGCAGCCCGCCCGCGCGGCCGGTGACGTCGATAAAAGCCGTATCCGGATTGGGGAACGAGGTGTAATCAGGCCAGACGAGCTGGCCGAAGTAGACGAGCAAGCCGCCGAAGATGCCGGTGAAAAGGCACACGCCGACCGCGGCCAGCAGGACATTGCGGCGCGGATTCTCGACTTCCTCGGCAAGGGTGGTGACAGAGTCGAAGCCGAGGTAGGTGAGCGCGGCGAATGACGTTGCATGGGCAATGCGGCGGACGCTGAAAGTGGCCGGGTTGTAGAACGGCGCAAACGAAAAGAGACCTGCGAATCCCTGGCGCATGAAGAGATAGCGCACAGCGAAGATGAGAAATGCGCCAAGTACCGTGAACATGAGGACAAGGAGAATCTGGTTGTTGCGGGCGGTGGCGCGGATGCCGCGGAGGTTCAGCATCGTGATACCGGCGGCAAAGAGGGCACTCCCGGCAAAAAACGGCAGCCAGGGCAGCGCACGTTGCAGCGCAAGGGTGCCATAAATGACGCAGAAGAGCGGAATAACGATGTAGTCGAGCAGCATCGCCCATCCTGCTGCAAATCCAATATACGGATGAATGCCGCGGCTCACATACGTGTAGGCTGAACCGGCTGAGGGGTAGAGCGATGCCATTCTACCGTAGCTAATGGCGGTGAAAACCATCGCCACCATGCCGGCAAGGATGGTGAGGACTACATGGCCACGCGACTCCGTATCCGCAAGACCGAAGACCGTTGCCGGTGCGCTCGGCGTGACCGCGACAATGCCGTACCAGAAAAGGTCCCCGAGCGAGAGCACCCGTTGCAGGTGAGGTCCGGACTGCTGACCGGGCGGTTTCGCGGCTTCGCTCATAGGCGGATGAACCGTTCCTTACAGTGAATTGGCGATACGGTCATGATATGTGATCACACGGACGATCCGGCCGGTACCATGCGCAGTGCTGTCTCATGGTCGTGCAAAGCGCAAACGTTGCACTATAAGAGAACAATGAAAGTCTATTGCAATCCTCCTTAGGATCAACGGGTGGGCTTACCCTACAAAGCTCATGGTAACAAAGCGCTGATGCCCTGTTCGGCGAATTGAGAGGCCCGGATGTATCGCATCGATCCGATGAATCTCCCTGCTGTGGCGACGGAGGGTACGCAGGTTTGGATTTGCCACTGCGGCGCGGCTGCTGTCTTCGGCGCCGGCAATGCAATATGGGATTGCGATCAAACCGCGGAAGTGCCTCCGTCGCACATGAAGACGCCGCCAGTGCAATACGCCGCCTCATCCGATGCCAGAAAGACGGCGAGACCGGATATGTCAGCTCCGGTGCCCAGCCGGCCGAGTGGAACCGCTGAGCGGTAACGCTCGCGAGCGTCAGCATCGGCGAAGAGATAACGGTTCATGGGCGTGTCCATGGTGCCAGGGACAATAGCGTTCACACGGATGTTTGCGGAGGCGTATGCGGCCGCCATCGCACGCGTCAGCCCGAGCACTCCTGCCTTGCTGGTACTGTAGGCGGTAAGGTTCGGTGCGCATCCGAAGAGCCCGGTGCGCGAGGCGAGGTTGATGATGACCCCGGACCTCTGCCGGAGCATGGCGGGAAGTGCGTGTTTGGCGCAGAGGAACGGGCCGCGCAGGTTGACGGCCATGATCCGGTCCCAGACATCGATCGTGATTTCGTGAGCAGGCAGGTCGCGGCCCGCCAACAGAATGGCGGCGTTGTTGTAGAGCACATCGATGCGGTCGTAACGCGCGAGAGTTGCGTCCACGAGGCTGCGCACCGAACTTTCCTCAGAGATGTCCACGCGCACAAAAGCAGCGTCGAGCCCTTCGCCGCGCAACAGATCGGCTAGAGCGGCGCCTTCGCAATCATTGGTGTCTGCGACGACCACGCTCGCGCCTTCGCGTGCAAATCGCAAAGCGACCGCTGCACCAAGTCCTACCGCGGCGCCTGTGACGATCGAGACTTTTCCTGAGAGCCGCATCTCATCCCTGGCTGTTCAATTGCGGTCTGTCACTGAATCCACTGACGTGTCGACAAGGACCAACACCGCGTCACCGGCAAATGGCGCCGTGAAAAACTGGTGAGACGACCCGGCGGCCACGGTGCCGGCCTTGGTCTCCAAGCCGGTCATGGGGTTGAACCATGTAACCGCGAGCCGGTGAGCGGCAGGCACGGGCGAGAGATCCACCGTGAACGGTCCGCCCGCGGGAGCGTAGATGATGTATTGCGCCGCTTCTCTACCCGTATTCGCGAGGCAAAAGCCGGTCGAACTCAGTGTATCGCGGGGAGACATGTTGGCGAGATCGACCCTGCGCGAGACATCGGCGATGTAGCCGAGAGTATTGCGCACGTTCTCCCAGCGCGGGTCCGGTGCGCTGCAGATCCCGTTTACCGGTTTCACGCAATGATTCCGCCCCTCCCGCGGATAGTCGACGGTGTACGGGTCCATGAAGAGGACGCCTGCCCCGGAGGTGAAGTTCTCCCAGAAGAAGTTGCGGTTCTGTTCAGGCGTCTCATTCCACATGCCAAAATAGGAATGGTCGCTGTCGTTGACATTCACTTTGCAGCTGGGCTTGCCGGTGCCACACGACGAAGCCGGCGACACCTCGACGACCGGGGCAACCCAGTCGGCAGTGGAGTTATAGATTACTGCGTCAGGGACGCCGATGGGTGCGGCGTAGCCGACGGGATGAACGTACGGCTTGCCAGACTCGTATTTCTTAAGATGGTCAATCAAGTGCTGGTTCCACCAGAGCGACTGCGGCGGCGCTTCCTCTGAGACGATCCAGAGCACGTTGGGCAGATCGTTGAGCGTGTCGACCATCTTGTCGACGAACGCATCCTGGAAATGCGTGATCACGTTCGACGCGGTCATGGCCACGGCGCCAATGCCGCGGCTGCCGCTTTTGTATCCGTCGTCGACATCGTTGATGTTGTTGGCCCCGGTGAAGGGATAACCGTCGTCAGCGCATCGATAGAGATTGAGGAATTCGCCGGTGAAGAGATAAACGCCCGCATAAATCCCAGCCTTGTTCAGGATCTCCACCCTAGACCGGAGGCGCGAAAAATATGATTCATCGAATTGCGTCAAGTCGAATTTTGGCTTGCCGTCTGTCGCGATGCCGGGACCGGTTCGCTTCCATGGAAATGGAATGACGGTAAACTGCGGGGGATCGCCGGCAACTACGGGCAGGCTGCAGAATTTGGGTGTTTCGATGGTCCAGAGCAGTGTGAAGTTTTGGTTGTGATCGGTGAGGAATTTGACGAACTGCGGAAAATCCAGCGGCTGCGGCATGCCATTCGTGCCCCAGTCCTGCAGCGTATTCCATGTCTGTGAACCACTCAGTACAATCGCCTTGCCACTGCCATCCTGGAAGTAATGATGGTTTGCGGAAATGGTTAGAGCGGCAGTGATGGGGGGATTGGCACGAGGAGTTTGTTGGGCCATAGACAGAGATATAGTGAGAGATGCCAGCACAGCGGCGGTCGCAGAGCCTGGTCGAATCCGCGGAATCGACCAAGTGCATCGAGTCCATTCTGCCGCACGAACAAACCGCGTGCCGGATCCCAATCTGCGATTGTTGAGAGAAAGGGGTTGGGTAATGCGCTCCATGGTTGCGGGTTACTTTACCGGAAGCCACAGACTCGGTCTATAAGGATCGCCGGAATTTTTCCCGCAATCCTCACTGGCTCGCATCAAGCTTGGAATTCGATCTCTTCGCTTCGACCGTCGCGATTCGTTCAAGTCTGCCTGCGGTAATGGTCGTTGCAACATAGAATACGCCCGGCGGGAATCATCTTGATGGATGAGACTCTCTGGACTGAGTGCCGTTCCCCCCGCACAACCGGTTCACTGAGATAGATTTGCGCTACACTGCAACCTAATGGTGTGGTCAGGAGAAACTGCATGCGTGCGACCGAGAAGATTGCGTTGATCACCGGGGCGGGTAGCGGCATTGGAAAGGCGGCAGCAGTTTCCTTGGCTGCGGACGGTTTTACGGTGGTACTGGCGGGGAGAAAGGCGGCCCAGTTGGCTGCGGTGCGTGACGAACTCCTGGCTCCGGCGCCCGCGCGACCGCATATGGCGATTTCCGCCGACGTCACGAGCGCCGAGTCGGTTGCGGCATTGTTCGCCAAAGTACGCGAGACTTTCGGCCGGCTGGACGTGCTTTTTAACAATGCCGGAGTCTTCGTGCCGGGAGCGTCGCTGGAGGATGTGACGGTGGAGCAATGGACTCAGTTGATTGCGACCAATTTAACCGGGGCGTTTCTTTGTACGCGCGAAGCGTTCAGGATCATGAAGGACCAGAATCCGCGCGGCGGCCGGATTATCAATAACGGCTCGGTTTCGGCTCACGTTCCGCGGCCGGGGACGGCAGCCTATACGGCCTCCAAGCATGGCGTCACGGGGTTGACTCGGTCAACATCGCTGGATGGCCGCAAGTACGACATAGCGTGCGGTCAGATTGATGTAGGCAACGCGGCAACCGAGCCCATGCAGCGAGTGAAGGAAGGTGTCCCGCAGGCCAGTGGCGCGATTGCGGCAGAGCCAACTTTCGATCCTGTCGAGGTAGGACGCGCTGTTGCTTATATGGCAAGTCTTCCTTTGGACGTGAATGTCCAGTTCATGACCATCATGGCCACCAAGATGCCCTACATCGGGCGCGGCTGAGTTCGAAAGAGGAAGAACGGGACTCTCCGAAAATGCCGGGAACCAGGATGGTAGTCATCGCGAACCTGCGCTGGACGGGTACACCGGCGATGCATCGCGTAGCAACGTCTTCCATTACCCCGGCTTCCCACTGTCAGCCACGTCTCCTGTGACCCGCCACCGAAAACCGAACCAGGCAAGAGTTGAGAAATCTCGGACCTTGAGGGCCCTTGCTCAGAGATTAGTCAAGCCGCCGTCGCACATGTAGGTGCCGCCGGTGCAATAGGCCGATTCGTCCGATGCAAGAAACACCGCGATTCCTTCGATATCCTCCGGTTTTCCAAGCCTGCGCAGGGGTACAGCCTGTCTGTACTCTTCCCGCGTTTGAGCGTTGTCCAGGAGGTATCGGTTCATGGGTGTGTCCATTGTGCCAGGAACGATGGAATTCACACGAATGTTGTGGGGCGCATAAGCTGCAGCCATCACCAGAGTCATTGCGGCGATTCCGCCCTTGCTGACACTATAGGCGGTTAGTTTTGGAGCGCATCCAGTGAGCCCGGTCGGCGACCCGGTGAGAATGATCGAACCACCGCCGATCTTCAGCATGGAAGGAATGGCATGCTTTGAGCAGTAGAACGGTCCTGTAAGATTGATTCCCAGGACATAATTCCAGGACTCCGAACTTAGCTCGTGCAGAATTCCTTCCCGTTCGTAACAGAGCACAGCGGCATTGTTATAAAGAATGTTGATGTGCCCGTATTTCTCGATGGCCGTGCACATCAGCCGTTTGACTGAATTCTCATCGGATATGTCCGTAGGAACGAAGCAAGCCTCCAACCCCTCCTGCTTCAAACTCTCAACAACGGCGGCGCCTTCCCGCTCATCGATATCCGCCGCGACAACGGTCGCGCCTTCCCGGGCAAATCTTTGTGTGACAGCCCGCCCAAGTCCCATCGCAGAGCCCGTCACAACGGCAACTCTGTCCCGAAGTCTCATGTTTCCTCCGTTGGCAACTCCGATCGCAGTTGCTATTTACCCTGGTTGATTGGCAACATCGTATTCAGGCCGACTACAACCGGTCTCTAAAGTTCAGTGCGGTTTTTTGTTGAAAGAATACGGATCGCACCGCAGCCGGTCAAAGGTCACTGCCGGCTCGCTTTGATTTGCCGATCTCGGTAGTAAATTCAGCGGTTTGAGCGCACCAGGCAGTAGGATTTCAACAATAATTTGGTGAATTCTTCTATTCAAACCCACGATCCGTGGCGAGAATTTGACTACTTCCTGGGTACGTTTCATTCTGGTTCATACATGCGTGCGTCCGCAGTTCTTCACAATGTATGAGTGGTCGCGGCGGGCCCGGGTTTCAGATTTGAAGAGGCTTCCCGTAGATTTCGCTTAATCTCCTTACTCTTCTCAGGGATCATTCGAGCCTTTATTTGAAAGCAACATCCACCTGGCGCCGGCGTGGCGAAAAGCATATTCCGATGCCGCCAAATACGTTAAGCTCCCGATGCGATGGTGGAGTTCGATTCAAATTCTCAGTTATTCCGTTTCGGAGTAGCCATGGCCAAGCGCAAGACGTCATTCGCCCCATCGATAGCGGACGAAAACTCGAAATGCCAGAGTACCGGCTGCACGGTGTGTCGGGCTCTATCACCCGGCGCTCGCTACCGTTTTCTCAGGAATTCGTGCCAGGATCATTTTTGTAGTATGGATCCGCAGATCAACGCCGAGGGCGTTCACGTCTGGAATTTTGATGTGGCCTGCCCACTGGACGTCGTCTTCCTGCAAGACAGCGGGCCGCAAAAGGTCCGCATGAACCGGCATCCTTATTTCGAAGTCGTGTATCTCTGCTCAGGATCTGCTCTGTGCCACATCCAGGATCGACAGATCCCGATGCGCATCGGCGATCTTGCTGTGATTGGGAGCACGCTATACCACCGCATTGAGCGAACATCTTCCGATCCTCTGACGTTCGCGGCGCTGTTCTTCGATCCGGAGTTGATTCGGGGTGGCGGGGGAAACGACGGCATCGAGTATTTGACACCCTTCCTATTTCAGGACCTGACTTTCCCCCACATCGTGCCGGTTGATTCCGGTATTCCCCGGCGCATTCTCGACATGATGCTCCATATCCATCTTGAACGCCTGACAGGCTCGGCATCCCGTCTTTCCATGAAGACCTATCTGAAGATGATCCTCGCCTGGCTGGTGAAATACTACGAATCCTACTCGGGAACGGTCGAGGCATTTCATCGGCAAGAGAAGGCGTTGGAGAGATTGCGTCCACTCTTCAGCTTCCTCGAAGAGAACTGCGGGGACTCCATTCAGATCAAACAGGCTGCCAGAATCTGCCGGATGAGCGAGTCTCACTTCATGAGCGTATTCAAGGAAGTGACCGGATTGCCCTTCCTGAAATATCTGAACTACTACCGGATCGAGAAAGCTCAGCTTATGCTGACCCATTCCGATGTTTCAATGAAGAACCTCTGCCAGGAGGTCGGCTTCTGCGATCAAAGCTATTTCGGGATGGTTTTCCGCAAGACGGTTGGCATGCCCCCCGCCGAATACCGCCGCCGTTACCGCGCCAATGCCGCTCCGGCGCCCCCGCAGCCAGCCCCGCCTCTGCATTTCGAACGCGCTCGGCAAAAACTCTCCGACGACAGAAAAAAGAGAGGACGTTCCACCAGTAGTGAAAACAGCATATCCAGTAGCGCAGGACCTCGCTTGGCCTTGGTCGTGTAGCAGCGAGTCGAGGATCGCGCTCCACGGTTGCTTGCGCCGATCCCTTTCCCAGGGTGGGGTGGGTATGGAGCGCTTGCGTCTACCGCGAGATTCGGAAGCCGATGACCAATTCCAGGAGGTTCTGCGTATGCCGGCTCCCTTCAAAGCGCACCTTGCGGCGGGGGTTCCTTTGCCAAAAGCGCTGCTCGGCTCCGCCTGCATGCCTGGAAATCCCCGGGGCGGACCTTTCCAGAGCTTTTCTATAAAAAATTTTCAAGACTATTCTAGATTGCCTTTTCTCAGTAAATCTAGGATCGCGACACAGCTCAGGAGTGTATGCAGTTCCTGGACAGCGGCCTGTGGTAGTGGGCAGGTTGTTTTTTCGACCGCCCACGATCGGGACCGATGGCTCTGATTCAGGAGGTTTGAGGTCTTCTTTTCTCAGGAGTAAAGCAGTCAATTCGGGAGGTTGAACGTGGTCCAAGCGAGGTCTCCTAAGAGTGCCGTCCGGTATGGCAGACAAGCTATTCTTGTCGCCTCGATGCTGGTGTCCTTTTCACTGTCTCCCCGATTGTTCGGCGACCCCGGGGTTGTGACGTTCACGAAGCCAGCCGATTCGGTTGAGGTGTACGACTTCGTCGAGATCGCAGCAACAGTCGACCACCCCGGCGCCGACAATCCGTTCACGGATGCATCGCTATCGGGGACCTTCCGCAACCAAGACGGCTCCAAGTCATGGAGTATCGATGGTTTTTGCGATAGCACCGACGGCACGGCTTTTCGCATCCGGTTCATGCCAGCGGAGGCCGGCGACTACACCTACACACTCACCTACAGGCAGGGGCAATTCCAGCAATCGTCGACCGGCAGATTCCATGCCATAGATGGGCACCGCCGCGGGCTGATTGCCGTCGACCCGAAGTATCCCTGGCATTTCATCTGGTCAGGAACCGGGGAACACTACTTTTTCAACGGCACGACGGCGTACTGGCTGGTCGGATTCCGGGACGATCATGTTATTCAGTACACCGTCGACCGGCTCCATCGGCTCAAGGTTAACCGCATGCGGGTGACGATCTCAGGGCGGGAGGCTTCGACTTTCTTCGGTGAGCCTTTGATGATCGGACCCTCCTGGACCGCGCTAATCGCGGCATGGCCGGGACAAAGCCCCGACGATCCCCTTCATCCCGGCTTCGACTTCACCCGGTTCAATGTACCGTACTGGCAGAAGTTCGACCGGATGCTGCGATTCGCTCGCGATCGCGACATGAACATCTCTGTTGTACTCGATATGGGGGACAGCCGTGTTCATCCTGCTGCCGGCAGCGAGGACGAACACCGATTCATCCGCTACGCTGTGAATCGCTTCGCGGCGTTTTCCAACATCACCTGGGATCTCGGCGACGACCTGGATCACTATCGCGATGAGAAGTGGACCCACGAGACCGGAGTATTGATTCAGAATCTGGATCCCTACAAGCACCTTGAAACCAGTCATCCGGCCGAGAGCAACGACCACCAGGATCGCACTTCCTCGTGGTTTAGTTTCACCTCCTATCAGGAGTGGTCGCGCAACCAGCACGCGCTGATCCTCGCGTCGAGAAAGCTGCAGGAAAAAACCGGACGCATCATTCCCCAGACGAATGAGGAATACGGCTACGAGGACCACTACCCGCCGTGGGCCATTCCGGGGTCGGATTCAAGCGATGTGCTGCGTCGCACTGCGTGGGAAATCGTCATGGCGGGCGGTTATCAGACCGCGGGTGAAACAGCGCGCCGCGGAACCAACGTCGGGGCTAATATGGGCGGCGGCTGGATGAACGGCCGCGGCGACGACACCATGACCATGTTCATAGGATATGGGCACATGGTGGACTTCTTTACCAGCTTCGAGTGGTGGAAAACCAATCCCCACGACGAATTGGTGAACACCGGGAATTACTGTCTGGCCGATCCGGGAAAGACCTATGTGGTCTATATCCCCCATCCGGGAAAGGCCACGATTCAACTTCAACTCGGCAACTACAAGGCCTACTGGTTCAGCGCGGCAACCGGCGAACGGATCGATTTGCCAGATGTGCAGGAAACTTCCTGGACGTCGCCACCTACGCCAGACGCGAATGACTGGGCAATTCTTCTTCAGGCGAAGTAAGACTGCAGCGACGAGTTACGGGAGATCCGGTCGTTTTCAAGGGCTCGGAAGACCGGCATCGGGGAAACCAAATCACGGAAAACGGGTTGAGCCAAAGGCGCGGCCCGCAATTGAAGATTGGAGGCTACTAACATGTGTTTACTGATCAGGAGTTTCATACGCTTAGGCGCGATTGTGTCGGTGGGAATACTCCTTGTGATGCTCCCTGCAGCTTCCTTGCTCAGTGCGCACGCACAAACGCAAAACGGCATCAACGGAACGGTGACGGACTCAACTGGTGCGGTGGTGGTCGGAGCCAGGATTTTCGTCACCAATGCTTCCACGGGAATTGTGTCGCCGGCCGTGACTTCTTCAGCAGGCACCTTCACGATTATCGGCCTGCTTCCGGGCACATACTCGGTGGCGGCAGACGCGAAAGGCTTCAGGAAAGTCGAGACTACGGTCGTCGTCGATATCGCCAAGATTTCGACCGTGAATCTTGCGCTGGTTCCCGGCTCAGCTTCGGAGACGGTGAATGTGCAGAGCAGTTCGATTTCGCTGGATACCACATCGCCTGAAGTTGGAACCACGCTGGAACCGGAACTGGTGAATGCTGCTCCCATCGAGATCAGCGGCCTGGCCCGGCAGATCGATTCCTTCAGCTATCTTGCCCCAGGCGTGCAGGGCTCCGCGGGCTCCCATAACATCAACGGCGGAGTGACCTTCGAGAACGAGACGCAGTTCAATGGCATCCCGGTGGCCTTCGTTCAGTTTCAAGGCAACCAGACCAATATCAACCCTCCCTATGAAGCCGTAAATGAGTTCCGCGTGAGCAGTTCCACGTTCAACGCCGAGTATGGACTCGGACAGGGCGCGGTCACGTTCAATATGGCCTCCGGCACGAACAATTATCACGGGGACGGCTTTGAAATCATCCGCAACCAGTTGTTTGATTCCGCCGGCTTTTTCCCCACCCGCTTCTCATCAAGCGGAAAGGCTGAGGCGCCCGTCAACCAGGAAAACAATTACGGATTTACGGTGGGCGGACCAGTGTCTGTGCCGCGTCTTTACAACGGGAAGAACCGTACCTTCTTCCACTTCACGGTGGACTGGTTCCGGCAGAACCAGGCGCAGAACAATATCGGCACGGTGCCGACGGCTGCCGAGAAGGGCGGCGACTTCAGCAGTTTCACAGATTCGTCGGGTAATCTGATTCCCATCTACGATCCCATGACCGGCCAGCCCTTCTCCGAGAACAAGATTCCCGGGGGCCGCATCAGCGCGCTGGCGACCTCTCTTTTGCCCTCCATCCCCGATCCGGATCCGGGCATCGGCGTCAACAACGGGCAGGTCAGTAATAAGCTTCCGGCAATTCGCTCGATTCCCATCCGGCAGTACCTGTGGGACTACACGCTGGATGAAAACCTTACAAGTTCGCAAAGCATCCACTGGAGCCAGTGGCGTAACACAGTGAATTCACCTTTCTTCTCCTATTCCCCAATAGTGCCAATCGCAAACCCGTTACAGAGCGAGGAGACAAACAATATCACTGGCTCGGGATTTGTTTTGAATTACGCCAAGACCATTAACCCGAACCTGGTGATGACCGCAGGCGCAGACTGGATCGGCGTCATCGTTTCCCAGGACAACGCCAATCTGCACGTGAGCTTCGCCGGCGTGCAAAACGGAGATACGCTGCCCCTTATCACCTTTGACGGGCAAAACGCGCCCACCGCATGGGGCGTCAATGGAGGCGCATATCTCGAGTGTTGCAGCGGAGGCCTGACTATCAATAACAACCGCATGCTGGGCATCGTGGGGGTGAATAACTGGCTGTGGACCAAGGGACGCCATACGATGAACTACGGGTTCCAGGTCCGGCGCACCTTCCAGGACGTAATCGACTGCAACTTCTGCAGCGGCACGTTTGACTTTAGCCAGAGAACCACCTCCACGCCGAATGCAAGCGATCCGAATTTTGGCACCTATGGCAGTTCGTTCGCCAGTTTCCTGCTCGGCCAGGTTGACTCGTCGGAACGCATCTTCGCCGGCGAGAGCAAGTTGCGAAACAAGGCATTTGCCTTTTACGCGCAGGACGACTTCAAAGTGACCGGGAAGCTGACGGTAAATGCCGGAATCCGCTGGGATGTCCTGGTTCCCTTCACCGAATTGCACAACAACATCGTTTATGTGAACCGTACGGCGCCCGACCCCGGCGCAAACGGACTGCTGGGCGCGGCAACCAAATTCGGCAACTGCAATTACTGCTCAGGAATTACGCGCGCGGACATTCACTGGAAATATTGGCAGCCAAGGCTCGGCTTCTCGTATCAGATTACCCGGAAGACTGTGGTACAAGGCGGCTTTTACGTCAGCGTCCTGAACGGCGGCGCCTATGAGTACGGCACGTCATTCGCGGCATCCTTCATGTCGTCGCTGCTGAACGGGTCGTACCTGCGGGCGGCAACCGGCAGCAGCGTTCCCGGCTACGGGAGCTGGGACTCGCAAGTGCTGCCGGCGCCGCAGCGAGCGCCATTCAGCCCTTCGATTGCAAATGCCGGCGTGATCTTCGACTTCCCGGTCAGCAAACGCTATCCGTATCCGGACCTGCCTAACGCGCCTTCAGTCGGCACCGCTCCTTACGACCAGGCGTGGAGCCTCGGAGTACAGCGCGAGATGCCATGGGATACGTTCTTGACCCTCTCGTATGTAGGCAACCGCGCCATTCACCTGCCCACCACGCTGGAATTGTCGAACCAGCCCAACCCCTCGGTGCTGCAATATGGAAACCTGCTCGGCGAAAACATCCTCTCTCCCGACGTTGTTGCCGCCGGTTTCACGCCGCCTTATCCGGAATTCGTTGCGCAATTCGGCGGCTCGGCGATCCTGGAGCAGGCATTGACTCCCTATCCGCAGTTCGGAGGCTTCTTCCCGCAATACGAGATGGACGGCACGGCGTTTTACAACGCGCTACAGGCATCAGCCGAGAAACGGTTCACCGGCGGGGTAAGCTTCCTGACGAATTTCACTCTTTCAAGAAACAAGGCCAACACCTACATTGGCTCCTCACCCTGGTCTCCCAACGGGATGAATGCTTACAACCCGGCGCCGGAGTATGTGCCCTCGGGCCTCGATCAGCTCTATAGCTTCAAGCTGGTGGGTACCTACGCGTTGCCCTTCGGGACGCACCAGAAGTTCCTGAACTCCAGCCCGCTGCTCTCCGAGTTGGTGGGTGGGTGGCAATTCAGCGCCATTCTAAACTACGCGGGGGGCAATCCCTTTGGCGCCCAGAACAGCTTCAACCCCCTTCTGGTGAACAGCTTCGACCGGCCGAATATCGTCTCCGGCGTTCCGCTGAAAACTTACAGCTATGGCCGCTCCAAGGCGTATTTTACCGGAAAGACCGCGACGCAGCCGGTACAGTTCACCACCAGTGCTTTCCAGAACACAGGCCCGTGGGCACTGGGCAGTTCGGTGCGCGCCTATTCGGCTTTGCGGACGCCTCCACTGCGCATCGAGAACTTCGACGCCATCAAGAGCTTCAGTTTCGGCGAACGTGTGAAGGCCAGCTTGCGGGTGGATTACTTCAACGCCTTCAACCGCACGCAACTGCAAGGACCGGATAACAACTCGCTGGATTCCACGTTCGGGCAGATCACCAATCTCAGCTCGGGAATCAGCAACCGCCAGGGACAGGCGACATTCCGCGTCGAGTTCTAGACCCGATTCCTGTCAACTGCGCACACTTCATCTCTGCAAAACTGGCCCCGCCCTAAACGGCGGGGCCCATGTTCGCAGGCACAAAGAATGAAGCTTGAATGCTGAATGAAAAATCGCAACACGGCAGGAGTCACCTTGAAGTAATTTCATCAGACATCAAGGGCGGGAGTTGACCCAATGAGAGTAGCGACGTTTCAGAATCACTGGGGACCAGGAGCTTCTTCTGTTCTGGCTGCGCTTGTTTTGCTGGGGCAACATGTTGCGATGAAAGCGCAAGTGACAACCGCGAGTGCCAGCGTTGGCCGCTCGGGTTCTCCCACCTATCCGGTTAAAGTCAGTGCCAATCGACGTTATCTGGTGGATCAAAACAACACTCCATTTTTGATCGCTGGAGATTCTCCTCAGGGATTGATTTACATGCTGTCCGAAGCTGAGACCGAGATGTATTTTGCGGACCGGCAGGCGCATGGATTCAATACTGCAGGATGGATCGACGTAGTTTGCGCCGGCCGTGATTATCCCCACAATGTTTACGGCGCCACGGCGGACGGGATTCGTCCGTTCTCGGGTTTTGTTCAGGGAGGTACCGATTGGACGCATTACGACCTCCGAAAGCCCAACGAAGCCTACTTCACCCGGTTGGATCATATTGTCGAGATGGCGGCAAAACACGACATTCTCGTCTTTCTTGATCCAATAGAAACTGCGGGATGGCTTCAAACGCTTCGCAACAATGGTCCGGCCGCAGATTATGCCTATGGGCAATATCTCGGGAACCGTTACAAGAAGTATTCCAATGTTGCATGGATAAATGGCAACGATTTTGGCGGTTGGCAGATCTCGAGCGATGATGCATTGGTAAGAGCGGTAGCAAGAGGCATCAGGTCCGCCGACCCGGGACATATTCAAACCGTCGAGTTTAATCCGCCCACGGGCTCCTCGCTTGATGATCCAACATGGGCGCCCATGATTGAGATCAACGGAAGTTACATATATGGCCCGACCTATATTCAGATGTTGCATAGCTACAATCAGAAGCCAATTATGCCAACCTACCTTATGGAAGCCCATTATGAGCTGGAGAATGTCGGCAATGATTATGGAACTCCGGCGGTGCTTCGACGCCAGGAGTATTGGACCATGCTGACAGGGGGAACGGGGCAGTTCTATGGCAACAACTATACGTGGACGTTCAGGTCCGGATGGCAGGGCAATATAGACACCGCTGGCGTCACACAGTTCACCATCTGGAAGAATTTCTTTGCTTCCCTGCGATGGCAGGACCTAGTGCCGGACCAGGGTCATTCCGTGGTCATCGAGGGGCTGGGCAACTATGGCGACCTCAAAACTCAGGTTAGCAAGAGTGATTACGCCACCGCTGCGAAGATTCCTGACGGCTCGACAGCGGTTGTGTACATACCCACAGAACGCCCGATCACGGTCAATCTTGCGAGCCTGCGGGGTCCTGCAAGAGCAAGATGGTTCGACCCCTCAGATGGAACTTATCAGGATGTTGCGAATGGGCCTTTTATCAATCATGGACACCACCAGTTCATCCCGCCTGGCAAGAATCACGACGGGGATGGTGACTGGGTTCTTTTGCTGGAAGCTTCCGCCGGGAGTCGCTGAGTTTTTGTGTCAGCAAGCGCAGAGCAATCCCATCGTTCACCGTAATTGCATCCGAGGCGCGACGATGGCCGTCCAGGGCGTCGGCAGCGAGCGCAGTTGTTACGAGTACAAAGACCATGGGCAAGAACCAAGAATCTTCGCTGCAATCGATGGCACAGAGGGCGCTTTCGGAAATTGGCGCCGTATTTGACCGCGTGACCGACGATACTTACATGCGGGTCTGCTCCGAACTTCTGCGGGCGCGCCGGATCGCCTGCTACGGAGTCGGGCGCGAAGGCCTGATGATGAAGGCCTTTTGCATGCGCCTCATGCATCTTGGGCTGGATGCGCACGTGGTCGGGGATATGACAACACCGCCTCTCGGCAAAGGGGATCTGCTTTTCGCCAGCGCCGGTCCCGGCTCTTTTTCAACGGTGCTGGCCTTGCTCGGCGTAGCTCGCGATGCGGGCGCCCGAACAATGGTGGTCACCGCCCAGCCTGCCGGCCTTGCAGCGCAAATCGCCAACGCGGTGATCCACCTGCCCGCACAGACCATGGCCGACGATCGCGGATCGCCAGGCCTGTTGCCGATGGGGAGCCTTTACGAAGCAGTCCAGCTTGTGTTCTTTGACCTCGTGTCGATTCTTCTTCGCGACAAGATCGGCCAGACGCCGGACGAAATGCGGGGTCGACACACCAACCTCGAATAGATAAACTCGTCGGAGTCGATATGAATCTTGGAATCAATCTCAGTTTTGCCATAAAACGCTGGGTTGAGCCGCCCGTGTGGGCGCGCATCGTTCGCGAGACGCTGGGGCTAAGCCTCGTGCAATTCACCTACGATCTGCTCGATCCCTGGTGGCCGGAGTCGGTTCGCCGGACGATGACCACACAGGTGAGGACTGCGGCGAGCGAATGGGGCCTGGAGATAGAGAGTGCCTTCAGCGGTCTTGCCAATTACTGTTTCGATGGCCTGCTTCATCCCGATAAGGCGGCCCGCCAGGCGTCGCTTGAATGGTGGAAACGCGCTTTTGACGTGGCTGCGGAAGTGGGAGCCAAGGCATCAGGAGGACCACTAGGCGGGATGAGCGCCAGCGACTATTCCGACCCCGGACGCTGCGAAAGGCGCTACCTCGACCTGCTCGATGCTGTGGCTGAGCTTTCTGAGGCGGCAAAGGCTGCCGGGCTGGAACGGCTCCAGGTGGAATGCACGCCGCTCGCCCGCGAAATTCCTTACACGGTCAAACAATCGCAGAAGTTCCTGAAGGATCTCGAAGGCCGGTGTGCCGTTTCGATAAAGCTTCTGGTCGACATCGGTCACGCCTTGTATCAGCCCTTATACGGCCCCGACGCGAGAATGCCGGAATGGTTGAACGGGCTTGGCCATTCGATTGGCGCCTTCCATCTGCAGAATACCGACTTCCAGAGCGACTCTCATTGGGGATGGCCCGACAGTCGCGGCCTGTTCGATGTCGCCCAGTTTGCCCATGAAGTTAAAACAGCGGGACTGCAGGATTTGCCTGCGTTCATCGAGATCATTTACCCCTTCGAACTGGCGGATGACCTCGTGCTCAGGAACATCACCAGCACAGCCGTGCATTGCCGTCGCGAATACGCGCAGGAAGTTGTGAATCGACACTGAGCAACTCAAACGGCGGTTCCAACATGGAACGGAATGGCAAGGATCATATCGAATGACTCACCTCTGCAATGACCCAAGGGAATTCGCCGCCACTGCCCTGTGCGGTTTTTGCGATGTCTACTCGTCCATCGTGAAGCCAACTTCCGGTGGCGTTCTGCGCGCAACGGCGACGCGGCCGGGCAAGGTAGCTCTGGTGATCGGCGGCGGAAGCGGCCATTTTCCAGCTTTTGCCGGCTATGTAGGAACAGGGTTGGCAGATGCTGCAGTCGCCGGCGACATATTCGCCTCTCCGTCCGCCCGGCTTGTTCATGACGTATGCGTGCGCGCTCATCGCGGCGGAGGCATTCTGCTCGGCTTCGGGAACTATGCGGGTGACGTTCTCAACTTCGGCGCCGCTGCAACGCGCCTGCGAGCGGAAGGCATCGAGGCGCGCGTTCTTGCCGTGACCGATGACATTGCCAGCGCGAAGAAGGGCGACGAGAGCCGGCGCCGGGGAATTGCCGGCGATGTAACGGTCTTCAAGATCGCCGGCGCGGCCGCTGAGCACGGCATGCCCCTCGACGAAGTGGAGAGAATTGCGCGTTTAGCCAATGCACGCACGCGTTCTTTCGGCATTGCATTTGCCGGTTGCACGTTACCGGGTGCCGGAGCTCCGCTCTTCTCGGTGCCGGTTGGCCGGATCGCCGTCGGCCTCGGTGTCCATGGAGAGCCCGGTATCGGCGAGATCGCAATGATCCAGGCTTCGGAGTTGGCCGAGCTCTTCGTTTCCCGTTTGCTCGAAGAGGCGCCGGAGTCGCCGGGGAACCGTGTTGCCGCTATCCTGAACGGTCTGGGCGGCACGAAGTACGAGGAACTCTTCGTGCTGTGGGACTCTGTGGCTGAAGCGCTGCGCAGGAGAGGACTCGGCGTCGTCGCCCCGCTGGTAGGAGAGTACATCACCAGCCTGGACATGAAGGGCTGTTCGCTCACGCTAACGTGGCTCGACGCGGAGCTTGAATCCTTGTGGATGGCCCCGTGCTGCAGTGCTTCCATGCGAATCGGCGACACTGGCCCGGCAACTCCGGGCACTGCTGAACCGGAGGAAGTCGAGAAACAAGCAGGCTGGCCGCGGGGGAGCTCCGAGTCGAACCGAGCAGGCTGCGCCATCGCTCGCGGATTTGAGTGCCTTGCCGCGGCGATGAGGGAAGCGGAAGCAGAGCTCGGGTGCATTGATGCGCAAGCCGGTGACGGCGATCACGGCATGGGCATGGCCCGGGGATCGGCCGCCGCCGCGGAAGCGGCCAACGATGCCGCGATCGCAGGCGCTGGCGCGGCCAGCGTACTTGCCGCGGGCGGCGATGCATGGGCCGACCGCGCCGGAGGTACATCCGGTGCACTCTGGGGGCTCGGCCTGAGGTCAGCCAGTGCGGCGCTTGACGACAATTCTGCCGTCACCGCAAAGCAAGTGGCTACGGCTGCGACCAGGGCATTCGAAGACGTCATGACGCTTGGCGGAGCCAAGCCGGGCGACAAGACGCTTCTCGATGCTCTCTTGCCGTTTGTCGAGACGCTTTCGGCTGCGGTTGACGCGGGTGTTCCGCTGTACACAGCCTGGGAGCAGGCGACAAATGCGGCGGAGTCTGGAGCAGAGAACACTCGGAACCTGGTGCCTCGCATTGGCCGCGCACGTCCGCTCGCCGAACGCAGCAAAGGACATCGCGATGCCGGCGCCGTCTCCTTTGCGCTTGCCGCCCGCACCATCCTCCAGGTTCTGGGAGAATCGAGATGATTGATGGCAAATTCCACATCGTGATCGGATGCGACGACGCGGGAAGACGCTTTCGCGACGCGCTCAAGGCGGATCTGAGCCGGCATCCGTCCGTCTACAAGGTCACCGATGTCGGCGTGAGCAACGACGAGCATACTGCCTATCCCCATGTGGCGGTGCGGGCGGCTCGCATGGTCGCGAGTGGGGAAGCCGATCGCGCTCTGCTCATCTGCGGAACCGGTCTCGGCGTGGCCATTAGCGCCAACAAGGTGCCGGGGGTCCGCGCGGTGACTGCGCACGATATTTACTCGGTGCAGCGAGCCGTGCTGAGTAACAACGCGCAGGTCCTTTGCATGGGTGAGCGGGTGATCGGCCTGGAATTGGCCCGCGTCCTTGTTGCAGAGTGGCTGAAACATCAGTTTGACCCCTCCTCGGAATCGGCTTCGAAGGTGGCCGCAATATGCAGCTACGAGCCGCCGATCATACGCTGATGGCGATTAACGGCTCTCCCCACCGCACGCGCCGCCGCATCTTCGGCGTGAGCCTGAAGATGTACATGACACTTCGCCAAACGCATGATTGGATTGACGGAGTTGCAGAACTGGCTCGACATGAATTGCCGCCGGATGTTGACTTCTTTGTTATTCCGGATTTTTTGTCGCTAAGCGCAGCTCACGCGGCGCTGGCGCATACGCGGGTACAACTTGGAGCCCAGGATCTGTACTGGGAGGACGCTGGGCCATTCACGGGTGAAGTTTCCGCGCCGATGCTGGCAGAGGCGGGCTGCCGCTTCGTCGAGATTGGTCATGCGGAGCGGCGTCGTCTCTTCGGCGAAACCGACGAGATGATTGCCCGCAAGGTGGAGGCCGCGGTCCGGTCGAAGCTGGTTCCGATACTCTGCGTCGGTGAAATCGTGCCGGTTGAACCAAAGGCCGCGGCTCAGTTCTGTATCCGGCAACTCCAGTTGGCAACATCCCGCGTTCAAGCCGATGCACCGCTGATCGTCGCCTATGAACCGGTCTGGGCTATCGGAGCCGCCGAACCTGCCTCACCGGAGCACATCGTTTCTGTAGCAGCGGATCTTAATCTCTGGATTGCGCAACGGGAGGATACGAGGCTCATCTACGGCGGCAGTGCCAAGCCAGGGCTGTTTTCCCGGCTGAAGCCGACAGTTGACGGCCTCTTCCTCGGCCGTTTTGCCCACGATCTCCATGCCCTGGCTGAGGTGCTTCGAGAAGCGGCGGAGTCCTGATGTGGTTTCGAACGGACCAACTTATCCACGCAGCATGGCGCGATTCCGCGGCACAGTTGAATTCCAATCCGGGGCGGGAACAGAATTCCGACTTGCTGCCGCCTGGCAGCTTTGAGGACGCTTGGGCCCGGTATTTGTCCTCTTCCCCAGACTCAAAGCGCGACACCGCTACAACCCGCGTCACCGTGACCCCAGTTCCTAGACTGGCACAGGGTTGCGCTCCGGGAAATTCCGCTGATGCCAGTACGGGTAGACCGCCATCGTAGTGCTGGCCTCGTCGAGTTGCGCCACCTGTTCCGCGGTCAGCTTCCAGCCCACCGCACCCAGGTTCTGCCGCAGTTGTTCCTCGTTCCGCGCCCCGATGATCAGCGAGGAGATCGTCGGCCGCCCGAGAAGCCAGTTCAGCGCCACTTGGGTAACCGTTTTGCCCGTTTCGGCGGCCACCGCATCCAGCGCATCCACTACTTTGTACACGTGCTCGTCCTCGACCGGCGGCCCGTTTGTGGCGGTTTTGTGCAGGCGGCTTACCTCGGGCAGCGGCTGGCCACGGCGAATCTTGCCTGTCAGCCGTCCCCAGCCCAACGGACTCCACACCAGTGCACCCACCTTTTGGTCGAGCCCGAGCGGCATCAGCTCCCACTCGTACTCGCGCCCGATCAGCGAGTAGTAGACCTGGTGCGCTACATACCGCGCCCACCCGTACCGGTCGGCCACGGCCAGTGACTTCATCAGGTGCCAGCCGGAGAAATTCGAGCAGGCGATATACCGCACCTTGCCCTCGCGGACGAAGGTATTCAGCGTGTCCAGTACTTCTTCAACGGGCGTTAGCGCGTCGAAGCCGTGCATGTGGTAGATGTCCACATATTCGGTGCCCAGCCGTCGCAGGCTGCCTTCAAGCGACCGCCGCAGGTGATAGCGCGACAAACCCATGTCGTTTGGCCCGTCGCCCAGCCGGAAGGCGGCCTTGGTGGAGATCAGAGCCTGGCCGCGCTTTTTACCCAGCGCCTTGCCCAGCACCTCCTCTGAGAGTCCGTCGGAGTACACGTCGGCGGTGTCGAACATAGTGACTCCGGCCTCGAAGCAGATATCGACGATGCGCCGGGCCAGGGCAAGGTCATCCGATGCACCCCACGCGCTATAGAACTCATTGCGGCCGCCAAACGACATGGTGCCGAAACTTAGTGCGGGAACCTTGAGGCCGGAGCCTCCCAGAAGACGGTATTCCATGCGAGCGAGTCTACAGCAGGCTAAGCGGGAGTGCAACCTGCTGTGAGGTTTGAGTTTACTCCACGTGCGAATGGCCGCTGGTCGAGGAAATTCCGGGATAGCACGTTAGGGAGAGGGGACGTAGTGTCTTATCACGGGGCTACTTCTCGTTCTCGACGCTCCTTCTCTTCTTCTGTCGCTGAGGCGTTAACCCCGGATCGGCTACAGTTTCCATCCGACTTTGAGCAGAGGTGTTATTGGCTGTCAGTAGTTTCAAGAGGCTAAGTCGGTTTGATAGTCTCCAGCCCTATGCCGGTAGAGCAGATGCGTTCGCCCCTCTAATGAATGCATCCTCATATGTGCCCTCTTTTCTGTCAAAGACTAACACTTCAATTGGTCTAGTTTGCCCGGGGCCGATCAAACGTACGCATACGAATTGGCGAGCGAGGTACTGCGATTCAGCAGAACTTGAAGCAGGCGGGTACAAATGCAAAGATGTATGCTGAATGCAGCTCAACAATTCGATCCGGCATAGCCTTTGGGAGAGATTCGGCAACGCTAATGATGGGAGAGGCTTGCGCGGGGAAGGGATTCTGAGCTCAAGAGTGAAAGCAATGGCAGGCACAGCGACAAAGACTGTTCAAGGGTTGAAGAAGCGGTCAAAAAAGGCCGAGCACGGGACCAGCGTGGGACTGGCCTTTCAGCAGATTCGCGATTTGATCGTTCACGGCAAACTGGCGCCGGGGAGCTGGATCGTGGAGGGCGATCTGTGCGAGCACATGAACATGAGCCGGACACCGGTGCGTGGGGCGCTCTATCTGCTACAGCGCGAGGGGTACGTGCTGGAGTACCGCAACGGCAGCAAATCGCGGATGATTGTTGCGCCGCTGACAAAAGAGGACGCGAACGAACTGTATCCGATCATCGGGCGCATTGAAGGACTGGCCGGAAAGCGCACGGCGCTTCTGCCTCAGTCGGAACGGGAAGAGCTGGTTGCCAGGCTGGTGCCGATCAACGAGAAGTTGGCCACCATTGCACGCGACCGCAGCCTGGGCGGCCCGAATATCTTCGACCTCGACCACGAGTTTCATCGCCTGTTGATGGCCGCCGGCGCGGGACCGCGTCTAACGACGCTGCACCGGGCAATTGAGCCGCAGACGGAGCGCTACTGGCGGCTTTACGCCAGCTCAATCATCAGCGAGCTGCACGTTTCAGTGAAGGAACACGAAGAGATTATCGCCGCGCTGCTCGAGGGCAACGCCGATCGCCTCGAACGCGCGCTGTATATGAACTGGGAGAACGGCTGCGCCCGGCTGGCGCATGTGATTGAGATCTTTGGCGAGCGGGGCAGCTGGTAAACGGTTCAGGCGAAGAAAGTGAAGGGCAGCATCTAAAATGAGCTGCCCTTTTTGATTGCTACCAGGTGCGCAATGCGCTTGCGGCCGCAGCGGATCGCGCGAATCAGCGCGCCGTGGCGGCCACCCGCGTTTGTCAATACGCCCTAGCCTTGAAACGGCGTGCTGGCGACGGCACACGCGGGACGATTGGCTTGGGCAAAGTGGTATGTGGCGCGGGTTGCTGCCAGTTGCTCGCCAACCAGTTCAAGCCGAGGCGGCCGGACGCGCGCAAAGCCGGCGCCGGCCTCCTGCTGGATTTGCTTGATGAGCTGAATGAACTTGGGAACTGTATCCATGCGAAGCAGCGGCAGGATCCAGCGGTAGAGCTCGAATGCTTCTTTGGTCTTGCCCTCGCTGGCGAGGTTAAAGAGATCGACGGACTCGCGCGGCAATGCATTTACGAGACCGGCAACCCATCCCACGGCTCCGGCAGCAATGCCTTCTACGATTGCATCGTCGACGCCGACGAAGATGGCGAGCCGGTCAGCGAGCAGAGAGCGAATTGCCGTAACCCGACGGACATCGGCTGAGGACTCCTTGACCGCGGCGAAATTGGGATGCTCGTTGGCGAGCTCGACGATCTGCTCCGGGAGAAAGTCAGTGCCGTAGGCGACGGGATTGTTGTAAAGCATGCCGGGCAGAGGTGTGGCCTTGAGAATCGCCGCGACATGGGCTTTGTTTTCGCGCCAGTCGCCTTTGTACACATAGGGCGGCAGAATCATCAGGCCAGTGCAGCCGGCAGCGTGCGCGGCGCGCGCCAGTGCCACGGCTTCGGCGGTTGAAAGCGAAGAGACGGTTCCCACAACGGGGGCCTTTCCAGCGACGGCGGCAATCACGGTCTTGAGGACGCCAACCTTCTCATTGAAGCTGAGCGTGGCGCCCTCGCCCAATGAACCAAGGCAAATGATGCCCGTGCAGCCGTTCTCGACGAGCCATTGCGCATGGCGCGCAACGGTGGCGTTATCGACCGAGAGATCGGGGTTGAAAGCGGTGGTCATGGCGGGCATAACGCCGGTCCAATTCATATCTCCTCCCGGGTTGCGTGAGTGGATGTTGCGGCCTGCGCGAAGCGCATGGGCAAGTAAGGTTCAGGTGCGATTACGGGCTCCTTGCCGGTGAAGGCGTCGGCCAGCAGTTCGGCAGTGGCCAGCGCGGTGGTGATGCCCAGGCCTTCATGGCCGGTAGCGAGCCAGAGCGTGGAGTCGCCCGGAACAGGACCGATGAGCGGCAGCTTGTCGGGCGTGGCGGCGCGAAAACCTGTCCAGACGCGAATGAGATTGAGGCCGGCGATGGCAGGCATGTAGATGGCGGCGCGGGCCAGCATCCTGGCGAGGATCTGGCGATCGATGGCGGTATCTTCAGTATCGTACTGACGCGATGAACCAATCAGCACCTGGCCGGTGGGGCGCGGCTGCACGTTGAATGCAACCGAGTCAGTTGCGGAGCTGTGCGTGCTCTTCAGGTAGCCCAGCTCGACCAGTTGATGATGAACAAAACCGGGATAGCGATCGGTGATGACGAGATGCCCTTTGCGTTTACGCACCGGCAGCTCGGGCATGAGGTCAGTGGCATAAGCGCCCAGGGCGTGAATCAGCCGGTTGGCGCGGATTTCGGTTCCATCGTCAAGCACGATGAGGCCGTTGCCGACGGCTTTCACAGCCCCGCCGACGATGAGGTGCGCGCCCAGCTTTTCAGCGCGACGGGCCAGTTCCAGTGCTGCAATAGGCGGATAGACGACGGAGTCTTCATGAACCAGGAGCCCACCGGTGAGCCCGTCAGCGAGGTTTGGCTCTTCGATCTTCAATTGGCTGGCGCTGAACAGGCGACAGGGAACGCTCCGCGAGGAGTACCAGGCATGCTTACGCTCGGCGGCATCCATCTCTTCGCTGTCGGCTGCGATCCACAGGGTTCCGGCCTGCATGTATTCCGCCGCTCGAGGAAGATCGAGCGTACGCCATAGTTGTTGCGAGTATCGCGTGAGCGCAAATTGCGCCTCAGAGTCGTCCATGACGACGATGTGGCCCATTCCGGCCGCCGTGGCGCCGCTGCCCAGCACATCGCGTTCAACCAGCGCGACATTAAAGCCTCGCTTTGCGCAGGCCAGTGAGCAGGCGCAGCCAACAATGCCACCCCCGGCAATGGCAACGTCGAAGTTCATCGTCGCGCTCACAGCACCTTTCCATTGTGGAGGGTGATTCCGTTGCGGAACGGGTCGTTGGCCTGGAAGATGAGCGACGCTGCAGAGGTGACGTACGCCGAGCCAGTGATGAATGGCAAAATGCGGTCCCCATCGAGCTCGACATGACCGGTAAGGACGCTGTCGAGGATGCCTTCCTGGCGCCACAACTGGCCGGGCGCAAGTTTGCCATCGGCGACAAGGCAGGCCATTTTGGCGCTGGTTCCTGTGCCGCAGGGCGAACGATCGTAGGCCTTGCCGGGGCATAGAACGAAGTTGCGGCCCTGATTTGCGGGATTGTGCGCGGCGGTGAAGAGCTCGATGTGGTCGATCTCGGCTCCATTGGCGCCGGTGATGCCGCTTGCCGCGAGCGCATGTCGCACTTGCCAGGTGAAGGCCGTCAACTCTTCTTCGTACTCCAGGCTCAGGGTAAGTGGATGTTCATCAATGAGGAAGAACCAGTTGCCGCCCCACGCCACGTCGCCGTGAATCACGCCATATCCCGGCAGCTCGACGGGGACACGCTCGCGATAGCGGTAAGCCTCAACATTCGACACCGTCACTTCGTTTTTCTCATCCAGGGCGATGGTGACTTCGCCGACAGGGGTCTCAATGAGGTGTTTACCGGGGCCGATTCTGCCCAGATACGAGAGGGTTGCGGCGACGCCGATCATGCCGTGACCGCACATGCCCAGGTATCCTGCGTTGTTGAAGAAGATGACGGCTGCCGAGGCGGCGGGGTCGACAGGCTCAAGCAGCAGAGCGCCCACCAGCACCTCGGAACCACGGGGTTCGCAGAGGATGGCGCGGCGGTAGACATCGTGGTGAGCGCGCAGCTTTTCGAGGCGGTCGGCGATGGGGCCAGTGCCGAGATGCGGCCCGCCTGAGAGCACGCAGCGAGTCGGTTCGCCGGCGGTATGCGAGTCAATGACCTCGATACGTAAAGGTAAAGCAGTATTAGGCATAATAATGTCTACAAAATTGCATACGTTAGGAGGATTTTACCCCCAAACGGCGATGGCGTCACAGCCAAACGGCACAAAACTCAGAAAATCACGTCCCACAACGATTTGGGTCCGAGTTGACTGGACGGCCTGAGGGATATCCGTTGAGGTAAATACGAAGTTGGATACAATGAATTGCACGCTGCCCAGCCCGCACCTGCAGACTTGCGTCCCGGCCCGGGTAGCCGCAATCCCGGCCAGTACGGCGCAAATTGCCGGAACTCATCAAAACATGCAGATGCACTTCCCCTCTCGAACGTTAACATGAGGTGACTCCAGGATGGCAGCCCCGGTGCAGGCAAAATCGACGGATGAACAACGCCGGCGGAATGCCGTCGAGATGACGCAGAGCCTTGGGCTCTTCAGCGGAACCGCGTTGGTTGTGGGCTCGATGGTGGGCAGCGGCATTTACATCGTTGACAGCGACATTGCCCGCGGCACCAACTCGCCGGCGTTGTTCCTGGCGGCGTGGGTAATTACCGCCATCATGACCCTGATCGGTGCGCTGAGCTACGGCGAACTGGCGGCCATGATGCCCAAGGCCGGGGGGCAGTATGTTTACCTGCGCGAGTCACTAGGGCCGTTGTGGGGATTTCTTTACGGCTGGACATTCTTCCTGGTGATTCAGACCGGATCGATTGCGGCGGTATGCGTGGCGTTCGGCAAATTTGCGGGCGTCTTTTTCCCTGCTATCTCGAGCACGCATTGGCTGTGGCACATTGCGCACGTGCCGCCGATTCGCGTGGGGCCGATGGTTCTGGGCAACATGGAAATCGGCGTGAACACGGCGAATATGGTGGGTATCGTCGTGGTGGTTGTGCTGGCCGCGCTGAACATGCTGGGAGTGAGGCTGGGCGCGCTGGTGCAGAATGTGTTTACCGTAGCGAAGGCAGCATCGCTGGCCGGGTTGATTGTGCTCGGATTCACCGTCGGGCGCACCGCGCAAGCCGTTGCGGCGAACTTTGGCGAGCACTGGAGCGGCTTCTGGCAAAATGCTGGCTGGCGGTCGCTGCATCCTCTCCAGGTGGGCGTCGGCGGACCCACGGTGATGGTGAACCTGCTGGTGATTCTGGCCGTGGTGCAGGTGGGGTCGCTGTTCTCGTCGGACTCCTGGAACAATGTGACGTTTACCGCCGGCGAGACGAAGAATCCGCAACGCAATATTCCTCTCTCGCTGGTGCTGGGAACGGGATTTGTCTTGACCGTGTACTTCCTGGCCAGCGCGGCGTACCTGATGATTCTGCCGCTGCACGGGGATCCGCACGGAGCGTCGATTCTGGCAAGGGGAATCCAGTACGCGGCGGAAGATCGCATTGGAACCGCTGCGCTGACGCAGATTTTTCCGCGGGTGGGCGGGTACCTGATGGCTGCCGCGATTTTGGTTTCAACTTTTGGCTGCGCCAATGGACTGAGCCTGGCCGGCGCCCGCGTGTACTACGCGATGAGCCGCGACGGGCTCTTCTTTCGCGCGGTGGGGCAGTTGCATCGCCGCTACAAGACGCCAGCTGGGGGGCTCGCGATTCAGGCTGCGTGGGCGATTGTGCTGTGCGTGTCGGGGACCTACAGTCAACTGCTGGACTACATTATTTTCGCAGTGCTGCTGTTTTACATTCTCACCATCGCGGGCTTGTTTGTGCTGCGCTGGAAACGCCCTGATGTGGCGCGGCCGTACAAGGCACTCGGATATCCTTGGCTGCCGGCGCTCTATATTATGCTCGCGGCTGGAATTTGCCTTGCCTTGCTGCGCTATAAGCCACAGTACACGTGGCCAGGACTGGTCCTGGTGCTGATGGGTATTCCGGTGTATCTCTACCGGACGCAAAGCGCGAAGCCGGGCGGGAAAGCGTCGAACAGCTCCGGTATTCGAGAGAGCTGATGCGTGCTCCATCGCCAGGGGCGCGAGAAAGATACAGCACCGGACGTGCCGGCGCTGTGCTACGTGTCGATGCGGCGCAGATAGACCGAGTAGCGCTCGTCCATAATATGGTTCAACGGCACCAGCGTATGCGTTGGTCCGTGGCCCCGGGTGTGGAAGCGCAGCGAATAGAGCGGCGAGGCTTCAGTCTGTTCGAACCAGACCTCATCTGTGGTTGGCGATGCCGGCGGAGAAGCTTCGCCGTTTTCACCGCGGTGCATGCGGCGACGCATGTCGATGACGGGCATCGGATAGCCATCGTCAAATCCGCTTGGGCCGCTGCCGCCGTAGATCATCGAGGTGGTAAGGCCGTCGGTGCCGAGCAGAGCTGCAAGCACAAGCGGTCCGTACATTGCCGCCTGGACAGTCTTGTCGTCGGGCGCGGTGTTGAAATGAAGCGTGAGCGGTATATCAACCGTGATGACGTCGCCGGTCTTCCAGTCGCGATCGAGTGTGAGGTAGGTTGAAGGAGCAGCTGTGACGTCTTGCTGCGTGTCGTTCAGGCTGACGGTGACTCCCTTGGTGGCCCAATACGGAACGCGGATCTTGAGCGCGGTGCGGCTCGAAGGAGCAGCGTCGATTTTCAGAGTGATGCGGTCATCCTGAGGAAACTGCGTGGTGAGCCGCAGCCTGAGACCCTTCTCCTTCCAGTTAAGCGTGGAGGGGATGAAGAGATTGACGAAGAGCGACGAGTCGTCTTGGAAATAGATGGAGTCAGTGAGCTTGGAGTACTCTTCGCAACCCGTGCCGGTGCAGCACCAGAAGGCATCGAAGGGCGTGCCGAAGGTCTTGTACATGCCAGGCTGCAGCGACACGTAGTACATGAGCATGCCGTTGCGGTCCTGGGTGCCGTAACGCACGTTCATCAGCAGGCGCTCGTAGTAGTCAAAGAACTTCGGGTCAGGGTTCTGGCCATATAGATGGCGCGTGAGTTTGAGCATGTTGTAGGAACAGCAACACTCCTCAGTCGCCGGCCCGAGTTGCGATGCAATTGCATCGGCCGCGTGCCACATCTCGCCGTTGCTGGTGCCGCCTGTGCAGTAGGCGTGGTGTTCGGTCACGATGCGATAAAAGTCCTCGCTGATCTGGCGATAGCGATGGTCGGCCGTGAGCTCGTAGCCGCGGGCAGCGCCGATAACCTTGGGGATATTGGTATTGGCGTGGTTGCCGTCGAGCTTGTCTTCACCGGCTGCGAGGGGATCGAAGATTCTGTGATGCTCGAAGCGATAGGCGAGGTCGCGGTACCTGGCGTTGCCGGTGATCGCAAACAGGTTGAAGGACGCCTCCATCATGCCGCCGTGCTCGACCAACAGCACGTTCTGCCAGTCTTCATCGCTGAAGGGAGCTGAGTAAGCAGCGGCCCAGTCGGCCATGCGGAGGGCCAAATCGAGTGCCTGCTGGTTGCCGGCGTGCTCATACATGTCGATGAGGCCGGCGAGAATCTTGTGATAGGTGTAGAAGGGCGCCCAGACTCTCTGGTGCTTGCGCAGGCGATCGAAGAGCTCAACGGGAAAGGCGCTGAGGTAGCCGTCTTTCTGCTGGCACTCGGCGAGCATGGCAACCAGATCGTTGGCCTTGGCGCGGATGACATTGTCACCGGTGCTTGCGTGCATGAATGCGCACGAGGAGAGATAGTGGCCGACGTAGTGGCCGCGCAGCTCGCAGTCGGGAGCCTCCCATCCGCCGAGAGGATCGGCGTCAGAGGCGATGCCTGCAGTGACGCGGAAGTTATGCGCCAGGCGCTCGTTGGGCAGCGAGTAGAGATAACTGCGATTCAGCTCCATCGTGTCTTTCCAGAAACTGGGAAGTAGGCGCACATCGGGCATGGGGAATGGCTGGGCCTTCCACTGTACCTTGGCTACTTGCGCATGCGTCAGATTCTGATTGGCGGTGTCTTCCGCTCCGTTCTTAGCTGTGGCCTGCTCGCCGCGAGCTGCGTCGATGGCGGCCACGGGGGTTGCAAAAAAGGTAGCTGCGCCAGCAGCAGCAGCGCCGCCAAGAAATTTTCTGCGATCAAATCCGCGATTCACTTTTTTCACCTCATGGGTCTGCTGGTTTGCCTGAGAAGGGAAGCCCTCAGGGACGGGTCGGATGATCCCCGTAGAACTTCCAGTTTGTCTTGAAGTCACGAGTCAGCTTTTGATTCTCGAGGTCGGCCCGCAGCAGTTCGATCGGCATGTTGTTCTCATGCAGAATCGCGTCGTGGAATTCGCGATCGGTCATTCTGCCGCTGCCCACCAGCTCCTGATGCATGGCGCGGAATTGGAGCGCGCCAAGCAGGTATGCGCTCTGGTAGAGCGGGCCGACCGAGCCGTCAAACGAGCGCCGCACCTCAGCTGCTGCATTTTCAGGTTCGAAATCGACGTTGTCGATGAGGTACTGGACGCATTGCTGGGGCGTCCAGCGGCCGAGATGGAAGTTCATGGTGAAGATGACGCGGGCCGAGCGGTGCATGCGCCATACCAGCGCGCCGACGCGCTCCTCGGGTGTCTGGTCGAATCCTTTGTCCCAATAGAGCATCTCCCACCAGAAGGCGTTGCCCTCGGTCCAGTAGGGCGTGTCGAAGATGCCGCGGTAGGTGCGATAGCGCTCCTGCATGTAGAACTGCAGAAAGTGACCGGGAATCATCTCGTGGAAGGCAGTCGCCCGCGCGAAGGGAATGTTGTTGCCGCGCATGCTCATCTCGCGCTGCTCGTAGGTCATGGTGTTGGTGGGATAAGAGACGCTGATCTCGTCGCCGCCGGTGAAGAAGGGATTCACCAGCTGGCGCTCGGGGGTCATCATGACCATGCGCCAGGTTTCGTCGGCGAGCGGGGGAACGGTAACGAGATTGTTTCTCCTGGCAAAGTCGCTGCCTTCAACCACGAGCTTGCGGATGAGATCGGGCTGCTCTCCGGGTGGAACGTGCATCTGCTTCACTTTTTCAACGGCCGCGTGCCAGTCGTTACCGAGGCCCATCTCGTGCGAGGCCTTGAGCATCTCCTTTATGCACCAGTCGTATTCAGTCTTTGCAATCGCGATCAGTTCTTCCGGCGTGTACGGAATCATGTCGTCGGCGAGTTCATTAAGCAACGCGTCGCGGCCAACGGGATCGCCGATAATGGCTGTTTTGTCACCGGGCGCGATGCCGGCCATTTTTTCCCGCAAAAATGCCGCGTAGTCCTTGAGAGACTCCTCTGCCGCCTTGTAGGGCATCTCGACCCACCAGGTGAAGTCGGGATCGTAGCCGTCGTATTGCTGGAACCATTTGTGCAGATTGTCGCTGAGCTGCGCAGTAGTAAGCGCCGCGCGGTTGGCGACTACGGGGTCGATCTTCGGCTTCTGGCTTGCGTCTGTGTGTGCCCCGCCTTGAATGGTTGCCTCGAGCTGTTCGCGGCTGGCCTTGATCTGCTTCACCATCTCGGTGAGCGCCTTCGCGTCCTGCTCCGCATCAGGATGCTGCATCAGCCGCTTTTTCTCAATTAGGTCTTCAATGGCTGGGACGAAGGGCAGCAGGGGCGTCATCTCTTCGACATGTTTCTTCCGGAGGGCAAGCTGGTGCTTCTGGGCGGTGATGAAACTGCGAAGCAGAAGATAGTCGATTTGATCTTCGTGCGAAAGCGCATCGAAGTTGAGCGCGGCCAGGTTGGCCTCGGCGGCGGAGTAGAATCTCTCAAACCGTGCACCGCGCTCAGGCGAAATCTCGACTGGATAGATACTGTCGACGGCATTCAGATCGGCTGTGAACTCCTGAATGATCTGCGGCATCTGGGGCTGGGGCCCGGACTGTGCGTTGGCACAGGCGCCGCTCAGGATGCAGGCAACGGCGGTCAGACATCCGAAGGCGCACGCCATTCGCTGGAACATCCCCATGGATCCCTCCGTTTCCTATCAGGCAGGCACAGATTCGCAGGAGGGACGGTCATCGGTCCCGTCCCCGACGCATCGATTGAGTTATACAACAATGGCGAATTGTATACAACATCGTATTTTGGTGGACTGGAGACTGCCGCGGTTCGGCCGCAGGGCGGCTAATTCTTGAAGGCTTTGTGGCGGCGGGAGGGTTAAGAGCGTGTGAGGAGGGCTTTCTTGAAGCGGTGATATACAAAATTGTACGCAATGACCAAATCGGACTATCATCGCTGCTATACCCGCAACGAACCTGCCGCCAAGGCGGCGGTAAAGCTGGAGGAAACGTTGGCTGACGTACAGATATTGCTCACCGTGAATGGACGGCCGATGCAGGTAGCGGCGGGAACCAGCGTGGCTGCGGCTATGATGATGGCCGGCGAGCCGTGCCGGTTTTCAGTAGAGGGTGAGGCGCGCGCACCACTTTGCGGCATGGGCATCTGCATGGAGTGCAGGGTCACCGTGAACGGCGTGTCGCATCGGCGCAGTTGCCAGATGATATGCGTCGCCGGCATGGAGGTTGTATCGGGATGAACTCGCGCTTCGATGTGGTGGTGGTGGGAGCCGGGCCGGGAGGCATTGCCGCGGCAGCCGTGGCGGCCGAGACCGGTAAGCGCGTTTGCCTGCTGGATGCAAATCCTGCACCTGGTGGCCAGATCTGGCGGGGGATAAGCGCGCAGAAGGCGAAGTCGTATCCCCAAGGAGCAGAATTTGCCGCGTGGAAGTTGCGACTGGATGCGTCAGGGTGCGAGATTTGGCCGGGATGGCAGGCCGCGGATATCGTCGCGCTGCGACGGCTGCGCGTAGAGTCAGAGGCAGGCAGCCGTGATGTCGAGTTTGAGCGGCTGATTCTGGCGACAGGCGCCCGGGAGCGGTTTTTGCCTTTCCCCGGTTGGACGCTGCCCGGCGTGATGGGAGTTGGTGGAGCGCAGGCGCTGGTGAAATCGGGCCTCGACCCGCGCGGCAAGCGGGTCATTGTGGCGGGAACCGGCCCGCTGCTGCTGGCGGTGGCTGCGGGGCTTGCCAGTGCCGGCGCGAAGATTGAAGGCATCTTTGAGCAGGCGCCATTGGCGCGGCTGACGCGCTTCGCCATGTATACGATGTTTGCGCAGCCCGGCAAAGTGATGGAGGGAGCGCGCTACGGGCTACGCACGTTCGCTGTGCCGTACCACTTGAATTCGTGGGTCAGGCAAGCGCAAGGGCCCGGGCGAGTAGAACGCGTGCAGGTAAGCATCGACGGCAAAGAGAGCGCGATTGACTGCGACTGGCTGGCTTGCGGGTTCCATCTTGTGCCGAATCTCGAATTGCCACGGCTGCTTGGCTGCAACATCGCAGCGGGCTACGTGACTGTGGATGACATGCAGCAAAGCTCGGTTCCTGGCGTGGCTTGTGTGGGCGAGCTGACGGGAATCGGGGGCCTCGAGAAGGCGCTCATTGAAGGTGAGATTGCCGGATGGGCCGCCGCGGGAAACCCAACGCGGGCAATATCGCTGAGCGCGCAACGAAGAAAGCAGCAGGAGTTCGCGCTGCACCTTGATCGAACCTTCGAACTGCGCGCCGAGTTGCGCCGCTTGCCCATGGCGCCGACTGTTGTTTGCCGTTGCGAAGACGTGACGCACAATGCTTTGGCTGGTTGCACAGGCTGGCGTGAGGCAAAACTGCACACACGGTGCGGCATGGGTGCATGCCAGGGGCGTATCTGCGGCGGCGCGGCGGAGTTTCTCTACGGTTGGGGGCCAGCAGACTCGAGGCCTCCGGTTTATCCAGTGCGGGTTTCAACGCTGGCTGCTGGGATCGATGCTGCCGGTATAGCAAGCTGCTGACGGCGCCTCGCGCTCTTCGCGAACCGCTTCGGCGCGATTACCTCTCGAAAGGAACACTCACGATGCAACCACTCCAGTTGAAGAGGAGAGATCTTTCGTCCTCACGCTGCCTTGTGCTCAAGAGATTTTTCGTTGCCGGTTTTCTTGTGCTGGGATGGCTGTCAGCGGCAGGTGGCGCGCAGCTGACTCCGGCCGACTACGAGCGCGCTCTCAATTTGCGGGAGGAATATAAGGCGCTGGTGCAACATTTACCCGATCGTGTGGAGTGGATCGAGGGGAGCGATCGCTTCATCTATCGGCGGACCATCTCCGGTGGACACGAGTTCATTGCCGTCGATGCAGATACGCAGTCGATAAAGCCGGCGTTCGACCACGCGCGCCTGGCAGGTGTGCTGAGCAAAGCACTGGGGGAAGAGATCAAGCCCGAAACGTTGCCGTTTGAGGCGCTGCACCTCGAAGAAGGCGGAACAGCCTTCAAGTTCATGCATGCGCACGCCCTCTGGCGTTGCGATTTGACGGCGTACGCTTGCGAAAAGCTGCCGCGGCCTGAGGATTTTTCAGAAGACGATGACGGAGGCTACGATTCGACCCCGAAGGCCATCAACGGCGCGGAGCATGGAGTGGCGTCTCCCGATGGCAAATGGCTGGCCTTTGTTGAGAATTACAACATCGCGATACGCCCGGCAAACGTAAAGCCGGATGAAGCGAGAAAGCAAACTGCCTTGCTGAGCGAGGACGGTTCAGAGGGCAATTACTACGCAATCGAAACGCTTGCATGGTCTCCGGACTCAAAGCACCTGGCGGCCTATCGCATCAGGCCGGGCTACCGGCGCTTGATTCACTACGTTGAGTCGGCGCCCGCCGATCAGCTTCAGCCCGAGACTGAAACGATGGTCTACCCCAAGCCGGGCGATGTGCTGGCGCTGTATCAGCCGGTGCTATTTCAGATCGACGCCAAACAGGAAGTCCCGATCGATAACGCTCTGTTCCCGAATCCTTACGAAATGCTGGAGTTCAGGTGGTGGAAAGACTCGCGCGGCTTTACGTTTGAGTACAACCAGCGCGGCCACCAGGTTTATCGCCTGATTGAGGTGGATGCGGCAAGCGGAAAGGCGCGCATGCTGATTGAGGAGACGAGCAAGACTTTTGTCAATTACGAGCCGCTGACCCGAGATCAATACGATCACGGCAAGTACTATCGCCACGATATTGACGACGGCAAAGAGATTGTTTGGGCCTCGGAGCGCGACGGCTGGGAGCATCTGTATCTCTTCAACGGACAGACGGGCGCGCTGGAGCGGCAGATCACGCACGGTGAATGGGTGGTGCGCGCGGTGGATCGCGTGGATGATGCCAATCACGAGATTTACTTTGAAGCCAGCGGCATGAATCCCGGTGAAGACCCTTACTACGTGCACGGGTACAAGATTGCCTTTGACGGCGCGGGGCTGACTCCGCTCAGTCCGGCGGAGGCCGATCACACGCTGGAGTCTTCGCAGGACGGGAAGTATTACGTGGACACGTATTCACGGCTCGAATTGCCCCCGGTGATGGAGTTGCACCGCGCCGCGGACGCAAGCCTGGTGATGACGGTCGACAAGGCTGACGATTCGCAGTTGGTGGCGGCGGGCTGGAAGCCGGCAGAGCCTTTTCATGCGGCGGGTCGCGACGGCAAGACCGAAATCTGGGGTGTGATTTACCAGCCGGCCAACTTCGATCCGCAGAAAAAGTACCCGGTAGTCGAGGACATCTATGCAGGGCCGCAGGGCTCGTTTGTGCCCAAGAGCTTCAGCACGCGCGTTGAGCCGCTCACACAGTTGGGATTCGTCGTGGTGCAGATTGACGGCATGGGCACCAACAACCGCTCGCGCGCATTCCATGACGTGGCGTGGCGCAATTTGAAAGACGCGGGATTCGAGGACCGGATCTTGTGGCACAAGGCCGTGGCGGCCAAATACCCGTGGTACGACATTTCGAAGGGCATTGGCATCTTTGGAAACTCTGCCGGTGGACAGAGCGCGATGGGGGCGTTGCTGTTTCATCCCGAGTTCTATAAGATCGCCGTGGCAAATTCAGGCAGCCACGACAACCGGATGGACAAGATCTGGTGGAACGAGCAGTGGATGGGTTGGCCGGTAGGGCCGTGGTACTCCGAGTCGTCGAACGTGGACAATGCCTGGCGCCTGAAGGGCAAGCTCTTGCTCGTGATGGGTGAGATGGACAAGAATGTCGACCCGTCCACGACGCTCCAGGTGGTGGATCGGCTGATCAAGGCGGGCAAGGACTTTGATTTCCTCGAGGTGCCCGGTGGCGGGCATGGTGCAGGAGGCCACTACGGAGAACGCCGGCTTATGGACTTTTTTGTGCGCAATCTGATGGCCCAGCCGACGCCGGACTGGAACCAGGAGGTTGGCTCCCCCCAGGCCCCATCAAATAAACAATGACAAATCAACAACATCGCGCGGGTGCTTAGGCTGCTTCTGGTCATGCTGCCGCGTCCACGCGTACTGCGGCGCGAACTCCTGGGAAGGGCCAAGAAAAGACTGTTAATAAAAAAATCTCTTGCGTTAAATACAAAAGTGAATACATAATTTCATCCCATGAATGTTTTGAGAATGCGTTTTCTTAAAACGCGGAGATTCGAGTCACCTGGCGCTTGGAGCTAATCACTATGCAGCTTGATCGCGAAGGTTGCCTGAAAACACCTCGTTATCGGAATGAGCGGTCAATTCGCGGAGGAAAGAAAATGGCCAGGCAAAGACTTTTACAGACGCCGAGCTCGATTGGTGGTTGGACTGAAGCCACGGCGAAAAACAAACAGAAATCGAAAGAGATCTATGGAGGTGGATTCATGACGCTGAAGGAACACGTTGTTCGGATTGCAGGCACAATCGTTGCCTTCGGGATTCTAGCCGCGGTCTCGATGTCTCCCATAGCCAGGACGCAGGACATGTCGACCGGTGCGTTGAACGTCACCGTGGTGGATCCTAGCGGGGCCGTCGTGAATGGGGCTCTGCTCGAGTTGAAGGATATCGAAACGAATGACGTTCACACGGGAACAACTGCCGGGTCAGGTAATGCGGTCCTGTCCTTTCTCAACCCCGCGCACTACAGCCTAACAATCAGCAAGGACGGGTTCGGCACCAAGGTCTATCCATCCGTCACGATCCAGACCAATCAGGTGACCGATCTCAAAGTCACGCTCGTGCTTGGCGTCGCCACGCAAACCGTAACGGTCTCCGGCGACTCCACTCCGCTTCTCGACACCACGCAAAACGCACTTTCCACGACCATCGATCTAAAGCAGATTAACGATTTGCCGATCACCGGCCGCGATTTGTTTCCGCTGGCCTTCCTGGTTGCAGGAGCCGTAGGCGACAACTTCAACAACCTTCCTGGCGGTGGTGTAGACGTCAGCTCCAATGGCTTCTCAGACATCACAAATCGCAATAAAAGCAGCGGCTTCGATTACAACCCGCCGGTCGTCACCAATCGCCTTGAAGATGTGCAGGAAATGACAGTGCAGACAGGGGAACTGGATGCCAGCCAGGGCGGCACCGCCGCCATGAACATTGACTTCCTGACCAAGCGCGGCACCAACAAGTTTCACGGCCAGTTGTATGAGGATTACCGCAGCGATTGGTTGAACGCCAATAGCTGGTATAACAACGACGTAGGTCAACGGCGCGGGTTTCTGCTCGAAAACGATTTCGGGGGAAGCGTCGGCGGGCCGCTTCTCAAAGACAAGCTGTTCTTCTTCGCCAGCCTTTCGAATTTCCGTCAGCCATTCAGCTCCACAGCCGTCACTCAGGTGGGCACTCCCCAGGCTCTCTCCGGCATTTATTCGTACTATCCCGCCAACTCCAGTACGCCAGTCACCGACAACGTGTTACAAGCTGGCGCGAGTGCCGGTTGTTCGAATTGTCCCGGCGCCGTCAATTCATTGATTGCAACAGACATCGCAAACATAGAGTCCACTTATCAACTGGCCGGCGCCACCTTGAGCCCCGTGGATATCAACCACGAGAACCTGAACTTTATCAACAAGGGGTCAGTAATTCAGAAATACCCCACACTGCGGCTCGACTATAACCTGAGCCAGAAGTTCCGTTTTACCGGATCAGCGAGTGCGAGTAATTTTTACAATATCAATCAATACGCCGCCCCGTACCCCGGCCCACTCTATGCCAACCAGGCCTACAGCAACGTGGAAAGAAATTACCAGGTCGTGACCGGCTTTGACTGGGATATCAAGTCGAATCTCGTAAACGCCTTCCGGGTAGGATATCTCTACGCGGGTTTCACCTATAACTCGCAGGGGATCGGAACCCCTACCGCCAGCATGGTCCAGCAGGGCGACCTGGCATTTGGTTTTGGTCTCAATAGCGGAGTCAACGGCTTCGCAAGCCTGAAAGGGGGATCCCTGTATCCGGTCCTCAGCGTGAAGGACGACTTTACCTGGCAGCATGGCAAACACACACTGGCGTTCGGCGTTGAGAGCGCCACTGAGATCGATCACTACTACAATAACCAGTTTGTGCCTTATATCGGCGTGGACGGCATTTCATACGGAGATCCCGTCACCAATGCGTTGACAAACTCGCTTTCTCCCGATGCGCCGGCTTCCGCGGTAGGGGATGTGCAAGGGCTTTACGCAACCCTGACCGGACGCATGACATATTACAGCCTTGGCGAGTTCGTCAATGCTAAGACCAAGCAATTTCAGCCGGGAATTTCATTCAATCTGCATGAGCGGCTCAACCAAACCGCGCTGTTCATCGAGGATTCCTATAAGTTGAGGCCCACGCTTGCCTTGAACCTTGGGCTGCGTTGGGATTTCACCGGCGCGTCAAAAGACGAAACCGGATTCTATACCCACCCCACACTGCAGGATTTATGGGGACCCACGAAAGTGGGCGACATATTTCAGCCGGGGACACTGGACGGCGACCCGAATCCAGTGGAAGGTCCCCATGCGGAGGGCTATAACCCTACTTATGTGCATCCGGAGCCGAATATCGGAGTCGCCTGGAATCCCCAGGAAAAACGGGACACCTTGCTGGGCAGGCTTCTCGGCAATGGGGTAACCGTCATCCGCGCCAGCTATACGTTCAAGAACTACACCGAGGGAGCGCAGAACTTCTGGAATTTCGGTTCCAACAACGGCGCCAACTTCAATACATACTATTACGCCTTTCCCCAGGCCCCCGTCAGCGGCACTCCCGCCCCGGGGTTTTATAACGCAGGCTCCGTCAACCTGGGTGGTACGCTGCCCGCGCTCACGTCAACCTCGCCTTCGCCCTTTCAAGCTGTGATTCCGGAATCGTACCAGTCGTTCAGTGGCACCGGCTATCTCAGCTTCGATCCCAACATCAAGCAGCCTTATGTCGAATCCTGGCAGGTGGGCATCCAGCGCCAGCTCAGCCCCAACAATGTGCTTGAGGTGCGCTACGTTGGCAATGTCTCAAAAGATCAATGGCTGGGGGTCAATTACAACGAAGTCAATATCTATGAGAACGGGTTCCTGAAGGATTTCGCTGCGGCGCAAGCAAACCTGGCTGCCTCGGGAGGAACCACATTCCAGGGAGCGCAACCGACGCCGATAATGGACGAAGCCTTTGCTGCCACCGGAGCGGCTGGGAACTACACCAACGGCCAGTTCATTACCTGGCTGCAACAGGGGCAGGCCGGTGCTTTTGCCAACGCGTTGGCGGGTAACGCCAGCTACCTTTGCTCCATGATCTCCACTTTCACCGGATGTAACGTAGTTGGCCAGCCTGCCACCGGTACATATCCCATCAACTTCTTCCAGGCGAATCCGTACGCAGCGGGACAGGGAATAGTCGAGATGACAAACAACGGATACTCAAACTACAACTCCCTCCAGGTAGACTTCCGCCAGAAGCTGAACCACGGCATGCAGTTCGACGCCAATTACACCTGGTCGCACTCGCTGGAGAATAACGTGCAGGGAAGCACGGCTCCGGGTTACTACGGCGGCGGTGGCAACAACGGCTCGGGTAACAGTGCTCCCGGTTATTACACCCTGCGCAACAAGCACCTGAACTATTTCCCCAGTGCATTCGACATTCGCCAGGTGTTTCATCTCAGTGGAAGCTACGATCTTCCGTTCGGCCATGGGCAGCCGTTTTTCGCGGGGAACCGGATTGCAAATGTCGTGATCGGCGGATGGACGGTGGGAACGATCCTCACCCGCCAAACCGGCGATCCGCATCTCTTTTACGGTGGAACCAGCACCGTAAACCAGAGCGATTCAGGAATCACCCTGACCGGAGTCACCGTCTCTCAGTTGCAGAAGCAGATCGGCGTTCGCCCGGGCCCTGCCGGAAGCGGGCTGAAGACCCTCTTCGATCCCAAATACATTTCCGCTTCGGGACAAGCCAATACCCAGCTCATCGGTCCGAACTTTAACGCCGGGCAGTTCGCAACACTGATGTGGCTGCACGACCCGAAGTGGATTAACACCGACCTGGCGGTCACCAAGGTGGTGCCGCTCCCCAAGGAAATGAATTTCACCCTTCAGGGCGCATTCCTGAATGCCTTCAATCATGTGGCTTGGGCCGGCATGGATACGGGCGTTCAGGACTACACATTCGGCACAACGTCCAATACGGCCAACGGTCCGAGAAACATTGAAATCCGTGGCAATCTCCGGTTCTAGATGATCAGAGGGTTGTGCGGTCATCGCCTGCCGCTTAGTGGTGACCGCACGGCTTTTGTTGGCATCAGCGTGAGGCAACAATTGAACGCAGGGAAAGCCGGTGTCCGGCTCCAGTGCGGTTCGTAGCCAAAGAGCGAAGCCGAATGGCAACTTCAACAACAAAGGACACCGGGACCTTGCGCAGACGCTCTGTAAAGGCGGAGCACGGAACAAGCGTGGGGCTGGCTTTTCAGCAGATCCGCGATTTGATTGTTCGCGGCAAACTGGCGCCGGGCAGTTGGATTGTGGAGGGAGATCTTTGTGATCACCTGAATATGAGCCGGACGCCGGTACGCGGCGCGCTGTATTTACTACAGCGTGAGGGTTATGTGCTGGAGTTTCGCAACGGCAGCAAGTCGCGAATGATCGTTGCGCCATTGACGAAAGAAGACGCGAGTGAGCTGTATCCAATTATCGGGCGCATTGAGGGGCTGGCCGGGCGGCGCACCGCGCTGCTGCCGGAGGCGGAACGCCAGGCGCTGTCTGTGCAACTGACAGCGATCAACGGAAAGCTCGACAAGATTGCGCGTGAGCGTGGCTACGATGGGCCGGTCATCTTCGATCTCGATCACGAGTTTCATCGCCTGCTGGTAACCGCCGGCTCGGGGCCGAGGCTGAAAGCGATGCATTGCGCAGTTGAGCCGCAAACTGAGCGCTACTGGCGGCTGTATGCGAGCTCGATCATCAACGAGCTGCATGTGTCAGTAAAAGAACATGAAGAGATTATTGCCGCGCTGCTCGAGGGCAATGCCGATCGGCTGGAACGCTCGCTGTATGTGAACTGGGAGAATGGCTGCAGGCGGCTCGCAGACGTTATTGATATCTTTGGTGAGCGCGGCAGTTGGTAAGCAGGACAACTGCGGACTCGCCAACTGAACTGATGTGGATGGTCTCTTGAGATACCCGAACAAGACAGCGTGGTTATTGGCTGCTGGAACCCTGGCAGCTTTGAGTACTCCGGCGATCTCACAGTGGTATCCCGCTGGCCGCGATGCCAGGCTTGGCCCCATGCTCGACCAGGGACTGGCAAGCTACCAGACGCCGGAGTTGAGTTTGCGCCTGGTGAAATCTTCGGGGACTGTCGCCGGGCTTGAACCAAACGGCAGCAATGGATTCGATTTTGTTCCGTCGGAGTTGCTGGCCGCGCGCTCGACTGACGGGTACTACCATCTGGGCGATCTCGATCTGCGCCTGCGCGCAGTGGGAACCAAAGACTGGCGGGGCTATTCGACCGCCCTCGCGCGCCAGCCGGTAAAGCCGCTGCCGTCCGGATCCGGTGAGCTGCGCAGAGACGATCTGCGGTCGACACTTCCCACGGACTTTCCGCTGGAAGTGACGCGTAGCTGGGCCGTTGTGGACGGGAAGCTGGCGTTGCGCTTCACGTTGAGGAATCCCGGCAAAAAAGCGATTGAGATCGGCGCGTTGGGGATTCCGCTGATCTTTGACAACGTGCTGAGCGGCAAGAGCCTTGAGGAAACGCATGCGGTTTGCAGCTTTTCTGATCCGTCGATCGCTCTCGACGGCGGCTATGTGCAGGTGACGCGGCTCAACGGACACGGGCCCGCGCTGGTTGTGGTTCCTGACGGCAAGACCCCGTTTGAGGCCTACAACCCGATTGGCGGCGAGCATGGGGCGCGGCACCAGGCGGAGTTGTTTCACGATCTGACGCCGCGCAGCATGACCTTCGAAGGTTTTTACGAATGGATGGTGGTCTCCGCGGCATACCAGCAGAATGAATGGAAAAACGCCGAGCCGTGGAATCCGCCAACGAGCATCGTGCTTGAGCCGGACCAGGAGCGCACCGTGGGTCTGCGATTTCTGGTGGCCGATTCGATTGAGACGATTGAAAAGACGCTAGCTGAAGCCCGCAGGCCGGTGGCCGTAGGCATTCCCGGATACATATTGCCGCAGGATATTGATGCCAGTCTCTTTCTGGATTATCCGCTGCCGGTGAAGACAATCGCTGTGGAACCGGCGGGCGCCATCGAGTTAAAGGCAGACGGAAAAACGCCACACGGATGGCAACGTTACGCGCTGCGCAGCAGGCAGTGGGGACGCGCGCGGTTGACCGTAACCTATGCCGATGGGCTGGTGGAGACGGTGCAGTACAAGGTCATCAAGCCTGAGACCGAAGCGATTGACGACCTGGGTAATTTCCTCTTCACAAAGCAGTGGTTCGATCAGAAGGACGATCCTTTTCATCGTGCGCCGTCGGTGATGAGTTACGACCGCGAGGCGAACACGATCGTGACCGAGGACAGCCGCGTGTGGATTGCGGGACTGAGCGATGAGGCCGGCGCGGGCTCATGGCTGGCAGCCGCGATGAAAGAGTACGTGAGGCCCGACAAGCACCAGGTAGAGCAACTCGAAGACTTTGTCGACAGCGTGTTGTGGGGCGGCATCCAGTTCAAGGACGGCCCCCAGAAGTTCGGCGTGCGCAAGAGCCTCTTTTACTACCAGCCCGACAAGCTGCCGCCAGGTTACTACCGCAGCGATATGAACTGGCACTCGTGGGAGAGCTGGAGCCAGGAAGCCAGTGAAGATGTGGGGCGCTCCTTCAACTATCCGCACGTGGTGGCGGCGTACTGGGTGCTTTACCGGTTGGCTCGCGACCACCAGGGCCTGGTGACGCATCGCGACTGGCGTTGGTATTTGACGCAGGCCTATGAAACCACGATGGCCATGACGCGCTATGCGCAGGATCTTACGCAGGTCGGTCAGATGGAAGGCGATGTATTTGTGGCAGTGCTCGACGATCTGCGCCGCGAGGGAATGACCACAGAGGCTGCACAGTTGGAAGCCGCGATGCGTGCACGGGCTGTGGCATGGCAAAAACTGGCCTTCCCTTTCGGCAGTGAGATGCCGTGGGATTCGACCGGCCAGGAAGAGGTATACGCCTGGACGCGCTATTTCGGGATGAATGACAAGGTCCAGGTGACGCTGGACGCGATCAAGGGTTATATGCCAACCATTCCCAGCTGGGGATACAACGGCAGCGCGCGACGCTACTGGGACTTTCTGTACGGCGGGAAGTATGAACGGCTTGAGCGGCAGCTGCATCATTACGGGTCGGGGATCAATGCGATTCCGGTGCTGGACGCTTACCGGCGCGACCCAGGAGATCTTTATTTGTTGCGTATCGGCTATGGCGGCACGATGGGCGCCATCAGCGGGATAGACCAGGAGGGATTCGCTTCGGCGGCGTTTCATAGTTACCCAGACATGATGAAGTTCGACCCGTATAGCGGCGATTACGGTCCGAACTTCTTTGGCCATGCGTGGAGTACGGGCACCTATCTGGCGAAGGATCCGGAGTTCGGCTGGCTGGCCTTCGGAGGTAATGTTGACGTTTCAGGCCAATCAGTGACCGTCGAGCCGGTCGACAGCCAACGGCAGCGTGTTTACCTTGGGCCGCTCGGGCTTTGGCTCACGCTTGATAGCGGGCAGTTCCAGCGCGTCACTCTAAATGAGGCGACGAGCAGAGTGGAAATCACTCTCGCGCCTGGGGATGCATACACATCGACAGCTCTGTTGCGCATTGAGCAGCCGGCTAAGATTGCGGGTATCGGCGCGATTGTGCCTCAAGGCGAACTCGAACAAGTGCGTGGAGCATACGTGGTTCCACTGGGAGATAAGCCGGTGGTTATTGGACTGCGCAGTCAAGAGGGGCATTAGCTGACCTTGCCCCCGCAAGACGCATCCCTTAACGAGCTGCTTTAAAAGCGAAAGGGAAATGCAGATGAGGAGTGGGAAGCAGGGCAGGTACACGCTTGAGTTCAAGCAGGAGGCGGTTCGGCTTGTGGAGTCGGGCCAGAAGCTGGCATCAGCGGCACGGGGCCTGGGGTGGTTGAACAGACCCTGGGCAACTGGATCAAGCTGCATCGCGCCGGATCATTGAAGGACATCAGCGGCAAGAGCGGAGTGGCTGCCGAGCAGATGGAGATCTGTCGTTTGCGGGCCGAGCTGGCACAAGTGACGATGGAGCGCGACATCCTGGGAAAAACGACGGCATTCTTCGCAAAGGGCCAGAAGTGAAGTATGCCTTTATTCAACACCACAAGCGGATCTGGCCGATCCGGGTGCAATGCAGCGTGCTCGGCCTAAGCGTATCCGGATATCACCAAGATCTGGCGCGGCGCAGGGAGATAGCCAGGTGCCGCCATCTCAGCGACGAGGCACTGCTGGTGCACATTCGTGCAGCCTATGCGGAGAATCGTTGAGTCTACGGCTGGCCGCGGATCTGGCGGCAACTTCGTGCTCAAGCACTTCGCGTGGGCTTGGCAGCGCGTGCAACGGTTGATGCAGCAGCATGGTACCGATAGGAACAGGAACAAATATCTTCCGCCTTAGACCTGTTTCATTCGATGAACTGGGAATTCGAGCAAACCGAGAGGCGGTGGAAGAAGCGCCGGGTGCAATTCCTATGCAGCCATCGCCAATTCACGCCCTCTAAAACAACGGTGGCCGAGGTATACGCCTCGACCACCGTGATGGGTTGATTGCAGGACCACGGACATCGCACCTCCGCGAGTGCCCAGTCATTTTTCACTTATGCTTCCAAACCCCGATTGCCAGGTGGCGATGCCCCTTAATGGGCTTCTTGGGCGATAGTGTCGTCGCTCCATTTGAAAAACTGCCACGCTGCACATCGGGTTGATGGATGCACTACAACGTGAAAGAAAGCGATTACGTCCCAGCGAATAGATCGTCACCGCTGGGGTAACCTTGGGGTCTGGAGCTCGATGCCTTGTCCTCGGTCACTTCACGAAATGTAGTGAGATCAGGATATCTCTGCATCTTTCTGGCAGCGGCCTCCTACTCCGTCCACCATCAATCTAGCGCCATATTCACAAGGTGTCAACAAGCTGTGAACGCAGGAAATACTATCCGGCAATCGGCTGTTTGTCGGCCTTGTATCCGTATCGGCGCACATGAGAACACGAGCCACGCTGGCCAGGTCCAGCACCAAGCCTTTTCCTGCCTTGCCTAGCCGGCGCGTGACCAGGCCGATCTTCTTCAGCCGGTGGCTGGTAGTTTCAGCGCTATAGCGGATCCGTTCTCCGCGCACCAGCGCGAGCCACAGCAGGGAAACGAGCTGCGCGTCAGCGGGAATTCAGATCAGCAGCATGCAGCTGCTGAAACTGCTTCATCTCCTTGCGAAAGTCCAGCTCATCGCCTGAATTCTTGTAAGCGAAGGCGATCTGATAGTGATAGTTCTCCCGGTTCGGAGCAAGAGAGATGGCCTTCTTCAGAAGGCGAATCTGCTCGGCAAAATCCTCGTGTTCAGCCGCGACCTGGCTCAATTGAAAATAGGCCTGATGAAGATTGGGACTCAGGCGAAGGGCCCTCCTGAGAGAGTCGGCAAAGTCCGTGGGCAAGGCGCCCCGTTGCTCTGACCATCTACCCGACCGGACCATCGTGTAATCGAAGAGAATGATCCCGTCGTTCGGGTACCTACGCTGTAAGGCGGCAAACTGCGCCGTGAGTCTGGCGGACAGTTCGGGGGGCACTATTTCCGTATCTGCAAGGACCTCTATGGGATGCGGGTCCGATTGGTCCATATCTTCGGCGTCGCAAAGCATCCGGGCACCCTCCAGCGAGTTTCCATCCGCATAGAGGACAGTTCCGAGCGCAACGCGAAGCCGTATCGATTGCGGGTACTTTTGCAGTCCGTAGCGGAGGATGGTAATCGCGGACCCATGATCAAGACGGAACAGGGAAGTCCCGAAGTCGAAGATATTGGCTTCAGTGGGATCAAGCTCTGCCGCTTTTTGGAAATCAATGGCCGCGGCCCTATAGTCCCCGGCTGCGGTGTTGGCCTTGCCAAGCAGCGAATGGAGCTCAACGCTCTCCCGTTGCCGCCCGAGTTCTTCCAACAATGCCTTTGCTTTTAAGGATTCGCCTGCCCTGATTTCAGCCGCGGCAAGTGCCAGTCCACGTTCGTATGTCGGATCGGTGGTGTAGGCCTTCGCTGCGGCCTCCAGTTCAAGCCGGGGAGTCTCGGAAGTCTGCGCTGTGGACGCTGCCGGCAAGGCTCGCCGGAGATCAGCTACGCCGGCAAACGCGGCCGGCGAGAATGGCGCCGCAACGCGCGGGGGAAATGAAAAGAGCGCACCATAAGCACTCGCGAACAGGTTTGAGATGACTGCGAAACCGAGGATGAGCATGCGTGCCTTTGCATGTCCAGGCTGATTCGTAGAGGCTTGACGGGCAGAGTCGTTCACAGTCCCAACCATGATCGTATACAACCTGCGGCATCATCAAGTCATCCGGCGCGATCAAATTTTGATAAGTCGCAATCACGTCCGGATCGCCTCGCCCGAATGCTCCACGTTGCCTGTCGAAACCGTCTTTCCTGTACGCTCTGGGATTTCGAAAATTCGCCTCGAACCATCACTCCCGGACCATGTACCCGGAGGCGCGTTGACCGCGCACAAAGCCCTTCCGTGAAACTCCGGGAGGTCAAGGGGCGGAGGACTTGTTGCATGGGTTTTGTTCCTGGTTGCCTGCGGACCGCGCGCACGAAAAGGCCAGGCCGGCCCCAGGATCCGATGTCAACCCGAAGACAAAATATGCGAAGTTCAGAACAAAATGAGCGATCAATCAAATGCAAAAGAATGTCAAAGGCGAAGAAGACAACAGTCCGAACCAATCCTAGAATTCATTTGCCTCGAATTATCGAAGGCCTGGACGAGATACTTCGGCTTGAAAAATAGGAGTACCGAACCATGACAAGACATACCGACATCAAGAAATCGGCGATTTCGAACGCCTTTCCAAGGGCCGGACGCAACGCAAGTAACATGCTTAACAAGCTGGCAACGCATTCAACCCTTCGCGCGCTGCTGGTCTGCACCCTCATCTGTTTCGCTTTGGCCGGCTACGTTTCCGGTCAGGTCGCAACAGGCCGAATCGCTGGCCGAATCACCGATCCGACCGGAGCAGTCGTGCCCAACGCCAGCGTGAGCATCACCAATGAAGCTACCGGTGTAGTACAGACTGTGTTGTCTAACTCCAATGGCGACTATATTTTCCAAGCGGTGAATCCCGGGTCGTACGCCCTCAGAGTCAAGGTTCCGCAGTTCGAAGAGTTCTATCGTCCGGGTCTTCAGGCGCATATTCAGGACAACATCACCATCGACGTAACTTTGCAGGTCGGCTCGATAAGCCAGCGTATCGAGGTTACCGGGGCCGCACCTTTGCTGCAGGAGCAGGATGCTTCGATCGGACAGACGATCGAGGAGCAACAGGTCAACGACATGCCCCTTCAGAGCCGTGACTGGACCACGCTCGGTATGTTGGCCGCAGGTGCAAGCTCCAGCGGAGGCTCCAGCAACGCCCAATTCAACGTGATGGGTGAAGACTGGACCCAGAACGACTTCAGGCTGAATGGCATTGATGACAACGTCGAGATTTACGGCGGCGGCAACATCCAGGGCGCCGGCGGCAACAATGGCTACACCGCCATCGTCCCTCCCCCCGACGCCATCCAGGAATTCAAGCTCCAAACCGGAAACTATAGCGCCGAATTCGGACACTCGACCGGGAGCATCATCAACGCGGCTATCAAGTCCGGAACCAATGCCCTCCACGGCGACCTTTGGGAATACGTTCGCAATACGCTCTTTAACGCTAACGATTACTTCGCCAATCAGACCAATACTCCCCGGCCGGCCTATCACCAGAACGAGTTTGGTGGCACCGTCGGCGGTCCGGTCTTTATTTCGCGGGTTTATAACGGCAAGAACAAGACCTTTTTCTTCTTTGACTATCAGGGCACAAGGATACGCCAGCCAAACCATTCCGAGTCCAGCGTCCCTACCACCAACATGAGAAGCAGCGGGTTTACCAACTTTCAGGACTTCTTCAACCTCGTTGGCGGCACCAAGACTGATGCCCTCGGACGTGTCTTTCCGCTGGCTACCTTCCTCGACCCTGCAACCACTCGCCTGGTCGCAGCTAATTCGATGGATCCCGTATCCGGCTTGCCCAATACATCGTCCAGCGCCGTGTATGTCCGCGATCCCTTCTATAGCAACGGAAGCATCACCGGCATCACGGACTTCACCGGATTAACCCAGAACCTGAATGTACTCCCGATATCCAGGATCGACCCGAACTCCGTCAAGCTGATGTCGCTTTACCCAAGCCCAACGCCGGGTACCACCTCGTTCCCGAACTACTATCAGTTTGCGAAGTCTAGCAACAATATCGACCAGTATGACGTGCGCATCGATCAGAACTTCGGCTCCAAAGACATACTGTTTGGTGTCTTCGACCGGTCCAAGGAGACGATATATTCTCCGCCGGCGCTGCCGGGCATCGCGGAGGGTCAGGGCTACGGCGACGGGCCGGAGAAGGGACCGCGGTACGCAATCGCGCTGGGTTACACACACATATTCAGCCCGACCCTGACCAACGAATTTCATGGTGGGTGGAACAGCAATCAGGAGAAACTCCCGGGCGCCTACGGGGACCAGATGGGCATCCCCGCAGAATACGGGATCGCCGGTGTTCCTCAGGTGCCGGGCAACGGCGGCCTCCCGGGTATTAACATCTCCTCGCTCTCCGGAATTGGCACGCTCGGTTGGATGCCGACGCTGTCCACGATCAGGACCCTCGAAATCATGGATAACGTGACCAAGATCTACGGCTCCCAAACGTTGAAGACGGGTGTCCAGGTCGACGACTTTCACGCGCCTATTATCCAGCCCTCGTACCCCAAGGGGTATTTCTCATTCAGCGGCCAGTTCTCGGATGTTCCGAACCAGGACACAGGCTACTCCGGCGTCGCCGATCTTCTGCTTGTACCGGCAGCCGCAACTGTGGCGGGTGGGATCGACAATCTCGGTGGTTTGGCCAATTATGCCTTCTCGAATTACAGCGAGGTAAAGGATAAACGCTACTATCTGGGAGCCTACATCCAGGATGACTGGAAAGCTTCTCAGCGTCTCACGCTGAATCTTGGTGTGCGGTGGGATTACTACACGCCCTATCAGGAGGTTCATGGATACCAGGCAAACTTCGTTGAGACGGGCGGCGGTGCGGGTGACTCGGGCACATATTACATTCCCAAGAAAACCTGCAGTACTCCCATGTCGTCATCGTTCCTGAGCCTGACCGCGTCGTACGACATTGCTATCAAGTGCACTTCGAACAATGCGGTTGGAGATGCGCAGACCATTAACTTCGCTCCGCGCATCGGCTTTGCACTGCGTCTGGGGCAAGGCATGGTACTGCGCGGTGGCTACGGCATTACGTATGGCGCTCTTGACAACATCGGATTTGGCTATAACCTGGGCAATAATTACCCATTTGTCTTCAGCGAGTACTACACGGCGCCCGATTCACAGACTCCATTGGCCCTTTCCAATGGCCAAACGGCTGTTCTGGAAAATGCTCTCGCAGGCCAAAATCTCTCCGATCCAACCCAAGTTAGTGCATACGGGCTTACCTTTTACGGCAGGCAGTACGACTTCAAGACTCCCTATCAGGAAACGGCCAACCTCGCCATACAGGACCAGTTCAGTCAGCACGATTCATTCTCGCTGGCCTATGTCGGGACCTTCGGAAAGCATCTCGACAGTCAAAGTTCAAACAACGCTCCCTCGACCATCATGCCGCCGGGAACGAATATGTATGACCCGACGGTGGATGGCCACATTCCGTTCCCGAACCTGACAGCGGAAGGCGTATATCAAAGTACTAAGAGTACCAGCAACTACCACTCGCTCCAGGCCGTCTATCAGCACGAGCTCAACTATGGTCTAAGCGTGCTCGCCAATTACACCTTCTCAAAATGCCTTACCGATAAGCGCTCCATCGAAGCGAGTAACCTGCCTGCCTATCGCGCCGAGTGGCTCCCGGGCTTCGGTCAAAAGGCTGACTACTCCTTGTGCAGCTACGATACTGCACAAGTCATCCACGCATCGGGAACCTATACACTCCCGGTCGGGCGCGGACAGTTGCTGCTGAGCCATACCGGCGCCGTTCCGGACTACTTCCTGGCGGGATGGAGCACCAACTTCATCTATTCCCACCAGACAGGCCAACCGGTCACGCTCGGCTGCCCAATACCGACCACAGCGGATTTTGGCTGCTTTGCCGACAAGGTTGCCGGTCAGGGCTTGTACAAAGGTCCGCACAACGCCTCTCAGTGGCTCAATCCGAACGCATTCAGCAATCCTCCGGTTGCAACAACAATCGGTCAAACTGACACATCGCCACTCGGGGGACGTCCGACTCAGGCGCGCGGTCCGGGATTCCAGAACCTTGACATGTCGCTCTTCAAGCAGCTCCCCGTTCACGACACCGTGCACTTCGAATTCAGGGCAGAGGCTTTCAATATCTTCAACTGGCATGCTTTCGCCAATCCATCGAATCTCGACTTCCTGAATCCGACCGGGTTCAGTGAGATTACCTCCTCGCGAAACAACCCTCGTATCCTGCAACTGGCCTTGAAGCTGTACTACTAAAACTCAGACGGCCAATGAATGTGGCACATGAACCGGGCGCCGAACAGTGCAGATCAAGTTACTGTGAAGCCCACAAATGAGACTGGCGAATCAATGAAACTAGTCGGAGGTAAAGTTTCCGGAGCGAGCTGCCATGGGGGTGCAGCTCGCTTTTTGTGCGCCCGGCATATTTCCGCGCAGGCGGGATGAGCGAACGCTGCTGGTCGAGGCGCGTCTCACAACAGCCCGCGCACTGCTGCAGAAGCACGCTGGCTGCCGGCCCCCGCGCATTTGCGCAATCCGTAACCGCGCATTGGAGATTCCAACGGGTCGCAATTGGTGATTGGCACGGTGCTTTCTTGAAAGGTGAAACGCAATTTTGCTACAATCCGCGCGTGCTCGCCGACCTGAAGCTTGCCGCCAAATACGACGGCCTGCTCTATTTGGCCGAGGCCACTAGATATCTTCCCCAGATTCAAAGCCACCACCATGCTGAAGTCGAACTCAATGTAGTCGTTCAGGGTACCATCACTTATGTCATGAACGGCCATCGCTATACCTTCTCATCGAGAACTCTGCTCTGGTTATTCCCCCAGAATGAACACCAGTTGGTGGACCGGTCAGACGACGCTCGATTTTACGTAGTTGCGTTCAAGCAGTCCCTTATCAACCGGTCCTGCCATTCTGAAATCTACGAAGACCTGAAGCGTGGGCCCGAGGCGCAGGATCGCATCCTGAGTGCGCCCCTCGATCCCAAAGCCTTCGAATCGATTTGTAACGTCCTCGATTTCCTGATGCACGGAGCTCCGGATGCCGATGTGTTAAACAGAGAAGCCGGTTACGGTCCGACGTCAAATTTTCGCTTTGAACACAGCAGTCCGGATGTCCTGAACGCCGGTCTCCGCTACGTGCTCCTTCTGTGCTGGAGCTGTCAGCTCAAATCGAAAGAGACACGCGATGCAATCGCATTGCACCCGGCGGTGCGGCGTGCTTTGAAGCTTTTGGGCGAACCCGGTGCGAAGCAGGATCTTGAGACATTGGCCCGCTTCTCCGGAACCAGCGTGTCTTTTCTCAGCAGAAAATTCCACATGCAGATCGGTGTCCCGTTGAACAGGTACCGCAACTCGCTTCGCCTTTCCCGCTTCTTTGAGGTCTACCAGCAAAGCGACCAAATAACTCTTGCCGAAGCTGTATATGCCGCGGGTTTTGGCAGCTATGCGCAATTCTACAAAGTCTTTACTCAAGCGTATGGCTGCGGACCCAGGGACCGTCTGCTTCGCAGATTTGACAAAAAGTGACAGTTCTTTGTGATGAAAAGGTTGCCGCATCGGATCTGGCATGCGTCTGCTGCTTCAACTCGGGCGTTTACGCTTTGTGCGGAGTCTTTCGGGCAATGCTCCGCTGGCTGCGAGAAGGCGCTCACGCGGCGACGCGAGATACGATTCCGCGACTATTATGAAGCGGGGGTGCACTCGGCATCCTGACCTGCCTGCCTCGCCGCCGTCCGTCCGGCTTTCGAACCTTAACAACCCTGGAGAAGAACACAGTGACTCCCATCGATCGACGTACTTTCTTGCAAAACTCCTTGCTCACCAGCGGAGCGGCTGCCGCATTGATCACGGGTGTCGATGCGCCTTTGAGTCGAGCCGCCGGCAGCACGAATCCGGGATCGGCCCGCGACCAGCAACAACCGGCTTTTAACACCACTGTCGATTTTCGATTCTCGCCTCAGGACTTTCAGTCCACCATCTGCTTCCCCGACGATCCTGCCAAGACAGTGGTGGGCAAGTGGGGCGATCTCCGCTATGACTTCCCGCCTATTGACGGCATCTTTCCCGGGTTCGGTCAGTTTGGCACGATCGTCGAGTTTACTCTTGCCGGTGGCCGCAAGGATGTCTGGGTCGAACAAAAAATGGAAGCCCCCGGCATTCCCATTCTGCACACCATCATCAATCGACCGTCGGCCACGATGGAACTTGTCTGCTTCGCCAGCCGTCGCGAGCATGAGGGACGCGTCGACAACGTCCTTATGGAAATCCGAGCGCGCAATCTGGATGTGCCCGCCGCTCCCCTGGTGCGGATTCGCAGTTGCCAGGATTACCGTCTGAAACCGAAAAATGGCATCGTCACCGAGGTTCTGCGCGGGCCGGATGAGCGACCGTGGATGATCGCTATTCCCCTCGACAGCCAGGCTCACGACCGCGACTGGTATCTCGAAGAAGGCGGCTATTGCCTCGCTCTTGAACATGGAACGGCCACGAGAAACCGCCCACTGCGCTACCTCTTCCGGTTCCCGCAGCCGGGCGGCGCCGTGGCCTCCGGTGCATCCGTCGATCCTGAACAGCTCCTCGCTGAGGTTCGCGCCTGGTGGCGGCAATGGCGGCCCTTCAGGGAAAGCGTGCAATGGTCTCTTCCCTCGGTGACGGGCGATTTTCTTGCCGCCTGTGCGCGTAATATCCAGCAGGCGCGAGAGCAAAAAGACGGAAGACTCGTCTTTCAGGTTGGCCCCACCGTCTATCGGGGGCTCTGGATCGTCGATGGGAATTTTCTGCTGGAGGCCGCTCGCTATCTCGGCTTTGACGAGGAGGCTGATCAGGGACTGCTCGCGGAGTGGAAACTGCAGGTTCCGTCCGGCCAGATCATCGCCTCCGCCGGGCACGAGCATTGGAAAGACACGGCCATTCCCATGTTCACCGTGGTGCGCGCGTGCGAATTGAAGCAGGACTGGGACCTGCTGCGCAAGCTTGCTCCCAACATCGGCCACGCCATAGAATTCCTCATCCGGCTCCGCGATGAGACCCGCAAGGGGGGCTCACCCAATGGCAGCTATGGACTTCTTGCCCCCGGCATCCCTGACGGGGGTGTGGGAGACAGCCCCAACGAATTCACCAACACCCTCTGGACACTCGCCGGTCTGCGGGCTGTTGCCCGCGTCAACCAGCAGTTGCACCTGCCCGAGCTAGATCGCGCGGCGGGCTTTTATACCGAGCTTCGCTCGGCCTTCGACGCTGCGGCCCGTGCGCAGATGATCCACGACCCGCGCGGATTTGCCTATCTGCCCATGGTCCTGCGCGAGGATCCTCAAATGCAACAGGACGCATGGGACCGCCCGCGGCCGCAGTCCTCGCAGTGGGCACTTTCGCATGCCATCTTTCCGGGGCATATCTTCGCTAAGAACGACCCCGTTGTCGCCGGCCATATCGCATTGATGCAGGCCTGCACGCAAGAAGACATTCCTGCGGAAACGGGTTGGTTGCGGCATGAAGGCGTGTGGAACTATAACGCTGCGTTTGTTGCTGAAGTCTATCTGTGGGCTGGCTTGCCAGCCTTGGCGCACCGCACCTTCATCGGATTTTTGAACCATGCATCGCCACTGCACGCCTGGCGCGAAGAGCAGCCGCTGCAGCATGCTCTCCTGGGCTGCGATTGGGGCGACATGCCGCATAACTGGGCTAGTGCCGAGTGTATCCGTTATCTGCGCCACATGCTGGTGCTTGAGGACGACAGGAAGCTCCGTCTGTTTGCCGGTCTTGTGCCCGAGGACCTGCGCGAGCGCACGTCCTTCTCATTGCTTGCTTCGCCTACACGCTTCGGCCGCGTCTCCCTCGAGGCGGAGCCCTCGGGTGCTCGCGGATGGAAGGTTCATTTTTCCCGGGAGAAGACCGCTGAACCCCCTGATACCGTGGAGGTTCCCGAGACAATTGATAAAGGCGTCGCTCTTGCCCGCGTGGAAGGGGCGGCCAAACGCGGCGCAGCGCCAGGCGTGGTCGGTATCGATCCGGCCGCGGTGGCGTGGACAGCCTACTGGGAATCCTGAAGCGCCTGTGCGCGCCGAAGACGATACCAGATGCAAGATCGACAAGCTGCGCAGCAATGGTTTCGGTGCCGGGACCGATGGCGATGCCGAGGCCGCTTTCTTGACTGGACTGAATCACGGTTGGGGCGGCCTGCTGGTCGGCGAGGATTCACTGCCCGCACTCGCCCATGCCTCCACAAGGGAACTCGAAGCCATGCGTGGCAAGAGCGGCGACGAGCAAGCTGCCACGAGGCACATCGAGCTCGACAGCGAGCGGCTCAAGTCGAATCCGAATCTGATCGGCGCTCATTCCGATTCCACAATAGAATCATCGAACCTGGCGCGGATGGATGCTCCCGGCGGAACGATGAGAAAGTCGGCTTCGTTCCACGGGCCGTTGACGAGGCGCTCGAGTAGCGCGAGCGAGCCCGGAATCTCTTCAAAGGCCCAGCCTTGTTCTTCGGCTTCAGTGCGTGCGCGGTTGCGGCAGGCTTCATCGGTGGCGACACCGGTGGAGATGTAGGTGAGACCGGAATAATGGAGGCGAAAGGAAGAGAATTGTTCAAACAGGAAACGGCCGTTGTCTTCGCCGTATTTGGCGATCAACTCGTCGAGCGAACTTTGTTCGCCGAGAGGATTGTTCTGCGAGGCGAAAGCCGGCTGCAGCTTGAGATCGGGAGTTTGAAACTCAACCCAGCCGGGCGAACGATAGTAGACGCCGGGATGGTCCTGAAAGTAAGCGGCGTAGCGATGGCGGCTGCCCATGAGCAGACCGATGCAGTCGTGAGCGCGAGGAAGGACGAGTTGCGTACGGCCGGCGCGGAGGCCTTCGGTGCCGCGGCCGCACAGGGCATAGCCGAGGAGAATAGCGTCAAAGCCGAGTTCGTCGGCCGCGTCGATGCGCTCCTGCAGGTGGGGCCGCATTTCGACGCCGAGCGAGTGCAGCCCCATGGGGATGATCTCGAGGTCGGCGGCATTCGATGAGCGCGCGAGGATGTGCTCGAACTCCCGCGTGAAGACCTGACAGGCAATGGCTTTAAGATGCATGGCGCCACTCGATCGAGTATTTCAGAACTAATACCGAATCTTCAGAGTTCATTCCATGCGGAAGTTGACCCTGGGAGATTGCCCGGTTCTTCCTGGGCTAGACAGCCGCGCTCAGAGGATGATCTTTTACGCATGACAGCATAGCGCGAACGTTTTCCGGAGGCGTATCGGCTGGGAGCGCGCAGCCGCTATTCAGCACGAATCGGGGAGTGTCGGCAAACACACGCAACAGCTCTTCCGTTTTCTGCTTGACCAGCGCGGGAGTTCCAAGGGCCATGACACCGGAGGGATCGATATTGCCGACAAAAGTAATCTTGTCCTTGAGGATTTCGTGGGCCAGCGGTACATCGGTTTTGAAATCTATCTCTAATGCTTCCGCGCCAACTTCCACCATTTGATTTAGAATCCGGTCGACCTTCCCGCAGATGTGCAGAAGATAAGGAAGGCCCTCCCGATGCGAGAAATCTGCAACCCGCCGTTCGTACGGCAAAGCATAGACACGGTATAAGCGCGGAGACAGCATTTCCGGGCCGGCGGGACTATCTCCATTGGAAAGCATGTGCGCGCCCGTCCCGGCCATAATCTTGAGAAACTGGCAGGTAATGCCGGTGCAATACTCGAGCAGCGCGTGAACCAGCTCATCGCTTTCCTGAGCGGCGACATCCATGAGCCATTGATCCAGACCGCGCATTGATCCCGCCAGCGAGAACGGCGACTGGTCACAGTTCCCGCGGATGGAGATTTCGTTTCCGTACTCCCGCACGAGGATTGAAACGGCCTCGGACCATATTTGAATTCTAGGGTTCTTCGATATGTCGATCGGCTCGAGGTCCCTCACAGCTTCAAGCGCAGGTAAACAGGAGCCGTGGCAACGGGCTGGATTGTCTTCCGGAAAGTCGACGGGAACGTCAACGGCGCCTGCCAGAGTGGCTGTATCAATATCCACGAGAATGCCATCGAGACTATAGCGCTCAGCCGCTTCTCCGAAAGACCGGGCTATTTCCCTGGGGTTTTCACGAAACTGACGCATCGTGATGCCAGCCTCGCGGGCGGCCATCATGAAGTTGTGCAGCATTACAGGAACGCGATCGGGCCAGATGCCCTTCAGCGCTGCATCGATTCTTTGTCTCCCGTTCAATTCAACACCGCGGTATCTTCTCCGGCTTCTGCGATCATTCTCAGGCCGCCAGCAGGTGCTTCACCAAACCCACAGCGCCGTTGGCATTCTCGCTGTAGCCGTCTGCGCCAATCTCTCTGGCGTACTGCTGAGTCACCGGCGCGCCACCGATGAGGACCTTCACTTGCGTCCGAAGGCCCGCAGTCTTGAGTGCATCAATGGTCAGCTTCATCGCCGGCATGGTAACAGTTAACAGAGCCGACATGCAGACAACCTGCGGCTTGCGCTCTTCGACCGCTGCTACGAAGTTCTCCGGCGAGACATCGGTGCCGAGATCAATGACCTCGAATCCGCTGCCCTCCAGCATGGAAGCGACGATGTTCTTGCCGATGTCGTGCAGATCCCCCTTCACGGTCCCGATCACCACGCGGACCGACATCTTCTGCCCTGAGGCCGCAAGCAGCGGCTTGAGCAGCTCCATCGCGCTTTTCATGGCTCTGCCGGCAAGCAGAAGTTCGGGAACAAAGTACTCTTCGCATTCGAAGAGCCGGCCGACTTCATCCATTGCCGGCACCATGGACTCCTGGATCAAAGCCATGGGCTCCTCGCCCGCCGCGAGCGCCTCGGCAGTGGCAGCATGCGCCTTCTTGGCGTCGCCGATCAATATCGCATCATAAAGCTCTTTGCATTGACTCATCTCAATTCACCTTGCTTAACATTGAGGCCATGAATGTGCGCTTTGTAAACGCAATTTCTTTCCAAACTTCCGACAAGCGAACCGCAACAAAGATCATGCCCGTCGCGAGCGTCTCAGAAACGAGGCTGTTGCGGAAGAATGGCAGTGCCGCAATAAAGCAGTTGCTCAATCCGCTCCATGTCTTCGGATACATACTCCATGCCGCCCATACTGTCAGATTGCTGATCACAAAAAAGGAAACAGAAGCCGACAGCACACTGGTCAAGGCGCGCGGCATGGTGAACGACCGCCGTAACACCGTTGCACCCAGCATGATGGCCGCTGCGTACCATAGCCAGGTCACAACATGATCGATGGAGAGCGGATAACCATACCTGATCCTGGTCAGAAAAACATCGACGCCAATCAGAACCGCAAGGGGCAATACCGACTCTCGGCTCGGCCGCTTGGCCCCGAAAAAGAGCAAACATGACAGGACGGGCACGAAATTAAATGGAAGGATCATTGCCAGGCGGGCGGCCGCCACTACGGCAATTAGAAAATAGGGCAAAATCAACCACTTTCCGCGGTTTTCTTCGTTCATCGGAACTTCTCCTGGTTAATGATTCAGAAAGGTAATCCATTTGGATCGCTCTTTCATTTTTGAAATATCAGTCCCCTTGAATTTTCAGATCGCATCCCCGGCCGCAGCTCAAGTGAGTGCGCAACGTCGCGTAAAGCGAGCAACTGATTCAGCTCCCCATCGCCATCGGGGTAATGCCGGGCATGGTCCGGCAAAGTCATCTTCCACCTTTCGAGTGAATGAGCAGATCATGCCAATCAAGCCGTGACAACTTCACCTTATATGAAATCGTCGTTCACAAGAATAATCCATACAAATTCGGCTTGTCTTCTGGATTTATGTCGTAAACCAGTAATATTTTGACCTGGCGATAGCGGCTCCCTCTTTCAGATGCAGGAGCTGTGCGGCTTTATGAGGCGCACCCTGCGGCCCGTGGCAAACCGCCTCAACGGCTCTTTGCATTCGGGAGGGTATAAGTGCGTCGCAGAGAAAGAAAGCCCGTGAAGCTGAGCATGGATCGGCGGGCTCTTTCCATCTGCGATCCAACGGAGCACTGGTGGAACGTCAAGCCAGGCGCCTACGGAATTCAGGCCAGCAACTCCTCTCTCGATCTGCCGCTGACGGGGACGGTTACAATTCAAGAATGATCAACACTGCGGAGGGTTGCCCCCATGGCTCCTCCAGGGAGGATGGCGATGAAGAGCCGCATGGAGAAGCAGTCGAATCGGACTGAGGTAATTCTGAATGAGCTTCGCCATGCCGGCTCGGCTACAGTGGAAGCGTTGAGCGAAAGGCTCGATGTATCGTTCACCACGATTCGGCGGGATTTGCAGGAACTCGAGGAACGCGGGCTCCTGCGCCGTACCCATGGCGGCGCGGTTCCGATCGAGCCATTGTTTTACGAAGCCTTCCGCCATGATCGCTCCTTCCAGGACCAGGTGGAAAGCTTCGCCGATGAGAAGAGGCGCATTGGTTTCGCTGCGTCGGAATTGATCTCTGCGGGTGACACTATTGCCTTGACCGCAGGTACGACCACCACGGAAGTCATTCGTCGCCTGCCCTCCGTGGGAGGTATTACCGTCGTGACCAATACCGTGAATGTGGCCATGGAGCTTAGCAAGCGCAAGGATGTACACGTCTTCGTAACGGGCGGGCACCTCCGCGGCGACTGGTTTTCGCTGGTCGGCGCCGAGGCTGTCGCGAACATGAGTACTGTGTTCGTCGACATCTTATTCATCGGCGTAAATGGAATTGACGCGCATCAGGGGCTGACCTGCATTAATGCGGATGAAGTGGGCATCAATCGCAGCATGGTGCGGCAGGCGAAGCGTAAGATTGCCGTGACCGATCACAGCAAGCTGGGGGTGGTGACCAAATGGCTGATCTGCCCCACGCCCGCTATTGACCTGCTGATTACTGACAAGGGTGCTTCGGACAAGATGATCGCGCCATTTTTGGAGCAGAAGATCAAGGTCCGGCGCGTTTGACGGTCATCCCGTTAAGGCACGAAGCCGGGCCACAAATCCGATGCCCTCGCCGGGTCCGATACGAACATCACGGTATCCGGAGATCGCAGAAAAATGGAGTACATGCTTGTTGAGCCGTCGATGCCCAGTTCCGGGTAGTCGCGTGCAGAACGCTGCTGAAGAGAGGACCGCTCGTAAAGCGGGTTTGGATGCCATTCGAGCTCGCCGCTGTGCGTAAGGATCGGGAACCACGCGAGACCATGGTGAGCCCGAACCCCGACGTAGTCGAACCCGTATTGCCGATCGCACCATGCCCCGAAAGACATCTTTTTCTCTGGATCGGGGTTGATGACGCAGTGTGCCCAGCCGGGTGGCACGACCACGTGCTCTCCCGGCGCTGCGGTAACAGCGATGCAGCGCCCGGGATTGTCCCCGGCGCGTTCCTGCGCATAGACAACCGCCTTCCCGCTCCAGATCTCGAAGATCTCCGGCGGCGACCATCCGCTGTGGGGAGCGATAGCATGAACATGACCCTGCGATCGTACCGGTTCGGAGCCTAGCCGTCCCGACGCGTAAACAACAGCTCCATACAGAAGCATGCGGTCCTGCAGCGCGGGGCGATCGATGTGCCGGCCGATATCCATGGCAATGCCGTAGACCGGATCGGGGCCAGCGCATTGCGGATCGCGGAGACTGGGGCGGATCGCATCGAGGCGCCGCATCTCCGGCTGCGGCCCGAACATGGCCTCGCCGTATTCAAATGCGAGCAAGTCATCGGCCAGACTGATGGGCAGGCCCGGATCGAATTCAAGAGCTACGGTCATCACGTATCCTCCCGCACGTACGCCTTGATGGTGGCCAGCGGCTGGCTTGTGGCAGACGCCGGCCGAATCGTGTATGAACCCACAACTGCTGGAATTATGAAGGCTTCTGCATAGTGGACTGTGAACGGCGCAAATCTGCCGCTGGGGCTTTCGACGATGGCCGCATCTCCTTCCACAAGGTTCAGCACATTGAGATTGCCGTTCGTATCATGCTTTACGGGCGCAGTGAACCAGTGGCGCCTCGTTTCGAGGAACTCCAGCGGATGCAGACCGGTCCGCTCCTCGTGCCAGCCTTCGCCCGATGCCACCGTCTCCGTCTTCGAGATGAGGTGCTCACGAATCCAATCGGTAGTGCGGTCCCACTGAATGTTGGCCAGACCGTGATCGAGGTGGATGGGGCGCGGCCGCCCGTCGAGGCCAAGGCGTCCCCAGTCCCATAGCTTGAATGTGAAGATGTAAGGGGTGGCGCTGATCTCCAGAACCATGCTGTTACGCCCGGAGCAATGAATCGTACCCGCCGGTATTGAGAAGTGATCGTGCCTGCGCGCCGGCCATAGATTGACGAATTGCTCGGCCGGAAAGGCCCCGCCCCCTTGCTGCGCGGCCTTGAGTTTTGCGGCCATGTCACGGGGGTCGATCCCATCGCGCAGCCCGAGGATCACCGTGGCATCCGGCTCCGCGTCCAGCATGTAGTAACTCTCATCCTGAGTATAGGAGATTCCGAAATTCTCCTGGATGTAGCGGCGCAGCGGGTGGACCTGCAGCGACAGGTTTCCGCCCTCAATCGTATCCAGATAATCGAAGCGAATGGGGAACTCTGCGCCAAATCTCCTGAACACGTCCGCGCCCAGCAATTCCTGTGGGTGCTCGTGCACAAGCGTGAGAGCAGGCAATTCGAAATGCCGTGAACCGAACTGCAGCACCAGGCTGTTCTCTTCCGGCACGCAGTTGAAGCACCACGCGTAATTGGGCGGTCCGTCCGGCAGATCGAATTTTCGCCGCATCCACTGGCCGCCCCATGGACCGGGATCGAAAAATGGCACCACACTGAATGGCTGACGCACGACATGCGCCAGTGAAGAACGAAACACATCTCCGCTCACCATGGCTGGCCGATCCGAGCGGTTCTCATCGATTACGAAATCGATGCGGCGGTAAAGATCGTGTTTCTTTCGATCGGCGGCTCGCCAGTCCAGGAAATATCCCCGTTTGTAAAGCGCGGCCGCTGAAGTCTTCGCGTCGGAGAGTCCGATGCTCGATGCGTCGCCGCGGCGCTGCCGCTGCTGGATTTCCCAGCGTGACACGTCAACGTAGACCAGCAGGTCGAAATCGGGCAGCAGAACTGTCGCACCGATACCCAGCACAATTACGGGGCCGGGCGTGCCTTCGATTTCGCTGCGCACAGACGCCACCTTCTCCGGATCGAAGAAGTCCTCCAGTTGCGCTGTGCTCAGCCTCCCGAACACCGGATCGCCCCCCAGCAACGAGGCAAATTTCCGCTCGATGACCGAACCTGGCAGCATCGATTCCGCCGACCGGATCACTCGTGCCGGAGAAGAAGAGCCTATCAATTCTTCGCAGACCACCGGGATATGTACGCCCGGATAGCATTCGATGGCGATTCGCCGATAGCCTTGACACCCTAGCAACCGCTCGTGAATTGCCGGCCAGCCAATCAGGCATTCTTCTTCGCCGAATGGGACGGGCACGGAAGGATACTTCTCGAAGTTAGAAGAGTTCGTCATAGGCCAGACTCCGCGAGTTCAAGAGCTCCGTAGAGCGCTGCCTGTGATCCCAGAACAGAGGCTCGCAGGGGCACCACGCGACCTGGCGTCCATGCATGCTTCCGCACGTAGTCCCGCAGGATCGGAAGAATCTGCGCCTGGCGCTTCAGAATGGAGCCGCCAAAGACCACGACTTCAGGATCGTAGGCGTGAATGAGCGCTACAGTAAGCGCCGACCAGACGGCGAGGCAACGCTCCAAAGTCGCCATTGCTGGTCTGTCTCCCCCGTCGGCAGCCTGAAACAGCTCGGCAAACCCGAACTGATCCGCTGTCGCAAGCACGCCGGCCTCGCCGCCCGGCTGTTCGCTGTAGATACTCCGAAGAAACGTTGTTGCGGCTTCGGCTTCAGCGCATCCCCGGTTTCCGCAGGAGCAGAGCCTGCCTTGCAAAACGACAGGCAAGTGACCGCCGATTGTGCCGGCCAATCCATGTTTGCTCTGCAACAGCTTTCCATCGAGTAGCGCCGCACCTCCAATCCCGGTGCCGAGCGTAATCATCACGGCGTCGCATACGCCCTGCGCCGCTCCGCAGCGATACTCGCCCAGAAGGGCCAAACGCGCGTCGTTCTCAATCAGGAACGGCAAGCCGAGTTCCGTCCGGCTCCAATTCTCCAGGTCGAGTTCCGGTCCGTCGTCGAACTTGTCGTTGGTGGCCAGGATCCGCTTTTCCCGCGCGCTGACGATTCCGGGAAAGCCAAGGACGAATGCGGAACAATTCGAAGGCTTGATGCCTGCAGTCACCAGCAATCCAAGGAGCGAATCTCGGATTACGGGCAAAAGCCCTCCCAGGCCCGATCTGCCGCTCACCGCAACCGTCTGCGTCGCTGTAATCGCATTGTTCTGGATGACGGCACACTCCGCGTGGGAACCGCCTAGATCCACTGCAAGCACATTTACACCAGACATGGAGCACCATTCCTGAGCACCAGACGCTTGGGAAAGCCGGACGTCAGAACCCGCTCATAATCGTGGCCGGCGTCGCTGGGCCAACTTGCCACGAACACCAAAGGTTCCGCCCCCACATTTGCAACGCGATGTCCCGTTCGCCCGGGTATGTAATGCACAGATCCAGGCCACATCGTTTCGGCCCAGGTTTCGCCATCTTCCGTCATCAGCAACAGCATGCCGCTGCCTCGAATCGTGGCATACAGTTCCGCACGGTCCGGATTGAGATGAAAATGTCCATGGGTCATGAAAAACTCGTCCCCCACGCGGCCCGGCCGCACTTCTGTTGCACCCCAGAAGAGGCCGCCGGCTGTTCCATCCTTCACCGGCCTCCAGAACTGCACCCGATACACGACAGTGCCAGGGTCCATGGACCGCCACGCGGAATCGTCCTGAAACAAGCCCTGGAGTTCCCCAAGCTTTTTCACAGATTCCTCGATGCCTTCGCCGGTCAGAAAGCCGGTGCTCCAATCCACGAAGGTTGGAGAGTGCTTGATGTCACAGTAATTGCTCATACAAATGCATTATAGCCATGAATGTGCTTGTATTCAATACAAACGAGCGTTGCTTTTGCTCGAAAATGTGCTTATACTCAGTGAGCTCGCCGAATCCGTGCAAAACGCAGGCTGTGCGATTGCAGAAGCGCCAGCTGCATCATCGGCAGGCCAGATAAGCAGGAGCTGTGATGTCGATACCGGCCGCCAATTCAAACCGCCGCACGACAACAACGTTTACCATGCTGGTGGCGTTGAGCGCCGCAACGGCGGGACTCATCTTCGGGTACGACGTTAGCGTGGTCAACAGCGCGCTTGTCTTTATCCGTAAGGAATTCAGTCTTAATGCCTTAGCAACAGAGATTTTGGCAAGCGCCCAATTCTGGGGCTGTGTGGTGGGCGCACCCCTGGGGGGCTGGATCGCCGATCGATTCGGCCGTCACAGGGCGCTTATGTGGTCAGGAATGCTCTTCGGCGCGGCCGATATCGGCGCGACCATGTCCGGCGTCTTCTGGCAACTGCTGGCGGTTCGGCTGATTGCAGGAGTTGGGCTCGGAGCGGCGCTGGTCGTGGCTCCCATGTATATTGCTGAGATCGCTCCAGCCCACTCCCGGGGCAGGCTGGTCACCGCGAATCAGCTCGGAGTCGTATCTGGAATCCTGGTGGGATTTATTTGCAACTTTGCGCTGGCTAAGGCCACTAATGGAGATTGGCGCATCCTTTTCGCAGTTGGCGCAGTGCCCGCGTTTGCCATGTGTCTCTCGTTGATCTGGACCCCTGAAAGCCCGCGCTGGCTGTATCAGCGGGGAGACCGTGAACGGGCGATGAAGGTTCTAAACCGCATAGAAACCGGCCCTGAGGCGGAACGCACGCTGCGGCAGATCAGCATCTCAGCGAGCGAGAGAAAGGGCAGCTACCGGGAACTGGTCGGGCCGGCCCTTCGCAAGCCGCTGGTGCTCGCCGTGATGCTGGCGATCATCCAGCAGGTGACAGGCATCAACACGGTCATGTATTACGGCTCGATTCTCTTCGCTGAAAACACCGGTGCGAGCGCGGTCCAGGCGATCGGAATGAATATCCTGGTCGGAATCGTGAACCTGGTCTTTACGATTCTCGGACTACTGATGATCGACAAGCTGGGCCGACGCCCCCTGCTATTGATAGCCACGGCCGGAATGGGCGTTTGCCTCGGCGTCTTTGTCGTAATGCTGCACCTGGTTCCCAATCGTCCGTTCGTGCTGCTCATTCCCATACTCGCTTATGTCGGGAGTTTTGCGTTCGGACTGGGAACCGCGGTTTGGGTCTGCCTCTCCGAGTTGTTTCCCGGCCACCTGCGCGGCCGCGCCATGTCCATCGCCACCATGATGCTTTGGATTTCGGTGTCGTGTGTTGCTGCCACCTTCCTGAGCCTCATCAAAGCGTTCGGTGTCTCCGGTGTGTTTCTCGGCTACTCCGCATTATGTTTTGCATCGTTCGTCTACATCATGATTTGTCTTCCAGAGACACGAAACCGGACGCTGGAAGAGATTGAGACATTCTGGTCGAAGGGATAACTGCATGTTTGCCTTATCTACCGTCACCATGCCCGCGATTGAGACGACCGTCGACGCATTGACGAGGGCGTGGTTGCGTTCCCAGGTCAAAATCCTGGCCGGATCCACTCCGGTGTCTGACGAATACGCCAGGCAGATCGGAGCAGACGGTTACAGCAAGAACGCCAATGAAGCAGCCGGCCGGGCCAACAGACAATTGACTCAAGCCGACCATTAAGGGCTGCTGGATGTCCGGCAGCCGGTAACGGATGTTAAACGCGAATCGAGCCGATTGGTATGGAATGTGTAATTGACAAACAGTATTCATCGCTGGCAATCGCGAACGTGGATGACTTGGTATACGGGGTGTGCTCGCATCCACTCGAGTGCGGGCTGGGCTTGACGCTGGGTACGGGTACGGTTTTTCCCGAAGTAAACTTCACCTTGCCGGCCATGAGCATTCTCGATGAGACATGGGCCGAAGTCAGAGAACACTACGAGCAGATGGCGGAGCAAATTCTGCGCCGGGCAGTTTCGCTGGCGGTGCCCGGCATCATGCTCGAGTTCGAGCTTCTTCCGGCGATGACCGAGCGGCCGGAGTGGGGCGCAGAGATCACCCATCTCTTGAAAAGCCGGCTGCAAGGCTGCCACGAGAAGTACGGTTTGCCGTGCGCCCTGCGCGTGACTCCAACTGACATCCGCGATCAGCTTAAGCCGCCGCTGATGAGAACCGGAGAGCCGTGGGAGCGGCTGCGGAGTTCGCTGGAAGCTTGTGCCGGGGCGGGGGCCGACATACTTTCCATCGAATCAGTCGGCGGGAAAGAGGTGCACGACCGTGCCCTGATGTTCGGTGACTTCAAGGGAATTGTTTTTGCGCTGGGCGTACTGGCGCCGCGCGACATGGCCTGGCTGTGGAGCGAGATCAGTGCTATCTGCGCGGCGCATCCTGGTGTGGTGCCGGGTGGCGACTCGGCCTGCGGCTTTGCCAATACTGCAATGCAACTCGCTCATCAGAAGATGTTGCCCGAGGTGCTGGCCGCAGTCGTGCGAGCCATGAGCGCGGTGCGCAGCCTGGTTGCGTTCGAGCACGGCGCACAAGGCCCCTCCAAGGATTGCGCCTACGAAGGACCAGTCATCAAGGCGATCACCGGACGTCCCATTTCGATGGAAGGTAAGTCAGCCAGTTGCGCACACTTCAGCCCAGTGGGCAACATCGCCGCTGCAATGTGCGACCTGTGGAGTAATGAGTCGGTGCAGAACGTTCGGTTGCTCTCGGGAAATGCGCCAGAGGCCTACACCGAGCTTCTGGCCTACGACTGCCGGCTGATGAACGCCGCCACGGCCTGCGCAGGCGGCGCCGTTCAGTTGCGTAATTGGATGACTGCGTCGGATGAATGGCTGAGCCCGCAGGCAGCGGTGTTGTCGCCTGAAGCTACCATGCAAATCGCATCGGCAATTGTCTGTGCGGACACGCATTTTGAGAAGACTATTGCCGCCGGGCGCGCCGCCTTCAGGATCCTGAACGATGGAGTAGCGCAAAACAAACTGCATCTTTCACGCAAGGAACAGCAGTGGCTGACCCGAATTGAGGATGCGTTGGACGCTCTTCCAGCAGATGAGTTGGAAATGGCGGCTGGCGTGGAGCAGGATTTCGGAGCTCTGTACGATAAGGCGAGCTATGGCCTTTGATTGAAGGGATCCTCGCGGGCGGATCGGAGGTATACGATGCCATTCAATGCGGACGGATTCCAGGAGGAATTGGCAAATTGCCTGTGGTTCCCGGCGCCCCGGGCGCATGCAACCCAACCAGGTACTGAAATGGAGCTCTTACTCGCTCCAGGCAGGAAAGAGGAGCTGACCCTCAAGAGGGTGATATGACAACTGCGGCAACCACGAACTTAACCAGCCGTGAACGGCTTGCTACAACGCTCAACCACAAAGAGCCAGACAGAATCCCCATCGATTTTGGTGCAACCGCTGTTACGGGGATCCACGTGAGCTGCGTGGCAGCTTTGCGAGACTACTTCGGTCTTGAAAAGAGGCCCGTCCGCGTTCATGAGCCATTTCAAATGCTCGGGCTCGTGGACGACGACCTTCGCACCGCCATGGGTATTGATGTTGTCGGTGTCTTTGCGCGACAAACCATGTTCGGATTTCCAGCCGATGACTGGAAGGGCTGGAACTTTAACGGTCTTGATGTGTTGGTTCCCGGAAAATTCAATATCGTCATTGACGGCAGGGGCGACGCGCTGATCTATCCCGAAGGAGATACAACGGTCCCTCCCAGTGGGAGGATGCCGCAGGGAGGCTATTTCTTCGACTGCATCGTTCGGCAGGAGCCATTCGACGAAGAGAAGTTGAACCCTGAAGACAACCTGGAAGAGTTCAAACCTATCTCGCAAGAGGATCTTGACCACCTCGTACAAGCCACGGAAGCCACCGAAGCAACCGGACTGGGTGTGATCGCCAGCGTCGGTGGAACTGCACTCGGTGATATTGCATTGGTCCCCGGTCCGTTTCTCAAGCATCCCAAGGGCATTCGCGACGTCGCCGAATGGTATGTCTCTACAGGCAGCCGCCAAGACTTCATTCACAAGATCTTCGAACGCCAATGCGAAGTGGCCATCGGCAACCTGGATCGCGTGCATGCCGCTCTCGGCGGCCGCATTCAGGCGTTATTCCTCTGTGGCACCGACTTCGGCACGCAGACTTCATCCTTCTGCTCAGTCAAAACCTTCCAGAACCTATACCTTCCTCATTACAAACAGCTCTGCGACTGGATTCATGCCCACACCCCCTGGAAGGTTTTCAAGCATTCCTGCGGAGCCGTCTACAAATTCCTGCCTTACTTCATTGAAGCCGGGATCGACATTCTTAACCCGGTGCAGCTCTCGGCCGCGGGAATGGATCCAGTGCAATTGAAGACTAACTTCGGAGATAAGTTGGTCTTTTGGGGAGGCGGAGTCGATACGCAGAGAGTCTTGCCATTCGGATCGCCGGACGAGGTTCGCGAACAGGTCTTACGCCGTTGCGAGACGCTGGCTCCAGGTGGCGGATTCGTATTTAACACCATCCACAATATCCAGGCCAAGACTCCCGTTGAGAATATTGTTGCGATGTTAAAGGCTGTTCACGAGTTTAATGGGACGGCATAACGAGGCCGTGAATCAGAGTGAGTCACGAGGTTGCATGGTTGACGGTTTACCGCCGGGGCTCGAAGAAAGCACTGGTTGCGGCATGACGAGCCAGGGTGTTTTCTTCAACAGCGCCGATGCTGAAACTGGCGCGGGCCGGCTTCGCGAGAGCCGCGATCCGCGTGACATACACGAAGTAGCCAACAGATTTGGATTATCCCGATGAAAGCGTATCTCGAGAGGGTTTCCTCCTCACCATTTTCGTTCGTCGCATTCGAGCGGCACGAACTTGAATTCGGTTTTCACTGGCACTACCATCCGGAATTCGAACTCACGCTGATCATCAATGGCAGTGGGCAGCGCTTGGTTGGTGACGGAGTCGCTGACTACTACCCCGGCGACCTCGTCCTGCTCGGTCCCAACCTGTCTCACAGTTGGCGCCCCCTTCCGGCCGCAACCAGCGGGCACAAACCCCAAAAAGCAATCGTTGTTCAATTCAGTCAGGCATTTCTCGGCGAGGAGTTCTTTGAACTCGAAGAGATGAGAGTTGTCGCGCAACTGCTGCAGCGCTCATCGCGCGGGCTCGCATTCGGTCATACGCAATCGGGCCGGCGGGTCGCACGGTATCTTTCGGCCCTCCCGTCCCAGACGCCGGCAAGGCGATTGACAACTCTGCTGGCGGCGCTTGTCGAACTCGCTGACGAGTGCGATGCTCAGGTTCTCTCCACCGTGGAATCGCAACCGTGCTGCCGCGTCGCGGACCAGCGCAAAATCGATGAAATCTGCCATTACCTGAAAGAAAACTTTGCCGAGGAGATAAAGTTCGCCGAACTTTCCAGGCTCTTTCGCATGGACCAGGCCGTTTTGTGCCGTTTCTTTAAGAGATCGACAGGGCGCACCATGACCGAGTACATAAACGAACTCCGCGTAAGCGCTGCGGCGCAACTGCTCATCCATACAGACGAGAGCGTTCTCGATATTGGATTCCGAGTTGGCTTTGGCAACTACTCGAATTTCAATCGCCAGTTCAAAAGGGTGAAGGGATTCGGCCCCAGAACCCTGCGCCAGCAGTTTGCTCTGCTCGCCTCCTAGGCTGGGCCAAGCAATTACATAAGAAGGTATGAGGAATATGATGCGTGATCTGAAAACTGGCGCCACTGCATGCGCTGCGCAAACCGCGAACAAGAGCCAGTCAATCCGGACCGCGGCAGTTCCGCTTCGACAGTCCTCCGGTTCCGGTTCGCCAGGATTTATGAATCGCAGAGACACAATCAAGTTGCTTCTGGCTACGTCGGGAGGCGTTCTTGCCCCGGCAGCCCTCTCATCCGTCCTTGCGCCGCAGGTATCCGGTGCCCGTAGTGCAGAAATTGAGAGATCACTGCCGCGACTCGGCGGCAACTCTTTGGCAGATGGCAGCGAGCCGGCCTTTCAATGGCTGCCAATTGGCCAGATAAAGCCGGCAGGATGGATTCGCGAGCAGATGCTGCACGACCTTCACCAGGGATTCGCCGGGCATCTCGGCGAACTGTGTCATGAGGCTTCCTCCGATATCTTCGCCGGCCATCGCAACCATGGCGGCTCTGAAAACCAGGCGAATGTCGAAAACAACGACTGGTGGAACGGTGAGACCGAAGGCAATTGGCGGAATGGCCAGATCATGATGGCGTATCTCACCGAAGACAGGCAAACCATCGAAAAGGTCGACGAGTACGTTGCCCACATAGTGTCTTCCCAGGATCAAGATGGCTATCTAGGCGTCTTCGCTCCCGAAGTGAGGTTTTCCAAGCCGGGAGAGCTGTGGACACAGACCTGCCTGATGCGGGGTCTCCTCGCCTACTCCGACCTCGCCGGGAAAGAGGAGGTTCTCGCCGCCGTCCGACGTGCAATCGATCTCACCATCTCGGCATATGAGTCGCGCAATACGCCAATTCCATTCGATCCCACGATCTCCGGCCAGGGGCTGAGCCATGATCTGATGTTCTCCGATGTGACGGAGCGCCTCTTTGAAATGACGTCAGAGTCCAGGTACCGGGACTTTACCGTTGGCCTCTATGAAAAGCTCAGCCGGAGTACGCCGGGTGCGGATACCAGCCTGAACTCTCTCCTCGATCCCCACACGCCGTTCGTCAATCACGGCGCCAATACCTTTGAGGCGATCCGCGTGCCCCTGTGGCTTTGGTTCGCAACCGGACGCCAGGATCTGAAGCGCGCCTCGATGAATGCGCTGGAGAAGCTGAGCCGCTATACCGAGCTAAGCGGCTCCGACGTTAGCGAAGAATGGATTAAGGACCTCAAACCGGATCCCTCAACCACCGAGTATGAATATTGCGGAACCAAAGAGATGCAGTTCACCTTGCAATCGGCTTTGCAGAAAACGGGCGAGGCATCGCTGGGCGACAAGATTGAGACGATATGGTTCAACGCGGCCCAGGGCTCGCGCTTGCCGGATGGAAGCGCGGTTTCATACCTGACATCCGATAATCGGCTACACTGTGACGGCCTGTCTCCTGACGGCAGGCAGCCTGAGATTCGCAATAAATTCTCACCCACACATGCCGATGTTGCGGTGTGCTGCAATCCGAATGCGACTCAGGTCGCCCCTCTGTTCGTTCGCGGAATGTGGATGCGGCACTCGCAGCGCGGCCTGGCTGCGCTGCTCTATGGGCCGTGCAGCGTATCGACAGTGGTCGATGGCGTGCCGGTGCGGATTGAGGAGCGAACGAACTATCCCTTTGATTATGAGGTCGAATTCGAGATTCGCCCGGAGCGCGAACTGGCTTTCCCCCTCTATCTCCGCGACCCGTCCTGGTCCGGGGCAACGCGCGTTCGATGCAATGGGGCTTCTATTCAGCGTCACGGCTCTTACTGGGTGGTGCACAAGAGTTGGCAAAAGGGCGATCGGCTGCGTATGACATTCGCGCCGGTGGTTCGTCAGGTTCGCGCCACCAATGGCGAGGCGGCGCTCCAATACGGTCCTTTGCTCTTTGCTCAGGCAATCGACGCCAGAAAAGCGACTCTGAAGACCTACCCGCTCCCCGGATTTGAAGACGCATACTACGAGCCGATCGCGGGCAACCCAGAAGCGCTCACTCTGCCTTCTTCTCTAAAATCGCACTCCTATGGATTCACGCCTCGTCCCGTGCCGAGGGGTGCAAACCCGCTCCGTCCTTTCGACGCGCCGGTGATCACCCTGGCAGGAACAATGAAACGGCAGTCAGATGGCGAGGCGGTCCCCGTGACTCTGGTTCCGCTGGGGAATGCTGCCATACTACGCAGAGTCACTTTTCCGATTGGCTAGAGCCTGTTATTAACTTCCGCGTGAAAGTCAATAACAGCCTTTAGTGAACTTAGGCAGGTTTCCGAAACGCAATCACGCCGCCCAACACCCGGTGCCGCAGGCGGGGCTGATTTGCGGTTTGGAATTCTGTGAATCCGGTTGTAATTGTGTGCTGCAAGCTAACATAGGTGCACCGCGCGATGAGCACTATCCTGGCAGCATGAAGGATTGACTTATGGCCTTAGATCGAAGAACTTTCTGTCAGCTCTCGGCCGGGACGCTGCTCGCGGCGTCGTCACAAACCCTGCTTGGCGATGTAACTACGCCCGCAATTGCCGACCTCGGCAGCCGGCTCCGTGTCGAATGTCCGAAGTACACGTGGGAGTATTCCTCATCCGATGATACATTCCGTCTCTTCGATTCCCATAAGAGGGAGATCGTAAGCGGAACGGTCCAACCGTCGGTTGTCGTGGCCCCGGCGGCTAATCCCACTGGCCACCGCAGCACGCCCGGAAAGGTGCGCCGCAAGTACACTGAGGGAAACCGAGTCATCGTTGAGTACGAAGGGGTCAATAACGGCGCCAGCCTCGTCATTACGTGGAGGTTTGAAGAGCAGGGAATCTGGCTTCTCCCTGTCATCTATAAGAGCCCCTCGCCGGAAGATATCGTCAGCCTGCATTACTTCTCGAAATCGTTCGATGGAGTCCAACAACCTTCCCTGCACGCTACTTACCTCGTGGTGCCTGGCATCAGCGAAGGCTCATCAATCAGTCCAATCGTTCGCGATGACGTTCACCTCGATCAGCAGGTATGGTTGGGGCGCGGCAGTTTCATTTCCGGCCTCAGCCAACAGTGGGGCCTCCCGGTCCACTACTTTTGTGGATTCAGCGTTGACTCCTCCAACGGTCTCAGGCAGATGTTTACCGAGGGCCGCTCCGATGCATTCGCATGCGGACTCGCGGATCTGCCCAACGGGGATCTGTTTCTGACTTTGTATGAGGGATCCTGCAGCCCATGGGTCGATTACCGTAGCGATCTGTGGAAGCATCTGCGCACTCCGGGAGAGCTGTCGCTCGGCGCCACCTTTCTGTGGTCGGTTGCCCCGGACTATTACCAGGCCATCGCGGCGCATTATCGCAACCTTCTTGACGCCGGTATCGTCACGATGCACCGGAACTCGCAGCTCAAGACTCAAATCGCGCTGACTCCTCAGTTCTGTACCTGGGGATCGCAGGTTGACGAGAACAAGTTGCAGGAGCATCTGGATGAAGCCTTCCTCGAGAGCACCTATAACTCCCTGAAAGATTCGGGGCTCAAGGCCGGCCTGTTCTCCATCGACGACAAGTGGGAAGAAGCGTACGGAAATCTGCAGCATTCCGCTTCACGCCTCCCGCAATTCGAGCAATTCCTGGACAAGTTGCGTGGCGAAGGATACCGGGTTGGCATCTGGGCCGCGTTGATGCGCTGCGAGCGCCCGGCTGATCTCGGTTTGACCGAAGACAATATGCTCAAGCGGCCCGATGGTACTGCTTACGTGGCCACCAACTTCGGGAGCTCGCACTACTACATCCTCGACTTCACTCAACCGGCGGTCGCCGAAGTCTTGCGCGGGCTTGTGAAGAGATTTGTTCGCAGGTACAAGCCCGATCTGTTCAAGTTCGACTTCGGCTACGAGCTGCCCCCGGCCGCCGATGCCGCTCCTCAGAATAGGCTGTGGGCGGGCGAGAGGCTCTTGTTGAAGGGCCTCGATGTCGTCATCAAAGCCATGCGGGAGGAAAACCCTGATCTGATCGTGATGTATTACCAGCTGTCTCCGCTCTTCCTTGAGTATTTTGATTTGCACAGTGCCGATGACCTGTTCCTGGCCGCCGGCGAATATGCATTCGAGGCAAATCGGCGTATCTTCTTCAGCAGCTTGCTGGGAACGCTTGGAATTCCCACTTACGGCTCTTCGGGATACGACTGGTCAAGCGCTCCGAGCATCTGGTTCGATTCGGCAGCGGTTGGAACCATCGGGTCGCTCAATGATTTCCACGCAGATGAACAGGGAGAGTCCGGTTCAGCCGCGATCATCGCCAAATACAACGGTATTGCGAAAGCCCTGCGCAAGACCTGCGTCTTCGAGGTGGTTCCGTTCGGTACAACCGCGGAGGCACCCACCTTTGGAGCCCATGCACGGTCCTGGGCTCGCTACGAAGATGGACAACTGGTGCTCATCGCCTATCGGCCGCCGGAGCTCAATGGAGACTATGCAGCCGGTCCCCATCGGATCGATCCAATGGGGGCGAGCGCAGTTCACTCATCCGTGCCCGTAATCGTTGCAGCGCGCGGCAGCGCCAGCATCCTGCGCGATGCGGAATTGGCCATCGTCCCGTATGGAAGCGGCTCGATCACCCTCCGCCGCGACTCAGGAAGTAGCGCTCGAATCATCCACCACTCTTTCGGCGGTGCGGAAAGCAATAACGAGGCTCGGATTATGAATGGAAATCTGACCTTCGATGTTTCAGACCGCGACGCCACAGGCAAACCTCTGGAATGGATCGAGGTTCACATTTCCTAGTTGAGTCAGACATGCCGAAAGAACAATCAAAGAACAACCTCCTCTATGTCCTTTTTCTGGGCACGACCGCGGCGTTGGGCGGCACGCTCTTCGGCTTCGACATCGCCATTATCGTTGGCGCAGGCCCATTCCTCATCGGGCACTTCCATCTTGGCGATTTGGGGCTCGGCTGGGCGTA
>Ga0326727_10000923_pt1 | contig 114457 bp, 91 predicted proteins | sample MB2enrmetagenome_FD_207643 | JGI IMG/M metagenome (GOLD analysis project Ga0326727, IMG submission 207643) | Lab enriched peat soil microbial communities from McLean, Ithaca, NY, United States - MB29MY | ecosystem: Environmental > Terrestrial > Soil > Wetlands > Peat | place: USA: New York... | reverse complement strand
CGGGGTGGCAAGCGCGAAGAAGTTGTGACAGAGATTCGTGACCACGGCCAGCGCTGCGCCGGAGCCGGGGCCGACTTGCGTGATGGCCACGGCCACAGCGGCGGTCCAACCAGGTTGACTGCGCCGATGAGCGCCAGCGCGTGCGCCGCCAAACGCAGGGCCACACAGCAGTTAAACGCCTGCTGCCCAACTGCGGACGCGGTCGCTGACGACCCGAATTCCGTCCTGTCCAAACGCATTAGAGGCTTGACTCCGCGGGCTGGCGGCGACATGCTCCGTGGCAGATGAAACCGAAACCCTTTGAGGTTGTCGCAGGGTTATTCGAGCTAGGCGCGGGATTTGCCTTCCGAAACGAGTGCAAGATGTTTGCGTCGCACAACTTCCGTGAGTTGCCGCACCGGTTGGTCGGTGTTTATTTGGCCATTTCAACACACGAACAACTTGTCGTATATCAATAGTTAGGCGACTTCGAGCACAACAGAATATGATGGCGTTAGTTCTCAATTTGGGTTCGCGTATGACGCCGTGGTATGGCTGGATGTTTCTCGGATTTGCTTTTGTGATTATGTTTCCAGGCGGGGCGCTGGAAAATGTTCGTTTGGGTTTTACTTGGCGGAATCTCATCTGGCTTGAGGTTATTTTCATCGGCATCATTCTTGTCGCTATGATTGTCCTGAAGCGACATTACCCGAATTTGCGATGGTTTTTTCCGCTGATTCCGCTTGGTTTTGCCGCTGCGGCTCGTGGCATTATTTGGTGTATCAACCGGCCAGGTGATGATTTATGAGTCAGTCGCCTAACACGGCGCTGGAGCCAACGGCCACCGCCCCTTGAGATTTCGGTCGACCACGATGGCAGTCCAAGGAAATCAGGCACGCGGCGTCGCTCCGGCGCTGGGCCAGCTTCGCCGGGACGGCCCGGATTGACGACGCGCTGGCGGCAGCCCTCAGCCCGGCGGCAGAGCCTCAACTGGAAACCGCTTTCAGTTGAACCTGATGCCAAGCGGAGCCAGGCCGCTGGTCCCCTCTTCGCCCCGGATGGTGGAGGCCGGGTCGGGTGGGCTGACAGAACACAAAGAGGGGCTGATTCGGTGTTGCGGACCGAATCTGCGTGGTTTAAGATTTGAACGGATGGTTTGATGAATGATTGTTTCAGCACTTTCCGCAGGTCACGATAAATGCGAACCATGAAAGTCATAGCGGGACTGGGTTGCTTGGTTGAGGCGCTTCCCTTGGGATTCCTTGCTTTGGGGCTGTTTTCTAACCGTTTTCTTAGGGTCAGCGCGGGGGTTTTTGCATTTGTCCCTGCTATTTTCGCTTTGGGGCTGGTTGCCCTCGGTGTCTTTCTGATTTTAAAGCGGGATTCAGTGCTGTCCAAGAAAGCCAAGGTTCTATTGGCTGTCTTTATGGGCATTTTCGTCGCGGGTCCCGTCATTTTGGACATCCACATTCGGCACGAACGCAGACTACTTCAATTGCGCGCAAAGGCATTCCTTTCGCGGCCACTTCCAAAGTTGCTGATACCCGATGCTGAGGGGAATGTTGGAGGACGCTATGTGGACACTAATAGCGGACCGCAAAATGGCGTGCTGGGTTTTTCACGCGTCCTGATTGAGAGGTACGCGAACACGGGCAGAATTCGTTGGTCTGCCAGAATTCAGGGGCAATTTGCTGACACAGGGGACGGCGTAAACTTTAATTATCAGTCCGATGCTATCAAAACCAACGAAGAAGTGAACCTTTATTTGGCCGAACGCAATGCCATCTTAGGGAAAGAATGGCAGATGGGATTTTGGCAATTGGTCGAGGATGTAATGGAGATGAAAATGCCGCCTCCAGAATTCGAGGAAGAAAATGCCAAACCAGCGACTCCAACGAATTCTGCTTCCGTTCAACAATGACGCATTGAAGCGGGTCAGCAACAGAGTCAATGTGTCTGGAGGGCCAGCTTCGCAATGCGGCCAAGGTCCAGTTCTCCCTTTGCTCCCCAACCACCAATGCCTTCGGGAATTTGAGGTCGGAACTGCTCGTAGAGGCCGAATCCCCGCTGCGCCAATTCGTCCGGGTCAAACGCGTTGGCCAACTCCGTCATGGCCTTGCGGACTCTTGCCAGGGCGTTACCAAATTTGCCCTCCAAATAACGTTCGACCCCGTCAGGTTCAATGGGCTTGGATTTGACCACCGCACGCACACCTTGGCCCGTGTTCACTGCGGGCAAACCTCGCCCCAAAAGGTCCACCCAAAATTCCTCGCCCCCCTCGCCTTCACGGACCTTCTTGAGTTCCTTCGGAGTCGGTTTGAAGATGCCTAATCGCCGCCCCTTGCTGTGGGCATTCAGACCGGCCAGCGCCTTGCCGAGGGACAACGCCTCGTCGTGATTGAATCCACGACGTTCGGCCACAACCGCCGCCCAAAGGGCCAATACCGGCGCTCGATTTATCAGAATTTTGTTTCCTGTCATGGGCGTCTCCGAATGCTAATCTGCTCCTGTTCAACCCTCCCCGCCAGCGAGAAATGGAACGATAACGTCCTCCTTGGTTCCGCCATCATGGTCGGGAGCGTCGGGGTGGCAAACGCGAAGAAGTTGTGACAGAGATTCGTGACCACGGCCAGCGCCGCGCCCGGAGCCGGGGCTGGGGATGCTGACGACCTCGGCGCTTGGCCTGCGTCGCCATTGCCCCGTCAGGGCAAATAGCCCAGACCTCCGCCGCGTTTACAATCTGCGCATCGTCGCTTTGTACACAGCACGCGAACCGTGCCACCTCGCAAGGCGTATCGTTTACAGCATACCCGCAAGGTATGCTCAGCCCAACAACTCGGTGTTGGACAGAATCGTTGCACGCGGCGATTGTGTGGGCATGAAAACAACAACGACGACCGGACTGAACATCCGACGGGCGGCTGAACGCGGCCACGCCGACCACGGCTGGCTCAACAGTTATCACACCTTCTCCTTCGCGGACTACCATGACCCGGCGCACATGGGCTTTCGCTCCCTCCGGGTCATCAACGACGACCGGGTGGCTCCGGGGCAGGGCTTCGGGACGCATCCCCACCGCGACATGGAGATTTTCAGCTACGTGCTGGAAGGCACGCTGGAGCATAAGGACAGCATGGGCAACGGTCGGCCACTAAAGCCGGGCCAGATTCAGCTTATGAGCGAGGGCCGCGGCGTCGCGCACAGCGAGTTCAACCCATCCCGCACCGAGCCGCTGCATTTCCTGCAAATCTGGATTCAACCCCGCGAACACGGCCTCACCCCCAGCTACACCGAGTGGCATCCGAGACCCGAACACGCCGACGCCGCCAAGGTGCTGGTCATTTCGCCGGACGGTCGGGACGGCTCGGCGACGATTCATCAGGACGCGGACATTTATCGCATCCGGCTCCATCCTGGACAGACGGTGGCACACAGACTCAGGCCGGGCCGGGGCGCATGGCTGCACATTGCGCTAGGCGCGTCCACCCTCAATGGCGTCGCGCTGGCCACTGGCGACGGCGCGAGCACCGAAGAACCCGGAACCCTGACGCTCACTGCCCACGGACAAACCGAAGCGATTCTTTTCGACATCAAATGACCAAAAGAATACAACCGCACCATGACTAAACTCCTTGTTCTCTACTATTCCACGTACGGCCACGTCGAAACGATGGCCAACGCCATTGCCGAGGGCGCACGCTCCGTTGCGGGCGTCGAAGTCACCCTCAAGCGCGTGCCCGAAACCATGCCGCCCGATGTGGCCAAGAAGGCGGGCGCGAAACTCGACCAAGCCGCGCCCGTTGCCTCGCCAAAGGAACTGGGCGATTACGATGCCATCATCTTTGGCACCCCCACGCGGTTCGGCAACATGGCGGCGCAGATGCGCAACTTCCTCGACCAGACCGGCGGACTCTGGGTCAAGGGCGGGCTGGTCGGCAAGGTCGGCAGCGTCTTCGCCAGCACCGGCACGGGTGGCGGCAACGAAAGCACCATCATCAGCTTCGTGACCACGCTGATGCACCACGGCATGGTTTACGTCGGCCTGCCTTACGCCTGCCCTGAACTTTCCGACATCAGCGAATTGAAGGGCGGCTCACCGTGGGGCGCGGCGACCATCGCCGGGGCGGACGGTTCACGGCAGCCGAGTGCGAAGGAACTGGCGCAGGCCCGCTTCCAAGGGAAACACGTCGCCACCATCGCGGCGAAGCTGCGCACTTGAGGAGAATCAAATGGCGACCGACCCCATCATCCGCACCCTCACAGCGGCCCCTGATACCGAGGCCACGATGCCAGCCCTGTTCATCGGGCACGGCAACCCGATGAACGCCATCGAGGACACCGAGTTCAGCCGGGCGTGGGCTGATGCCGCCCGGTCGCTGCCAAAGCCGCGAGCCGTGCTCTGCATCTCCGCGCATTGGGAAACAGAGGGAACGCGGGTCACGGCGATGGAGCAGCCAACGACGATTCACGACTTCTACGGGTTCCCGCCTGCGCTTTTCGAGAAGCGTTACCCCGCTCCCGGCTCGCCGGACTTGGCCCGCGTGGCTCAAAAAATGATGCGGGAGTCCCATGTTGAACTGGACTTGGAGTGGGGGCTGGACCACGGCGCATGGGCTGTGCTGTGCCGGATGTACCCCCAAGCCAACGTGCCGGTGGTTCAACTGAGTCTCGACCGGAGAAAACAGCCTGCGCTGCACTATGAACTGGGTCGAGAATTGAGGGGGCTGCGTAAAAAGGGCGTGCTCATCATCGGGAGCGGCAACATCGTCCACAACCTGCGCGAGATGGCGTGGGAGGACACGGCTTACGATTGGGCGCTGGAGTTCGACGCGCAGATGAAAGAATTGATTTTGTCCGGGGACCACAAGGCCATCATCGACTATTCCAAACTGGGGCGCTCCGCCCGTCTGGCCGTCCCCACGCTTGAACACTACCTGCCCCTGCTTTACGTGCTCGGAGCGCAGGACAAAGCCGACCGCGTGAAGTTCTTTGCCGACAAGGTGACGCTGGGGTCGATGTCGATGCGTTCGGTGAGGCTGGGCTGATTCAGGAAATTGGCTTGCGTGCGGCAGACGGCTGGCGAAAAGCTCCGGGGTCTGTGTCCCGGCTTCAAGCGTGCGCCGCCCGCCCCTTCGTCCTGGAGAACCGCACCAAACCAGCCACGCCTCCGGCCAGCGCCATCAGCCAGCCCGCCGGATACGGCAGAATCAGGATTCCCCACCACATTGAGTGCCCGCTCTTGCCGCCAATGCCGCCAATGGCGCTCAACGCGAACATAGCGCCGACGCCAACGGCTATCAGGATGAACGCCCAAGCCCAGTAAAGGAGCGTCTTGCGGTCCTTCCCGCCAAGATACATGCCCAGCGCAACCAAGCCGCTGCCGAGCAGGATGAGCGGTGAGCCTTCCAGCGGGTCGAGAGTTCCGAGCAGCATGGCGATGCCGCCCGCGACCTTGAGAATACGTGACCAAAGAATTCGCGATTTCATGGTTGTACCTTAACCCCGCGCAAGCTAAAGGTGTTAATCGAAAAAACTGAGCGGCGCATCGACGGATTCGATGGAATTTGGAAACGTGAGGGCTTTTGTCGTGAGGGCCAGCACCACGGCGGCAACCCAAGGCTGCTGGGCCGCGCCGATGAGCGCCAGCGCGTGCGCCGGGGCGTCGGCGGCTCAGTTCAACCGGAGGCCATCCGCCATGCCCTCGTCAGGCTTGGTTAAATTTGAACGCTTGCATCCAAGGGCATGGCGGATACACTGCTTCAGGTTAGTATGAAAACATCAAGCGCATTGGCCCTCGCAGCGGCAGCACTCATCGCCGGTTTTCTCATGGCTCGCTGGCGCGTCGCACAACCATCAAACCTGACGCCTACCAAAGAACCGACGAGTTACGACTTTGGCGCGCTTCAACAATTAACATCCTTTGTCTCTTACTTGCAGGACGCCAAGCAAACAAACACGCTTCAGCGGTTCAACGATTGCTTAAACGCTTCCCATGCCTCACAGCAATACGCAGACCTCGGAGTGACTTTGGGTATTCTGCAAAGGTTGAGAGACGGACGCACCAATCAGGCTTACGAATTGCTGGAAGGACAATTGGACGGTGACATCATTCTCTTCGCTGAGAGTTATCATGAGCTTCCCGCCTCGCTTCGGAACCAGACGAGCCTGAAGGTGCTGGGATATGCGAAAGATTATCGTGCCAAGTTTCCGTTCAAGCACCGTTACCAAAATGTTGACGATGCAGTGGTAGACGCTTTCAAGATTTTGGATGAGAAGACCACAAAATAATATGAGGGCTAACGAATCGCGCGGCGCGGCGTGAGTGAGTTCTGCCGTTAGAGCCATCATGAAAGCACTCTTCCATGCCGTATTTGTTGGAGCACTGCTTGTGATTTTAGTTCCGTATGCAAGCTGGGCGGCCACCGCCCCTTGCGGTCGGCCTCCGAGCGACCGGTTTGGTCAGTTACTGGCGACCGCCGACTTCAGCGCCAACCACCGGTACAACGTCGGCCTCGAAATGCTGAGCGTCTTGCAGATGTCCGCAATGACCATGCTCCTGTCGGCATGGAGCTTCTTCGCGGTTTGAATCCTTGGGTCGTTCAAGGACATTGGCGGGCGACCTCCCAGCCGCCCACGCGCACGGGCAGCCTTGAGTCCGGCATTCGTGCGCTCCTGAATCAGCCGCCGCTCGAACTGGGCCAGCGCACTGAAGACGTGGAAGATGAGTTCCCCGCTGGCGGTCGTCGTGTCGATGGCACCATCGCAGAGAGACTTGAACTTCACGTCGCGCTGGTGGAGGTCTTCGACGATGTCAATCAAATGACGGATTGACCTGCCCAACCTGTCCAGCCGCCAGACCAGCAGCGTATCGCCGGGCTGCAACCGCTGGAGGCACTTTTCCAGACCTGGCCGGGCCGCTTTCGAGCCGGACACCTTGTCCGTGAATACATCTGCCTTGGCAACCCCGGCTTTCTTCAGGGCGTCAAGCTGGAGTTGGAGTTCCTGACCGTTACTGCTGACGCGGGCGTAGCCGACCAGCCGGGATGATGATGATTTTGTGCTCATATATCAGAAACGAAGGCAGCGATGAGTTGATGCGACGATGAAAACGGAGACGGGTTTTTAAGACTGCGGACACTGGGAAATCGAACAACCGGCGACCGGGACCAGAAGGGTACAAAATAATGACCGTTTTGCGAGACACCGCCCGGACGAGGATTCACAGACCAATTGGTGTCGGCTCGATTGCGCATATTTCATCGAGTGGCCCGGTTAGACCTGTTGTTCTCTTGGCTCCAAGCGAAAGCGGGCAGCGATGGAGTCTCCATCGACAATGGCGATGAACTGGCCGGGAGGAAACTGGCATTCCGCACCGCGTGCAACAAAGCCCAAACATCGCTCCACCTGAGCAGGAGTCGCACATTCTGCGTTGGTGCCCCGGTTGCATCGGAATTCCCAGCAGTGGTGCTCGTCCAAATCGCGCATCTCAATGTTCTCGAAGCCAGCGGCTCCAGCCCATTCAGTGAATGCGTTGCGCCGAGGCCCTGGGTTTCGGCACCACAATCGGCGTGCCGTCCTCCCAGGTGTCTCCAGGCCCGAAGTCCAGTCCCCAAGGATGGTTCTGCTTGCATTCCTCGGCGCTCGAATACATCTGCATACTCATCGCCGACCAATTCTTGCCGGTCGCTGGCAAGCGGTAGAGCAGGTAGAGGTGCCTGCCTGCCGCGCAGTCTTCGCAGTCGCAGCCCTCGACAATGACAGGTTCGACTCTGTACTTCATAGTGAGCCAATTTAAGCGTCATTATGCACTTTGTCAAGAACCAAAGCATTGAAATTTCCTCGGCGTTGGTTTATGCTGCCGTCATGAGACAAAAGAAATCCGCACCGGCTGTTGAGCCGACCGATGCAATCACCTCGATTTTCACGGCCCGCCGCGACCTGCTTCAGGGCGTCAAATCCGTTGTCGCAGGCTCAGGGTTTACAGTCGAAGAGGCCGACCTGCTGGTAAGCCTGTACGGCGTCCGCGAACTGAACTGGGACGACCTGCCACACGATGAAGCCGGGTTCGTGGCTTACAGAGAACTGGAACAGTTCCTCGTTCACAATCCAAGCCTGCTCAGCCGCCGCATCCGCAAGCTGGCCACGGTAAAGCCGCCACTGGTTGAAGTCGCCGAAGCCCAACCGGGGTCAGGACTGCATTTTAACGCCCTGCGCGTCCGCGTCACCGCTGAAGGCATCAAGCGCATCAAGCCGGTATGGGAGCGTTTCTCGCGGATGTCAGACAGCCTGCTGGAGGGCATCCCGCCCCGCCTGCTGGAGGCCCACTACCGGGTCAATGAGGAAATCAGCAGCCGCATTCGGGCGCGGCGGCAGGGCGCGAAGGATTTTCTGGTAAATGCGTGAGCAGTGCAGCAATCACTATCGCCATTACTGCGGCACGACACGATAAAAGCGTTGCGGCAGGCCAATGTCATCCACGTCGTCAAATTCAAACTCACCGGTGAAATTTGGCAGAATAAACAAGGTCGACCAGTCTGCCAGATTTGTTGAGGTCTCCACTGCGAGGGTCATTCCGCTTGGGCCGAGTATTTTTTGACGAAAACCCGTTGCTGCCGAATAGCTCAAGCTGGCAGGGTCGATGTAAGGCGCTCCGCACACACCGTCATGCACCACGTCCGGTCCATTGATGGGCACGATGACAGCACCGCCTTCCAGCGTTCCGTTGTTTCCGTTGCCGGTGAGGTCAATTGCGTTGGTTCCGTCAAAACTCCAGTAACCGACGAGGTTGGATTCAGTGCCCGTCAAGCGGCAAAATCGACTTTCCTCGATTTGAATGCTTGTCCGGTTTGTGTTCCAGATGCGCACTTCGTCCATGTAACCGGCAGCAAATAAAGGACCTTCGGAAATTCTCTCGCCGCCAAGGTTCAGGGGCAAGGTGGTCTGCCGCAGAAATTGCCCTGCCAGTGGAACCGTGCCTGAAATGTCGTTTGTTGTGGAGGAGGACAAGACACCGTTTGTAAATAGTTGTAAGAGGCCACTGGCACTGTTGAACGTGAAAGCCACGTGGACCCAGTTCGATTCTGGCAGATTAGCTCCCAGTCCGGCCCAAGTGGCTGCATTTAAAAACAGTTGAACGGCAACACCCGCACCGGTTGGCCCATTTATACCATTTATATTATTGGTCTGCCAGGAAATTTCATAAGAACGGGCGCTGGAAACACTTTGGCCATCGCTTTTAACGATGAACCATCCGTTGTTGTTGTTTACGTAACTTAACGATGGCTCTGGAAAAACCCACGCCTCAACGGTAATGGCGTTTGAATTCTGCAAACTGGGTGCGCTGGGAATGGTCACGTAGGCGGAAGTGCCGTTCAAGGACGGCACCTGATTGGTAAAGCTGGCATGCGCTGGCCAAAGCCATTGGCGTCACGCCCATGCGCGTGAGCCGGATTGTGCGCGGGCAACGCGCCGTCACGGCGGACACGGCCTTGCGCCTGTCCCGCTATTTCGGCACCCGCCCCGCTTGGTGGCTCGATCTGCGAACTTTTTACGATCTCGAAGTCGCCGCCGACGAACTGGAAGCTCGTATCGCGCGCACGGTCAAACCCTGCTCCCTGTTGCCCGTCAAGGAGCCTGTCGCGGCGTGAGGAATCTCCCGCCCCCAAAAAATAATTCCACAGATAGTTGACTATTTAGTCGAATGGGCTATCTTGGCCCGGTGAAGGCGCCAAGGGCGCCTCACAGAACAAGCACATGAGAGTTTTATGGGCCGCGTGAGCGATGCCAGACAACGATTGATGGACGCCGTGCTGGAACTGATTTGGACCGGTTCCTACGGCAATACCACCATTGACCACATTTGCGAAAAGGCCGGCGTCAAGAAGGGCAGCTTTTATTACTTCTTCGACTCCAAGGCCGACCTGGCGGTGTCGGCCTTCGAGGCCAACTGGCGGGTCAAACGGGCGGAACTGGATTCCATTTTCTCGGCCGCCGTGCCGCCCCTGGACCGGCTGCGACGCTACTGCGACTTCAGCTACCGTTTTCAGAGCGAAATGAAGGCCAGATACGGGCGCGTGCTGGGCTGTCCGCTCTTCGCGCTCGGGTCGGAAGTTTGCACGCAGGAGGACCGCTTGCGCCGCAAAGTCCAGGCCATGCTGGCGGACAAATGCAAGTACCTCGAATCGGCCATCCGCGACGCCCACGCCAGCGGCGTCATTCACGCGCCGGACGCCGCGGCCAAGGCGCGCATGATCCTGGCCTACTTCGAGGGAGTCCTGACCCAGGCGCGCATCCAGAACGACGTCAAGGTGCTGCGCGACACGGCGCGCGGGGTCTTCGCCATGCTGGGCGCGAAGGCAAAAGCGGCCGCCGCCGCGTGAGGCGATAGGCTTGATTTTCTTTGAATAATTATTAGACTAAACGGTCAACTACATTGGAATCATGTTGAACATGACATTGAGACGAAATCGAGGGCCGCGCCAGGCCAAAGCCGGCGCCGCGGCGCGCTGGACGGGGCGAAGAGGCCTCTTCCCGCCGGCGCCCCAGGCGGCGGATGCCAACCATTCCGCTCCGCCCGATGCAGCCCCGCCGGAGACGGCGCGGGGCGATACGCTGCAGTTGTACCTGAACGAAATCGGGCAGGTGAAACTGCTCACGCCGGAGGAGGAAATCAAACTGGCCCGCCGAATCAAGAAGGGCGACAAGCGCGCGCGGGAAAAGATGATTACGGCCAATCTGCGGTTGGTGGTCAAGATCGCCCGCGATTACGAGGGCCTGGGCCTGCCGCTGCTCGATTTGATCAACGAGGGCAACATCGGCTTGATGAAAGGCGTTGAGCGATTCGACCCGACAAAGGGGGCCAAGCTCTCCACCTACGCCGCCTGGTGGATCAAGCAATGCATCATGACCGCCCTGGCCAATCAATCCAAGACCATCCGTTTGCCGGCACACGTCGTGGAGCGGGTGGCCAAGATGCGCAAGGCCGAATTCGAATTGCGCGAAACTTTCGACCGCGAGCCGACCGACGAGGAGTTGGCCGATCATCTGGGACTGGACACCCGCCGCATCCGGCTCTATCGCCAAGCCTCCAAGGCGGCCGTCTCGCTGGACGCTCCGCTGAGCGAGGGGGAGCCGCACCGCATTGCCGAGGTGGTGGCGGACCCGAACGCGGCCGCGCCCTTTGACCGGATCGTGCGGGAGAACGACGCCGGCCTGGTGCGCGAGGCCCTGGCCGGATTGAGCCGGCGGGAGACGGCCATTCTGGGCCTGCGCTTCGGGCTGGACGGGGCCAAGCCCAAGACGCTGGAGGAAATCGGCGCCCGTTTCCATCTTTCGCGCGAGCGCATCCGGCAGATTCAGGACCAGGCGCTGGTGAAGATGCGGGCGCAAATCCAGGAGCGCGACACTCCGTCCGCTGATACAGACTCATTGGCGGCGTAAGGGCCTCCGGCGATGGGCCGTCAACGGGCCTTCCGGCGCGGGCAGGCGCCGAGGCGCTTGAGTTGATCGCAACTCGCGGTGATTTGCAGGCGGTGGGTCTTGACCGAAAAGCCCAACTTCCGGCACATCTCCCCTTCCAGTTTCTTGAGCTGGGCGCTGTCAAATTCCACGATGGTGTTGCACTCCTGGCAGATGATGTGGCTGTGGTCGGGGCGGTCGGCGTAGTTGGGGTCGTAATACCTCTGGTCGCCCCCAAAATCCATTTCCCGCACCAGCCCGCTTTGCGTCAGCAGCGGCAGGGTCCGGTAGATCGTCGCGCGAGAGACCGATTTGTCCCGCCGCCGGGACCATTGCAGCAATTGCTCCGCCGTGAAGTGCTCCTCGGTGTCGAAGGCGCTCTCAATGATGGCCCGCCGCTGCGCCGTCACGCGCAACTTCCTGCGCTGAAGAAAAGCCATGAACTTCTTCTTGGCCAGGCATCGTTCCACTACCATGACCGGAGCTTAAGGCTTCCGGCGTGAGATTCAAAGCCTATTCCCATTCAATGGTCGCGGGCGGCTTGCTGGAGATGTCGAAACAGACCCGGTTGACGCCTTTGACCTCGTTGGTGATGCGCCGGGACAGGGTCTCCAACAAATCGTAGGGCAGCTTCACCCAGTCCGCCGTCATCCCGTCCTGCGATTCCACCGCCCGGATGGCCACCGTGAAGTCGTAGGTGCGCTCGTCGCCCATCACGCCGACGCTGCGCACGGGGAGCAGGACGGCGAAGCTCTGCCAGATTTTGTAATACCACCCGCTGGCCATCATTTCCTCCACCACAATGGAGTCGGCGGCGCGGAGAATCTCGCAGCGTTTGGAGGTCACTTCGCCCAGGATGCGCACCGCCAGGCCGGGGCCGGGGAAAGGCTGGCGCAGGACGATTTCGTGCGGCAGTCCCAACTCCAGGCCGAGCTGCCGCACTTCGTCCTTGAAGAGGCAGCGCAGCGGCTCGATCAACTTGAATTTCATCTTCTTGGGCAGCCCGCCCACATTGTGATGGCTCTTGATCAACGCCGCCGGGTTGCCGGCGATGGGCACCGACTCGATCACGTCGGGATAGAGCGTCCCCTGCGCCAGGAATCGGGCCGCCCCGGCCCGCCGGGTCGCCGCCTGGAAAACCTCGATGAAGGTCTTGCCGATGATTTTTCGTTTGCGTTCCGGATCGGTGACCCCTTTGAGCCGGCGCAGGAACAGGGCCGAGGCGTCCTCATATTGGAGCTTGAGGCGGAAGTGGCGCCCGAAAACCTCCCGCACCACTTGCGGCTCCCGCCCGCGCAGCAAACCATTGTTGACAAAGATGCACGTGAGCTGGTCCCCGACGGCCTTGTGCAGCAGGGCAGCCGCCACGCTCGAATCCACCCCGCCGCTCAATCCGAGGATCACCCGCTCCCGCCCCACCTGCGCCTTGATCGCCTCGACGGCCTGGTCAATGTAATGGCGCATCGTCCAATCCTTGCCGCAGCCGCAGACGCCGTGGACGAAATTGGAAATGATCTCCCGGCCGCGCGGCGTGTGGGCCACTTCGGGATGGAATTGCAGGCCGAAGAATTTCCGGTCCCGGTCCTCGATGGCGGCGAACTCCGTGTTCTCGGAGGTGGCCACGGCCTTGAAGCCCTCCGGGGGCGCGATCAATTTGTCGCCGTGGGAATTCCAGACCTGCATCGAATCGGGCAGATTGGCGAACAGGGCCGAGAAGGGGTCGGTGACCAGCAGGGTGCCTTTGCCGTATTCGCGTTTCAGGCCCCGCGCCACCTTGCCCCCCAGCATGCTGGCCATCAAATGCACTCCGTAGCAGATGCCCAGGATCGGAATGCCGAGGTCAAAAATGCCCCGGTCCGGCGCCGGCGCCTTGGGCGAATAGACACTGGCGGGGCCGCCGGAGAGGATCAGGCCCCTGGGTTTGAGCGCCGCGATGGCCGCCGCCGGCAGGTCAAAGCGCACGATGGTCGAATAGACCCGGCATTCGCGCACCCGCCGGGCGATGACCTGCGTATATTGCGCCCCGAAATCCAGAATGAGAATCTGCTCCGTCATTGAACCAACTAGGCACTCTTGCCCGCCGGAGGCAAGCCTTTTTTCTCCGGCATAAATCAGATCGTTTACAACGCCCCGCCGCGGCGTTATCAAATCTGGAAATGACCAGACCTTCATTGCTTGTCCTGGCGGCCGGCATGGGCAGCCGTTACGGGGGACTCAAACAAATTGACCCGGTCGGACCGGCCGGGGAAACGATCATTGATTACTCGGTCTATGACGCGCTCCGCGCCGGGTTCGCCAAACTGGTCTTCGTCATCCGCCGCGACCTGGAGGAGCCGTTCCGGGAAATCGTCGGGCGGCGCTTCGAGAATCAGTTGCCGGTGCGCTACGTCTTCCAGGAGTTGGCGGATTTGCCGCCGGGTTTCGCCCCCCCGCCCAACCGCGCCAAACCGTGGGGCACGACGCACGCCATTCTGGCGGCCCAAAGCGTCCTTCAAGAACCCTTCGCGGCCATCAATGCCGACGATTTCTACGGCGCCCAATCGTTCCGCCTGCTGGCGGAGCACTTCTCCGCCGGCAGCGCCGATTACGCCATGGCCGGCTTCACCTTGCGCCGGACGTTGTCCGAATTCGGCAGTGTCGCCCGCGGCGTCTGCCAGGTCGGCCCCGACGGCTATTTGAAATCCGTCGTGGAACTGACGCGGATCGAACGCGACGGCGCGGGAGCCAAAAATACCGACGCCGCCGGGCGCGTCACGCGCTTGACTGGGGACGAGGTGGTTTCGATGAATTTCTGGGGATTCACGCCGGCGGTGTTCCCGGCCTTGCGCTCGAGGTTCGCGGCGTTTTTGGAGCAGCACGGGCGGGACGAGAAGGCCGAGTGCTACATTCCGACCGTGATCAGCGAGTTGCTGGCTTCCGGCCAGGCGCGGGTGAAGGTGCCGCGCACCGGCGATGCGTGGTTCGGCGTGACCTATCGCGAGGACCGTCCGCGCGTGATGGAAGGCATCCGCCAACTGGTCGCCCGCGGCCAATACCCGGAGAGGTTGTGGAAGTGATGAACTCCATCGAACGCGTGCGGGCCGCCATCGAGATGGGAAAACCAGATCGGGTGCCGGTGGATTTGCATAATTTTCAGCCGGCAGCCTGCGCGACCGGTCTGCCGATGAGCGAGGTGTTTCGCGACGGCCAACTTCTGGCCGAGGCGATGCTCCAGGCCTGGCGTGAATTCGGCCACGACATGATCCTGCTGGAGAACGGCACGGCGTGCAACGCCCAGGCCTGCGGGCTGGAGGTCACCTACCGCGATGATGCCGCGCCGGCCGTGGAGAAGCCGTTGTTGAAGAGCCTTGAAGATGTGGCGGATCTGGAAGTGCCGGACCCTTACACCGCTTTTCCCATGTGCGAAATCCTCAAAGCCACCCGCATCCTAGCCAAGGAAACGGCCGGCCAGGTTTGGATTTGCGCGCGGGCCGACCAGGGGCCGATGGATCTGGCGGCGCAACTGCGCGGGATCGAAGAATTGATGGTGGACATCGCGCTCGGGGAACATGAAGACCTGATTCACGCACTGCTGGACTTTGCGCGCCGCGTCGCCACCCGCTATGCTTTGGCGCTCATCGAGTGCGGCGGCCATTCCACCTCCATCGGCGAGCCGCTGGCCGGTCCGGCGTTGCTCTCGCCCCGGCATTACCGCCAGTATCCCTGGGTGCATGAGAAGCGGATGGCGGAGGAATTGAAGCGGCAGGGCATCATTCTGCATAATCATATTTGCGGCAACACCGGGGCCATCACCGAGGATTTCATCGCCACCGGAGCGCAGGTGCTGGAGGTGGATCACAAGACCGATGCGCGCACAATCAAGAATGCCGCCCGCCATCGAACGTGTCTGCTGGGCAACATTGACACGGGGCTGCTGGCCTTTGGCCAGCCGGGGGAGGTGGAAGCCGCGTGCAGGGAACTGATGGAAATCTGGAAACCGGACGCCGGGTGCATCCTCGGCCCCGGCTGCGCCCTGGGCGCGCAAACACCGGCGGAGAACATTCACGCCCTGGTCGAGGCGGCGCGGAAGCACGGCCGCTATTCGTGAGAAACCGGATCAGATAAAATCAGGACAAAAATCAGGCAACTTTTCCGTCGCGTCCGGACGCGGTTGTGCTACCTATGGCGGGCATTGCATGACCAAACCGGACCCGCCAGCCACGGAGAGCGCCGCCGAGAACAGGCGCTATCCCTCGCAGATCAAGTACATCATCGGCAACGAGGCCTGCGAGCGCTTCAGCTATTACGGAATGCTGGGCATCCTGGAACTTTATTTGGCCCACCGCATGAAAATGGGCGGCTTCGAGGCCACCAAAATTCAACACCTCTTCGGCACGGCCGTTTATTTCATGCCCCTGGCCGGCGGCTGGCTGGCCGATCGCTGGGTGGGACGATATTGGACCATCCTGGTCATCTCCCTTTTTTACTGCCTGGGCCACGGCACGCTGGCGCTTTTTGAAGGCAGCCGGACGGGGCTTTACGCCGGGTTGGCGCTCATCGCCATCGGCTCCGGGGGCATCAAGCCGTGCGTCTCCGCCTTTGTCGGCGACCAGTTCAAAGCGAGTCAACACCATCTTTTAACCAAGGTCTATGGCTGGTTTTACTGGACGATCAATTTTGGCGCGGCAGCCGCGTTTTTTATCATCCCGCAAGTCCACAAACACTCGGGTTACGCCTGGGCCTTCGGCGTGCCCGGCCTGGCCATGGGGCTGGCCACCTTCATTTTCTGGCTGGGCCGCCGGCAATACCTCCGCCAGCCGCCCCAACGCCAGGCCCGGCCCCCCAAACCGGCGGCGGCGGCGGACCGCAAGGCGCTGCTGGGCATCGTCCTGGTTTTTCTGACCGTGCCGATGTTTTGGGCGCTCTACAACCAGACCAGTTCCACCTGGGTGCTGCAAGGCGAGAAAATGATCCCCTTTTCAGTGACTTCCTTCTTCGTGCTCAACGGCGAAACCATGCAGGGCGCCGGGTCCATCCTGGTGATGATTTGGACGCCGCTTTTGACCCTCCTGCTTTATCCCTTGGCCCGGCGGCTGGGCTGGCGTCCGACGACCTTGCGGCGCATGACAGCGGGCATGTTCCTGGCGGCGGTCTCCTTTGTCATCTGCGGACTGGTGCAGGCGCGCATGGATCAGGGCCAGTCGGTGAGCATCCTGTGGCAACTGGCCTCCTACGTCGTGCTGGAGGCGGGCGAAGTCCTGCTCTCGGCCACCGGCCTGGAATTCGCCTTCGCGCAGGCGCCGGCCCGGCTCAAAAGCGTGGTCATGAGTTTGTGGATGATCACCATCGGCCTCGGCCATTTTCTGGTCACCGCCTTCACCCAGTTGAACCAGACAGTGGTCAAAGCCCAAGGCGCGTCCTGGTTTTACCTTTTTGCGGCCATGATGTTCGGGGCGACCGCCGCCTTCGCTTTCTGCGCCTCGCGCTATCGTCCGATGACCGCCGGCGGGGCGGCGGCTTGAAGCCTATGGACCTGCCGCCGCTCATGGACCCGCTGCCAACGGTGAAGCTGGAAATTCTGGGTTTTCCAGGGGGCGGTAAAAATTTGCAGATTATCGCTTGCATTGTGGCGGGGAATTTGCTCTAAGTGAGCACGCTTTGATCCGCGCCATTGTGAAGATGGAAACAAAACTGGAAGCCGGGAGCGAAGTTGGAGGCCCCCAATGACGGATCGGGCGTTGCCAGAACGATGAGCCAAACGCACATGGATGTGACACGGCGGGAAGAGCCACTGGTGGGCCGTCCCCTCCGGGACGCCCGCCCCTGACCATTATGGCCATACGAATTAACCTTTTGGCGGAAGCGCAAGCGACCGAAGAGTTGCGGCGTAAAGACCCCGTTAAACGGGGCATTTGGATTGGCGGCTTTTGCGTGGCAGTCATACTCCTCTGGGTGCTCAAGCTGCAATTGGACATCGGCATCAGCCAGAGCAAGTGCGCCAACTTCGAGAAATTATGGAACGACGCCAAGGCCAAGTACGCCGCCGTGACCAATAACGAAATCAAGATCGCCGAACTGGACCGCAAGTCCGCCGCCCTGGATCGCTTGTCCACCAACCGTTTCCTCTGGGCGCCCGTCCTCAACGCCCTCCAGCAGACGATGGTCGAAAACGTCCAGGTCATCCGCGTCGCGGGCGACCAGCGCTACGTCTATGAGGAAGCCCGCGTCCTGGGCGGCAGCACCAAGAAAACGACCATTCCGGCCATGACGACCGAGAAAGTGACGCTGTACATTGACTCCAAGGACTACAATCCCGACGCCCAGAGCTACAATAAATTCAAGGAGAGCCTCTGTAACTTCGGCTTCTTTGTCACCAATACCGGACGCAAGGACGGCTTTATTCTCGACGGCACGTTGAGCGCGCCCACGGCCGACGCCGCGGACCCCGGCAAGCAATTCGTCACCTTCAGGCTGACATCGCATTTCAAGGAGGTGCCCCGCAGTGAATAAGCTCTCCAAAACCCAGAGAGACCAGTTGCTGGGCATCGTCATCGGCACGATCGGATTGATGGCCGCGCTCTGGTACTTGGGCGTCAATGCCAAACAAGAGCAACTGTCCAAAACCGAGCGCAAGACTGCCGAAGTACGGGACACGCTCAAAAGGGCGGACGACAAAATACGCCGCGCGCAGGAGGTGGCCGACCAATTGCAGGCCCATCAGGCGGTCTTGGACAGGCGTGAGGCGATTTTGGCCCCGGACCGCGATGCCTACGCCTGGGTCATCAACACAATCAATCCCTTCATCCTGCCGCGCAAAGGGGTCAACATCTCTCATTACTCGCAGCCGGAGGTCAGCGAGTCGGGCATCATTCCCGCTTTTCCCTACAAGTGGGCCACCTTTCACCTCGAAGGGACCGGCTTTTATTACGAGTTTGGCCGGTTCTTTGCTGATTTGGAGAATGACTTTCCTTTCTATCGCGTCCAGAATCTGGCCATCAGCGCCAATGTCGGCGCCGGGACCGACCCGGATAGGCTCAATTTTACCTTTGATTTGGTCGTGCCGGTCAAACCGAGCGAGACGAAATGAGAACGCCGCCTGAATTTTCGCGATGGATGCGGGTTGCCACTCTGGGCGGGCTGTCCTTGGCCCTGCTGCTCTCCTGCAAGCCAGCCGCCCAGCCCTCCGGCCCGCCCAAGCCTGCCGCCGCCAAAACAAACCTCCTTGCCTCCGCCACCAATCGTGTTCCCACCGCCTATGTCTCGGTTTTCGAGGACTTGGCGCCGCCCAAGGGCCGGGACCCGTTTTTCCCCAACTCCCATCGCCGCGAGCCTGAGCCGACGCCCCCCCCGCCGAGGGAAAAGGCGGCGGTGTCCGAATTGGTGCTCAGGGGCATTGTCGGTTCCCCCAACCATCGTCTGGCCGTCGTCAATAGCACGATCCTGGAAATCAATGAGGAGGCCTCGGTGCGCCTGCCCGAGGGGGCGCGGGTGCGGGTGCGTTGCCTGGAAATCGGCGAGGATCATGCCCTCATCAAAGTGGAAGGAGAATTGCAACCGAGGCGATTGCTCTTGAATAAGAAAGGTCTTTGACGCAGGATGGCTCGTCATTCGCGCCAATCTATGTTGAGATTGTCTGAATCTATATGAAAACGAAAAACGTCTTCGCGATCATTGTGGCGGTTCTCGCCGCCTGCCTGGCAGCGCCGGGCCAAGCTGTTCCCACTCCGACAAACATGCTGCCCCCGATGAATCCAAATCCGGCCGCCGGCACCAATGCGGCTCCGGCGGCTCCGCCGGAACCGGCGCCAGTGCCGTTGCCGGCCGATCGCACCGTCTCCTACGCGCCCTTGGTGGGGCCGGACATGACCTCCAGCAACGCCCCGGTGACCGAGGAGGTGGAGGAAGTCGTGGCCTTTAACGAAACGCCATTGACGGACGCCATCAGCACTCTGGCGGTTCAGGGCGGGATGAACATCATCTTTGCCCCCGATTTAACCATTGGCTCCGACGGCCGTCCCCTCCCGCCCATATTGATTACACAGAAATGGCGCAAGATCACAGCCATGCAGGCCCTGCATACCTTGCTCGATAACTATGGCTGGCAACTGGTATGGGACCCCCGCACCAAGGTCGGTAAAATCACCAAAAAGGACCTCGCCGCCAAGGAACCCCTGGTCATCGCCGTCGTCGCCCTGCACTACAGCACTCCGAGCAATATCGTTTGGGAGGTTAAAGACACCCTCTCCCCCGGCAGCACCATCATTCCCGACGCCCGCACCCACCAATTGATCATTCGCACCACGGAGCGGGAACTCTTCGGCGTGGAGGCCCTGATCAAAAAATTGGACACCGCCACCCGCCAGGTCTTGGTGGAAGCCAAGCTGGTTGAAACCTCCAAGGACATCAGCTCGGCCAAAGGCGTGGATTGGACGGGCACGCTCCAGAGCCAGCACATCAGTTTTGGCAACGGCTTGACCCAAGGCACTTCCATAACGGGAACATCCAACGCCACCGGCCTGGCCACAGGCACCTCCCTCGTTTCGCCGGGCGGCTCCGGCATCTTCGGCGCCGGCGGCGTGCAAAACGTCACCAGCAACGTCACTTCCTTTACCTCCACCATCGCTGGCGACCCCTCCAAGGGCGGCGGCTTCTCGCTCAATACCTCCCGCGGCATCAGCCCGGCCACCGCTTTTCTCAATGCCGATGGCGTCTCGGCCGTCTTGTCCTTCCTCAACACGGACAATGACAGCAAGATCATTGCCTTTCCCCGCTCGGTCGCCTTGGACGGCGTGCCCACGGAATTGGCGGTCATTCAAAACATCCCCATCTTCCAGCAGACGCAAAGCGCCCCGGCGGGCGGGTCGGCCTCGGGCTTGGCCACCATCCTGCCCGTTTACGAAATAAAAGTGGGGGGCACCATCCTCAATGAAGTCGGCGTGAAGTTGCAAGTCACCCCGCGCATCGCCGGCCCGACCAATGTCCTGCTGGATGTCAAGCCGGAGATTTCACAACAACTCCCTGGCCTGGTCAGCGAAACTTTGAACGGCCAGGTCAACCAGGCCCCCGCCTTCAGCCGCAGCCGCATCACCACCCAGGCCTCCGTGCCCAGCGGTTACACCCTCGTTTTGGGCGGCATGGACCAGGACACTGTCAACAATACCTTCACCAAGGTCCCCTTCTTTGGCGATCTGCCCGGCGTCGGCAACCTCTTCCGCAGCAGCAGCAAGGACCATCAGAAGCAAACCGTTCTGATCTTCGTCACCCCCACCATCGTCAGCGACACCGACTACCAGACGGCTGATACCAAGTTTCTTAAACGCAAGCCGCCCATGCCGGACAACAAGCCCGAATCGGCCTGGGACGCCGGCCAGCCCTACGATTGGACCAAACCCAGGAATACAGTCTCTCCGGATTACCAACCCTGACACCCCTTGGCATTTATGAGTCTTATTGACACATATCAGGCGGGGAGGAGGTGGTCCCCATCCGGTTTCAGCGCCGCGCTGGCCGGTTTGGCCCTCCTGGCTTTCTCCTTTGGCGCCACCGCCCAAGTTTCGGTCGAAACCATCGGCGGCGGCGTGCGGGTCGAATGCGGGCCGGCCTACGGCTTTGTCGGCGGCAATACCTATGAACTCGCCCAATTCAACGCCCCCTTCGCCTGCGCGCTGGATACCAACGGCAACCTCTGGATCGCCGACAAGAACAATTCCGACATCGAGCAAGTCAGCCAGGCCGGAAACAAAAGCGCCAGCATCACCACCGAAGTGTACGTTCTGGGCAATTATCACGCCTTTACCAACGTCACGGGCGTCGCGGTTGACCCGGCCAATAACTTGTACGTTTTGCTGCCCTCGCCGCCCTTGGTGCGGAAATTCAGCCTGAGCGCCGAATCCACCACGCTCAACCCGCTATCCGAACTGCGTCTCACCAGCGCCCCGGCCGGGGCCGTCGCCTCGGCCATCGCGGTGGACGGCAATTCCAATGTCTTTCTGGCCTTCACCAACGGGGCCATCATCCGCTTTCAAATGTTGGACAGCAATCCCCCGCCGACCATTTACTCGACCAAATACGCCGCGTCCCATTTTCTCCTGACCAACTCGCCCAGCTTCAAATGGGAGCCTTCCGGCCTGGCCTTGCGCGCCGATGGCCGCCTGGCGGTCAGCGACATCTTGAGCAACGCGATTTACACCGTCTCCCCCACCAACTCCCCCGCCACTCCCCCGCAATTGCTCACCGGCAATCACGGCGCGGGTTTTGATGATGGCCCACCCGCCTTTGCCGCCTTTTACCACCCTCGCGGCCTGGCCGCTTCCGCCGACGGCCGCCTGGTTGTCTGCGACACCGCCAACAACCGCGTGCGCGTCATTGACATGGCGACCAACACCACCACCCTCTACGGCACCGACAGCAACATCTGGCCGGCGACCTGTTGCGATTGCGACCCAACCTTTTATGCCGGCTGGGTGGATGGCGCCCCGGGTCTGACCAGCACCAACGCCACGGGCCGCCAGCCCGTTGGTGTCACCATTTCCCCTTCCGGCTCCCTCTTTGTGACGGAGGTCTATTACAGTCTCATCCGCGAGGTGCTCAATACGGACTTCGTGCCCGTCAATCTCAGCGCCACACTCCCCATAGCGGTGACGCTGCCCGCCTCCGGCGTCTCCTACACCAACGCGACCTTGAATGGCACGGTCAATGCCGGGGACGCGCCGGCCTCCTATTACTTCGAATGGGGCTTGACCACCAACTACGCCAATTACACCGTAACCAACTTGTTGACCGCCAACCTGACCACCGCCCAGGACGTCTCGGCCGCCCTCACCGATCTGCTGCCGGACACCACCTACCACTTTCAGTTGGTCACTTTCAACGGCTCGGGCGCCAGCTACGGTGGCGACGCCATGGCCGTGACCTTGGCCGAACCGGCCACGGTGACAACGCTCCCGGCCACCGGCGTCACGGCCAGCAGTGCGACCTTGAATGCCACTGTCAATCCTGAATACTCGCCAACCTCGGTCGTTTTCCAGTGGGGCCTTGCCACCAACTACGGCAATCTGACCCCGCCCGTCAATCTGACCAATAACCTGGCCAGCAACCAGTTGGTGTCCGTCACGCTGACCAACTTGCAGTCGGGCGCCCTCTATTATTTCCAGGTCGTCGCCTACAACACCGGTGGAACCAGCGAGGGCAATCCGCTGATTTTCAACACCGTCTCGCTGCCGCCGCCGCTCCTGAGCTTTTCTCCCAGCAACGGCTACTTCCCGGAGTGCGTCTCCATCGCCGTGACCAGCAGCGTGCCCGTCGTCTATTACACCACCGACGGCTCCACGCCCACGACCAATAGCGCCGCCTTGGCGATGACCCAGGTGGCCTCCAACCTCTTCACCAACACCATCCAATGGTGCAATCCGCAGCATGACCTGAGTTCTCTGCAACTGATCGCCTTCAACGGCGCCGCCTCCACCCTGGTGCAAGGCGGTTTTCCCGCGACCAATCTGGTCGGCTTCCCCCAACCTCTGTCCGGCGGCACCGGCGGCCATCTCTATATCCCCGTCGTCGTCGAACTCCAAAGCAACATCACGCTCAAGTCGCTCCAATTTCGCGTCGAGATCACTGGCTCGCCGCTGATTCCCTCCATCGCCTTGCAGCCGCTGACGGCCTCTGATTTCGTCCCGCTGCCCGGCCCGGCCCCCGCCAACGCGCCGGTCACCTTCCAGACTTTCCCTTACACGGTTTCGAGCAACCTCCAGGGATTGGTTATCACGGCTTCGGGCAACGGCTCGGGCCTGGACATGCAAGGGTCCGGCGTGGTCGTCATGCTCCACCTCGGCATTCCGACCAACGCCGCTTTCGGGCAAACCTACTCCTTGAACGTGCTCGACCCCTCCGGCACCTCAGACGGACAGCAGGCGGCCGTCGGTTTGGCCACCCTCTCCATGCAGTCCTTGACCATTTCGGACCCGCTTTACATGGTGGGCGGTTCTTCGCCCTCCTGGGGCTACAACGCCGGACAATTCGGCAACGGCGAACTGGACAACAGCGATGTCAACAATGCCATCTACGCCTCCGCCGGCATCCGCGTCCCCCCCTCCGACAGCGACGCCTACAACGCCATGGACGCCTGGCCGCCCGATTCGGCCGGCCGGGGCGGGGACGGCTTCATCCGGCTGCTGGATTGGGAGACGATCCTCGGACGCTCTCTGGGCGGGGTCTCCATTTATCCCGGATTGGATACCAATAATTACCTCCGCTTCTGGACCAATGGCGACAACGGCTACCCCTCTCATGTCGTGGTGGGTTGGGCTCCGGGCGGCCCGCCCGTGCCGCTCTCGGTGGACCCGGCTCCGGCTCCCTCCAGTTCAAGTCCAACCAAGCTTGCTCTCTCCAATTCCCCGCCCGGATTGGTCTGGTTCTGCCAGGCCTCCATTGGCTCCGGCGCCGTCGTGAATGCCTTGCCGGGCAACACTTGTTCGCTGCCGGTGTACGTCAATGTTTTGCCGGGCTACAACCTGGCGGCGCTGCAATTCCGGGCCATTGTCACCGGCAGCGGGGGCGCCCCGGCCGTGACCTCCATCCAGTTTAACCCGGCCGCCGGTGCGCCCGCCCCGCTGGTCCTCCCCGGCCTGGCCGGCAACGACCAGGTGCAGGCCTGGGGTTTTGGCTCTTTCGCCGCCCCCCTGCAAAACAGCAATTATCTTGGGACCATTTCATTCCAAGTGCCCCCGGCGGCCGGTCAGGGCGCCTGTTACGCTCTGCATTTCTCAGGGGTGGACGGCGCGCCCGACTTCTCGACGGCTTATCAACTGGAGAGCTTCCCCGGCTTTGTCTGGGTCATGTCCGCCGCCCTGCAACCCGCTTCCATCACCTCGGACGAATGGAAAATCGCCTTCTTCGGCAGCCTGACCAACAGCCTGGCGGGCGACAACGTGGACGCGGACGGAGACGGGGCGCTCAACTGGCAGGAATACCTGGCCGGCACCAACCCGACCAACGCGCTCTCCTGCTTTCAATTCAGCAGCGCCAGCTTTTACAACAACGGCGTCCCCGGAATCGCCATCAACTGGCTGACCGCGCCGGGCAAGGGTTATATTTTGCAATCCAGCCCCGTCCTCAACGGCGCCGAGTGGACACCGATCAACACCAACAGTGGCGATGGCAACTACTACCAGTTCCTCGTCACCAACTACAGCGGCAGCGCCCGCTTCTACCAAATCCGCTTGCAGCCATGAATAATCGCACCCATCATCCCAGCTATCGTCTGCTGACTTGCTTTGTCTTGGGCCTTCTGGCTGCGGCCTTCTCCGCTCCGCCGGCCCGCGGGCAATACGTCAGCATCGCCGTGACCAATCTCCACCAGCCGGCCGGTGTCGCCGTTGATTCCAACAATAATGTCTATATCACCGATCCCGGCAGCTATCGCGTCGCCAAATATATCCCCTCCAGCGGCACCTTGACCACGCTGGCTGGATCGGGAACCTCTGGCACCAATAGCGGCACCGGTTCGGCCGCCAGCTTTTTCATCCCCCAGGGAATCGTCGCGGCGCGCGGCGGGTTGATTGTGGCCGATGAAGGCAGCCAGTTGATTCGCTACGTCACTTTTGGCGGAACGGTCACCAACCTGGCGGGCCAGGCCCTGCTCAGCGGAAATTCAGACGGGCCGGCGGCCACGGCTCTGTTCAGCTATCCCGTCGGCATCGCCGTTGACAGCGCGGACGATCTTTTCGTGGCCGACTCCCAGAACGGCGTCATCCGCCAGATTGACACCAACAACATCGTTTCCACCGTCCCGACCGGCGGCTACATCTTCAATCTGCCCAACGCGGTGGCGGTGGATAACAACAACAATGTCTGGGTGGCCGATTCCGGCCACAACGTCATCTGCCTGATTTCCAACGGTGCCGTCACGGTGGTGGCGGGCACTTTCGGTCAGGCGGGGACCAACGACTCCCTCACGGCCACCAGCGCCCAATTCAATTCTCCCTCCGGTTTGCTCTGGCTGGCCAATGACAACGGTCTCTATATCAGCGACACCGGCAACAGCACCATCCGCAGCCTCTTCCTCACCAATTTCAACGGCTCCATCACTTACGCCGTGCAGACCATCGCCGGCCTGCCCGGCCAGCCGGGCCTGGTCAATGGCGCCTTGGCGGTGGCGCAATTCAACAGCCCCCTCGGCCTGTGCGTGGACCCAACCGACTTGGGCTTCTACGTGGCCGACAGCCAAAACAATGCGTTGCGCGTCCTCCAGGCCACCGCGCCCCTGCCGCCCATCGCCGCGCCCTTGATCGGTTATGTCAGTTTCCCCATCGTGGGCGGCAACCCATCGGCCACCTTCAACGACATTACCGGTTCATCGGTCGTTTTTAACAACACCAACTTCATCGCCATCATGGCCGATCCGACCACCGAAACTTTCATGACTTATGGCCCCACGGGCAGCTCCATTCCCGCCCCCGGCCCCGCCACCGGCTCCAGTCCGCGAATTTACACCTCGGCGGATAACGGATTGGGACCGTCGCAAGTCCCCCCAACGGTGGTCCCCCCCGCGCCGGACATGACCATCTACGCCATCAGCGAGGCGACCGGGCGGCCCTCCAGTCCGGTCGTCAGCGCCCGCATTCAATATGTCACGGCCACGCCGGGCATCGTGGGCAACGACTCCGCTTCTGTATTGTTGACAGACGCAACCACCAACGCCCAGCTCTGGTACACCTTGGACGGCTCCATCCCGGCGCAGTATGGAACCAACGGCACCGGTCCGATCTCCAGCGGCGCCATCCTTTCCTTTGTCGTCTATTCCAACACCGTCCTTTCGGTCAAGGCCTTCTATCCCGGTTTCGCCCCCAGCAGCGTCGCCACCAACCTCTTCACCCCGCAGAATTTTAGCGCCGACAAGCTCACCTTTGGGTTTCAAGCCGGCGAGGCCTCCAGCATCTTCATCGCCTCGGCGGGCCAGCGCTTTTACGCCCCGGTGACCCTGACGCTCATCCCCACCGCCGAAACGATGTACACCTTGCAGTTCGATCTGGTGGCGTCGAATCTGACCGGGCCGCCTATGGTGCAGCCCTCCACCTTCCAATCCATGTTGATGGAGAAGAATCCGGATGGCAGTTTCAGTCCTATTCCGCCGGCCATGTTCACCGGCAGCGGCTTTCAGAGCCTGCTCGTCACCAACACCGCCCTTGATCTGCTGGGCGTGGGCTGGCTGGAACGGCCTCCCAACACCAACCTTTACAACACCAAGGGCCAAACCTTGATCTCCTACTCCATTGCGCACGACACCTTGTTTACCAGCGGCGGCGGCGAAATCGTCGTCGGCGGCTTCTCCTTTTTCGTCCCTCCCACGGCCGCCAATGGGCAAACCTATCTGCTCGACATTAGCAATCCATCGGCCACTTCCGACGGCATCACCACGCCCGTCATCATCCAGACCGTCACCAATGGCTCCATGACCAACGGCCCCATCAACTCGGTCAAGACCGTCACCGTCGGTTCCTTCCAATATCTGGTGGGCGACGCCGCCCCCTTCCGTTGGTTCAACGCCGGTGATTTTGGCGATGGCGTCTTGCTCAACGATGACGTGACCGAAGTCTTTCAATCCGCCGTCTATGGCCTGAACCCCCCCCCGCCGGGCAGCGACTTCTTCAACGCCATGGATTCTTGCAATGGAAACGTCAATAATCTTTACAATGCCAATGATACCACCATTAACAGCATCAGCATGGGCGACGGCCTCTTGAACGTGGACGATGTCTATGTCACTTTCCGCCGCTCCCTCGATCCTTCTTTGACCAACTACGCCCGGTTTTGGTCCAACGGTGTCCTGCAAGCGGTCGCCGTCCCGACCACGGCACAGCCGACTTCTCTCAAATCTCCGCCCATGTCTCCGGTCAAAACCGCCCTCAGCGCCCCGCGCTTTGTCACCGTCGCGGCCGGCCAGGTCCAGGCCGGCGGCAATCTCACCGTCCAGGTGCCCATCCGCGTCTTGGCCGCCGACACCATGCCCATCCGCGTCGCCATGTTGAACGTGGAAATTGACCCCCTCGACGGCTCGCCCGCCGTCACCAACGGCCTCGCCTTTGCCGCCGTCACCAACCTGGGCGCCCCGGCCATGACCTCTTCCCTGGCTGTCAACAATTACGCCGCCGCCTGGCTCGATTCCACCGTCGCGGGCGTCAGCGGAACCGGCGTCATCGGCACGCTGACCGTCACCCTCCCGCCAACTGTCAACACCAATTCCGCCTACCTCGTCCATTTCGATCACTTCTCCGCCTCGCCCAACGGCCTCGCCCTCTTTCACGCCACCGTCCAGGATGGCTTGATCACCGTGGGCAATCGCACCGGCTCCAGTTGGCACGACGGCATTCCGGACACCTGGCGCCTCCTCTACTTCGGCACCGTTTCCAACCCCCTCTCCGCCGCCAACGCCGACCCCGACGGCGACGGCGCCTCCAACTGGGAGGAGTTCATCGCCGGCACCAATCCGATGGACGCCGCGTCGGTCTTCAAGTTTTTGCCTGGCGTTGCGCCCGCCGGAGGCTCCTTCACCCTCCAATGGCCCTCGGTGGTCAACAAGGTTTATACCGTGCAATCCGCCCCCTCGCCCGCGGGCCCCTGGACCACCGTCGCCGGCAACTTGATCGGCAACAGCCAGACTTTGCAGTGGACCGACACCAACGCCTCCACCCAGGCCCGCTTCTACCGCGCCCTGGTGCAGTGATGGACTGCCTCTCTTTCCTAATCCTAATCTTAATCCTAATCTTAATCTCTTCTTATTTAGGCTTAAGAGTGGGAATACAAACCGCTTCCCAAGAACGTGACGTGCCTCCAAACCGCGCCGGGGCTACTGGATGGCCAGCGCCTGTTTGATCCGGAATTTCTCCACCCGCTTGCGCAAGGTGGCCCGCGTCACCCCCAGCAACCGCGCCGCCTGCACGTGGTTGCCCTTGGTTTCCAGCAGCGCCTGGATGATCAATTCCCGCTCCACCGCCGGCAGAATTCTCAGTTCGGGATTCTCCCGCGCCCATTGAAACAAGGCCCGCGCCATGGCCGCGACGTCCCCCGCCCTGCCCGCCTCCGGTGCCTGCGAGGCCGGCGCGGGCGGCTTCCCGGCCGCGGCGGCCGGGCCGCTGGAAAGCAGCGGCGGCAGGTCCCCGGGCAGCAGCACCTCTCCCTTGGCCATGACGATGGCCCGCTGCATCACGTTCTCCAATTCCCGCACGTTGCCCGGCCAATGAAACCGCTCCAGCATCTCCACCGTCCCGGCGGCGATGGATTTGGGCGCGCGCCCCTGGGCCTGGGCGAATTTTTTCAGAAAATAATTGACCAGCAGCGGGATGTCCTCCCGCCGCTCCCGCAAGGGGGGGATGTGAATCCGCACCACATTAAGCCGGTAGAACAAATCCTCCCGGAACTCCCGCCCCGCCACCGCTTCTTCCAGCGCCCGGTGCGTCGCGGCCACCACCCGCACGTCCACCTTGATCGCCTGGTTGCCTCCGACTCTTTCAAAGGAACCCGCTTGCAGCACCCGCAGTATCTTGGCCTGCGTCGAAAGCGTCATGTCGCCGATCTCGTCCAGGAATATCGTGCCGCCGTTGCATTGCTCGAATTTGCCGATGCGCTGCGCGCTGGCGCCCGTGAACGCCCCCTTCTCGTGCCCGAACAATTCGCTCTCCAACAGGTTCTCCGGAATGGCCGCGCAGTTGATCGCCAGAAACGGCTGCCCGCTGCGTTTGCTGTGATGGTAGATGGCCCGCGCCACCAGTTCCTTGCCCGTGCCGCTCTCCCCGGTGATCAAGGCGGTCGCGTCGCTGGCCGCCAATTGGCCGATGATCTTGAACACCCCCTGCATCGCCTCGCTCCGGCCGATGATCCCCACGTCGTAATCCTCCGACTCCAACAGCGGCTCATACGAGACCACCTGCCGCATGTCGCGCGCCGACTTCAGCGCGTTGAGCACGATCTGTTTCAGCCGCGGCACGTCGAAGGGCTTGAGCAGGTAGTCGTAGGCGCCCAGCTTCATCGCCTCTATGGCCGTCTGCGTCGTCCCATACGCCGTCATCATGATGACCATCTGCCGCGCGTCGGCCTGCCGCAGCCGGCGCAACGTCTCCAGCCCGTTCAGGCCCCCCATGCGCACGTCCATGATCACCAAATCCGGCTTGAGCCGCGCGATCAGTTTCAATCCCTCCTCCCCGCTGTTGGCCGTCGTCAGTTCGATGTCCGGCTGGTCAAAGATGCGCCGGAACGAATACTGCACGTCCGCTTCGTCATCAATCAAAAGCAGTTTATCCATAAGTCTCTCTCCCTCTTTCTAACCCCAATGGCCGCGCAACTCAAACTTCCTTTGCCCCCGCCTCCTCGCGCGTGACTTCTCCCAGGTGCTCCTTCTCCCGCACCCCGACGTATATCAACCCCCCCACCAAGCTCCAGAACAGACCCTCCGCCGACACGATCAACGACACCGACAGCGCCGCCGTCCGCCCCACCTCGATCACCGCCAGCATGAGCACAAAGAGGTTCTCCCGCACCCCCAGCCCGTTGGGCGTCATCGGCAGGGCCGAGATGCAGAAAATCACCGGCACAATGAAACAGAGCGCCATCGGGGCGATCTGCAAGTCCAGCCCACGCCCAAGGATCAGCACTTGCAGCACCCAGAGCACGTTCACAAATAACGACAGCGCGATGGTCTTGGCCAGAAAGCTTTTTTGCTTCCCAAACTGCCGGCACGAATCCAGCGCCCGTTCCAGCAGTTCCCCCTTGGGCAGCCGCCGCAGGTACTCGCGCGCCCGCGGAAATGTTCTTGACACCCGCCCCCAGAACGCCACCCCCAGCACCGCCGACACCCCCCCCAGCATCGCCAGGATGAACAGCGACGGCAGCCCCAGGTCGCGCGAGGCCCGCAGCAGCGCGTAATTGGGCGCCATCATCAACCCGGCGAACAACAGCATGGCCCACAATCCCACCAGCCGGTCCACAAACACCGTCACCACCGCCTCCGCTTTCTTGTGGTGCGTTTCCCGCGCCGCGTACACGGCCTTAATCACATCCCCGCCGGTCGAGCCGAGCAGGAAGGAATTGAAAAACTGGGCCACAAAAGTAATCCGCGTGGCCCGGCCCAGCGGCAAATGCAATCCCTGCGCTTCCAGAACGATCCGCCACCGCACCACCCCCACCCACAACGCCAAGCCCACCAGCAGAAGGGACAACAGCAGCGCCCACGGATGAATCAAACAGAGCGTCTGCCAAAGTTCTTGCGGTCCCCTGGTCCAGGCCAGTTTCCATTGCCGCCCCCGGTCCAGCCCAGCCCAATCCAGCCCGCTCTCCTGCGCGGCCATCCGGCCTTCATTGAGGAAAATGGAGTGGAATATCCACAGCAGCAGCGCCAGGCAGAATCCCACCCTCCAGCCCACCCTCCAACACGCCTTGAGCCGCGTCATTCCGCACCCCAGACTTGCTTGATCAACGCCACCCCCCCCGCCACCTCCTCCGCCGTTAGCGCCGGACTCAACTCGAAAACCTTGATGTGCTCCGGTTTCACCATCCCTTTCAACGCCCCGAAATCCACCGTCCCGCTGCCGGGCGCCGCATGGTCCCCTCCCGGATACTTCACGTCATGCACGTGCAAGCCCAGCAGCCGCGGGGCCAGCGCTTCCAGATGCAGCCGATGCACCATGAACCCCAGATTCTCCTTGATCTGCGCGTGGCCGCAGTCGTGCCAATATCCCACGCTGGGGCGCTTGAACTCCAGCAGCAACAGCTCCAGGTCGCTGTCCAGCGGTATTTCCTCCAGCGCCTGCCGGTTCTCCACCCCCAGCTTGACCCCCCGCTCGGCCGCCGCCGTCGAGAGCCGGTCCAGCATCTCCCCGGACTGCTCGACGAATTCCTGCTTCTTTTCCTCCAGTTTTTCCCGCGCCTCCTCGCACAGCGCGGCATACTTGCGGCTCTCCTTGCGCCCTTCGCGGATCATCTCCAGCAGCCGCTCGGTGTACTCCTTCATCTCGATGCGGCCCAGGTGCAGCACCACCGCCGCCGCCTTCAGCCGCGCCGCCGTTTCAATCGTCTTGAGCGAATGACGCCACGCATTCTCCCGCTCCCGCCGGTCGGAGGAGGAAAACAAATAAAGATTCGGCGCCGCGTGGTTGACCCCCATCGGCAGCGGACAGAAATTATGCAGCGACGAAATCTTCATCTCCCCCGCCTCCACCGCCTCGATGATCCCCGGCAGCAAGCTCATGCGGATGCCGTGGCTCAACTCCGCCCACTCAAAGCCCAGCCCCCGGATCTCGCGCAACATCGCGCGCCCATCCGTGTGGCGGTGAGAATTCCAGCACGTGGAAAACGAATACATGCGCAAAAAACCGGGCGCGCTCCCCTCCGGCCCGGGACCGCGCTCGGCGGTGAGAATCAACAGAGGCTCACAAATCGGCGTAGCGGGCGCTCAACATGGCGGAAAAGCGGGCCGCCTTCATTTTCCGGCGCTTCCGTTCGCTTGGCTTTTCAAAATGCCGGTGATTCCGCACTTCCTTCAGCGTGCCTTCGCGGTCAATCTTTTTCTTCAGACGCCGCAGCGCCTTGTCCACCGGCTCGCCTTTTTTCAATCTGATTTCGGTCAAATACTCTCACATCCTTTCCAGCATCCGCGTCGTCCGTCATGGCCGTCGCGATGAATGGCCCGTCAGCATGGCCCGCCCCCCTCCCCCCTGTCAACCGCCAAATCACCCCTTTTTCCCGCCCATGGCTGGCTCACAAACCCGCCGCCGTTCGCGTCTTCTCCCTCTCCTCCATCCGATGGAGCAGAGGGCCGGGGAGAGGAGCTTCCTCCCACCCCTTTTTGCTCCCACTCCCCCCTCGGTAGGGCGAGACTCCGTCGAGCCGCGACTCGATTCCCCCCCCTCGGCAGGGCGAGGCCTCGAGCCGTGCCATTGCCCCTGCTGAAGTTTCCACCGCAGGCGGACGTTCGTATCCGCGTCGGCCCGCGATTAGCGCTTTATTCCAATGAGCGTTCAAGATGAGACTAAGGCGCGCTGGATTCCGGCCGGCTGGCGAGGCGCGAGCGAGGCGCATATCCGCAGCGATCTGCAACGAGCAAGCAACGAAGCCAGCAGCCCGGAAGACAAGCGAATTAGTCTCACCTTGAACGGGATTTGGAATTAGGGGGGCGGCGGGGCGCTCTGTGAATCACCGCCGGCGGCGTCAGCCGGCCAGACGACGCCTTTAAAGGTGAAGCGTTGGGCGGGAAACTCCTTGGGAGAAAAAGCCTCAAAAGGGACAAAAACGGGTGTCTGGTAATCGGTGATCGGCGCAATGTTGGTCACCACGCCATCGTGTTTATTGGAAATCAACGTCTGGCACCGCCATTTCTGAGCTTGCGCGACGCCGTTGGTCAAATAGGCCAGGTTTTCCCGCATGCTGCGGACAAACACGCTGTCGCCAAACTTGTGCGTGGGATCGGTCAGGGCTTTTTCCAGATTAGAGCGGGGGAGCAGAACGATGCCGACGTATCCTCTCTTCTCAAATAGGACAGCCAGGCGCAGAACAATATTGGGGAAACGCTCCACATTTGTCCCAACCGGCCAGTCCTCCCACTGCGGCCGGTCCGTGCCGACCCGTCTGAGATCCCAAAAACGAACGCGGCCGGGCTTTTTTGAGGAGTCGGAGATGTCTTCTGTCCATCGTCCAGTGACGCCCCGGTCCTCCCATCCGGCAACCAACCAGATGTCGCCGATAGTAATATTGGTCAGCGTTGTTTCCGATGCAGGGGCGAAAAACCCTTTTTTCCAGGAAATTTTGAGGGTGCCCGGAAAGGAGACACTTTGCAGGTTCAGGCAGGCACGCCATTTTCCCGTGGAATCGGGTTTGATCTTATTGGTTATTATTCTGTCGTTGAAACTGATGGCGGCGCTGAGGGGAGGGCCTTGGCCGTAAATCATCGTGTTGGTGCCCTCCTGCAACACCATGCTGTCCGTGAAGATCGAGTCGAAGGAGAAATCGGTTATGGCCGTGTTGGCGCTGCCCTGCAACACCGTGCTGTTCGTCAGCATCGGCTCCAAGGTGGAACCGCTTTGGCCAAGGGCGCAAAGGCCCGGCGCCAGCATCAACGCAAATAGATGGTCTTTCCAGAACTTCATGGGGTGGGCTGGCGGGGAGACGATGCCAGTTGGGTGGTATCTTCGATGACAACCCGGAAGCCATTGCGCTCATCGCGGCGCGACAGGTCCCTGTGGAGGAAGTTGGTCGTGTGAAGCCACTGGAGGTCGCCGCTCTCACCGTCGAACCACGAGCCGCCTGCCAGAAGCCCGGGGCGACACCACTCGGCGGCGTTGCCGCCAAGATCGCAGTAGAGGTAGGCATTGGTGGAAACGCCAACCGGTGCCGTGCGCGGGTAGGGGTCGTGATTTTCCTCCCAAACGGGCCAGCACTTCGGCCATCTCGCATCGGCCGCTTCAGGCCCGGAATAGTTTCCGACAGGCTCTTCGCCAGTGGGAAACGGAGTTTCAGCCAGCGCCATCCACTCTTCGGCAGTGGGAAGTTTATAAGATTGGCCCGCCAGCAGGCGTTTGCCTTTCATTTCGTGTTCGGTCAGCCACTTGCAAAAGTTCGTGGCATCGGCATAGTTGACACCGATGACAGGGTGATCGCCGGTTTGCGGGAAACTGGGATTATTCCAGGAGTAACCCAGTTGTTTCCAGCCGTTGGTGGTCAGGGAATAGGTCCCGGCCGTGGCGTCGTAATGGGTTTCCTCAACGAACTGCCGGAACTCCGACACGCGCGTTTCATACACCGAGGCCCAGCATCTTTCGGAAACGCCCCGGAAAACCATGTTCAGGGAGTTGCGAAAATCCCGCATGGGATGAGGAACCGCCTCGGGCGCCAGCACGAAGGCAAACTGGCCGCCCTCATTCTCGCGCACTCCGGGGGCGGGCGGGCGACTCCCACTAGGTTGGAGCGAGGGATAAAAATAACAATTCGTCCGAAGGTCCTCGTACCCTCTTTTTGTGGCGTAAAACTGTATGTTGCCCGACCGGAACCGGTTCGTGAACGGCGTGACGTCGTTGGTGGCACCCTCGACCCTCCATTCGTTGGCTTCAAACGGCCAGGAAACCTGGACGCCCGCTGGCACGCTGGTCACAGTCAATGGCGCCTTGGCGAAGGTCAGACCCAGATTCGCGGCGCCCGGCACAATGTCCACCGGCGACTCCAGGACCCAGGGCGGTTTGCTGCTATCGGTGATCCACACAAAATATCGGCCGGGGGGAAGGGAACAATTGGTGACATGGGAAGGCGGAAGAGGCCCTTGTTGGACGATCTGGTCCTCCTGGCGTATTTCCCAGGAAAAGGGCGCAGTGGCGCCGAACCACCGCTCCAAGCCAAGCTCAAGCTGTCCGAGAACCGGAACTGGCGATTCGGCAGGCGCCTGCCGCGGCGGGGACTCTGAAGACAGGTTTGTTGGAGTCTCCGGCCTTGGACGGGATGAAGGGATGAGGGGGGATACAGGGGGTGGGCGCGAGAAAAGAAGCTCATCAATTCTATCCTTGACTCCCCACGAATCGGTGAACCAGACGGTGGTGGCCAAGCCAGCCAGGAAAAGAAAAAAGACCCAGCCGGTCCCCCGTTTGGCCGTGGATTTCGTTTCCTCCTCCTCCGGCGGAGGTTGAGGGGCGACGCTCCGCCGCGGCAGAACAACGTCGGCGTCGGAAAGGAGGGGAAGGCGGCGGGCAATCTCCTGCAGTTTCGGACGCGCTGCGGCGTCCTTTTCCAAGCATTGCTGGACCAGAACGAGCAACTGGCGGGGAACGGGGTTGTACCGTTTAAGGGCCTCCAGGCGTTCTTCGATGGGTGGCGGCGGTTCGTATTGAACCTTGCTCAGAAATTCATTCACCGAGTCCGCCTCCAACGGAAGGGAGCCAGTGAGAAGCTCGTAAAGCGTCGCGCCAAAGGAGTAAACGTCATCTTCAGGTCGTGGAGGTTTGCCGGCAAGTTGCTGCGGGCTGGCATAGCCTAGTGTGCCTTGGGCCAGAACTCCCCGGATATCCTGGTGCGCCGGGCTGGCGATGCCAAAATCGGCCAGCTTGACGTCTTCCAGCGCTTTGCCCACCAGGAGATTGGCCGGCTTAAGATCGCGGTGAATCATGCCCTCCGTGTTGTGGGCGTATTGCAGCGCAGCTGCCACCCCTCGGCAGATTATGGCCGCCATGCGCCAGGGCATGACCTGCTGCGGAGCGCTCAACATCCAGTCGCGCAAGCTGTTGCCCTCGACAAACTCCATCTTGATGAAGGGCGAGCCTCGCCGCGTGTAGTGCAGCTCGTGAATGCGCACGATATTCGGATGCGTCAGCCTTTGACTTCGCTTGACTTCCCGCTTTAGGTTGGCCAGAGCTCTGGCGTTGTCCTTGATGTTCTGGGAAAGAAATTTCAGGGCGACGATTTCGTCCTCGTCTTCCTCGCAAAGTTCAAGATCCTTGGCCATCCAAACCTCTCCCATGCCCCCTTCGCCCAATTTGCTGATCAGGACAAAACGGTCCCCAGGACCGACCTTAAGCTCCGGCATCCAGATTTCCAGCCCGGCCTCCCCATCAGGAGGGGAATCTACGGCCTCGCGCGCGGTTTGGCCGAGGCGGGCGGTGGTCGTTGTCACCAGGCAGCGGGCGCACATGCCATTGACGCCCGTCCACTGCATCGGCGCTCCGCAACGCATGCAGGCCTGGCCCACGCCGTTCATACGGTGGGACGGCTTTGGCGGGCCGCCGACAAGTTGAGGCGAACCGTTGCTCTTTCGCGCCACCGACTCTGGGCAGCGTCAAAGACCCAATTGCCATGCCCGATTGCTTGCACCAAGATCATCCCTCTGGCGCCCGTGAATTGGCCGATGCGACTGCTCATGCGATGGAATTCAGATTACTAAAGCGGGGCTTCTTTGACAAGGAAAAACGACCGGCCGACACCACCACACCCCGGCAGGTCGCCGGACTTGTCAACTCGCTTTGTATTTTAGATTGTGAAAAACAAATGCGCGCCGGTGAAGCCTCGGACCGCTCTTGGACCCAGCGCCATTATCGGTGTTACTTGGGCCAGTCCCTCGGCTGCTCGCTGGCTCAAAACCAGCGGCCAATGCGCCTTGGCCGCCATTTGCTCCATGCGAAAAACGAAAAAAACATCCGTCCCGAGCAGCCTGTCCTCGCCCGCGGTCATTTCCGGATCGATGACCACCGTGCCGCGATGCAGGACGACTCGGAAAGCGGGCGGGCCGGCTTGGCGCAACTGCCGCATCCCTTCCAACGCCGCCAGCACCACGCCGGGTGTTCCCGTTTCGGGTGGCCAATATGCAAAAAAACCGTCACCCAAATATTGGTGCAGCACAGCGCCGTGTTTCCGCAGCAAATCCTGGCAGGCCAGAAACCACTTGCCTACATTGACCGCGAAATCCTTTGGGGAAAGTTCCTTGATCAATTCCGACGAACCCTCGATATCCGCGATCAGGAGCCAGGCTCGCTCGGACCGCTCTTCGTGAGGGACACGCCGGGTTGAGTTCAGTTTTTCCTTTTCCGTCGTCCACGTGGCTTGGCGTCGAAAGGTCAGCCGCCGGTCGCATAGTTCGATAACGTCGCCGTCAGACAACGCTGTCGGCAGCCGGACGCGGCGGCCTGACAAATATACGCCATTGGTGCTGCCTAAATCCACCAGCCAATGTTCCCGCCCCTGGGCATGAATGAGCGCGTGCCGCCGGGAAACCGCGTCGGAGTCCACGCGCAGAGTGCAATCGGATGCACGGCCAATGACCAGAGTGCCTCGAATGGGCGTGGCCGCGCCGCCGGGGTCTTCCAGCCAGGCGGCGCCATGGAGGTCGTTGCTCATACACGACGGGTGATGCGCCGGCGGTCAATGCCACCAAAAATCCCTCAACGTGTGCGCTTCCGCGAACCGATTGGTAATATGGGCCAGCCGCGCCGCCAACGAGCGGCTGATGCCGAGCAACAGTGGGGCGGCCAACGCGGGCCGTTGCAATAGGCGCCCAAAGGCCGCCTGATCCAGGCGGAAAACTCTACAGGGGGTGATGGCCCGGACGGTGGCGGTGCGCTCGCTGCTCTCCAGCAAGCCTATTTCGCCAAATTGCGCTCCTGCTTCCAGCGTGCGCAGGTGGGTTTCATTGCCGGGTTTGTCAATGACGTAGGCCCCCGCACTTCCCTCGATCATCAAGTACATCGCGTCGGCGGGATCGCCCTGGGCGACAATGATTTTGCCCGGCGGGAATGACAACGCCTCGCCGCAAGCGGCCAATTCATGCAGTTGTTCGGTGCTCAATTCCGCCAGCACGCGGACACATCGCAGTTCCAACGCATTCATCGGCTGGAGCCTAGCGAAAAGCGGGAGCCAAGTCCATATTGAAATTTCCCGCTAATTCCAATGAGCGTTCAAGATGAGACTAAGGCGCGCCGGATTCCGGCCGGCTGGCGAGGCGCGAGCGAGGCGCATATCCGCAGCGATCTGCAACGAGCAAGCAACGAAGCCAGCAGCCCGGAAGACAAGCGAATTAGTCTCACCTTGAACGGGATTTGGAATAAGGCGCCCGTCTGCAGGCCACAGTCTGCGCATCCGTAAGCGGGTGCCGGAAATCTTTGGCTGGATCAAAACGGGGGGGGTTCGGCGGAGTCGCTGGCCCAAGTTCGTCAGTTTGGGGGTGCGAAAAGGTTCCTTGGGTTGATTTGCAACGAGTTGCGCATTTTTAAGCTCGACTAATTCTCCATTGAGCGCAAAATTAGAGCATGAAATCCAATGGGAAGGAGCATTGTCATGAAGCCCGAATCCGGCTCCGGTGAGCCAGTTGCGCTCCAGGATTCACCCGCCGCGCAGTTGCCCCCTGAAATGCGCGAGCGCGGGCGCCTCTTGTCGCTCCTGGGCGTGACCTATCTGCGCCTCAAGACAGACGACGGCGGAGATTTATACTTGACACGCTTCGGCCAGCCCTTCTGGCAGAATCTCCTCCCCCAAAACTGGTACGCCCCGGAGTGGTTCGAAGCCAATCGCGAACGGCTGGAAGGCACCAGCACCATTTACAAAGTCCCCACCCGCCGCGTCAACGGCCGCGCCTTGAACCTCGTCGTCAAATGGTCGCGCGTCGGCGAACAGGTCCCGCTGGACACCCTGACCATCAACCGCTTCATTCACGCTGAATTCAACAGCCCCTTCGAGGAGTTCTCCCTCCTCATGGAATTGCGCAAGGGCGAAACAGGCCCGCCGGGAATTCACATCCGCACCCAGCAACCGCTGGCCATTTATGTCCCCGGCGAGCGCCTGCAACTCTGGCAAACCGGCCGTTCCGAATCCAAACTCCGCGCCAAATTCTCCCGCCATTCCGAGGTCGAGATTGATATTCTCCGCCAATACGTCGTCCTCTACGGCTGGATCAACGGCCTGAACGCCGTCGAGATGGCCTCCCATTTCCTCTTCTCCGACCGGGCGCGGGCCGAGTTCGTCGCCGCCGCCGCCAGTCTGGCCACCCACGAACTGTTGCTCAAGGGCTACCGCGTCATTGATATGAAGCCCGCCCATATCATCCTGCGCCAGGGTCGCAACGAGCCGCTCTTGCGCGACCGCCACGGCCAGTTCGCCTACGCCTTGGTGGATTACGAATTGCTCGAACGCACCCCGGAACACGAGCAGGCCGTCCGCGCCTCCAACCGCCAGCTCTACCTGACCCACATGGCCCGGCGCTTTGAAGCCGATGCCGCCGGACCCATGCCCGCCCACTTGCGCGCCACCAACGTCCTGGGTGTGGATTATGTTTTTGGCCGCGCCGAAAGCACCGGCGGCCTCCTCTGGGTCGTGGGCAAGGACCCAGACCTGTTCAATTACTTCCTCCCCGAACGCTGGCGCCGCACTCCCAAGAAACCCTTGTCCTCCCACAACCAGGTCTTCTACACCCGCACAAAGGACAACATCAACCTGGTCTGGCGCGTTTCGCGCATGGGCGACCGGCCTCGCCTGGCCAATCCCAAGGCCGACCGGAAGGCCGCGCGGGATTACGGCTTCAACAGTCCCTTCGAAGAATTCGCCTTTGCCATTCAATTGGGCCGCAGCGGCGCCCGCACCATCTATCCTCGCGCCATCTACATGACCGGCAGCAAGCATGATCCCGGACGGAAAACGACCGACCGGCGCCGTTGCGCCGCCTTGGCGCGCCTCCTCACGCCCGACGGCGAACCGGCCGTGCGCAACGATTGCGATTACATCACCATCTGGGGCTTTTGGAACGGCCCCGATCAGCTTTTGGCGCTGCACGACGGCCACTATTACTCCTCGGTCAACGCCCAGCGCGCCTCCACCCTCCACTTTATCTCCCGGCAGATGAGAGCCGAGTTGATGGAATCCAAAGCCAGAAAGCTGGCCCGTTGCGGCCTGGAAGACCTCAATCTCAAGGCCGACCATCTCCTCATCTCCTTTGATCCGGAGCGCCATCTGGTGCTGGACACCTTCGGCAAACCCGAAGTGCGCCTCTGCAATTTCGAACTCGTCCGCCAACGCCACCCGCCGCCGGGCTAAGCCTCCTTGCGCGCCACCCCGGCGCGCACGGCGGCGCGGCGCACCGCCTGAGCCACACGCTCGACAACCTGGCGGTTGAACACACTGGGCATGATGTATTCCGGGCTGAGGTCCCGCGGTGCGATGCAGCCGGCCAGCGCCACCGCCGCCGCCTGTTTCATCCCCTCGGTTATGACACGGGCGCGCACGTCCAGCGCGCCCCGGAAAATGCCGGGAAAGGCCAGCACATTGTTGATCTGGTTGGGGTAATCGCTCCGGCCCGTCGCCACGATGTAGGCCGCGCGCGCCGCTTCCTCGGGCATGATCTCCGGCGTCGGATTGGCCAGCGCGAAGACCAGCGCCTTGGCCGCCATGCGCCGGATGTGCGCGGCCCGCAACAGATCGGGACCGGAAACGCCGATGAATACATTGGCCCCGCGCAACGCGTCCTCCACCCGGCCGCGCACGTTGCGCGGATTTGTGTGTTTGACAATCCACTCCTTGCTCTCGTTCAGCCCCGGCAGCCGTCCCGCGTGCAACACGCCCTGCCGGTCGCAAACCACCACGTCCCTGGCGCCCGCGCGCAAAAGCATTTGCGTCACCGCCACCCCGGCGGCGCCCGCCCCGGAGATGACGATGCGCAACCCCTCGATCTTCTGCCCTGTCAGGCGCGTGGCATTGAGCAGGGCGGCCAGCACAACGACCGCCGTGCCGTGCTGATCGTCGTGGAACACCGGAATGTCCAACTGCCCCTGCAGTTGCCGGGAGATGTCGAAACACCGCGGCGCGGAAATGTCTTCCAGGTTGATGCCCCCGAAGCCCGTGGACAGATTCTTGACTGCCGCGACGATTTCCGCCGTCTCCTTGGTGCGGAGGCAAATCGGGTAGGCGTCAATCCCGGCAAATTCCTTGAACAGCATGGCCTTGCCTTCCATGACCGGCAGGGCCGCTTCGGGGCCGATGTCCCCAAGGCCCAGCACCGCCGTGCCGTCGCTGACCACCGCCACCGAATTGCCCTTGATCGTCAGTTGCCAGGCCTTGTGCGGCTCGGCGGCGATGGCCTCGCACACGCGCGCGACCCCCGGCGTGTAGGCCATCGAAAGCGCGTCCCGCGTGGTCAGCGGAATCTTGTTCTGGATGGAAATCTTGCCGCCCAGATGCAGCAGAAACACGCGGTCCGAAACGTGGACCACTTTGACGCCGCTGAGTTTGCCGACTATGGCCACGATTTTCGCCTCATGATTGGCGTCATGCGCCCGCACCGTGATGTCCCGCGTCATGACCTCGGAATCGGCCGCCACGATGTCCACCGCCCCCAAGTCCCCCCCAAGCTGTCCGATCGCGCTGACCACTCGCGCGAACATGCCGATCCTGTTGGGATACTTCAGCCGCATGGTGAAGCTGTAGCTGACCGACGGCGGCAAGTAACGGTGTCGCGATTTCCTGCCATGACGTGAATTCTTGGACATATCTGCTCCGCGGTGCGGCTGGCGCCGTCGTTCAATCGGCTCTCCTCAAGTCATCGTGTGCATAACCAACTCTCACGTTGGACTGAAATGAAATGCCGTCCTCACCACTTATTGGCATTTCCTTTCCGCAATTTGCAGGCCCGCTGCCGGCAAAATTCGGCTTGGCCTTTGGCCGCCGGCAGGCGATTTTCCTCCCCGTGCGCGCGTCCGATTTTGACTTCCCTTTGCCGCCGGCATTGATCGCCCAGGCCCCGGCGCCCCGGCGCGACCACTCGCGCTTGCTGGTCCTGGACCGCGCCACGGGCCGCATCGCCCATCGGCGCTTCGCCGATCTGCCGGACTATTTTTCGCCGGGCGACCTGCTCGTGCTCAATGATTCGCGGGTCATTCCAGCCCGCTTGCGCGCGCGCAACGCCCGCACCGGCGGCCATTTCGAGGCCCTGCTCCTGGAGGAAATCGCGCCCAACGATTGGTGGGCCATGATGCGGCCGGGAAAACGCGCCCCGCCCGGCGCAATAATCCAAATCCTCGACAAAGCCAAAAACCCGTCGCCCTTCGGCGCTCTCGTGCGGGAAATCAACCCCGAGGGCCATCGCCGCCTCCAATTCTCCGGGCCGGGCAATATCTTGACGGCCTTGGACGCGTTGGGCGAAGCCCCGCTGCCGCCCTATATTCAACGCCCCCAAGAGCAGCCCGACGACCGCGAACGTTACCAGACGGTCTATGCCAAAACCCCCGGCTCCGTTGCCGCCCCGACGGCCGGCCTCCACTTCACGCCCGCCTTGCTGGAAAAAATCCGCGACCGCGGCGCGGGCGTCTGCTTTGTCACCCTCCACGTCGGCTTGGGAACCTTCGCCCCCGTCAAGGCGGAACGGCTGGAGGACCATGTCATGCACGCCGAACGCTTCGTCCTCCCGGCCGAATCCGCCCGGGCCATCCGCCGCGCCAAAGATTCCGGCCGCCGCGTTGTGGCGGCGGGCACCACCACCCTGCGCGTGCTCGAAAGCGCCCCCCGGCCCGGCGCCGGGCGGACCCGCCTGTTCATCCATCCGCCGCATCGCTTCCGTGTGGTGGATTCGTTGCTGACCAATTTTCACCTGCCCCGTTCGACGCTCCTGATGCTGGCGGCAGCCTTCGCCGCTCCGGGTGAAACCCACGGGCGCGAATTGATCCTGCGGACCTACGCGGAGGCGGCCGCCCAAGGCTACCGTTTTTTCAGCTACGGCGACGCGATGCTTTTGCTTTGAGGCGCGGGCCTTGCTCCGCCTGGCGCGCCAGGAGCCACAGGGCGTCGGACAACCGATTGAGATAAACAATAATTTCCCCGTTCTTTAGCTGGCCGGCCTCGCTCAACGCGCAAACCCGCCGTTCCGCGCGGCGGCAGGCGGCGCGCGCCCCGTCCAGGGCGGCCGCGGCCACGTTTGCGCCGGGGGTGGCCCAGCCTCTGAAGGAAATGTTTTGCCCCTCGATCTCGCGCACCACGGCGTCCAGCTTGGCCGTCAGTTTGCCCGTGACCACCGCGAAGCCGTCCTTGGTGTAACGGGGCAAATCCTCCGTTCGCGTGGCCAATTCCCCCATCAAAATGACCAGGTCCTTCTGGATTCCCTCCAGGCGCCCGCCCAGGGCCGCATCGGGCGAGGCGGCGCGGGCCAGGCCCAGGGCGGCGTTCAGTTCATCAACGGCCCCGCACGCTTCCACCCGCGGATGGCATTTGGAGACGCGGCGGTTGTACATCAACCCGGTCGTCCCCCCGTCCCCGGTTTTTGTGGCGATGCTCATGGTGGTTGACTTTGCGTCAGAGTTCCGTATTGTCGCGCAGAGGTACCATGAATATCAAATTGATTCTGAAAACTCTGTTCGTCATCGTCGTCCTGGCCTTGCTGGTCATCCTGGGCCGCAGCAACCCCGGCACCGTAAAGCTCAACATGCCGCTGCTTCACCAACCTTTTGAGTTGGAGGCCGCTTACATGTATTACGGTTTCTTTGCCGTCGGCTTCCTCTGCGGCACCATCTTGATGTCCGGCGGGAAAAGGGGCGGCGGCGCCGCCAAATCCAACAAGGCCCAGACCTGATCCGGATATTTCACACCCCGGTAGGGCGAGGCTCCTGCCGAGCCATTTGTGGAATGGAACCCAGGCTCGGCGGGAGCCTCGCCCTGCCTTGCACTGTGTTGGACGATTGAGGCGAGTGTGAAATATCCGGGCTGAGGGCGCCCGCTCAGGGGCGGCTGACCGCCCGTTTGTAGGCCACGATGCCGTTGACGATGGCGCGCGCCATGCGCTTGCGAAAGCCGGCGTCGTAAATGTTCTTGGCCTCCGCCGCGTTGCTCAGGAAGCCGCCTTCGATCAAGACCGCCGGCATCCGCGCCAGCCGCAACACCTCGAAGCGCGACCGTTTCAGCCCCAGGTCCTCCACGGGCAGGCTGCGCGTGATGCTCTTTTGCAATTCGTAACCCAGCAGCACGTTGCGCTCGTCCTGCGCGTTGCCCGCCTCGGCCGCCTGGCTTGATTTCCCGCCGCCCTGGTCGCTGGAACCCATCCCCGCCGGCGTCAGGCAAAAAACCTCCACCCCGTGCGTCCCGCCGTCCAGCGTGTTGTAATGCAGGCTGACAAACAAGTCAGCCCCGCGCCGCCCCGCCAGCAGCGGGCGGTCGGACAACTCAACGGCTTCATCATTGGTCCGGGTCATCACCACCTTGAACCCCTGCTCCTTCAACAAGGCCGCCGTTTCCTCCGCCAGCAGTAGCGTGTACTTCTTTTCGTAATTGCGCCCGGATACGTTGCCCGGGTCTTTCCCGCCGTGGCCGGGGTCCAGGCAGACCGTCTCCACGCGCGCGTCGCCCTTCCGCGGTGACAAAAGCGGCTCGATGGTCGTGGCCAGATCGGCCGGCGATATCAACGGCGCCCCGCCCCGGCTGACCACCGGCAGCGACAGCCAGACCGACACCCCGGAAACCTCCGCCCGGCGCGAATCAATCGTAAAGTTCAGCCGCGTGGATGGGCCGGACAGTTCCACCTCGCCCTCCTTTTTGTTCCATTTCATCGCGCAATGAACCGACTCGCCCCACTCGGCCAGCCGGACGTAGTCGCTGCCGGCAACCGTCACCCGTTCCAACGGGCGCGCCGCCGCCCAGCCGGAAGCCATCAATAACAACATCGAACAAAATGCAGACGACAAACCCATGCGCGCCGCAATTAGCACCCTCCGCCCCCCCATTTCAAGCCGCAAATGCGCCCCTTGGTAACGGGTCAGTGACGGCGGGCCGGGGCAAGGTAGGGTCGCCTCGCCGAGGCGACCGTTCCGGCAAGAACCACGCGCGGACCGCTCGGCGAACCGTCCCTACCCTCCGTGACTGACGCATTACGCCCCTTGACCGGACACGTTCGACAGCTATTCCTTCTCCTCGAAGATCCGCCATCCTGCCCGCGATAGTTTTAACGACGGCGGGCCTGTCCGCCGTAGCCTTGGCGAAGGCGGAAGCCCTGGCGAAGGCGGAAGCGCCGAGCGAAGGAGTTTGGCTGATCGCCTGCTTGGCACAACCAGATGATGTCAACGTGAACATATTAGTGAAGCTCGGCCTATTACTTGCGTTCGCTAATACTTGATTACGATGCTTGTATTCGCCTTGAAAAAGGTTTAAATATTTAACGTTAAAGAGGCTTTTCCATAAGGTTGGTGGCCAAGCCGGGAATAATTGGTCGGACATTCAACCAAAGGATTTGATTATGCGCAATTTAAGGTGTCTTGACCTGCTTTTCGCGGTGATCCTTCTGGCGGCTACTACGGCTACGAACGCTGGCACTCTCATTGATGTGGATTTCACGACCGCTTCGGTCACGAGCAAGACAGGCTTCGCCGCCACCGGCGTAACGGCCAACGATTTGTGGAATACCTACACCGCCACAGCCGAAGACTTGCCCAATCTGAAATTCGTGAATGGCACGGCGTCAGGCGCAGGATTGGCGGTTAGTCATTCTGGACAATGGTTTGCAGTCTATAACAACGGAGCGTCTGATCCCATGTATGCCACATATTTCGATGAGCTTTACGGGAGCATCACAGTAACGGTGACCAATCTGGTTGCGGGCGCATATGACGTTTATCTCTACGGACACGGGTATTTTGACGGTTACAACAGCATTTTTCAGCTTACTGTAGCCTCGCAGAGTTATGGAAGTGAGGCGACGACGAATGGTCCCGGATGGCTTTCTCCGGTGTGGCAGGAAGGGGTGCAGTATGTGGAGTTCACCAATGTGAGCGTCTCCGTCGGGCAGACGATCACCATTACAGTGGAACCTGGATCCTGGACCGATTCCGTGATTTCCGGCCTGCAAATTGCGTCATCTCCCAGTCCCTTCATTGTCACCCAGCCAACAAACCAACTGGTAGCTCCTGGCGCAACCGTAACCTTTAGCGTTGTGGCGGGCGGAGTTATGCCATTGGCATATCAATGGGTGTTTAACAACGTCGATATTTCCGCGGCGACGCACAGCACTTACATCGTGACCAACGCCCAAGCTGCCGATGTCGGCAATTATTCAGTCATCGTGAGAAATGCCTATGGCAGCGTCACCACCCTGGTGGCGGCGCTGGGCGTCATCTCTCCGGTTGCCAACAAGATCATTGATGTGGATTTCACGAGCAGTTCCGTCACGAGCGAAATTGGATTCGCCGCCATTGGAGTGACCACCAGCGATTTGTGGAATACCTGCACGCCAACAACGTGGAACGGTTACGCTTATGGGTCTGGAGCGTTGGCCAACCTGAAGTTCATGGATGGAAGTGAATCGGGGGCAGGATTGACGGTCGCCGGAGTCACGGAAGTCGCTGGGAACGGGGCTAGTGATCCCATGTATGCATCGTATTTGTGGACAGAGGGCATGAGCATCACGGTGGCCGTAACCAATCTGATTACGGGCTGGTATGATTTTTATCTCTACGGACACGGGAACATGGACAACCAAAACAGCGTTTTTCTACTCATGGTCGGCTCACAGAGTTATGGCAGTGAAGCGACAATCAATGGTTCCGGCTGGCTTTCTTCGGTCTGGCAGGAAGGGGTGCAGTACGTGGAGTTCACGAATGTGTACGTCTCCGCCGGGCAGACGGTCACCATTACGGCCGGGGCGGGAGCCGGCTTTTATTCCGTGTTTGCCGGGCTGCAAATCGCGACTGTTGGCCCACCGGCTGGCAGCCCCTTCATCGTCAACCAACCGGCGGACCACGCGGTATTTCAGGGATCAACCGCAACTTTCAATGTTGTGGCAGCCGGAACGATGCCATTGGCGTATCAATGGCTTTTTGACACTGCCCTTATTCCCTCAGCGACAAACAATACCTACTCCGTGACCAATGCCCAACCGGCGAATGCCGGCAGTTATTCAGTCATTGTAACCAATGTAATGGGGAGCGTTACCAGCGCGGAGGTGGCGTTGAATGTCCTTATCCCGGGCCCGGCCGCGAGGCTTATTGATGTGGCTTTTACGACATCTTCGGTCACGAGCAAGACGGGATTTGCCGCCACGGGATTGAGGGCCAGTGATTTCTGGAATACCTGTACATTCATATACACCTCTCTTGATCAGGGATATGGCGCGTTACCAAGCCTGAAATTCGTGGATGGCTCGGTCACCGGTGCAGGGTTGACGGTCGCTAATGCTGCTGGAGATTACGGCAATGGAGCATCTGATCCTATGTATTCCACGTACTTGTTTCAGTTTCCAAATTTCGGGAACATCACGGTGACTGTAACCAATCTAATAACGAGCACGTATAACTTTTATCTCTACGGGCACGGGAATGTGAATAATCAAAACAGCGTTTTTCAGCTCACGGTCGGCTCACAGAGTTATGGCAGTGAGGCGACAATCAATGGTTCCGGTTGGCTTTCTTCGATTTGGCAGGAAGGGGTGCAGTATGTGGAGTTCGCCAACGTGAGCGTCTCCAACGGGCAGACAGTCACCATTACGGTGGAACCGGGAACGGCCGGCTATGCCGTGCTTTCCGGTCTGCAAATGGGGACGTTGACCCTGCCAAGCAATGGGGGTCCACTAATGATCACTTCCTCCAACCAGTTCGTGAACGTCAACCAAGAGGTAGTCACCACCAACTACGCGTACACTCCCAATGGTCCAATATCATTCACGCTTGCTTCAAATGCTCCCGTCGGAGCCAGCATTGATACTAATGGCATCTTCCGATGGACCCCCACTTGCGAACAAGGCAGTACCACTAACCTGATTACAGTCTGGGCCACGGATAGTAGCACTCCGCCGTTGAGCAACTCGATGACGTTCAGCGTGGTAGTGGGCGAGTGTGTGGAGATTAGCATTGGCTCAAACGTTCAACAGATAGGCCACAACACTTGTGTGCCGGTCAATCTGTTTACCACCATCAGCTTGACCAATTTGAACTTTACGCTGGCCGATCCGACGGGCCACTTTACTAATTGGAACATCACCCCGGACAACTCCGTGATTGGCTCCGCGACGGCGCAATTGATCGATCCTCTGCGTACACTCTTCACCCTTGGCGTCCGAAATGGACACGCGCTGCAAGGTTTTACCAGCCTCGGCACGATTTGCATGGATATCTTGTCAGGCCCCTCCGCCTTTGTGCCATTGTTGCCCTCAAACATGGGGGCGGACGCTTCAGACAATTCACCGATAACCTATTTCATAGCGCAGCCGGGACGCGTGGTGGCAATCGGCAGCCAATCGCTGTTGGACGCCTCACTGGGCACAAATTCCAGCCGGACACTGACGCTCTACGGCAATCCGGGAGTGAATTATGGCCTGCTTTCCACTACAAATCTGACCGACAGCAGTTCCTGGAGCACGGTGGGGAGCGTCACCTTGACTGACTTGTTCCAAGTCGTCAACCTCAGCAACGTAACCAACCAAGTGCAATTCTTCAAGGCGGTTCAACCGTGAAAAGCCTGACGGAAGCCCGCCATGTCATAATCCCCGCAGGCCCATGATCGAACGCGAATAGGCGGGAGCGATGTGGTTGAGAGGGGGCTTACGGACTCTCATAGGCCCAGCGTCAACTGCGCTCCCTCTGGCCGGCGAAAGGCTTCAGGGCTGGGATGACCGGGGCAACCAGCACACCCACCGGCACACCCGCCTTGGCCAAAGCCTCCACCGCCGAAAATCCAAGGGGTCCTCGGAATCGCGTAAAATGCTTTGACACCGCAGCGTAAACGGCTCAGTTCTGCGTATTCGCATATTCCGTTGGCAGATAGCCTTCTCCGGCACGAATCCGCCGCCACGGCCAAAAACTCCGGAAGGCCATTAGTTACGGAATCCCGCTGACGGGAGGCGTCTGGTAATTTAGCCTTTAGCCTTCAGCCTTTAGCCTTGGTTATGGAATCCCCCATACGGGAAGCTTCTGGTAATCAATAGCTTACAAATTCCGCCCCTCAAAATCCGCCCCTTTTGGCAGGAAAACCGGGGTCTCACCGAAATTATTTTGCGTATTTGCACGCCTTTTTCCCGTTTTTCACGATTTTCCCAGTTGCAAGCACTTGATTTACAGCCACAAGCGCCGATCCAACCCCTCCAAAAAAAATCGTGCCTAAAACACTACCGTAGGTTTTTTGTCTGTTCCGGGATGTGCCACAATCGCCGCGTGAATGAACAAAAGTTCAATCCGCCGCCGTCAGGCCGTGACGCGGCAATAGTGACAGAGCCACCTCGGCTCTGTTCCGATCAGCTTCAACCCGCCTTCGCCGGGATAACGGCGGACAACTCGGCGGGGTGGCCATTATCGTCCCTCTTGTCATTTACGCCCTTCGCCAAACCGTCCGCCTTCGCCAGACCGCCTGCATTTCAGTCCCTGCCAGTACAAGCCAGTACAAGCCAGTACAAGTGAATATCAGTGAATATAACCAAAAAAAATTAAGGGGGGGGCATCTGTGGTTCCCGCATTTTTTCATAAAATCCAACTGCCGGATTCGCGATCAAACCTAATCAAACCCAATCAAACCCAATAAAAGTGAAAACAGGCTTCCAACAAGGTTTAATCGGGCCGGAGGGCGGCCCGAACCGGCAATTTTTGCCCCTTCCAGTACCGGGCCGGACTTTGAACTTTGAACCTTGAACTCCTCCCCGCCAATAGCACCCAATCGCACCAAATCGCACCAAATCGCAGTTGGAAAAAAAATTTCAGACGCGGAACCCCGGTCACCGCCAGCACGGTGTCACGCCATGAAACGCATAGACCCTGACTTTCCTTTGCGCGCCGGCCTCGCCAAAAATCGCGATGCCCCCCGGACGCCCCTACGCCGCCACCACTCTGGGCGCGTGCGCCTGGGCGGCCCGCTTGCGCTGCGTCTGATCCAGGATCTTTTTGCGCAACCGCAGATGCCTGGGCGTCGCCTCCACGTACTCGTCGGGGCCGATGTACTCCAGCGCCCGCTCCAGCGACATCTTCAGCGGCGGGTCCAATTGGATGCCTTTGCCCTCCCCTTGCGAACGCATGTTGGTCAGCCGCTTGGCCTTGCAGGGGTTGACCGGGATGTCGTTCTCGCGCGCGTTCTCCCCGACAATCATCCCCTTGTAGATTTTCTCGCCCGGCTCGACCATCAATCGGCCCCGTTCCTGCACCATGTTCAACGCGTAGGCCATCGCTTCCCCGTCCTCCATGCTGACCAGCGAGCCGTTTTTGCGCGCGGCGATTTCCCCGCGGTCCGGCCCGTATTCCTGGAACAAATGGCTCATCACGCCCAGGCCGCGCGTCATGTTGACCAGGTCGGTCTCAAACCCAATCAAGCCCCGCATGGGAATGAGCGCCTCGATGGTCACTTCGTTGCCGTGATGGTCCATTTGCAGGATTTCCGCCTTGCGGCTGGAAAGGTTTTCCATCACCGGCCCCATGGCCTCTTTGGGAATTTCCAGATACAGCTTCTCTATCGGCTCCAGCAACCGGCCCTCCTTGTCCTTCTGATAGATCACTTCCGGCCGCGAGACCAACACCTCGTAGCCTTGCCGCCGCATTTGTTCGACCAGGATGGCGATCTGCATTTCGCCCCGGCCGGAGACGTTGAAAATATTCGGCGCGTCGGTCTGCGAGATGCGCAGGGCCACGTTGGTGCGGACCTCCTTGGTCAACCGCTCCCAGATATGCCGGGCGGTGACCAGTTTGCCGTCCAGCCCCGCCAGCGGGCCGTCGTTGACCGCGAACTGCATCTGGATGGTCGGCGGATCAATGGGCACAAAAGGCAGCGGCGCCCGCGTCACGTTGTCGGTGATCGTCTCGCCGATAAACACGTCCTCGAACCCGGCCACTCCCACCACGTCGCCCGCGTGCGCTTCGGGTATCTCGATGCGCTTGAGCCCTTCAAAGTGAAAGATGGCCGTGATTTTGCCCTCCGTCTTGCGTCCGTCCCCGTGCAGACAGGCCGCCGCGTCGCCCACCTTGGCCTTGCCGCTGTAAATTTTGCCAAAGGCGATGCGCCCGATGTAATCGGAGTAATCCAGGTTGGCCACCAGCATCTTGAACCCCACCCCGGCGTGCGCCCGCGGGGCCGGGATATGTTTGATGATCGCGTTGAACAGCGGCTCCATCGTCCTGCTCGGCTCCTTGAGGTCAATCTTGGCGCAGCCCTCCTTGGCGCTGGTATAGACGGTCGGGAAATCCAACTGCTCATCCGTCGCGTGCAGCGAGACAAACAGATCAAACACCTGGTCCAGCACTTTCAGCGGATCGGCGTTCTCCCGGTCAATTTTATTGATGACAACGATCGGTTTGGCCCCCGCTTCCAGCGCCTTGCGCAGCACAAACCGCGTTTGCGCCTGCGGGCCGTCGGCCGCGTCCACCACCAGCAGCACCCCGTCAATCATGTTCATTATCCGCTCCACCTCCCCGCCGAAATCCGCGTGGCCGGGCGTGTCCACGATGTTGATGTGATACTCCTTGTATTGGAAAGCGGCGTTCTTGGCCCGGATGGTGATCCCCTTTTCCCGTTCCAGGTCCATCGTATCCATGATCCGTTCCTCCGACGAGATGGCCTGATTGGCGCGAAACGTGCCCGACTGTTTGAGCAGGCAATCCACCAGCGTGGTCTTGCCATGATCCACGTGGGCGATAATGGCGATGTTGCGAATATGATCCATTGTCCCAGGCCCTGCGCCGGGCCGCCTAATGTGCCTCTTCCCAGCCAAACGTCAAGCCGGATAAACTGCGTCCCAGAACTCCCGGATGCCTTTCACCGTTTTGCGTGCCCGTCTCAGGTTCCAATCCTAATCCTAATCGTAATCTCAATCTTAATCGTAATCTTAATCCTAATCCTAATCTTAATCTTATTTAATGAGCCTGCCCGGGATCGTTGCGCCGTTGAATTCGCCGTGCCGGTTTGTTAGCCTGCCCGCGTGGGACGACAATGGCTCCATGCCAAACGACTGGTCGCCGGCCTCAAAAAGGGCCGGGCCAACGCCAAACTGGTCCGCGAAATCTCCGTCGCCGCCAAAATGGGCGGCCCTGACCCCGCCATGAACCCCCGCCTCTTTGCCGCCATCGAAAAGGCAAAAAGGGACAGCGTCAGTCGCGAGGCCATCGAACGCGCCCTCAAAAAAGGCGCCGGCATCGGCCCGGAGAAGCTGGCCGTCGAACACGCCGTCTTCGAGGGCTACGCCCCGCACAAGGTGCCGGTCATCGTCGAAGTCTATACCGACAATGTCAACCGCACCGCTCCGGAAATCCGCGCGCTTTTCAAAAAGGGCCAGCTCGGCCCGGCCGGTGGAAACAAGTTTCTCTTCGACCACCTCGGCTTGGTCGAGGCCCATCACCCGGAGGCCAACACCGACCGTGAAGCCGCCGCCATCGAAGCCGGCGCCAATGAAGTCGAAACGATCACCCCGGAGCAGAACGACGACATGCCCGAAGGCACGGCCGGGGCGCGCTTCCTTTGTGATCGCGCGGCGATTCACGCCGTTTCCAAGTGGCTTTCGGCCAACGGCTGGACCGTCGTGACCAGCGAACCCGGATACGTTCCCAAGCATTATCCCCAACTGACCGGCGCCCAACGGGCCGAAGTGGGCGAATTCCTGCAAGCCCTGGAGGAGCACGACGACGTCCACCGCGTCTGGGCCGCCGTCAAATAGCGCGCCTCTCTTGATCTTGATCCTCCTAATCCTAATCCTAATCCTAATCTTAATCTCCTTCGTGCGAGGCGGAATCGGGATTGAGATTAAGATTAGGAGACGGCCAGACCGAACGGCAAGAAAACGCGCCGCGGTTTATCCAGAGGCTTTTCCGGTGAGTGGGTGCCGCCAGCGCAAGCCCGGAAACCGTTCATAATCGCGGTCGGTTGTAATCCATTCGCAGTCGGACTCGATGGCCAGTGCCGCGAACCAGACATCGGGGACCAGATTGCCTGAGGCAGAGAGGGATTGGCACAGGCCGGTGAAGATTTGCCAATGACGGGAACCGGGCGCAATAACGCGGCAATTAGGCTGCTCGCGAACCTGCCGCGCGAAATCAAGCGCCGAGCGAATTGGACTCGGTGGCGTGAATACGCGTGGATGGGTCACGACGCGGAGGAAACCGCTCAACACGTGGTCGCTTATGCCCTAGGGCTGGCCGCTTTGGAGGATTCCCTCCAGCCATTGCCGGTAACGCGTGTGGTCCACGGCGTCCTCGCGGTGGGCATAGACCAGCACGTTGACGTCGGGCAGGATCATGCACCCTGTTCCATCAGGGAAAGCAAGGCGGCTGAGTTATTCAGATCAATTCCGGGGCGGACACCATCGCCTCCCACGGTGGTCAGGCGAAAGGGCGGTTGCGGGGCAACGGGCAGCGTTGGGGCGATTCTATCGCGTAGCGTCTCCTCAATGAGATGCGACAGGTCGCAGCCTTTCTCGCGAGCCAGTTCGGTGGCTTGGGCGAGCAGGGCGTCGTCGAGTTGGATCGTTGTCTGCATATTGAAATATTACCGCAAAGCCAGCCGACTGTCAAAGCATCGTCTGCTTATACTTGACTCTCAACTCCGCAAAACAACTCGCTTTTTCACCGGACACGATATTAAATCCCCTGATGAACTCAAACCTTGTGTCCGCTGTCACTGACTGCAAATTCTTTTCACATCCGGCCCGCGGCCTGGCGGCTGCCGCCCTCGGCGCGGTGTTGCAACTGGCCGCCGCGCCGCCCGCGGCCGCCGGCCCGTTGCAAGACCTGGACCAGCCGATGGAGGGCCGGTCCATGCGCGCCACCTCCACCATGCGCGTGGGCGAAGTCCGGCGCATGGGCGAAGAAAAGCTCTTTCCCAGGAATCCGCCGCGCGGCGACACCAACGAAATGAGCAACTGGGACAACTTCCGGGTCGCCCCCGGCCATACGCACGTGCTGCTGGACGAGCAGGGGCCGGGGGTGATCAACCACATCTGGATGACTTTTCTCGGCCCGGAAAAGCAGGAGTGGGCCACCAACGGCTCGGCCAACCACCAGGAACTGCTCCTGCGCATCTATTGGGACGGCAGCAAGCGCCCCGGCGTGGAGGCGCCGGTGGGGGATTTCTTCGCCAGTTGCTGGGGCCAGCGGCACGAAGTCATCAGCCTGCCGGTCGTCGTCTCGGACGGCTCGGCTTACAATTGTTTCTGGCCGATGCCTTTCCGCAAATCGGCCCGCATCGAGATCGTCAACCAAAGCGCCAAGACGTTGAGCCTGCTCTACTACAACATTGACTGGGTGAAGAAAAAGAAACTGTCCAGGGACACGCCCTATTTTTACGCGCAATACCGGCAGGAGTACCCCGTCGAGCACGGCAAGGATTATTTGATACTTGACACAAAGGGAAAGGGCCACTACGTCGGCACCGTTCTGGCCGTGCGCACCCGCAGCCCGGAATGGTTCGGCGAAGGGGACGAAAAAATTTATATTGACGGTGAAAAGATCGCCTCGGTCTGGGGCACCGGGACGGAGGATTACTTTCTGATGGCTTGGGGGCTGCGGCCCTGCAACACCCCTTACTATGGCTGCCCGCACGCCGACCAATGGGGCATCGTGGGCGGCCACACCGAGGCCTATCGCTGGCACATTAACGATCCGATCCTCTTCAACACCGGCATCCGCGTGACCATCGAACATTGGGGCTGGATGTCACCGGACGAAAACCCCAATTACAAAAGCATGAGTTGGAACGAGCGGGAGGACGACTATTCCAGCGTGGCCTTCTGGTATCAAACCGGGGAGCCGACCTTCGACTACCGCGCGCCCGATGCCAGCCAGCGGCGGCTGCCCAGCCTCGAACATCTCATCGTCGCGGCGACCAATTTCGCGGACGCCCAGTTTCATGGCGAGGGCAAGGCCTGGCCGCAACAACTGGACCTCTACGAGAATCCCCAACTGCTCTATCAGCCGCCCGCCGCACAGGGGGCGTGGCTGGAAATGCGCTTTACCGTGACCAACAAGGAGCCGGTGCGCCTGGTGCTCAATGTGACCAAGGCGCCGGATTTTGGCATCTATCAAGCCTCCCTCAACGGAGTGAAGCTGGGCGAGCCGGTGGATTTTTACAACGCCAAGGTTGTCAACGACGAAACCCATTTATTGGACTTTTGGCCCGACCCGGGCCAGTACACGTTTCGCTTGGAATGCACGGGCAAAAACGTCGTCTCCAGCGGCTGCAACTGCGGCATTGAGTCCCTCCGCTTGCGCGGGCGCCGTCCGCGCGTCACCGCCATGGCCCACGACAAGAACAAGGATTGGCGAAAGGACCCAAAGCTCTACGACTGATCTGCCACGCTAAAGTTTCGTCGGCGATTTCCGATGTAAGAGTGTGTCAGGAATGATCGAGCCAGCAGACTTTTGATGAATATCACAGCCATCTCCTCCAACCCACGTGCGCTTGCGACGAACATCCAGATTGAGCTTGGCCAGAGTGCCGGGGACTTCGCCGCTTTGCATTCAGCCCTTCAAGCCGGCGACCTGGTCGCGGCGCGCCGAGCCTGGGGAGCCTTCCGGCAGGATGTGGCGGCGCAAGGGGCGCCGGCGAGTTTGTTATCACCAAATTCTCAGGCTGGCCATGACTTGCAAGCGGTGGGGAATTCGCTGAACGCGGCGGATATCGGCGGCGCGCAAAGGGCCTTCGCCGCACTGGAGCGGGACATGGGCGGCAACGCCCCAAGCACCCGGCATGGCGTCCACAATGGCTTCCGCCATCACCTTCAAGCCGCCACGGGCGCAGCCTCGTCCGTTTCCAACCCGTTGATTACCAACGCCAAAGCTTAACCGGAGTGGCCCGGCGCCATGCCGAATCAAAAAAAGTGCGAAAAAGGGGTTAAGTCCCGGTTCATTCCCGCCGATACGAAAGAATCGCATGAGGGGAATGATGAGTCGGTCAGATCAGCAATCCGGGGACGCAGTGCGCCCCGGAGTGGTCGCCATTGGCCATTTTATGGCTCCGGTGGCTAAACGGAGGCGGTGTGTTTGCGTTCCCAGTCCGCACCCGCCCATAGAACGCTATCTCAGTCTGGCGGCGTCCCTGGTTTGCGCCAGCCGGCGGACCCAGCCGGCGCTTCTTCTTCATCCTGCCCCGCGCGTCGAGCTGGCGCCAAATCCAGCCATCACGGGCATTTGCCGAGATGGCGGAAGGAGCGAATCATGAACCCACCGAACCAGTTTAGAAACAATCGAATTCTGGTCATTGACGACAAACCTTCCGTTCACCCGGACAGGCAGGAAGTCACCGGCCGCCTCAATGACTTGGACCAGTTGGTCACCCGACGCACGCTGGAACTGCAATCGGCCAATGAACAACTGAAAAAGGAAATGGCCGATCGTCTCCAGGCACAGGAATGGCTGCGCCGTTCCGAGGATCGTTTTTCCAAGGTCTTCAGGGCCAGCCCGGTCCCCCTGGCTATTCAGTCCTTGCTGGACGAGGTCTTCCTGGATGCCAATGAGGGCTTCCTGGGTCTGACGGGTTACAATCGCGAGGAGTTGATCGGCCGCACGGCACGCCGGCTGCAAATCTGGGATGATCCCGAGGGGGAAAGGACCATGATGCAAAACCTCCGCCAAGAAATGGCGCTGCGCAACAGGCCGTGCCGCTTCCGCGCCAAGTCGGGCCGGACGCTCGAAGTCCTTTTGTCAGTCGAAATCATCGAGTTGGACGGCAAACCGTTCCTTCTGGTCAGCGCCCAGAATATCACCGGGCAGATCAAGTTGGACAACCAATTGCGTCAGCCGCAGAAAATGGGGGGTGCGGGCCGATTGGCCGCCGGAGCGGCCCATGATTTCAATAACATCGTTGCCGCCGTGGGGGCGCGCCCGCCGCGCCAAACGCCCGCGCCTTCCAATCCGTCCGTGCCCGGCAAACCGGGCGAAACCATCTTGGTCGTGGATGACGAGCCGGATTTGCGGGAGTTGGTCGTGCAGGTGCTGGAGTCAGCCGGCTACCGCGTGCTCTCCGCCGGCTCCGGCGCCCAAGCCCTTGAACTTTGGGCCCACCGCAGCGGGGACATTGATCTTCTGCTGACCGACATTGCCATGCCGGACGGATTGACCGGACACAAGCTGGCCGAGCGGCTGAGGAGCGAGGACCCGCGGCTGCGCGTCATTTACACCAGCGGCTACACGGCGGGCCTGCCCGGAACCGAACTGGCCAACGTCGAGGCGGAGAATTTCCTGCCCAAGCCCTATCGCCCGGCCGCGCTTCTGCGCATCGTGCGCGAGTGCTTCGATCATCTCGCTTCTTCCACCCACACGGCCGAACACGCCGCTTGACAGTGGGCTGAATTCTGGCCGCGCCCGGATCACCAATCCTTGATCTTGGCGGGCGGGGTTTTGACGGGCTGGTTTTCCGGGCTAAAGAGCAGCATTTTGGCGTCGTCTTTTTGCGCTTCGAGCAATTGACGGGCTTCTTCCAGGCTCATGCGCTGTTGGGCCTCCGCGCCCGCCTCGCTGTTTTCATCCTTCGCGTCCTTTTGCCCGGCGGGACTGGCCTGGGCCTGCTGTTCTTTCTTTTCCTGGTCCTTCTTCGCTTGTTCCTGCCGTGCCTTTTCCTCGTCTTTCTTCTGCTGCGCGGTTTTTTGGTCCTGCTGTTGCTGCTGTTGGTTTTGCTGGTTCTTTTGGTCCTTGTCTTGTTGTTGTTGCTGCTGGTTCTGCTGGTCCTTTTGCTCCTTTTGGTCCTTGTCCTGTTGCTCTTTTTGCTGCTGTTGCTGCTGTTGCTGTTGGCGCTTGAGTTCCTCCAGTTGTTGTTTGACATAGGCGAGATTGTTGCGGGCGTCGAGGTCGTTGGTGTTCAGGCGGAGGGCGAGGTCGTAATTCTTGATGGCGTGCTGCCAGAGTTCTTTCTTCTTGTCAGGGTCCGGCAGCGGTTCGCCCAGGCGGTAGAGCGTGTTGCCCAGGTTGTAATAGGTCCGCTGCTGGTTTTGCGGGGCGGAGATGATGTCGGGGGTGTCCAGCGTGGCGTTGAATTGCTTCTGCGCCGCGTCCAACTGTCTGGCCTTGTAGGCGGCCGTGCCGGCGTCGTAGCGCAAGCGGTAATCGTTGGTCTTCTTTTGGGCCAGCCGGCTGTACTCTTCGAAGGCGTCTTTGAAGTTGCCCGATTGGTAATCGCGAAAGGCACTGGAGGGCGAGGCCCGTCCAGCCAGGGGAAGCAACAGCAGCAGGGCCAGCGTCACTGCGGCCTGTGGCACGGTCGCCTGGGCCGCGGCGGAGCGGGAGCGGCGGGAGCCGGGCCGCTCCGGCAGCAGCGCCTCGATCACCAGACAGAAGACGGCGAAACCCAGAAACCAATGATACCGCTCCTGATAGACCCGCGTCAGGCGCGTGGTTTCCTCCGTTTTTGGCAACGGCGCCAAACCGCGCGAATAGAGCGTTTCCATCGGATTGGCCCCCCGCAGGGGCAGGTAAAAGCCGTGGGCCTCGGTGGCGATCTGCTGCAACAGGGTTTGGTTCAAGCGCGACTTGACGACGTTGCCCTCGTCATCCTTGACGAACGAGGCGTTTCCCTGCTCATCGGTCACGCGCAGCAATTCCCCTTCGGGCGTGCCGACGCCAATGGTGAAAATGCGCAGGCCCGCCTCCGCCGCCTCTTTGGTCGCGGCCAGGGTCTCGGCGTCGGCGTCGTGATCTTCGCCGTCGGTAAAGAGCACCATGACTTTATGATTGTCGTTTCCCTTCTCGAAAGCCGCCAGCGAGGTGCGGATGGCGGAGCAAAGGGAGGTGCCGCCTTGGGGCACAATGCCGACGAAGACGGCATTGACCGACTGCTGAAAGGCCTGGTCGTCCAAAGTGAGCGGGGCTTGGAGAAAGCCGGCGCCAGCGAACACCACCAGGCCCAGGCGGTCGGTTTTGGTCAGCCGCATCAGGTCAATGGCGGCCAGCTTGGCTCGTTCGAGCCGGTTGGGGGAGACGTCCCGCGCCAGCATGCTGCGGGAAGTATCCAGGGCCACGATGATGTCCATGCCCCGCAGATGGGCTTCCTCCCAGGCGAAGCCCCACTGGGGGCGGGCCAGGGCCAGGAGGATGCCGGCCAGCGCGGCGACCAGGAGAGCCATCCGAACCTTTTCCCGCGCGGCCGAGACGCCGACCGTGAGGCTGGAGAGCAGGCGGGCGTGGACAAATTGGAGGGCCAATTTGGTCTTGACGCGCCACGACCAGAAGAGAAAGCCGGCCAGCGCCGGCACGGCGGCCGCCGCCAGCCAGAGAACTTGCGGGTGTTCGCATCTCGCGTTCATGGCAGCTTTCTCCAAACGGTGTGGGCCAGGACCATTTCCAGCACGAAGACCGCCAGTCCGGCGATGGCGGCCTGGCCGAACAATTCATCATAAATCCGGTACTTGTTGACTTCAACTTCCGATTTTTCCAGCCGGTCAATGTCGGCGTAAATCCGGCGCAACGTGTCGGCCGTGTCCGCCCGGTAATACCTGGCGTTGGTCTGCCGCGCGATTTTGGTCAGCGTCTCTTCGTCAATGTCCACCGCGATGTACTGATAATGCACCTGTCCGAATTGGTCCCGCATGGGATAGGGCGCCGTGCCTTGGCGGCCAATGCCGATGGTATAGACTTTGACGCCCAGGGCCTGCGCGGCGTCAGCGGCGGTCAAGGGGGGGATTTTGCCCGAATTGTTCTGCCCGTCAGTCATGAGAATGACGATCTTGCTTTTGTCTTTGAGGTCTTTGAGCCGGTTGAGCGCCGCCATCAAGGCCGAGCCGATGGCGGTGTGGTCCGCATTAATGACCCCGATGTTCAGCCGCTCCAATTGGTGCTGCAAATAGTCGTGGTCCAGCGTCGGCGGCGAAACGATGTAGGCCTCCGTGGCAAAGGCGACCAAGCCGAGGCGGTCGCTGGGCCGGTTATCAATGAATTTGGCCAGGACTTCTTTGGCCAGCTTGACGCGGCTCTGGCCGGGGCCAAAGTCCTCCGAAAGCATGCTGCCGGAGAGGTCCAGAGCGACCACGATGTCAATGCCGCTGGCCTTGATGTGCGATTCACCCCGGACCAGGCGCGGTTGGGCCAGGGCGAGGATAAAGAGCGCCAGGGCCAGCCAGCGCATATTGGCCAGGATCGCCCCGGCGCGGGACCGGCCCAGGCCGGAAATCGGGCGCACCAAGTCCACCGAGGAATAGACAAAGGCGGCCGCCTGCCCGGTCTTGCCTTTGAGCCAGGCCAGCAGCGGCAGCAACGCCAAGAGCAACAGAACGTATGGATGGGCGAAGGTCATTTGGCGGCGGTGGCGGGCGCGGCGGCCAGGGAGGATTGAAGCTCGGCGGGCGCCCAGCGCGGCTCGGTCTCGTTGACCAGGCGCAACGCGGCCGCGTGCAAGCCGCGCAACTCCGTCTCCGTCGGTTCGTATTTGGCGAACTTGATCAGATCGCAGACGGCCAGGAAGTCGCCCAGGCTCAACTTCTGCTCGGTGGTCAACAAGTTGCTTCCTTGCAATTCGTACAAAAACTCCTCCGTCGTCCGCTCCGGCGCGTGAAAGTCGAACCGCTCCTCCAGATAGCCGCGGATGGCGCCGGAGACGGCGATGGAAAAGGGCTTGGGTTCGCTGATCAGAGCCAGCGCCGCCTCCAGCGCGCGGCGCGCCCGCACGTGAGGGGGCACGGGCGGGGCGGCCGGCACGGCCGCCGCCTTTTTGCGCCAATAGCGCCAGGCCAGCCAGGCGGCGGCGCACAACAGAACGATCGTTGCAATCCAGATAAACCAGAGCCAGCCGTTGGGAATGGCGATGAGCGGTTTGAGGTTGTCGTGGAAAACCAGCGGGGCCGCGTTGGTGGCGGCCGGCGGGTGCGCGGGAACAATGAGCGCCGAGTTGGTGTTCATCCGTGGCGGCGGCGCTTCTCGCGCGTTTCAAAAAATTCGCCCAGGGCGGCCGCGTACGGTTCGCCCGTGCGGACCTCGATGGCGTCAATGTGGGCCGAGCGCAAGGCGCGCATCAGCTCGGCCTGGTGCCTGCCGCGGCGGTCGGCGAATGCCTGGCGTTTGCGCGCGTCGTGCGTGTTGATTTCGATCATCTCGCCCGTTTCGGCGTCGGTTAAAACCAGCCGCCCCAGCGCCGGCAGATTCAACTCGAACCGGTCCATCACCTGGATGGCGATGACATCATGGCGGCGGTTGGCCTGGCGCAAGGCCGGCAACGTGCGCGGCCCCAAGGTCGGGGAAAGCAGATATCCGCCGGAGCGGTGCGCGTCGCTCTCCGCGGCCGGGCGCGGCTCGAAGAGGAAATCGGAAATGATGACGACAATCGCGTGGCGCCGGGCCAGGCGGTTCAGGACGTCCAGGGCCTCTTTGAAATTGGTGCCGCGGCGGGCGGGTTGGAAACAGAGGATTTCGCGGATGACCCGCAAGACGTGGCGCCGGCCTTTCTTGGGCGGGATGTACTTTTCGACCTCCTCGGTGAAGAGGATCAGCCCGACCTTGTCATTGTTGCGGATGGCCGAAAAGGCCAGAACGGAGGCGATCTCGGCCGCCATCTCCCGCTTGGATTGCTCGCGGGAACCGAAGAGGCCCGAGCCGCTCAAGTCCACCACCAGCATGAGGGTCAGTTCCCGCTCCTCGACAAACTTCTTGACAAACGGATGATTCATCCGCGCCGTCACGTTCCAGTCAATGGCCCGCACCTCGTCGCCGGGCTGGTACTCGCGCACCTCCTCGAAATTCATGCCCTGTCCCTTGAACACGCTATGGTACTGGCCGCCCATCGTTTCGGAGACCAGCCGCGTGGTGCGCAGCTCGATCTGCCGTATCTTCTTGAGGATTTCGCGCGGGATCATGCCCGGAAAAATGGTCGGCTCAACTCACGGCACGGGCAGTTCGTTGAAGATTTTTGTGATGATCGTTTCGCTCGACTTTTCTTCGGCCTCCGCCTCGTAGGTCACCGTCACGCGGTGGCGCAACACGTCCATGCCGATGCTCTTGACGTCCTGGGGCGTGACGTAGCCGCGCCCGCGCAAAAAGGCGTAGGCCTTGGCGGAGAGGGTCAGCGCAATGGTGGCGCGGGGGGAGGCGCCCAGTTGAATCAGGCCCTGCAAGCCGTCAATTTTGTAGGCGGCCGGATCGCGCGTGCAGCAAACCAGGTCCACGATGTAATCCTTGACCTTGTCATCAATATAAATGTCATTGAGCACCTGGCGGGCCTCCAGGATTTGGGCGGGAGTGACCACCGGGCTGGCCGCGACGGTGACGATGGTGCGGGCCATCAAATCCAGAATCTGCCGTTCCTCCTCGCGCGACGGATAAACGATCTTCAATTTAAGCATGAAGCGGTCCACCTGCGCCTCGGGCAGCGGGTAAGTGCCCTCCTGCTCGATGGGGTTTTGTGTGGCCAGCACCAGGAAAGGCTCCTCCAGCTTGAAGGTGTGGTCGCCGATGGTGACTTGCTTTTCCTGCATCGCCTCCAACAACGCGCTTTGCACCTTGGCCGGGGAGCGGTTAATTTCGTCGGCCAGGACCAGGTTGGCGAAGATGGGGCCGCGGCGGGTGGTGAAGGCGCCGGTTTGGGGATTATAGATTTGCGTGCCGATCAAATCGGCCGGGAGCAAATCGGGGGTGAACTGAATGCGGGCGAACTTGACGTTGATGGCCGCCGAGAGGGCCTTGACGGACAGAGTCTTGGCCAGGCCGGGGACTCCCTCCAGGAGGACGTGTCCATTGGCCAGCAGGCCGATGATCAACCGTTCCACCAGGTAATTCTGTCCGATGATGACCTTGCCGATTTCGCCCAGCAAGGGGCGCACAAAAGCGCTGGAATGCTGCACCTGTTCGTTAATTGCGCTGATACCAGTATTCATAGTCAAAACGCTACCTATGCCCAAAAGACAGCCGAATTTCAAACTTTGTTCACAAAAACCGCACGGTGCCGGGGCGCATCCCGGTTTTTGTTCACTTCCCGGAAAAAGTGCTTGAATTGAGAGCGGCTTTGAGGGATAATCCCTCCATGAGTGCGACCATCATTGACAAGAAGCGCCGAATGACTCTCCCGGAGTCCGTCTGCGAGGCCGTGGGCCTGCGGCCCAATGACCAGGTCGAGTGGCGTGTCGAAGAGGGCGAGATTCGCGGACGCAGGCTTGTGGCCCAACCCCCCCAACCGGTCTTTCCCCGCGGAAGCCTCCTGAAGTACCTCACGCCGGAACGGGACAAAGATCAACTCGCCATACTGTCCGCCTGTGTCCAGGGGCCGGTCGAACCAAAGTGAAAGATCAGTTCGACGTCTGGCGGTATGATTTTCCCGACAAGGGAGGCGAGCATCCCGTTGTCCTGATTTCCCACCCGGACATCTGTGCCCGGGCGGCTGTGGTCAACATTCTGTTTTGCACGTCCCAACGCCAAAATCGGCGCCCCTACCCTCACGAAGTGATGCTGAATGGAGAGGATGGGATGGACTGGGAGACCTTCTGTGATTGCTCGTGCTTCTACGCGGTGAAGTCCGCGGATTTGTTGGGCAAGCGCGGACATGTCACTGTGGAAAGACGGCGTCAAATCCGTGCCAAAGTCCGGGACATCTTCCTCCTTGCCGCCATGGACTGAAAACTCTCTCCGAGGATGAAGCATGGAAAAGGCCGGAGGGCAACCTGCCATATCCGGGCCGCTTCGTCGAGATGATTTACGGAGACGATCACGGTATGAGAAGGTCACGCGCTTGGTTGATATCGCTGGCGATTTGCGCGCGGAGCAGATCGGGGCGGGCGAATTGTTTTTCTTCCCGCAGTTTTTTCAGGAAAACCAGTTCCAATGATTGACCGTAAATGTCGCCGTCGAAATCCAGCAGGTGGGCCTCGACGTGCAGTTGCCGGTCGGCGGAGCGGACGGTGGGACGATGGCCGATGTTGACGGCGGCCCGATAAGGGGCGCCGCCCACGCGCGCCTCGGCGGCATAGACGCCGGAGGGCGGGGTGACCAGGCCGGTGACATCCAGGTTGGCGGTGGGAAAGCCGAGTTTCCGCCCAAACCGGCCGCCTTTGATCACCACCCCGCACAGGGCGTAGGGCCGGCCCAACATCCGGCCGGCCAGAATAAAATCTCCGGCGCGCACCGCGTCGCGGATGCGCGTGCTGCTGACCGATTGGCCGTCCAGCTCCACGTCGCGCACGGCATGGAGAATGAAACCCAGTTCGCCGCCCAGCTCTTGCAGCAAGGCGACGTTGCCGGAGCGGCCGGCGCCAAACATAAAGCCATCCCCCACGCAAATGCTTTTGATCTGTTGGAAGCCGCGCGCCAGGGCGCGGACAAATTGCGCGCCGGGGACCTGGCTGAACTCCTTGTCAAATCGAATAACGTAGGCCGTCTCGATGCCGAGCGAGGCGATGATTTCCAGGTTCCGGGCCGGCGGATAGATCAACGGCGGCAGGCTGGCGGGTGCGACCACCGCGTCGGGATGGCGGTCGAAGGTGACGACGACCGACAGGCCCCGAAGCCGCGCGGCCTCGGCCAGGGTCTGGCGCAGCACGCGCTGGTGGCCGAGGTGGACGCCGTCAAAGACGCCGATGGCCGCGCAGACGGGGCGCGGGCCGGGTTGCAAGGAGGCGGCGTCGGCGATGAGCTTCATCCGGCGGGCAGGCTCCGTTGGGCCAGCTTGAGAAACGGGATGACCCGCGTTTGCAAATCGCCCAAGGTCAGTTTGAGGACATCCTCAAAGGGCAGCGCGTCTTGAACGTCGAATGGGCCGGAGGCGGTGCGGCGCAGGGTGGCCAGATGCGCGCCGCAGCCGAGCTTTTGGCCCAGTTCGTGGGCCAAGGCGCGGACGTAGGTTCCCTTGGTGCAGGCAATGCGGAAGAGGCCGATGGGTTGGGTGTAGCTTGAAAAGCGGAAGTTATACACGTGGATCAAGCGCGGCTTGCGTTCGACCTGGATTCCTTTGCGCGCCATCTTGTAAAGCGGGACGCCTTTGACTTTGACGGCTGAAACCATGGGCGGAGTCTGCATGATGTCGCCCTGGAAGCTCGCGGCGCTCTCATTCAACTCCTCCAGCGTCATGGGCGGCACCGGCAGGGACGAAGTCAATTCGCCGTCGGCGTCGAAGCTGTCGGTGGTCTCGCCGAATTTGATCGAGCCTTCATAGACCTTGTCGTCGGCCATGAGTTTTTCGGAAAGTTTCGTGCCCTTGCCCAGCACGATGATGAGCAGGCCGGTGGCGTTGGGATCCAGCGTGCCGCAATGGCCGGCTTTCTCGATGCGAAAGGCGCGGCGGATGGCGTCCACCACGTCGTGGGAAGTGGGGCCGGCGGGCTTGTCAATAAGAACTGCGCCGTCAAATGGATCGAACGCTTGCATGTCAATGGGCCGCCTCCAGGGCTTTGCGCACGGCGGCCACGACGCGGCGCTGGACCGAAAGGGGCCGGCCCGGGATGCGGGCGCCGGCGGCGGCCAGGTGCCCGCCCCCGCCGAACTGGCTGGCGATTTGATTGACATCAACGGCGGGAGATTTGGAGCGCAGGCTGATGCGGGTCAGTTCGGGTTCGATCTCCTCGAAGACGATGGCCACGATCACCGGTTCGATGGCCCGGATGTGGTCAATCAGCCCCTCGGTGTCGCTGCGATCGGCGCCGGTGCGGGCAAAGTCCCTTTTCCGCAGCCAGAGGTAGGCAATCTGGTTGTTGTGCGCCAGGTGGAAATGGTTATAGACGTGCTGCAACAGACGGACCCGCGAGAGGGAAAAGGACTGATAGACCTCGTGGCAGATGGTCTCGACGTGCGCCCCCAATTTGACCAGTTCGCCGGCGGTGTGGTAGGTGACCGGCCGGGTGGTGGAATATTGGAACGAGCCGGTGTCGGTGGAGACGGCGGTGAAGAGGCAATCGGCGATGGCCGGGGTGATCGGCCAGGCGGCGGCTTGGAGGAGGCGGAAAATCAACTCGCCGGTGGAGGCCTCGCGGGCCGAAATCCAGTTGACCTCCCCGTAGCGGGTGTTGCTTTGGTGATGGTCAATATTGATCAGGCGCTTGTGTTTGGCGGCGGCCGGGGCGGCCGCGCCCAGGCGCTCGAAGGAGGCGCAATCGGTGCAGATCAAAAGGTCGAATTCCCGGTCGCCGCCGGGCTTTTCCCACAAGTGGTCCGGGTCCAGGAAGGCGTATTTTTGCGGCACGGGGTCCTCATTCCAGCAGGCCACCTCCTTGCCTTGTTTGCGCAAGGCCAGCGTCAGTCCCAGTTGGGAGCCGATGCAATCGCCGTCGGGGCGGACGTGGCCGGCGACGCAAATGGAGTGGGATTGGCCGATGATTTCCAGGATGCGGTCGAGGATCTTGGGGTGCGATTTCATGAGGAGGGCAGGGTCTTCTCCAATTCCTCCAGAATGCGCAGGACGCGATTGCCGCGCTCGACCGATTCGTCCAGGACAAAGCGGAGTTGGGGGGTGTATTTGAGGATGACCGCGCGGCCCAGGAAGGCCTGAATGCGCTTGCGGTTCTGCTCCAAGGCTTCCATGGCACGCTTTTTTTGCGCCTCCCCGCCCAGAACGCCGATATAGACGGTGGCGGTGTGGAGATTGGAGGCAACCAGGACCTCATTGACGTTGATCAAACCGACTTCATCCACGGGCAGATGGCGGCGGATGACCTCGCCGATCTCCCGCTTCAACAATTCGCGCACTCGTTCCAGTCTGAGCGACATAACAGTACCTCCGCGTCAAGAGAGCTTGGGGATCACCTTTTCGATGGTGAAACATTCGATGACGTCTCCCGACTGCATTTCGTTAAAGCCCTCGATGCGAATGCCGCACTCCAAGCCGGCCCGCACTTCGTTGACCTCGTCCTGGAAGCGGCGCAAGGTCTGGATGACCCCTTCGTAAATGAGGCCCTTGCGCCGCAGCACGCGCGCCTTGCCCCGCACCATGCGCCCGCTGGCGACCATGCAACCGGCCACGTTGCCGCCTTTGGACAAGCCAAAAATCTTGCGCACTTCGGCCGCGCCGATGACGACCTCCTTGAGGATCGGCTCCAGCAAACCGGCCATGGCCTCTTTGACCTGGTCAATCAACTCGTAAATGATGGAGTAGAGCTTGATTTGCACCCCTTCCCGCTTGGCCAGATCGGCCACCTCCACGTCTATCCGGGTGTGGAATCCCAGAATGATGGCGGAGGAGGCTGAGGCCAGCAAGACATCGGACTCGGTGATGGTGCCCACGGCACTGTGAATGACCTCCAGGGAGACTTCCGTGGCCTCAATTTTCTTGAGCGCCTCCACAATGGCCTCCACAGAGCCTTGGGTGTCGGCTTTGACCACCACCTTGAGCACCTTGGCCTGCGTGGCGTCGAGGGTGGCGAAAAGGTTTTCCAGCGTGACCTTCGCGCGAGCCTCGGTGGATAGGGTGCGCGCCGTTTCGGCCCGCTGTTCGGCCAGGTCGCGCGCCGCCTTTTCGTCCTCCAGCGCGCTGAATTCCAACCCCGCTTCGGGGACGCCGTTGAGGCCCAGAATTTTCACGGCGACCGAGGGGCCGGCTTCCTTTTGCCGCGCGCCCTCCTCGCTGATCAAGGCGCGCACTTTGCCCCAGTAGGCGCCGCAAATGACCACCTCGCCGACGCGCAAGGTGCCTTTGCGCACCAGCACGGTGGCGGTCGGGCCGCCGGGTTCGAGGCCCGATTCAATGATGTTGCCTTTGGCGCGGCGGTTCGGATTGGCCTTGAGTTCCAGCAAGTCGGCCTGCAGCAGGATCATTTCCAGCAATTTGTCCACCCCTTGCTTGGTCAGGGCCGAGACATCCACAAAAATCGTTTCCCCGCCCCAATCATCCGGCACCAGGCCCCGTTCCTGGAGCTGCTGGCGGACTTTCAATGGATTGGCGTTGGGATGATCGCACTTGTTGACCGCCACCAGGATGGGCACCTTGGCCGCCTGCGCGTGGCTCAGGGCCTCGATGGTCTGCGGCATCACTCCGTCATTGGCCGCCACGACCAGCACCACAATGTCGGTCACCGTCGCGCCCCGCGCCCGCATGGCGCTGAAGGCGGCGTGCCCGGGGGTGTCGAGGAAGGTGATTTGTTGCAACTGGTTTTTGCGTTCCGGGTGCGGGAAGGAAATGGTGTAAGCGCCGATGTGCTGGGTGATGCCGCCCGCCTCCCCGGCCGCCACGTTGGATTTGCGGATGACGTCCAGCAAAGTCGTTTTGCCGTGATCCACGTGCCCCATGATGGTGACCACCGGCGCGCGGGGCTTCATGTCCTCCGGCTTGTCCTCGACATCCAGTTCGACTTTCCGCACGGGGGTGTGGGCGCCGGCGCCCCGCTCCCGTTTCTCGACCTCGAACCGAAAATTGTACTTGGCGCATATCCGCTGCGCCACCTCCTCGTCAATGGACTGGTTGACGTTGGCGAATACTCCCGCTTCCATCAGGTCGGCGATGATCTGGAAGGGCTTGCGTTTCAAGTGCTCGGCCAGGTCCCGGACAATGATGGGCGGCTTGAGTGTGATCAACTGTCCGGTGGCGGGCGGGAGAACTTTTTCCGCCGCCTTGCCGGCCGCGACCGCGAGCGCGGGCGATTTCGCAGCCGGCTTGGGGGCCGGCCTTTGTCCTGGAGACGGCGGCGTGCCGGGCGCTCGGCGACCATCGGCGCGCCGGGCAAGATCCGTTTTGGCGGCGGCCGGCGCGCCGCGGGCGGAGCTTCGATCCCCCGATGGGCGAAAGGCCGGCTTCTGCGGCAATTGCACGAATCCCACCTTCTCCCCGATCTTGGGCGCCGGCGGCGGCGGCGGCGGCGGCGGCGGCGTGGCCGGTGTTGGAGCTTCCGCCTGGACAACCGGTGCTGCGGGCGGCGGAAGCGCGGCCGGGGCCGCGGGGGCGGCTGGCGCGGCCAATTCCGGCGCAGGCGCAGGTGGCGCGGTTTCGGCGGGGGCGGGGGGGGGTGGCGCTTGGACAATTTCCGCCGGCGGCGCGGCGGCTTCCGCCACTTTGGGCGGTTCGGCCACGATGGCCGCCGGCGGCGGGGGCGGGGCAACAGGCTCCGGCGGCGGCGGCGGCGGCGCAGGAGGCGCGGGCGGCGGATACAGCTCGGCGAGCGTCTTTTCGAGGAATTCAGCGGTGATTTTGTCGATCGAACTGGACGGGACCTTGGCTGCGGCAATGCCCAACTCCTTGGCCTTGGCCAGAACTTTCTGGCTTTCGATGCCAAGTTTCCGCGCTAAGTCGTAAATTCGAACGGGCATAATCTTCTGTCTGCCAATTGGCCCGCAAAGCCTTCATGACGCTGACAGGCCGTCATTGTAAGCTCCCTCATCAGCCTCTCAAGTTCCTTCCCGCTTTTCCGCGCCTCCGCTGGCGTCGCGCCGGGCCGCCTCGGCTCGGAGGGCCTCGATGATGGCCGGGGCCTGCTCCTTGATCTGTTCAATCTGCTCCAAATCGCCCAATTCCGCCTGCAACAGCGCTTCCAGGGTCGAGAATCCGGCGTGAACCAGGACGCTGGCCACCTCGGGCGTCAGGCCGGGGATGGCGGCCAGGGTTTCCACGGCGCGCGCGACTTTTTCTTCAAAACCAACGGCCACAACCACTTCAGGCTCAATGTCAATCTGCCAGCCGGTCAGCTTGGAGGTCAGCCGGGCATTTTGGCCGCGTTTGCCGATGGCCAACGAGAGCTGATCCTCGGCCACCATGATTTTGACCCGGTGATGCGGTTCGTCCACGGTGAAGGACTTCAGTTGGGCGGGCGCCAGCGCGTTGGCCACATAGACCTTGATGTTCGGGTCCCACTTGATGATGTCCACCTTCTCGTTGTTCAATTCGCGCACGATATTCTTCACCCGCTGCCCGCGCAGGCCGACGCAGGCGCCCACCGGATCCACTTTGGAGTCGCGCGTGTGGACGGCCAGTTTGGTGCGGAATCCCGGCTCGCGGGCGATGCCTTTGATTTCGATGGTGCCGTCGTTGATTTCGGACACTTCCAACTGGAACAATTTGATGACGAACTGCGGGTCGGCCCGCGAGAGGATGATCTCCGGCCCGTGCGTCCCGGTCTCCACCGCCTTGACGAAGCAGCGGATGCGCTCGCCGATTTGGTATTCCTCGGTGGGCACGCGCTCGCGGTTGGGCAGCAGGGCCTCGTATTTGCCCAGGTCAATGGTCACGTCCGACCGCTCAAAGCGCCGCACGACCCCGCTCATGATGTCGCCCACCCGGTCTTTGAACTCGGTGAAAATGAGTTGCTTCTCCGCCCGGCGCAGATTCTGGGTGAAGGCCTGTTTGGCGTATTGGCAGGCGATGCGGCCAAAGTTGGCCGGCGTCACCTCCACTTCCAATTCCTCGCCCAATTGGGCGTCGGCCTTGATGCGCCGGGCGTCAAACACCGTGATCTGGTCGTGTTTGGCCAGGACCTTCTCCGCGACCACCAGCTTGGCAAAGGCCCGGATGTCGCCGGTTTTGGTATCAATCACGCAGCGCAAGTCGCGGGCGGGGCCGACGGCCTTCTTGGCCGCCGAAAGCAGGGCTTCCTCGACGGCCTTGACCAGCACGTCGCGGCTGATGCCCTTTTCCCGCTCCCAAAACTCCAACAGAGCTAAAAAATCCGCGTTCATATTCATGTTCTCCCTGATTCAGGGAATAAAAAAGCCGGCAGAACCTGGCTCTCCGACTTGCGCGCTGAAACGGGTTCAGCAATACAAATTTTACCGCCGCATTATACCGCAGTCCAACCCCCCGTCAACGCCAAAAATCGCCCAATAAAAGCGCGGGGCGCATTTCACTTTTGGCAGGGTCGGTTCCCCCCGCCGACTTGGACGCCGCAGAAGCGGAACAGTAAATCGGCTGCCCGTTTTGGGGAGGCAGCATCCCTGCCTGGGAATTGTCTAAAGAACGAAATGCGCTCGCGGCGCGCCTCAATTTCACATTTTTCACAATTCACATTTTTATCGACAAAAAAATTCACATTTTTCTCGACAAAAGCAGAAGAGGGGCTTGAAATTGGCACTAGGCACATTGAAAGCCGCAATGTGCCTAGTGCCAATTTACAGTTGCTCCCGATCCGTCAGATGGGCCCATCGTAGTTTTTAATTAAGATTAGGATTAGGGGGCGGCAGCGTCCGCGCTACGACGCTTTCGCACGGCGCTATTGCGTGCCCACCCGGAAAAACTCCGCGGCGGGATGATTGGCCGGCACAACGACCGTCTTCAATGTGCCGTCGCCCACGATGGTGCTGTAAGGCAGCCAATTGGTGCTCGCCAGATTGGTGCTGTATTGCACGTAATTGGTGTGCTCCGCCGTGGAAACAAAGGAGAATTGGATATTCGTGCCCACCCGCGCCGCATTGAGCAATGTCACAGGCGAAGCCGGCTCCGTCAGAGTGATCAGGCCCAACATGCCGCTGTTGAAGCACTCCGCGTAAGTGCTTTGGCCGATTTCGATCAGTTCATGGGAGGAATTGACCAGATTGGTCCCGAAATCGGCCGCGCCGTTGCCGAGGCCGCAAACCCACACGCCGTCGGGCGCCAGCGCCAGATTCCAGAAATTGACCAACTCTGTCAGATATATGGTCTCATTGGTTGATTCCGCCATGCGGGCCCATAGCGGCGTCCCGGCGCTGTTAAATTCCGCCACGAACGCCTGGCCAAAATAGCCGGCGCCGAGTGTGGCCAATTGCGGAGCGGCAAGTATGTCATCGCCAAATTGAGCGTAAGTATCGAAGTCGCCGGCGACATAGACGTTGCCGGACGCATCCGCCACCGCGGCCCAGGGCTGCGTCGTTGCGCTGCCGAACCCGGTGGCTAGTTGAGCGTTGCCGTCCGTGTCATAACGCGCGAAATACTGCCCCCTGCCACCCGCTATCGGAACGGTAAAGGAGCCGAAAACGGCGTTGGAGCCGTAAGCCGTCCCGGCCAGGAACACGTTTGTGCCCGAGACAGCAATCTGCGGGACATCGTCAATGAGGTACGAAGGATCGGCCCCAAACGCCTCGCCGACGCCGCGCAGCCAAAGGCCCTGCCCGTTGGTGGCGTTAATGGCCGCCAGCGTGTAATTGCGCTCCATGCTGTTGGTCAACCCGCCCACGGTGTAATTGGTGTTGCCGCTCAACCAATTTAACAAACTGGCATAGACCCGCCCCGCGCTGTACTGCAGGTCTTCAATGATGTTTGAGACACGCTCCACCCAGTTGAGCGTGCCGTTCTCATTGAATTGTGCCAGAAAACTCGTTTGCCCGGAGATCGTCAGGTTGGTGCCTCCAATGGTGGCTGCACCGCTCAGCACGCCGGCCAGGGTTACGTTGCCGGAGGAATCTGCCACAAGGCAACCAAGGGGCACGAATGCGCCGTTGGTGGCGCTGATGGTCTGGACCCAAATCGTGTTGCCACTGGCGTCAAATCTGGCCAGGAGAATGCTCCCTGCCCCCGAATCCTCCAGCAGCGTGTTGCCCAGCCAGTTGGTGCCCGAAAAGCTGATAGCAACATAGACGCCGCCACCCGGGGCGGGAGCGATGGCTTGCCCGTAGGCGCTCCCGTTTCCGTTATTGGTCACCGTCGCGACCCAAAGGCCGGCTTTGGCAGTTGTTTGTTTCACAATGATGGCCGTGTACCCTCCATTAACGTCAACGATTTCATTGGTCCCGAAGAAGTTGGTTCCTTGGGAGTACCCAACCGAATAGATATTGGTGCCGGTCGAATCCACCAGGCAGGCGTGATAGACGTCATTGGCCGTATAGGTGCCGTGAATGTCATAGTTGACAAACGGCGATTTCATCGCTTCCGTCCAATCCGGCGGCAGCGGTGCGCTGACAAAGGTGACCAGCGCCGTGGTGGTGTTTTGGGACCCGGCGATATTAGCGGCCACCGCGTAATAGCTTCCCGCCACGTTGCTGGTGCCTGAAGTGGCGGGAATAAACAGCGCACTGGTGGCTCCTGGAATGGGATTCGGGTTGCCCGCTTCGTACCATTGCCACGCAGGCGCGGGGACGCCCGAGGCACCGGCCAGCAGCGCCGCGTTGTAACCGGGATAGTTGGTCTGATTGAACGGATTCAAGGTGATGACCGGCGCCACGGCCGGCGTGAAGACCACCTGATCCAGGAAGCCTGCGTCCGTGGGCGAGGAACCGGAGGCGGCAAGCGTGTTGGCGTTCCAGCTCAGGGTATGGGTGCCGGAGCCTTCGACCGGCCATGAGTCCTGCGTCCATGAGGTCTGGCCGGAAATATCGTCTTGATAACCGCCGTCAATATCAAATTCCAGATCAAAGTCGTCGGCGCCGGCCATCGTTTGCCAATAGAAGCTGATGGTGCCCGGACCCGTCACGGTCGCTTGCAGGAGGGAAGATTGGCCGTCCTGGAGACTGCCGCTTTGCGCGGCCTCGGCGTTGGTGGAGTAGGTATTGGTGGTTTCCACGAACCACGTGGCGTTGCCGCTGGTGCTCCAGGACACATTCGTCGCGTCCAAGGCCACACCCAATGCCAGGTCCGAAGCCGCGCCGTTGGTGGCCGCAAGGGTTGCGCCGGGATTGTTGAAAAGGAAAGCGACCTCGTTGGAGGTGATGACCCGCGAGTAAAGCTGCACTTGATCCATCTGTCCCACATATCCATTGGAGGCGTTGAGAGAGGGACTATTCGGATCTGTCTGGCTCGCGTCGGCCTGGGCCCCGAAAATCACAATTTGCGGATTGGACAAAAGCGAAGTGTCCGCGGTATCCGAGTTGTTCAATACCCCGTCGAGATAAATCTGTTTCTGGCCCGTCGCCTGATCCCGCGTCACCACCACGTGATGGTAATTTCCATCGTTGATGGGCGTGGTTGAGGTCAGCGTGTCGTGACTGGCTCCGTCCGTCCCGAAGGCGATGTTGCCTCCTGTCAACGCCAGTGGCGCCAGGTCGAAGCTCTGGTCCGGCACTTCGGCCGTCACTATTCCCGCGCCGGAACTCGCCGCATCTCCCGCCGTGCCGAATGATTGGCTCGTTTGCAGCCAAACGGAAAGGGAGAAGTCCCCCGCCAGGATCGAGACCGGATTGCCTTCCGGCACCAGGTAGCTGACGCCATCGAAACTCAACGCTCCCGGTCCGCTCTCCGCGTTCGTCGTGATCCCCGGCCCGGGTGCGTTGTATTCCAAACTGCCCGCAAAGACGATGTCGTTGCTGTTGCCGGACACGTCCGCCGCCAGGACCGTGCCTTCGTCAAAATCATAGTGGGCCGCCAGGCCGTTGGTGGCGTTGGACCCCGGCCTGGCGAAGAGGGCCGCCACCTCGTTTGACGATATGACCCGCGAGTAAATCTGGATGTCATCCAAAAATCCCACAAATCCATTGTAGCCGGAATACTCCGGACTGGTCGGGTCTGAAATGCTCGCGTTGGCCAGCGCCCCGATGGTGATGAGTTGCGGCGCGTTCAATAAACCGGTGGCGGCAAAATCATTTGTGTTGAAGGCCCCGTCAATATAAATTTGTTTTTCACCCGTTGCCTGATTTCGCGTCACCACCACGTGATGGTAATGTCCGTCGTTGATGTCCGTCGCGGAATTGACCGTGTCGTCAACGGTGCCGCTCCCGGTGTTGAAACCGATGGCGCCGCCCGTCAATGCCATAGGAACCAAATCGTTTGTCGTGCCGGGCACGTCCGCCGCCACTATCCCCGCGCCATAAAAGGCCGGGGCCGTGTCCCATGCCAGACTTTGGGTCGTCTCCACCCACACCGAAAGCGAGAAGTCCCCCGCCAGCGTCGAAAGCAGATTGCTCGACGGAGTCAGGAAACTGCCCCCGTTAAAATACACCGCTCCGCCCCCGCTGACGGAATTTGAACTGAGGACAGGGCCCCCGAAATTGCCGCCATGGATGAGGTTATTGCCGTTGGCCGTCAGATCCGCCGCCAGGTCCGTGTTCTCGTCAAAATCATAAAAAGCGACCAGGCCGCTGGAAAGGCCCGCCACATTGGTCACGGTCGTGCCAGGGTTGGCGTAAAGGAAAGCCACGTCGCTGGCACTCAAAACCCCCGCGTAAAGCTGGAGGTCGTCCAAAATGCCTGCGTACCCCGTGAAAGATCCGCCGCCGACGGCATAGTTGTTAATATCCCCATCCAACGGCCCGGTGGTTCCTGTATCCGAGGAGTCCAGGACGCCATTGACGTAAATCGTCTTCGCGCCGCTGGCTTCATCACGGGTCACCACGATATGAACCCAGCTTCCTGTGGTGACGTCGTTGGTCGAATGCAGCGTATTGCCGTTGGCGCCGGAGGGATCCCCCGTAAAAAAAGCCGCCTTATGGCCGGTCAGCGCGATGGGGATCGTGTCGTTATATCCGCCATTATAGGCCGCGATAATCTGGGCCCCGGTGCAGCAGTCGGGGTCATCCGAATCATTCCCCACGACGTTGGTGGTATTGACCCAAACCGAAATGGAAAAACTGCCGTAGAACATGGCCAGCCAATTGTCGAAAGTCTGGTTGCCCGGCGGCGAACCGAAGGTAAGATTCTCTCCGCCGTTGAGCACCAAGGCCCCTCCTCCGGCAATCGCGTTGGTCGTCCAACCCCAGGCCGCGCCGGCCGCCCAACTGCTGCCCCCGTTGATATTATTGTTATTGCCCGACGAATCCGCCTGGTAGAACTGGCTGTTGACGTCGAAGGTGTAATGGGCGATCAAGGCATGTCCTTGTTGCGCCAGGGCGCCAGGGGCGCCGCACAAGAGTATCGCGCACCACGACGCGATGGCATGGAGCGGCAATCCCCGGCAGGGTTTAACGAACAGTTTCATGGTTTCCCTTCATTGTTTTCACTCAGAGGCCTCAAAAATGTTGGCCGCCACAAAGCCGCCAGCTTGGTGCCTCCAATGAGACATCACTTCAGACTCTTTCCATTTTACCGGAATCGGGCTTTGTGTCAAACGAGTACGTAGGCTGACAGCCCTTGCACGCCGCCTTCGCGGCCAAAGCCGCTCTCCTTGTAGCCCCCAAACGGGCTGGCGGGATCGAACTTGTTGTAGCTGTTGGCCCACACCACGCCGGCCCGCAACTGGCCAACCATCTTGAAAATCTTGCTGCCTTTGTCCGTCCACACCCCGGCGCTCAAGCCGTAGGGCGTGTTGTTGGCCCGCTCCAGCGCCTCCTCGGGCGTGCGAAATGTCATCACGCTCAACACCGGCCCGAAAATCTCCTCCCGCGCCACGCGGTGCGACACGGTGACGTTGGTCAGAAAAGTCGGCGGGAACCAAAAGCCGCGCGCCGGCAGCGTGCAGGCGCACTGTTCAATCTCCGCCCCCTCCTCGGCGCCGCTGCGCACCAACTCGCGGATTTTCTCCAGTTGCGCGGCGGAGTTGATCGCGCCCACGTCCGTGTTCTTGTCCAGAGGATTGCCCACGCGCAGCGTCTGAAGGCGGTCGCGCAATTTGTGGATGACCCTGTCGTAAATTCCCTCCTGCACCAGGAGCCGCGAGCCGGCGCAGCAGACATGGCCCTGATTGAAGTAAATGCCGGACACCACCCCCTCCACCGCCTGGTCAAGCGGCGCGTCCTCCAGGATGATGTTGGCCGCCTTGCCCCCCAGTTCCAGCGTCAGCCTCTTGCCCGTGCCCGCGCAGGCCAGGGCGATCATCTTGCCCACCTCCGTCGAGCCGGTGAAGGCAATCTTGTTGACATCCGCATGATGGTAAATCGCGCTCCCGGTGGCAGCGTCGCCGGTGACAATGTTGACCACCCCGTCGGGCAGGCCCGCCTCCTGGAAAATCCGGGCCAGATGCAGCGCGGTGATGCTCGTGTTCTTGGAGGGCTTGAGCACCACGGTGTTGCCGCAGGCCAGCGCGGGGGCCATCTTCCAGGCGGCCATCAACAAGGGAAAATTCCACGGGATGATCTGGCCCGCCACCCCCAGCGGGCGCGGCGTCCTGCCGGGGAAGGCGTAGGGCAGTTTGTCGGCCCAGCCGGCGTGATAAAAGAAGTGCGCCGCCACCATGGGCAGGTCGAAATCGCGGCTCTCCTTGATCGGCTTGCCCCCGTCCATGCTCTCCAGGACCGCCAGTTCGCGGGCCTTTTCCTGCACGATGCGCGCCACCCGGTAGAGATACTTGCCCCGCTCCCGGCCCGGCATCCGGCTCCAGACGCTTTCAAAGGCCCGCCGCGCCGCCTGCACGGCCAGGTCCACGTCCTGGCCGTCGCCGTGGGCGATTTCGCACAGCTTTTCCTCCGTCGCCGGGTTGATGGAATCGAAGTACCGCCCGGAGCGGGGCGGGACAAATTTGCCGTCAATAAACAATTCGTAACGCGGCTCGATCTTCACCGGCGCCGTCTCCGGCGCCGGCGCGTATTCCCAACGCCCGCCGAAGCGCAGCCGCCGCTCTTTGATGGGAACGACCGCAGCCGTCGAAACCGCCGCCAACGGGTCTTTGCCGGATTTAAGCTTGTTTTTCATTTTATTCGGGAGAAGACTCAACCTAAGCCTCTATGTTCCGGTCGCGTGTGAAAACCGATTTCGCGGCGCGGCGATGCAGGCGGCGTCATCAGTTCCCGTATGGCAGCAACGATCTTCTTGATCTGCTTACTGTTCTCGTTGGTGGCGCGACCCACTTCCTCAATCCGGCGCGCCAGAATATCCATTGAGACGGCCATGCGTGACAGGCGAACGAACGTTTGCACGATGACGACGCTCATTTGAATGGCGCGCGGACTGCGGAGAATGTTCGCGGCCATCAACGCCCCGTGCTCGGTGAAGGCATAGGGCAAATACTTTAAATGCTTCCCCCGCCGTGAATCTGGTATCGCTTCGTTTAAGGTCACAATTTGTGACCGCTTCGGGTCAGGCTCGATTAAGGTCACAGATTGTGACCTTAAAGCGTCAGCTTCCTCCTTGGTCACCCGGAAGACGAATTCCTCGGGAAACCGTTGAACGTTGCGTTTGACTGCCTGATTCAGAGCCTTGGTTGACACGCCGTAGAGTTCGGCCAGGTCGCGGTCAAAAATGACTTTACGCCCCCGAACAAGATGAATTCTTCCCTCGACGGAAGCAACGGGAAGCATCGTTTGGAGTTTCTTCGATTTCATGGCCGACATCATTTTACGACAGCGAAAAGTAATCGGCGCTCTGGTAATAACCGTCCGCCGTTTTGACGATCTGCATCAGAATGTCGTTGAGCAACGTGCTGGCGCCGATGCGAAATAGCTCCGGCGTCAGCCAATCGTCGCCCAGCGTTTCCTTGAGCATCACCAGGTAGGCCAGCGATTGCTTGGCGGTGCGGATGCCCCCGGCGGGCTTCATCCCCACGCGCAGGCCGCTGGCGAAAAAATGGTCGCGGATGGCTTCCAGCATCACCAGCGTCACAGCCAACGTCGCCGCCGGCTGCACTTTGCCGGTCGAGGTCTTGATGAAATCCGCCCCCGCCTCCATCGCAATCTGGCTGGCCAGCCGGACGTTGTCATACGTCCCCAGTTCGCCCGTTTCCAGAATCACCTTCAGATGGGCCGGGCTGGAGGCTTGTTTGACGGCCGCGATTTCGTCGAAGACCTTGCCATAATCCCCGGCCAGGAAGGCGCTGCGGTCAATCACCATGTCCACTTCATCGGCGCCCTCGCCCACGGCCCGGCGGGCCTCCTCCAGTTTGGTGCGCAAGGGATATTGCCCGCTGGGAAATCCCGTGGCGACGGCGGCGACCTTTACCGGCGAGCGCTGGCCCAGGAAGCGCCGCGCGTGACGCACCATGTTGGGATAAACGCACACGGCGGCGCAGGAGGGAACCTCGTATCGGGGTTCGATCGGTTGCAGCGCCTTGCGGCAAAGATAGGCGATGCGCCCCGGCGTGTCTTTGCCTTCCAGGCTGGTGAGGTCCAGCATGGAAACGGCCAGCTTGAGGCCGGCCAGTTTGGCGGCGGTCTTGATGCTCCGCTGCGTGAACGCGGCGGCCCGCTCCTCAACCGTCACCTGGTCAACCGTCGGCGCCCGCTCGCGGATTCCCTGCAGCCGGGGCGGGGCGGTGAGGATTTCTTGCATGACAAGCGCCGGGGTTAAAGGCCGATGGGATGCCAGGCGGTCTTGAATTCGACCGTGTCGGCCATCCAATATGGATTCTCCGCCGCCTCGGTGAACCACTCTTCCGCCTTCAACTGCCGCGCCGCGTAGCGTTTGAGGTTGACCGCCGTTCCGGCTTGCAGCGTGCGATGCGCCTCCTCCACTCCCGACGCGTTGACGATGGCGTTGATGTCCTTATGCCCGGCCAGATGCGCCAGCAATTCCCTGCGCCGGCCGGCCAGGATGTTGATCACCCCGCCCGGCAGGTCGCTGGTCGCCAGGATTTCCGCCAACGTCAGCGCCGGCAGGGGGAATTTTTCCGACGCAATGACCACGGCGCTGTTGCCCGTGAGCACCGCCGGCGCGGCCAGCGAAATGACCGGCAGCAGCGATGGCTCGTCCGGCGCCAGCACGGCCACCACGCCCGTGGGTTCCGGGATGGTAAAATTGAAATGCGGCGTCGCCACCGGATTGACCGCGCCGAAAACCTGCGTGAACTTGTCCGTCCAGCCCCCGAAATAGACCAGCCGGTCCACCGCCAGGGCCACTTCCGCGCGCGCCTGGGCGGCAGCGGCGCCGGTCGAGCGGGCGATTTCCTCCGTCATGGCATTGGCGCGGGCTTCGAGCATCTCGGCGGCGCGGTAGAGGATTTGTCCGCGGAGATAGGCCGACTTTTTGGCCCAGCCCTCGGCGGCGGCGCGGGCGGCGGCCACCGCGTCGCGCAAATCCTTGCGCGAAGCCTGGCAGAAATTGTCCAGCAATTGGCCGGAGGGTGAAGTGGCGGGGAGCGACCGCCCGCTCTCGCTGCGGACGAAGTTTCCGCCGATGAACAGCTTGTAAGTTTTCCGGACTTCCAGGCGCGGGGCACTCATGGAGTGGCCATTATGCCACAGCCCGCCCCCACCGCACCAATAAAATGCCATTCATCGCGACAGCGGGTTCATTTCACTTTTTTGGGCAACCTTTCCTAATCTTAATCTTAATCCTAATCCTAATCCTAATCTCCTCATTCGGATTAAGATTAACGGCATGTTTGCGCTGGCGTCGGCGGGTAAATGGCGCGATAATGCCGCCCAGTATGAAGCGGGTTTTCTGGCAGGTATCGGTTATGGCCTTGTTTGCTCTCCGCCTTCCGGCCCAGACTTCGTTGGAGTTTTTTACCAACCAGGCCAATGCCCTGTTGCTGCCGGCATTCGGTTTCGGGGTGGCGAACATCCCGGTCTATTCGAGCGCCAACCCGGCCCTCGCCTACAGCGCGTCCCTTCATTACCTGCTCCAATCGGCGGCAAATGCTTACGACGCCACGACCCCCGCCACCGATTCCCCCTCCGTTTTCCGTCCCCTCTTCGACTGGTCAAGCAACACCCTTTTTATCGTCGGTTACACGAATGTGACGACGGATTTCTACGCGCAAACCGGCCAGGGATTCAAAGCATTGACCGATCCGACGATAGCTTCCAACGACAACGTATGGGGCATTCCGTGGGTGGTGGGCGCCAAAAACAATCCGCCCGCGTTCAACGAGTACTGCTATTCCACCGCCGTGATCGCAGAACGCCAACTGTTGTTCGTCCGCTCCATGGATGGCAACGGGCAGCCTGAGACCAATATGCCTCCGATGCACACCAACCAATTTTTTATGATGACCATTTCCAACCTGTTTGGAGTCGAGGCGTGGAATTTCGTCCGATATTTCGTCCGGTCTAATTTTCCCGATGGCGTGACCATCGTCGCCTCAAATCAAGTTTCGATCACGATTACCAACAACTCCAATTGGGGCACGAATTTCGTTTTCAGTGCCGCCACGAATTGGAACGTCAATTCATGGCCGGGCTGGACCGGAGGGTCGTCCGACGGCAGTTTTCTTGTTCCCATATTTACAAACGTCATTCCATTGCCGCCTTCATACTGGTCCGAGTCCACCGGACAGTTCGTTCCCTTGCCCTCGAACGGCTTTTTGTCCAGCGATCTGACACAACACGGATGGCCGGAGTATGATTGGACGTTGAATATTACCAACAACGTCATCTACGGCCTGATTGACAGTAGCAGCGGGTTGGTTTTGGACTTCGTTAATTTGGCCGGCTTTGGCAGTTCGCTCCCAATTGCACAACTCACAAATCAACAAGGATTTCTGGAGACGAATAATGGACTGGCATGGGCCACAAACGGCGCCACTGATGCGCCAAACTCTCCCATGTCGTCCGGCGTCCTCTATCAAATTGAAGTCGGGGAGATAACAAATCCATTCTTCGCCAATGACCTCATTGGAGTCCAGCCCGGCACACAGGATGCAATCTTTGGCGATCCCTACGTCCCAATAAACGAAATCGTGCAGAACTGCACCTGGCAGACGGTCAATCCGCTGGTGCATTACACGGTGGAAGACCTGACTGAACCCGACAATGAGGAGATCGTATTCGTGCCGACCGATTCCCCCCTTTCCCTTGGCAGCCAGATTTCCAATACGGTTTGCAGCCTGGGAAGAAGGAACCTGGACTACAACCCCGGCACGGTCGAAAACCTCAGTTTCGGGTTGACGGCGGGAACGTTTCAATTGAATTTCTCCGGCGTCAACGATTTGCCTTACACCATCTGGGCTTCGACGAACATGCTGGACTGGAGCCAGATTGGCATCGCTTCCCAACCAGATCCGGGGTCTTTTCAGTTCAACGATCTGGCCGCGACAAATTATCCTGCGCGCTTCTATCAATTGCGTCTGCCGCAATGAGATTCTTCTGGACAACGGGGGAGCATCCGCGATAATTTCGGCACGGTAAAAATAATTGATATATGTCGCCAAAACTCATCGCCACGCTCAACAAACAGGCCAGCCAGGAATTGCAGGCCGCGCAAGATTATCTCGCCATGGCCTATTGGTGCGAAGTCCATCATTACAGCGGCTTCGCCAAATTCTTTCATAAACAGACGGCGGAGGAACAGGGCCACGGCGCCAAAATTTTCCAGCATCTGGCCGATCGCGACGTCGTCCCGGCCATCGGCGCTCTGGCCGCCCCGAGGGTCTCTTTCAAGGACCTGACCGCGGTGGCGCAGGCGGCCTACGATTTGGAGCGCGCCAACACCGCCGGCATCCATGCCACTTATGAAACCGCCCTGGCCGAGAAGGATTATCCCGCCCAGGTCCTGCTTCACGGGTTCATCACCGAGCAGGTCGAGGAGGAAGCCTGGTCCGACACAATGCTGGTCAAGACCCGCGAGGCCTCCTGTGCCGGCGCGCTCTCCAGCCTGGATCGCCACCTGTGCAAAATCCTTTTCGGCGACGCCGCCGGCGATTAAGGACGGAATCGCCGGAGGGCGTCCCATTTCACGGTCATGGGGAGCGCGATCGTCCCGCTCGCCGCGCGGTGCGTCCCGCGCCGCGCTTCCCAACTGTTTTCCACATTAACTCGACCCCACGGCCTACTTCTGTTTGACCCGTTTCAGCCCCCAATCACTGGAGAATACTTGGTCGCCGACCTCAATTTCCACGTTGCCCTTGATCGTGTCGCCGCTGAGTTTGCCGCTGTAAGTGGCCGTCGTTTTCCGGCCTTTGCTTTCGCGAACGGTCTGGAACGACACTTCATCGCCGTGCAACACCCCGTTGGTGATGGCCGTCGTGCCGCTGCGTTTGGTGATCGTGCCCGTCAAAGTCTCGCCTTGAAGTTTCAGCGTGACGGTAATGTCTGGAATCTGGCCGTCCGGGTTGGCGCGGTTCCACTTCCATGTCCCGCTCGGGTCAGGGTGCCGGCTTTGGGCCTGGGCAACGGCCAGACAGCCCAGCGCCAGGATCAGGCACAGAGTTGATAATTTGCCTTTCATGCGTTTGGCTCCTTGTGCTTGCTTCTGTTTGCTGTGTCATTGGGGATATTTCGATTGCAGCCACTGCATGGCATACATTTCCCCGTAAATCTTCTCCCGTTCCCAGTAATCGTTCAGTTCGGTCTCATTGAGCGTCGGGCGCACCTGGTCTCGCGTCTGGAGCGCCTGTTGGATGAGCTGCTTCTGCTGCTCCAATTTGGCATCCGCTTCGCTGACCGTGCCGTCCAGAAAATCGTAACTTTGCGCCGCATCCAGTTGCGCCAATATCTTCTTCTCGATGGCCACCCCCACCAGTTCATCAATCGGCCCGGGGGCGTTCCGTAATTGGTTGCCTAACTGCATTCCCATCGAGGCCATGGCCGTGGCCGAGCCGGCGTCTCCCTGGCTCACATACTGTTGCTGGGCTTGCACCGTATCGTTCGCCAGCGCCTTCAACACGCCAAGATAAGTCAGCGCAGAGGAGGCGGCCGTGCCGGGCGCCCATGCTTTGGCGGCCAACGCCGGCCATCCGGCTGATTCATACATCTCCTCCACCGCCTGCCCGGTTTGCGCCGCGTAGTCGCCGTAGAGCTGCCGTTGTGTCGCCTGGGTCAGCTCTTCAATGGCCTGCTCAGATTGATTCGACTTGAAATATTCCAGCGCCGAGAAATACCACGGCAGCGCGTTCCCCGGTGATGAAGCTTTGAAGGCGTCTATCCATTTGCGCTGTTCGTCTGGATAAACATTGTTCGCCAGCACGGCGAACTGGACCGCGGGGTTATTCGGCGCATTCGTCGCCGCCTCCCGCAGATAGGAGGCGTCGCGGCTGACCTGGTACGCCGCCAGCAGGCTCTCCACGTTCCGATGGTTCTGCTGCAAATAAGCCTCGATTTGCGCCCGCGTCAGTCCGGGACCATGTGAGCCGATAAACTCCTCCACCTGTTGATACGACGTCACGGCCGGCGGATTCATCGCGCCGGGGGCGGCGGCGCGCGGCCCCCGCGAACCAAGGGCTGCCGCGACCCGGTTTGAAAGACCTTCGTTGGCGGCCTTGATTTGGGCCAGCTGCTGGCGCAAAGACTCGTTCTCCCGGCGCAGATTGGCCTCATGTTGCATCACCAACGGCGTCACCACCGCGGCGGCGACAACCATGGCTCCGATGATTGCAGTTTGCAGTTTTGTCATAGTCAACAATTTTATCAAACCCAGTGTCGCGCCCGTTTGTCCCGCCGTGGCGGCCAGCGCCGCGGCCGATATGCCGGCCGCCAAACCCGCCGGCGCGGCCTGCACGGCATTGGCGGCCATGATGACGACCAGCCCCTCCGCGCCGACGCTCACCCCCCGTTTGGCGAAAAGTTCACGCAGCCGTTCGACCGCGCGGCTCACCCGCTTTTGCGCCGCATCTTCACTCACCGTCAAAGCCAGCCCGATCTCGCGGAAGCTTCGGCCCTGAAAAAATCGCCAGATCACCGCCTCCTGGTCGCTTTTGTCCAGCTCGCCGATCGCTTCATCGAGCAAGGGCGCGATTTCCTTCCACGTCTGGGAAGCCGATGGGTTCGAGTCAGCCATACTCACCGCCTCCGCTTCGCGATGGCGCCGCCGCTGTTCCGTGCGGATGGTGTTCTTTGCCTGACAGCAGGTGACCCGGTAAAGCCAGCCGGGCAGCGCCGCGCTGACACGGATCGAACCGGCCTTTCGTGCGAAATCAATGAAAACGGTTTGCGACACATCCTTGGCGATCTCAGGTTCACCCACAATGCGCAGGGCCGTGGAATAGACCAGGCCCACGTAGCGCCCGACCAATTCCGCAAATGCCGCCTCGGATTGTCGTTCCCTGTAATCCCGCAAGAGTTCATGGTCATCTCTCATTTTCTCATCCTATAGTCACCGCACAGACCCGAATCCGACACACAATGTTTGCTGCGGCCTCCTCTGTAATCGTTGTCATATTCCAATACTGATTCAGTCACCCAAATATGCCTTCTGCCAACCATTTATTGCCCGATCCTCACCCGTTCTTGAAACGCCCTAATCCTCGCTTCACCGTCCTCGGGAGCGCGATCGTCCCGCTCGCCGCGCGGTGCGTCCCGCGCCGCGCTTTCCAAGTGTTTTCCCCATTAGCGTCAGATAAAAAAGATGGGCGCAGAGCTTTTCCCTTGTCCGTTTGACCTCGCGCTGATAAACAGGTTCCGCGTGAATTGGTCAACCCCCTCCGCCAATAGGCCCGGAGCGCCGCTCCTGCCGCTCTTGGTCATCACTCTGGCAACTTTCGGCGCAGCTCGTTGCCATGCCGCTGTATCGGACGAGGCCATCAACAGTCTGGTCAGCGCATACTCGGCCCAGCGGGTCGTCAGCCTGAACGTCGGTGAGAGCTGCGCCTTCCAGCTCAAATCCGGCGCGCGCCGCGTGCTCAAGCTCATCGCCGTCCAGGAGCACCGGGACAGCGTGCTCAACCTCATGGCACGGGCGGAGGTCCGAATCGAAATCGAAGGAAAGCCGCTGGAGCTTGTCTGCGAACCTTATACCATGCCCACGGAACTGGCCGGCCTGCGCCTGCTGGCAGACTCGACCGCCGGATGGGGCAACGTGCCCAAAACGGTCCAGTTCTCCCTGTGGGACGCCGCCGACCCGATTGTTGACACAAACCGTTTCGGCTTTCCCCTGCGCCACTACCGATTCCTCTCCCACGGCACACAGTGCTACAACGAGCCGGTCCACCTCGGCGCGGGCGACGGCGATCCGGCAGGACAGAAGTTCTACCACGACTACGGCTTCGACCTGGCCGGCTACGAGGGCAAAGAACAAGTGGTCAGCGCCACGGAAGGCAAAGTCGCCTCCTTCTGGCCGAGCCTGGAGCACCTTTGCTCCGTGGTCGTCCAGGACACCAACGGCTTCTACTGGGAATACGCGCATCTGAAGTCGCTGGGGCCGGGCATCGTCCTGAACGCTCACCTAGACAAGGGGCAGATGATCGGCATATTGGGCAGGACCGGGCCATCCGGCAACTTCTCTCACTCCCACCTCGGCTCTTACCTCACTCGCCACGACCTTGATACAGACAACAGAGACTGCCGCCTCAACCTCTACCCGTGGTACGTCGCGGCCTATCAGGCCCAGCATCCCAAAGGCCTGCTCGCCGTTGCCAGGCCGCATCGTCTGGCCCTGACCGGCGAGCAAGTCCTTCTCGATGGATCACGCTCTCTCGCCTGGGGCGGCGCCCGGATCGTCCAGTGGCGTTGGGTTCTCCCGGACGGTTCCACCGTCACAAGCCACACGGCCCAAACCGCCTTCGATAAGCCCGGAGCTTACGTCGCCGCTCTTTGGGTCGAGGACAATGAGGGCAACCAGGACGTTGACTTCTGCCAGATCAAGGTCTTCTCCAAGTCCGGCCCCGAACGGAATATGCCTCACGTCTTTATGACCTGCACGCCGACCGAGGGCATCCGCCCAAACACGCCCATCACAGTCCGCTTATGGTTCCAGGGGAAAGGCGGCGGCCCCATCAGCCTGGACTTCGATGACGGCACCCGCATCGCTGACTGCAAACCCTATGCCGCGCTGCGGCACAGCTTCGACCAACCCGGCGTGCATATCCTCACCGCCCAATGCCAGGCCGCCGGCAACCCGATCACCGCCATGCTCAAGGTCATCGTGACCTCAGCACAGCAGACCCGCCCGACGGAGGAGCCTGACCGTTGACCGTGATGCCTCAGTAACGGCGGGCCGGGGAAGGGTAGGGTCGCCTCGCCGAGGCGACCGTTCCGGCAAGAACCACCCCCGACAAGTCGGGACTCGGCGAGCCGTCCCCACCTTCCGTGTGACGCATTACCGTTGACCCGCAGCTCGCCTTGACCGTGCCTCGAACATGCGCCAGTGTCCCGAACTTCCCCATTAGCGTCAGATAAACAAGACGCTGCTCGACTTAACGTCGGCCATACCGGACACTAAACTCAAATTGCACGACCGCTTGGCCAATCTGGCCGCCCCCGCCAGCGATGATCTGGGGCTGACTCTGGACGAGCGCCGTCTGCCCCAACGCATCCGCCGGCCCCGCTCATGAGCCTGGAACCTCTCCGAGCCTCGACGCTCGAGGCCTACGCCAGCGCCTTCGAGCATCCGCTCATGGATGAAGCCCGGCGGCTGGTTGCGAGCCACCTGTGAAACTGATGCAACGTATCCGGCCGGGGCACCAGGTCTGGTTTGATTCTCCGCGTTTTGAGACGACCTTTAGTTGTGCGAAATCCTTCTGGTGACCGGTTTTTTTACCAGCGGCCGGCGGCGGCGAATTTAAGGCTTGAAAATGGGGCTGAAATTTGTTGCCCCTTCAAAAATGAGTTGGGCAGATGCTTCGTTACCCTCTTGGAGCCTCAACCGTCCCCCCTCGGATGAACCCATATCGTCTCCCACTGATTTGGTAAAATGGAAAGTTTGCAGCGGTTTAGACCGATTCTGATTGTCGTAAAGAATTAAAGTCGCCGGCCTGAGAATGGCTCCTTTGGTTTCCATACGATTTAAAGTAAAATCAACCCAGGTCTCGTTGCGCCTCTCCAAAATCAGCTCTGCCTCCAAACCCAAACCTTCCAACTTCCAAATTGCCCTTCGGTACTGCTTGACCGGGAGCGGCGGCAGGTGGGAGCCGTCGTTCCAAACGTAGAGGTTTTGTTGGGGGTCCCATCTGATTTTGAGCAGGGAAACATCTCTTACAAACGTTTCCCAACGGGCGTCCACTTCTTGTTTTTTTTGATAATGCAATCGGTATCCTTCCAAATCTTTCGGAAGCCGGTAAACAGAATCAATCAGTTGGAGTAGTTGCTCTATCAGCCTAAGCCTTTCATTATCCTTGGCGCCATAGACATCCTTGTATGTTGACTGCCACGAATTCATCACGTCGTCGAGAATGGAGAGCGGATCATCCGTCGGCCGCAACGGTTCGGAACGAAGAAGCCCATTCTGGCGAAAGTACTCGACCTGTTCTTCGACTGGGTTACGCACGCTACCTCCCAGCCAGCTTGTCAGCAACAGCGGAATATCATGTCCGATCCATACGGGGGAACGTGGCAATAGAGGCGATGGGGTCCCTTCGATCATGCTCGGCATTGCCCCCTTTCCTTCCGGAATATCAAACAAGACCCGCAATACCCAAAATAATCCAATCCGCGCGTCAGAATATTCATCAGCGACCCGGAGGTACTCGTCAATTGCTGCCAGCGCCTTTTCCTTGCCCAGGGGTTGAAGTGTGTTGACGACCTTTATCAGCGCCAGCGGATCGTACGGATCAACATCGCCCGGAGCCGTATCGATGACACGCAGAAGGCTCCTCAATTGCTCCTCGCTGAAAAGATCATGGGAGGGTGGTTGACCTGATCCACCATAGCTGTATTGAGCCTGCCCATTTGTACCAAAGAAAACACAGCCCAACGTTGGAAAGCCCAAATGTCCGAGGGTTCCATAGCCCCAGACTTCCTTGGTTCTATACCTGCGGATGCTGCCGGGATCGAATTGCGTGCGGATATCATTTGGCGGACCAACAATTGAAAGCACCTCCTTTTCGCGCATTCCGTCCTTTATTTTGGCCATGGCTTTAACAAAGTCCTCCCGTGAAACAGGCAGTTCAGGGGATGCGGCTTGAACAGCCATCATGAAGTGGCCGAGCAAGGCCAATGCCAAAGGGGCGATTCGCGCGCGAATACTCATCCGTTTATTGGTGGGATAATGTTAATACCGCCCCGCGTTCCAGTCAAATGCGAAATGTCTATGCAATAGGTTTGAGGCAAGGGTTTTGCCTGTACAACAAACAACATTGCTAAAACACTAACCTGTGGTATAGTTACGCTTACCCCGCAAGGGAATGTTCTTTGAAACAGGGCGGAGGGCCGGGCCGTCCAGAAAGCGGAGGCCGCAGGATGGAACACAATGCCATAGCCGCGAAAAGGCGCGAAAAGGCGCAAAAAGCCGGAAGGGCTTGTGTTTGTGCGCCTTTTGCGCTTCCTGCACTCCGTTCCGGCGAGACTCGGCGACGGCGGGGTTGACATCCGCCTGGGTTGATCTGAAGATGACCTTGAGATGAATACGCTGATCAATGCCAAGGAGCTCCGCGCTTCGCTGCCCGCCATCGTCGGCCAGGTGCGGCGCGGCGCCCGCTTCACCGTGCTTTATCGCAAGTTCCTTTCACCTTGATAGTTCATGCCCATGCCGGGCACACTAGGGTCGGCGCGCCGCGCCGACCGCGCCCCAACGCAGCATCCCCTGTTCCATTTCTATTCCGCGTGGCCTGCGGTGAATTTATGTTAAAAATAAATCTTGCATTCCCATAAAACAGTGGTAATATGCCGCGTGTATGGCGCTCACGCGCCCGTTCTTTGACATTTTGCGGCGGGAATGGGGACCGGGAAAGGCCGGAAATGAACTGGCCACAAAAGAGCACAAGGAGCACAACCCCGAAAATTTTCGGGGCTGTGTTCTTTGCGTTCCGCTGCGGCAGAAATTCAAATCCGTGGCATCCGTGCCATCCGTGGTCCACTCCCAGGCGCCACCAAAGGCCAAATCGCACTATGTGCGTCGAATGGCCATTGAGCGGCTGGGAAGGCGCAATTCAATGGCCAATTCTCCATCAACGCCTGCAAGTTCTGCGGCGTTCCGAAACAGCCTTGCTCCAAAGGTCAATAGCACCCTTTAGCACCTATTAGCACCTATTAGCACCGAAAACACCGTGTGCCTGGCAAAAAAGAGCCAGGTCGGCGGCATTCGGCCCCCCCCTCGCGGCCCTTGTGTCGCCACCCCATTGCCGATACACGGCAAAAGCGGCGGATCAAGCTAATCAAACCCAATCAAACCCAATCAAAGTGAAATTAGGCTTCCATCAAGGTTTGATCGGGCCGGAGGACGGCCCGAACCGGCAATTTTTGCCTCTTCCAGTTCCGGGCCGGACCTTGAACCTTGAACCTTGAACCTTGAACCTTGAACTTTGAACCTTGAACTTTGAACTTTGAACCTTGAACTTTGAACTTTGAACTTTGAACTTTGAACCTTGAACTCACCGCCGCCAATAGCACCAAATCGCACCAAATCGCACCAAATCGCACATAATAAAATTTTTCCCGAAGCGGAACCCCGGTCGCAGCCGGCCCGTGGCCAGCATAAACCGGAAGATGAATCGGCACTAACCACTACTCACCACTCATCGCTTGTCACGCTGGCGGGCGGCGGGTAAGGTGCGGCGGCATGAAGCACAAAGCCTACGCGGCGGCGGGGGTTGATATTGACCTGGGCAACCGGGTCAAGGCCTCCTTGCCGGCCTTGCTCGCCTCCACCCGGCGCCGCGAGGTCCTGGGCCAGGTCGGCGGCTTTGGCGGGCTGTTCGCGTTTGACGCCAAAAAATTCCGCCAGCCGGTGCTCGTCGCCAGCGCCGACGGCGTGGGCACCAAACTCAAAATCGCCTTCGCCCTGAACCGGCATGACACGGTCGGACAGGATTTGGTCAACCATTGCGTCAATGACATCGCCGTCCTGGGAGCCGAGCCGCTCTTTTTCCTGGATTACATCGGCACCGGCCGATTGCGGCCGCGCGTATTCCGGCAGTTGCTGCGCGGCTTTGCCACCGCCTGCCGGGAAAATCATTGCGCCCTCCTCGGCGGGGAAACGGCCCAAATGCCCGGCTTCTACCAGGCCGGCGAGTACGATCTCTGCGGCACGATCGTGGGCGTGGTGGAGAAGGCGGCCATTCTGGACGGAAAAAGCGTCCGGGCGGGCGACGCGATCATCGGGCTGGCCTCCAGCGGCCTGCATACCAACGGCTATTCGCTGGCGCGGAAAATTTTTTTCCAGCGGCTCAAGCTCACGCCGCGCAGCCGCGTGGTCGGGCTGCCGGGCACCCTCGGCGAGGAGTTGCTCAAGGTCCACTTGAGTTACGGGCCGGCCATCCAGGCGGCGCTGCGGCGCTTCCGCGGCCGTCGGGACATCAAGGCCCTGGCCCACATCACCGGCGGCGGATTCATTGACAACGTGCCGCGCGCGCTGCCCGGCAAATGCGACGCGGTCATCCGCAAGGGTTCGTGGGTGGTCCCGCCCATTTTCCAAATCATCGCCCAAAAGGGCGGCGTGGCGGAGGAGGAACTTTACCAGGTCTTTAACATGGGCGTCGGCCTGACCATGATCGTGGCCGCCGGCAAGGCAGACGCCGCCCTCCGGTTCCTGCGCGCGCGCGGGCAAGGGGCGTGGATCATCGGCGAGGTCGCGCGCGGGACGGGCCGGGTTAAAATAGTTTGACAATAGCCATGAACATTTTCGACGAACTGGAATGGCGGGGCCTGGTGGCCGATTGCACCGACGCGCCGGAATTGAAAAAGCGCCTCGAAGCCGGCCCGATTGTGCTGTACGCCGGATTTGATCCCACCGCCCAGAGCCTGCACCTGGGCAACCTGGTGCCCCTGCTGGCCTTGCGGCGATTTCAATTGCTCGGCCATCATCCCATCGCCCTGGCCGGCGGGGCCACCGGCAGGGTGGGCGATCCGAGCGGGCGGGCCGCCGAGCGGCAGTTGCTGACCACGGAGGCGCTGGACCGCAACATCGCCTGCATCAAGGAGCAACTGCGGCGGCTGCTGGATTTCGAGAGCGCCGGCAATCCGGCCCGGCTGCTGGACAACGCCGATTGGACCGCGCCGGTCAGTTACCTGGATTTCCTGCGGGACATCGGCAAGCATTTTTCCGTCAACCAGATGATGGCCAAGGAGAGCGTGCGGGCGCGGATGGAAGACCGCCAATCGGGCCTCAGCTACACGGAATTCAGCTACATGCTGCTGCAAGCCTTTGATTTCTTCCATCTGCACCAGGCCCACCGCTGCGAATTGCAAATCGGCGGCTCCGACCAGTGGGGCAACATCACCGCCGGCATGGAATTGACACGCAAGAAGGCCGGCGCCCGCGTCTTCGGCCTGACCTTGCCCCTCATTCTCAACAGCGACGGCAGCAAGTTCGGCAAGACCGCCGCCGGCGCCGTCTGGCTGGACGCCCGCCAGACCAGTGTTTACCGCTTCTACCAATTCTGGATGCGCTCCGACGACCGCGACGTGGTGAGCTATTTGAAGTTCTTCACCTTTTTAAGCCGGGAGGAGATCGAGGCCCTGGCCGCCCAACACCAGGCCCGGCCCGAAGCCCGCCAGGCGCACAAGGCCCTGGCGCGCGCGATGACCGATTTGATCCACGGCCCCAGCGCCGCGGCGGAGGCCGCTCGCGCCAGCGAAATTCTCTTCGGCGGCGGCCTGGAGGGCGTCGCGGAAAGCACGTTCAACGAAATTGTCGGCGAGGCGCCGACGCGCGAAATGGCCAAGGCCAGATTGGAAGGGGAGGGCGCGCCGCTGGCGGAACTCTTGACCGTCGCCGGCCTTTGCCCCTCCAAGGGCCAGGCGCGCAAGGACATCGAGGGCGGCGGCGTCTATGTCAACAATATCCGCGAAGCCCTCCCGCAGCGCCGCCTGACGGCCGCCGATCTGCTCTTCGGCAAATATCTTCTTCTGCGCAAGGGCAGGCGCAATTACGCCGTCCTCTCTGTCAAGCAATAATTAGTATTGACAAAAACGGCGGGCGCCTCCGCCCCACGGGCTGCCGCGCCCACGGCGGCTGCCCCATCTGCCTCCAGTGCCTGACGGAAACGCCCTGACCGTCAGGCCCGGAAATCCACCGGGCTGGCCTGCGGCATTTCGTGGGCGCAGGCCTGGTTGATCGGGGCCTCGGGCTGGCAATCGTTGGACTGCGCCAGAGAATTGGCCAGCAGGAAGGCCTCGACTTCCTGGCCGCTGACGTCGGCCAGCATCTGGCCGTTGATTTCCACGCACGGGCTGAGCATCTGGCCGCTCTTTTCGATCATCTCCTGGCGCTGGTTCGGGTCGTTGATGATGTCCCGGTCCTCGAAGGGCAGGTCGTATTTGCGCAGCACGGCGCGCACTCCCCGGCTCCAGCCGCAGGTCGGTTTCAAATAGGCGATAATTTTGGGTTTCTGCATAATGATTCAGCTACGGCCCCAATATGCCACAGGCCCCGCCTTTGGCAACGCGCAAAAAGTTCCGCCTCCTAATGCGTCAGCCACGGAAGGCAGCGACGGCTCGCCGCGCCGTCCGCGGGTGGTTCTTGCCGGAACGGTCGCCTCGGCGAGGCGACCCTGCCCTTCCCTGGCCCCCCGTCACTGACGCGTTACAATCCAAAGGGGGGAGCCGCAAAAGGTTCTCGCCGGGCGAGGCGGAGCCGTTGTAGGATGGCAGGCGATATGGCGGAGGAGAGTCGAAAAACCGGAATGAATCGGATACAGGCGGTGTTCATGGAAACATTCGGCCTCAGCCGGGGTGTGTCGTTGCTGGCCAGTCTGTTGACCGGCGTGGTGGTGGTCTTTGCCGTCTTCTGGTTCTTTCATTCCGCCCCGCCGCGGACCATCACCCTGTCCTGCGGGCCAACGGGCAGCGGCTTCGAGTTGAGCGCGCGCAAATACCAGGCCATCTTGAAGAAAAAGGGTGTGACTTTGAAAATCCTCCCCTCCGAAGGCTCGCAGGAAAACCTCCGGCGCCTGCAAAATCCCTCCAGCCGGGTTGATATTGGATTTGTCCAGGCCGGCGTGACCAATGGCGCCAATTCAAATCCGGTCGTCTCCCTCGGCAGCCTGGCCTTCCAGCCGATGATGATCTTTTATCGAGGCGCGGTTCCGCTCCAATTGCTCTCGCAACTCAAGGGCAAACGCCTGGTCATCGGTCCCCTTGGCAGCGGCACCCGGACTGTTGCCTTGGCGCTCCTGAAGGAGAACGGGATTTCCAACGATGCGGCGGCCACGTTCGTTGATTTGGACGCCGCCGCCGCCGCCAAGGCGCTGGACGAAGGCACTGTTGATGCCATTTTTCTGATGGGCGATTCCGCCTCGGTGGAAGTCATGCGCGAACTGCTGCGCAGCCGAAGCGTTCATCTCTACAATTTCATCCAGGCCGACGGCTATGTCCGGCGCATGACGTACTTGAGCAAGCTCGAATTGCCCCGAGGCTCGATGGACTTCGGCCAGGACATTCCCGACCACGACGTCACGCTGATTGGTCCGACGGTCGAATTGCTGGCGCGGCCGGACCTGCACCCCGCCTTGTCGGACTTGCTGCTGGAAGCGGCGCGGCATGTGCATGGCAAGGCCGGGCTTTACCAACGGCAGGGCGAGTTTCCGGCCCCGCTGGAACATGATTTCCCCGTCAGCGCCGATGCGCTCCGATTTTACAAATCCGGCAAAGGATTCTTCTACCGTTACCTTCCCTTCTGGCTGGCCAGCCTGGTCAACCGCATTCTGCTGGCCTTTGTGCCGGCGTTGGTGGTTTTGGTGCCGGCGTTGCGCCTCATCCCGGCGCTCTACCGCTGGCGCATGCAGATGCTTATCTTCCGCTGGTACCGTTCCTTGCTCGCGTTGGAACGGGAGGTGCAGACGGAGGCCGTCCGAACCCAGCCCGAAAGATTCCTCTCCCGCCTGGATGAAATCGAAAGGGCGGTGAACAAGATGAAACTGCCGGCCTCTTTCGCCGATCAGTTTTACGGCCTGCGCGGGCATATTGGTTTCGTGCGCGAGCGCATTCTTCAAGGCGCACCCGCTCGCTGAAGGGCCGGGGGAGAGGCGAATTCATCTGGGCTAATGGCGAAGATTATGCGCGCCTAATTCGTAAAAAGTTTGACAAACTCTCTTGCCAGTGAAGCGGGAAGTCCCTAAATACGTCCCGGCACGAAAAGGAGGGCTGATCCTTTCGTTCGGTTTCCGGCGCGTTGTGCTGACGCCGTTCGTTGCGGCGGGCATGAAAAGCGTTGACGAGAGCGCCCCCGGCCACAAAAATCGCCGCCGGTTTCGTTTTTCGATGGCGATGGTCGGATTGTAGAAGACAAAAGCAAGCTGAGATGTCTGATGTTTTTCCAAAGTGGACCAACCGGCTTCCGCGCCAGGTCATTATTGGCGCCCTGCTGGCAGGCTCCGCCGTGACGGCTGGCGTCACCTATTATTTCACGCCCAAGTACACGCGCGTGGGCTACCAGCCGATCCAGCCGGTGCCCTTTCAGCACAGCGTCCACGTGGCCCAGGTGGGGATGGATTGCCGCTATTGCCACAACGCGGTGGAGAAGGCCTGGTATTCCAATATCCCGGCCACGGCCGTTTGCATGAATTGCCACAACCAGGTGCTCAAGGACGACCCGCGCCTGGAAGTCGTGCGCGAGAGCGCGGCCACCGGCCAGCCCATCCCGTGGGTGCAGATTCATAAAATGCCCGATTTCGTTTATTTTAACCATTCGGTGCATGTCAACCGCGGTGTCAGTTGCGTCGAGTGCCACGGCCAGATCAATCAGATGGACGAAGCTTATCATGCCAAGCCCTTGAGCATGTCTTATTGCCTGAATTGCCATCGCAACCCCGCCCTGCGCCTCCGCCCTCTGGACAAGATCACCGACCTGGATTGGAAGCCGTCGCAGAACCCGCGCGATCTGGACGCCGTGCAATTGGCCAAGGGAACAGCCATTGTCCAGGAGTGGGGAATTCAGTCGCTGCAAACCTGCTCGACCTGTCACCGATGAAAACGATTCCACCCCCGTGCCCGGAGCCGGAGATTGGCCCCAAGTATTGGCGCAGCCTGGAGCAGTTGGCCGAGACGCCCCAATTCCGCCAATGGCTCCAGCGGGAGTTTCCTGCCGGCGCCAGCGAATTCACCGACCCGGTTTCGCGGCGCAATTTCGTCAAGCTCATGTCCGCCTCCTTCCTGCTGGCGGGGCTGGGGGCGACGGGCTGTCGGCGGCCGGTGGAGAAGATTTATCCGTTTGTCAAGATGCCGGAGAACTACGTTCACGGCCTCCCGCAATACTTTGCCACCGCCATGCCCTCGCGGCGCAAGGCCCTCGCTTTGGTCGTCAAATCCAGCGATGGACGGCCAACGAAAATCGAGGGCAACCCGGACCTGCCTGAATGCAACGGCGGCACCGACCATTTGGCGCAGGCCTCGGTTCTGAGTCTTTACGACCCGGACCGCGCCACCCGCTGTCTGCGCAACGGAACCGGCGAGTCCCGCCGGGCGGCGCTGGATTACTTGACCAGCCTGGGCCAGTCGCTGGGTGACGGCGGCGGGCTGGCGTTTCTGCTCGAACAGAGCGGCTCCCCGTCCCGCGAGCGCCTGCAACAGGCGCTGGCCGCCAGGTTTCCCGCCGCGCGCTGGCATGTCCATGAGCCGGTTGATCTGGACGCGGGCCGCGCGGCGGCCACGCTGGCCTGCAACGCTCCCGTCGAGCCGCTTTACAAACTGGATGAGGCGCGGGTGATCGTTTCGCTGGATTGCGATTTCATCGGCAGCGAAGAGAATGCTTGCGCCAACATCCGCCGGTTCACCAAGGGGCGCGCGCTGGACGGCCCGCAGGATTCGATGAGCCGGCTTTACGTCGTGGAGAGCCTTTTCACCTTGACGGGCGTCAACGCCGACCATCGTCTGCGGGTGCCGCCGAGCCTCATCGTGCCGGTGCTGGCGCGGCTGGCGCTCAATGTCCTGGCAACGTCGGAAATTGACCGGAAGCTCAACGAATTGGCCGCCCCGGCCCAGGCGCACGACAAGTGGATCATCCCCTGTGCCAGGGACCTCAAGGCCGGCGCCGGCAGGAGCCTGGTGATGGCGGGCCACCGCTTGCCGCTGGCGGCGCACTTGCTGGTGATGGCCATCAACGAGGCCCTGGGCGCGACCGGTCACACCGTTGAATTTCGCCGGACGTCGACCGCCAAGGAAGGCACGCTGGCCGAATTGGCCGCGGCGCTCAATGGAGGCCAGGTGCAAACGCTGGTCATCCTGGGCGGCAATCCCGCCTACAACGCGCCCGCCGATTTGAATTGGCGCGCGGCGCAAGCCAAGGCCGGCACTGTCGTCCGCCTGGGTTACTACGAGGACGAAACTTCCTGGAACCCGGCGGCGCATCCCCAAACGCAGTGGGACCTGCCCCTGGCCCATTATCTGGAGTCGTGGGGCGACGCTCGCGCCGCCGACGGAACCGTCGTGCCCATCCAGCCGCTGATTGATCCGCTGTTTGGCGGCTTCACCGACTTGGAAGTTTTGGCCGTGCTGGGCGGCCTCACGCCCGCCAGCCCTTACGAAATCGTCCGCCAGACTTTCCGCGCCATTGGCGGGGAGAGCGAGAACAACTGGAGGAAATTCCTGCACGACGGGTTCCTGGCCGGCAGCGCCGCGAACGTGGCCGGCGTCCGGCACGATACGGCGGCACTGAACCGGGCCATCGGCCAGCTCAATGCCGCGCCCGCGCCCGCGGCGGGAAAGCTGGATGTCGTTTTCTATCGCGACGCCAAGATGGACGACGGGCGGCACAACAACAACGGCTGGCTGCAGGAATTGCCGGACCCGATCACCAAGTTGACGTGGGACAACGCCGTCATGCTCAGTCCGGCCACGGCCAGGGAATTGGGCGTGTTCAGCGAACGGAACCGGCAGAATCAGAAGTTTTTCAATCACACCGTCGAAGTCACCTTGAACGGCAGGACCATTCGCGGGCCGGTCTGGATTCAGCCGGGAATGGCCGATTACACCGTCGGCCTGGCCCTGGGTTATGGACGCGAGAAAACAGGGCGCGTCGGCACAGGGGCCGGCTTCAACGCCTACGCGTTGCGCGTGAGCGAGAGCTTGCATTACGCTTCCGGGGCGGTCGTGCGCGACACTGGCGACAAGAGCTACGAGCTGGCTAACACCCAGAGCCATTGGAGCATGGAAGGCCGTCCCACCGTGCGCGAAGCCAACCTGGAGCAATACCGCAAGAATCCCAGGTTCGCCGAAACCATGAAGCCGGAGGAGCCGCCGGTTGTGGCGCCGCTCTATCCCAACCCATTGGACACGACCAAGGCCAACGCCTTGCATCAATGGGGCCTGTCCATTGACTTGAACCGGTGCGTGGGTTGTTCGGCCTGCATGATGGCCTGCCAGAGCGAGAACAACGTTCCCATCGTCGGCAAGGAGATGGTGGGCAAAAGCCGCGAGATGCACTGGATCCGGCTGGATCGCTATTACGCCAGCCCCTTGGGAACGTCGGAGGAAAAAGGGATGGCAGACCCGCAGGCAGTCGTGCAGCCGATGCTCTGCCAGCATTGCGAGGCGGCGCCCTGCGAGAGCGTCTGCCCGGTCAACGCCACCTCCCACGACGACGAGGGGTTGAACGTCATGACTTACAACCGGTGCGTCGGCACCCGCTATTGTTCCAACAACTGCCCTTACAAGGTGCGGCGCTTCAACTTTTTCGATTACAACCGCCGTCCGCTCAATCATCTCTACAAAAGCCCGCTTGTCATGGAGACCGACGGGCAATGGGAATTGCTCCGCTGGCTGCGCAATCCCGACAGGGGCAGCCTGCCGGAGGACCAATGGCAATTGGCCGCGCTGGCCAGGAACCCCGATGTCTCGGTGCGCATGCGCGGCGTCATGGAAAAATGCACCCTCTGCCTCCAGCGCATCGAACAGGCCAAAATCGCGGCCAAGGTCAAGGCGCGCGACAGCAACCATATCCGGCTCTCGGAGAAGGAGGGCACGGTGCCCAAGACCGCCTGCCAGCAGGCCTGCCCGGCGGGGGCAATCGTTTTCGGCGACATCTCCGACCCGCAGAGCACGGTGGCCAGATTGAAGGCGCAGGAACGCACTTACAAGGTGTTGGATTTCCTCTTGACCAAGCCTCGCTGCACCTATCTGGCGCGCGTGCGCAATCCCAACCCGGAGATGCCCGACTTCAGGGAACTTCCGATGCCTTACACGACCAAGGAGTTTGAGTCCGCCCGCGACGGCTCTCTCCCGCTGGAGCCTGCTGGGAAAGGAGAGCAGTAATGGCCGCCGCGCCCGTCCATCACGAGACCGATTCGATCACGGTGCAAGCGCCGCCGGCGTCCCTGGAGCGGGTGCCGCTGGTGGGCAACCTACGCAGCCCGGGCTGGATTTCCGACCGCGTCGCCGCCGTCATCGAAGGGAAGACGCCTGGCTGGTGGAAAATCTGCTTTGTCATCAGCGTCTCCATGATGACGCTCTGCTTTGCCATGATTCTTTACCTCATGTCCACCGGGGTTGGGGTCTGGGGCTTGGGGCATCCGGTGATGTGGGGGTGGGCCATCGTTAATTTCGTCTGGTGGATCGGCATTGGCCACGCCGGCACCCTCATCTCGGCCATTCTCTTCCTGTTGCGCCAGCGCTGGCGCACTTCCATCAACCGCGCGGCCGAGGCCATGACCATTTTCGCCGTCATGTGCGCCGGCATTTTCCCCCTCATTCACATCGGGCGCATCTGGCTCGGCTATTGGCTCTTTCCCATTCCCAATGCCAACGGCATCTGGCCGCAATTCCGCTCCCCCTTGATGTGGGACGTTTTCGCCGTCTCGACCTATTTCACTGTCTCGGTGCTCTTTTGGTACATGGGATTGATTCCCGACCTGGCAGTAATGCGCGACCGGGCCAGGACGCGGCTGCGCAAGATGGCCTACGGCCTCTTTGCCCTGGGCTGGACCGGCTCCAACCGGCACTGGAGCAATTACGAAAAGGCCTACCTCATCCTGGCCGGCCTTTCCACGCCCCTGGTGCTCTCGGTCCATTCCATCGTCTCGCTGGACTTTTCTGTGTCGCAACTGCCCGGCTGGCACACCACCATCTTCCCGCCGTACTTCGTGGCCGGGGCGGTTTATTCGGGCTTCGGCATGGTGCTGACACTGCTGGTGCCGCTGCGGCGGCTGCTCAAGCTGGAGGAGATCATCCGCGTGCGTCACGTGGAGTTGATGTGCAAAGTCACGTTGGCGACCGGCTCCATTGTCGGCTACGCCTACATGATGGAATTCTTCATTGCCTGGTACAGCGGCAATCCCTACGAGCGGTCCCAGTTCTTCCTGACGCGCGCGGCGGACCCGTTCATCATCGGGCCGCTGCTGCACGTCAAGCCGGCGCCTTGTTGGTGGGCCTTTTGGACCATGGTGACGTGCAACGTGGTGGTGCCGCAATTCTTCTGGTTCAAGAAGGTCCGCACCTGCATGTTGGCCGTTTTCGTGCTTTCCATTCTGGTCAACGTCGGCATGTGGTTTGAGCGCTTCGTCATCATCGTGCTGTCGTTGACGCGGGATTTCGTCTCCGCCAACTGGGGTTATTACGCCCCCACCTGGGTGGACGTCTGCCAGTTTCTGGGGACCTTCGGTCTCTTCTTTACCTTCTTCCTCTTGTTCATTCGCTTCATTCCTTTGATCGCCATTGCCGAGGTCAAGGGAGTCACGCCGCAAGCCGACCCGCACCATCCGCTGGGCGGGGCCAAAGCCGGGGGGACGCACTGATGCCAGCCGCCTACGCCATCATGGCCGAGTTCGAGACGCCCGCCGCCGTCCTGCGCGCGGCGGAGAAAGTGCGCGACGCCGGCTACCGCCAGTGGGACGTCTTCACGCCTTTTTCCATCCACGGCATGGACAGCGCCATGGGCCTGAAAAACTCGAAGGTCGGATGGTTTTCCTTCATCGGCGGCTGCACCGGCTACGCCACCGGCATGCTCATGATCTGGTTCATGAACGCCTGCGACTATCGCATTGTCATCGGCGGCAAGCCCATGTTCAGCCCCTTCTCGGCCTTTCCGCCCTCCTACGAATTGACCATTCTCTTCGGCTCCTTCGGCGCCCTGCTGGGCATGTTGTTCCTCAACCGCCTGCCGCGCCTGCATCATCCCCTCTTGAAAAATCGCCGCTTCGCCCTGGCCACGCACGACCGTTTCTTTGTCGTGATCGAAACGGCCGATCCGCGCTACGCCGAAAGCGAAACCCGCCGCCTGCTGGAGTCGCTGGGCAGCCGGCACATCGAAATGGTGGAGGAATAATGCGCTACTTCCTGTTGCTTTTCTTCCTCACGTGCTTCGCGGTGCTGGCCGTCTGCGGGTTTCGCGGCAGCCATTCCCGCCGCCCGCCCATTGAATTGTTTAACGACATGGTCCGCCAAAATAAGGTGCGCCCGCAAACGCCCAGCGACTTTTTCGCGGACCAATTCTCCTCCCGGCCTTTTCCGGCCGGCACGGTGGCCCGCGGCGGCCCCTTCATCATCAACGGCAAGCTGCTCCTTTTTGCCGGCCAACCGGTGTACCCATACGAAGATTCGCCGGTCAACACCGGCCGCGTCCCGGGGACGACCAATTGGGTGCCGGTCAATCCGCTGCCGATCACCGGCGAGTTGCTCGAACGGGGCCAGCAGCGCTACGAAATCAATTGCCTGCCCTGCCACGGCCCCGACGGCGACGGCAAGGGCATCACCAGCAAATACGGCATGGTGTCGCAGGCCAACTTCCACGACAAACGTCTGATTGACCTATGCGACGGCCAGATTTTCAACACCATCACCTACGGCACAAATCTGATGGGCGCCTACGGGCCAAACGTCGCGGTCGAAGACCGCTGGGCCATCATCGCCTACGTGCGCGCGCTGCAAGTCAGCCAACTGGCCACCGCAGAGGAGGTGCCGGAACCGGAGCGCGCGCCCTTCAAGAAATAGCCTATGAGTTCGATTTCTCTCTTCGCGTCAAGGTCCGGCTTGGATTTGTCCCGCTGGCGCAATCTGCCCGTCATTCTGATGGTCGTCGGCGCCATCGGCGCGGGCGCGGGCCTGGCCCTCGGCGGCGTGCGGCAATTCGCCTTCTCCTGGTTGCTGGCCTTCATGTTTTTCCTCAGCCTTTGCCTGGGCGGCTGGTTCCTGGTCATCGTCCATCATTTGTTCGACGCCAGTTGGTCGGTGCCCACGCGCCGGTTGTGCGAACATCTGGCCTGCCTGCTGGGGCCGGCCATGCTCATTTTGTTTCTGCCGATTGCCTTCGCCGCGAAGCAGATTTATCCGTGGATGACAATGAACCCTCCGGACCACGCGGTGAAGGCCAAGTACCCGCTCTTCACGATGCCGGGTTATTACATTTCTGCGCTGGTTCTGTTTGCCATCTGGTGGTTTTATTCCAATCGCCTCCGCTTCTGGTCCCTGCGCCAGGATGAAACCGGCTCGGCCGATTGCACCCATCGCATGCGGTTCTTCGCCGCCTCGGGCGTCGTGCTCTTCGGATTTACCCTCACGCTGGCGGCCATTCTTTGGATGAAGGGATTGATGGCCGAATGGTATTCGACCATGTACGGAGTCTGGTATTTCGCCTCCTCGGTTTGGGCCACGCTGCCCACCGTTTACGTCATCACCCTGCTCCTGCAACGGGCCGGCCCGTTGCGAAACCTGGTCAAGGATAACACCTACTACATGCTCGGCTCGCTCTTCCTGGCTTTCACCGTCTTCTGGGCCTACATCAGTTTCGCCCAATACTTCATCGTCTGGAACGCCAACATGCCGGAGGAAACTTTCTGGTATTTCTTGCGCGAGAAAGGGACGTGGGATTATGTGGGCAAATATGTCATTATCTTCGGCCATTTCTTCGTCCCCTTCCTCATGCTGCTGCGCATTGACTTCAAGCTCAAGCTGGCCACCATGCTGCCTCTGGTCGCCTGGGCCTGGCTGATGCACTTCGTGGATATCGAATTCCAAATCATGCCCGCCCTCCATCCCGACTCGATCCTGACGCCCGGCTTGCTGGTGGACGTGGCCTGCGTGTTGTTCTTTGCCGGCGTGCTGATCAAAGTGTTCCTCCTTTCTCTGAACCGCCACCCGGTCTATCCGCTCAAAGACCCGCGCCTGGCCGAGGCGCTGGGCGTTTACACTCCGCCCGCCGCGGAGAGTTCCATCACACCTAAAGGGGCAAAATGAACTCCCAATCCTGCTGCCAAAAAACCCGCGCCGGCGCGGTGGTCGTGGCCACACTGGGCGCCTTCCTGGTCGTGGCCCTGCTGGTGCGATTGATGAAATCCAACACCGAATCCGCCACCGCCTTGGAGGTCCGCGCCGCCGAGCGCCTGAAAATCCTGGACGACTTCAAGGCCGCCAACGAGCCGTTGCTGGATAAATATGACTGGCAGGACCAGGCCAAGGGCTTCGTCCGCGTGCCCATCGAGCGGGCCAAGCAATTGATGCTGGAGCAGTGGCGGCAGGACCCCCTCGCGGCCCGTTCCAACCTCATGGCCCGCGCGGCCAAGGAATTCTACATTCCGCCGCCGGCGCCGCCGCCCAAGAATATTTACGAATAGTCTGCGCCGGCCATGAGCGTGATTGTTTCTCCAGCGCGAACAGCTTGCTCCGCTTCGCCCCGGACGCGGAACGAGGGGACCGGCGATTCTTGCCCCGTGCCGCTGCTCTGCCTGTTTGCCGGCGCGGTGCTGTGGCTCGGCGTTGCGTTGGCCCTGGGGCTGATGGACTCAGTCAAGTTTCATAATCCCGAATTTCTCGCCGCCGGGCCGTATTTGAGCTACGGCCGCGTCCATGCCGCGCAAAACGCCGCTCTGCTCCACGGCTTCGGCGTGCCCGCGGCGCTGGGCCTTGGTCTTTGGCTGCTCTGCCGCCTGGGCCGCGCGGCCCTGGCCGCTCCATTGGCCGTCCTGCTGGGGGTCGTCTTTTGGAATTTTGCCCTCGCCGCCGGCGTGGCCGCCATCCTCTGCGGGGGCGGCGCCGGATATGAGGGCTTCGAGTTGCCGGCCTGGTGCGCGCCCGTTCTCTTGGCCGCTTATATTTTGCTCGGCCTCTGCGCATTTGTCACCTTCGACCGCCGCCAGGAGGATAAGCTCTATCCATCGCAATGGTTTGTCATCGGCTCCCTTTTCTGGTTTCCCTGGATTTTTTCCACCGCCGATCTTTTGCTCCTGGTGGCGCCGGCGCGCGGCGTGCTCCAGGCCCTCATCGCCTGGTGGTACGCGCATAATCTGAGCCAGGTCTTTCTCGGCTTGGCCGGGCTGGCTTCGTCCTTTTACTTCATCCCGAAACTTCTGGGCCGGCCGCTGCACAGCCGTTACCTGGCCGCCTTGGCTTTTTGGACCCTCGCTCTTTTCGGCAGTTGCGGCGGTGTCCCCAACGGCGCTCCTCTGCCCGCCTGGATCGTCAGTCTCTCGGTGGTCGGAACGGTCCTGACGGTCGTGCCGCTGTTGGCTGTCGCCACTAATTTCTATTTCACCGTGCGCCGCGACCTGGAGGCTCTGGACGCCGACCCCGTCTTGCGCTTCACCTACGTCGGGCTGGTTTTCTGGCTCATCGCGGGCGCGCAGCAAATTGTCGGGACGCTGCCCAACGTCAGCGCGATCACCGATTTCACCTGGTTCGGCGCCGCGCACGGCGAGTTGTTTCACAACGGATTTTTCGCCCTGACGGTCTTTGGCGCGCTCTATTACATCCTGCCGCGCCTGCTGGGCCTGGACCAGGCCGCCTGGTGCCCGAAACTGCTCACGGCGCACTTCTTGCTGGCGTTTGTGGGCGTGCTCATCGCCTACATTTCCCTCCTGGCGGCCGGGGTCGGGCAGGGGATTCTGTTGGCCGACGCCCGCAATTCCTTCCCCGATGTCATGCGGCGCACGATGATGCCTTTGCGTGTCAGCACGCTGGGAGAATCGTTCGTGCTCCTGGGCACGATCCTGTTCCTGCTCAACTTCGCCCGGATTCTGCTGGCGGCCGGCCGCCGGTGCCGCGCGGAACGAAAGGAGCGCGCATGAACAGCGGACCGCTCCTTTTTCTGGGTTTGTTCGTCACCATGGCCTGCTCGTGGCTCGGTTTCGTCCTCGGCCCCCAATTGCAGTTGGGCGGCCTGACGCAGACCAACACTGTCGTCATGGGCGACGCCCTTTCCCAAACCTACCCCGTGCCCGAACCGGGCGACGCCCATCAAGGGGCCGAAGTCTATCGCGCCAACGGTTGCGCTTGCTGCCACACCGAGATGGTTCGCCCGCGCTCCCTTGGGTCGGACATCGCCCACAGTTGGGGCGCGCGCCGCAGCCTGGCCGAAGACTACCTCTTCGATCAACCGGTCATGCTGGGGTCGCAGCGCGTCGGCCCCGATTTGGCCAACGTCGGCCTGAGATCGGACACCAACGGCATTCTGGTGCGTCTCTACAATCCGCGCCGCATCATCCGCCGCTCCCTCATGCCCCCCTATCGCTTCCTCTTTGAAACCCGCAAGATCGGATTCTTCCCCTCGCCCGACGCGCTGGTCCTGCCGGCGCCCGACGCCCCGCCGCTGGGCTATGAAGTCATTCCGCGCCCGCAGGCCCGCGCGCTGGCCGCCTACTTGATGAGCCTGCGGCAGACCGGCTACCTCTTCGAGGCCCCGCCGCCGCCGGCGCGGCCGCTGAAGACCAACGCCGTGCCGACCAACGCCGTTCCGGCCGTGAAAGCCCCCGCCGCGAAATGAATCCCGAATCGCCAGACAAGCCTGTCAATCAAAACGGCGCCGAGCCGGCGGCCGGTTTTTCGACCGTGCCGATATGGCTGGTGGTGCTTTTCGGCGGCGCCCTTTATTGGGGCGGGCTTTTCCTCTCCGACCACGCCGGCGGTTTTAACAAGGACGTTTACGACCCCTACCAATCCTACGAGGAGTTGTTTGCCGCCAATCCGCAGGACCCCGCCGCCAAACTTCAGGCCGAAGGCCGGAGAGTGTTTGAGACGACCTGCGCCGCCTGCCACCAACTCAGCGGCTTGGGACAGGAAGGCAAAGCCCCGCCGCTCTCCGGCTCCGAATGGGTGCTGGCGCCGGGCGGCGATCGCATTGTCCGCGTCGTTTTGAACGGCTTGACCGGCCCCATCACCGTCAAAGGCCAGGAGTGGAATCTGACCATGCTGGCGTGGCGCGACACCTATAACGACGAGCAGATTGCCGCCGTCCTGACCTACGTCCGCTCGCATTTTGACAACAAGGCCGGCCCCATCACGCCCGACCTGGTCAAGGCCGCCCGCGCCGACAAGCATCCCGGTTATGAAACCTCCCCGGAGTTGCTGCGCATTCCCGTTCAGTAATAACCTATCCGGTGAAATAGAGGTACGCGCCCAGGATGCAGGCGAGGATGAAAACCGAGGCCAGGACCTCCCTGCCGCTCCAACTGGCGCGCGTCCGGGCGCGGTCCTCCCCGGTGGCGGTGGCGAAAGTCAGGCTCTCGATTCTTCCGTAGTCGGGCGGCGCGGTGGCGTAGCTGACGGCGACCATGACCAGGGCGGAAATCAGGGTGATGAGGATGCTGAAGTACTGGAAATTGATATTGTTGACGATCCAGAAAAACGACCCCCCGGCATAGCCTTTGGCCAGGCCCATCGTCACCCGCGTGTCCACCAACAAGCGGAAAAGGCCCAGGGCAAAGCCGGCGATCATGGCCCAAAGGCAGCCCTGGGCGTTGAGCCGCTTCCAAAAAACGCCGAAGAAAAAGACCACGAAAATGGGCGGCGCCAAATATCCCTGCACCGATTGCAGATATTCATAGAGGCCGGCCGCCCCTTTGACCACCGGGATCCACATCATGGCGATCAACACCATCACGGCCGTGGCCATCCGGCCCATGCGCACGATCTCATGCTGCGACGCCTTGGGCCGGAGCTTCTCGTAGATGTCCACCGTGAACAGCGTCGAGCAGGCGTTGAACACCCCCGCCAGCGAACCCATCAGCGCCGAAAGCAATCCCGCCACCACTATCCCCCGTAGCCCCGCCGGCAGGAGGTAAGCGATCATCAAAGGAAAGGCCCCTTGCGCGGCGGCGGCGGTGGCATGGCCCGTTTGCGGGTCATAGACCTGGGCCAGTCCGGGCACCTTCCCGCTCTTGGCCAGGGCGAAACAGATCAGCCCCGGAATGATAAAAAGATAGACGGGAAAGAGTTTCAGGAAGGCGGCGAAAATACTGCCGCGCCGGGCCGTTTGCTCGTTGGGCGCGCCCAACGCCCGTTGCACAATGTACTGGTCGGTACACCAATACCACAATCCGATCACCGGCGCGCAGATGGCCATGCCCAGCCAGGGAAACCGGCCGTTGAAATACCACGCCTCCTTGACGATGTCGCCGCCGGCATTTTTGACCAGCACGGGCGCCCAGGAGGGTTCGACGCCCTTGGGAATGAGCGGCTTCCATAAATTGAACATGTCCGATCCGCACAGACGCCTCAACTCGCTCCAGCCGCCCAGGTGGACCAGGCCATAAACGGTCAGCAGCGCCGAGCCGGTGATCAGGACCATCACCTGCACGGCATCGTTATAGGCCACAGCGCGCATCCCGCCGAGCATCGTGTAAAGCCCGGTCAAAACAACCACCAAAACCGAGCCGACCCAGAAGCTGTCAAAATCATGGCCCAGCAGCGGGACGTGCATTTCCGGCAGCAGCGTGCGGAAGACCACCCCGCCGGCGAAAATGCCCACGGCGATCTTGGAAACAATGAAGGTGACGAGCGAAACGATCGAAAGCACGTAGCGCGAGGGCGTGGAAAAGCGCCGCTCCAAAAATTCCGGCATGGTGAAAACCAGCGACCGGGCGTAGAAGGGCACGAAAACCCAGGCCAGCACCAGCAGGCACCAGGCGTGCAGTTCGTAATGTGCCAGCGCCACCCCGTCCTTGGCCCCCGATCCGGCCAGCCCGACAATATGTTCGCTGCCGATGTTGGAGGCGAAGATGGACGCCCCAATGACCCACCAGCCCAGGTTGCGCCCGGCCAGGAAATAATCGGCCGCCTCGTCCTTGCCCTTCCGCACCACCCACCAGGCCACGCACAGAAGGATTCCGAAGTAGAGCGCAATGGCCGCCCAATCCAGGCCCGTCAGCGTCGAACCGCTGGCGGCCGCCGGCAAGGAGGTGTTCATGCGGGCCTGCTATTGCGCCGAGAAGCGGTAAATAATGGTGTTCCGATAAACCTGCCCCGGCTGGAGTTCGACGCTCGGGAACTGCGGCTTGTTGGGCGAATCGGGATAGTGCTGCGGCTCCATGACGAACGCGGCGCGATGCTGGTAAACCCACCCGCCCTTGCCCGTGATCGTGCCGTCCAGAAAATTGCCGGAGTAGAATTGCAAGCCCGGCTCGGTGGACCAGACCTCCATCACGCGGCCGCTCTCCGGCTCGGTCACCCGCGCCATCAGCCCCAGCTTTCCGAGTTTCTTGTTGACGATCCAATTGTGATCGTAGCCGCGCCCGAATTTGAGCTGCTCGTTGTCCTCGTTGATGCGCGCCCCGATGGCGGTCGGCGCGCGAAAGTCGAACGGCGTGTTCTCCACCGGCGTCAATTCCCCCGTTGGAATCAGCGTGGCGTCCACCGCATTGAAATGATCGGCGGGGATCATGACCCCGTGGCCCAGAATGTCGCCCTTGCCGGCCAGGTTGAAGTAGGAATGCTGCGTGAGGTTGACGATCGTGTCCTTGTCGGTCGTGGCCGTGTAATCCAGGCGCAAAGCGTTGTCCCGCGTCAGCGTGTAAGTGGCGGCGACATGCAAGGTTCCCGGAAACCCCTCTTCGCCGTCCGGGCTGAGGTAGCTCAGGACCAATTGCGGGCCGTCGGGGCTGTCGTGCGCGACAGCCTGCCAGACGCGCTTGTCAAACCCCTTGAGGCCGCCGTGCAGGGCATTGGGACCGTTGTTGGTCGCCAGCGTGTAGGTGGTTCCGTCGAGCGTGAATTTTCCGCCCGCGATGCGGTTGCCGAAACGCCCGATCATCGCGCCGAAATACGGGTTATTCTTGACATAATCATCCAGTTTGTCGTAACCCAGCACCACGTCGCCGAATTGCCCGTTCCTGTCCGGCATCTTGAGGGAGACGACAATGCCGCCATAAGTCATGATGCGGGCCTCGGCGCCTTTGTTGTTGCGCAACGTATAGAGGTCCACCGCCTGGCCGTCGGGCGTCGCGCCAAAAGGCTCCTTGTCAATGTGAGTTTTCGACGGGCCGGGGCCGGCGCAACCAACCAGGAGAGCCGCGCCAGCGGCCAAGGCCATCAGGCCGCGGGGCATTGTTCTATTTGTGTTCATACGCATGGGGTGTGCTTATTTCGTTTTTCTCGTTTGTCCGTAGTAGGCCGCGGGGCCGTGCTTGCGGAAAAAATGTTTGTCGCGCAACTCTCCCGGCATCGGTTTTGCGCCTGGATTGAGGGCCAGCGTCTCGGCGGCCAGCCGCGCGGTGAATTCCAGCGCCGCCGCGTTGTGCGCCGCCTCCGCCACGTCCGCGCCCCAGGTGAACGGCCCGTGGTGCGCCACCAAAACGGCCGGGTGATGGAGCGGGTCCAGGCCCCGGCATCGTTCCACGATGACGCGCCCGGTGTTCAGCTCGTAGTCCGTTTTGATTTCCTCCGCCGTCATGGCCCGCGTGCAGGGGACCTCCCCGTGAAAGTAATCCGCGTGCGTGGTGCCCAGGGCCGGGATGGGCCGGCAGGCCTGCGCCCAGGCGGTGGCGTAAAGGCTGTGCGTGTGGACCACCCCGCCAATGCCGGCCAGGCCGCGGTACAACTCCAGGTGCGTGGCGGTGTCCGAACTGGGTTTGAGTTTTCCCTCCACCACCTTCCCGTTGTCAAGACGAACAACGACCATCTGCGCCGGTCTCAGGGCGGAGTAGGGGACGCCCGAGGGCTTGATGACCGCCAGGCCGCGGCCGCGGTCCAGGCCGCTGGCGTTGCCAAAGGTCTGCACGACCAATCCCTCCCTGACCAGGTCCAGGTTGGCTTGGCAGACGGCCCTCTTGAGCGATTCCAACATGGGGCCGGTCTCAGGCGCGCACCCGGTTGCGCAGGTCAATAAGCTGTTTCATCACCGGGTAGAGGTTGCCTTGCCATTGCGCCTGGCCGAAGGCGTCGTGCAGCAGCGCGTAGAGCGAATACAACTCCCGGTAAACGGCGTGCGCCGCGGCGTCCGGCTCAAAGACGCGCGATTTCAATCCGGTCATCGCCCCGATGGCTGAGGCAAAATCCCGGTGCGCCCCCGACACCACCGCCGCCGCCACCGCCGCGCCCAGGGCGCAGGTCTGGGCCGAGCGCGACACCTTCATGGGCCGGCCGGTGACATCGGCGTAGATTTGCATGACCAGCGGATTCTTTTCCGCGATGCCGCCGCAATTGACGACTTGCGAAACACGGACGCCAAAATCCTCAAAGCGATTGATGATGGTCAAGGCGCCGAAGGCGGTGGCTTCGATCAGCGCCCGGTAAATTTCCGCCGGCGTCGTGTAAAGGGTCTGTCCCAGCAGCAATCCGGTCAGCCGCTGGTCCACCAGCACGGTGCGGTTGCCGTTGTTCCAATCCAGCGCCAGCAGGCCCGATTCCCCGGCCCGCAGCCGCGCCGCGCCCCGGGTCAGCGCCTCATGCGAGCCGGCCTTGGGGCCGCCGGGTTGAATATAATTGACAAACCAGTTGAAAATATCGCCCACCGCCGATTGCCCCGCCTCCAGCCCGTAGCAATCCGGCAGCACGCTGCCCTTGACAATGCCGCACAGGCCGGGAATGTCGGCCAGCTTTTCCTGCAACGGCCAGACGGCCATGTCGCACGTGCTGGTGCCGATGATCTTGACCAGCGTGCCGGGGGCGATGCCCGCGCCGACGGCGCCCAGGTGCGCGTCAAACGCCCCCACCGCCACCGGCAGGCCCTCGCGCAAGCCCGTGCGTTGGGACCAGGCGTTGGTCAACTCGCCGGCGATGGTGCTGATGTCGCGCGCTTGGGCGCACAGCCGCCCGCGCAAGGCCCCCAGCTTGGGCGAAAGTTGCGAAAGGAATTCGGCGTCGGGGTAGCCGCCCCAGCTTTCGTTGTACATCGCCTTGTGCCCCGCCGCGCAGACGCTCGCGGTCAACTTGTCGCGCGTCTGCGTGCCCGTCAGCGCCGCCGGAATGTAATCGGCCAACTCGACCCACGAAGCGGCGGCGTCGAAGACTTCGGGGCTGGTGCGGAGGCAGTGGAGGATTTTGCTGAAAAACCATTCGCTCGAATACGTGCCGCCGCACTTGGCGAGGTATTGCGGCCGGATTTTTTTGGCCAGTTCGGTGATCTCCGCCGCCTCGGCCACGCCGGTGTGGTCTTTCCACAGCCAGGCCATGGCCGCCGGGTTCTTGGCGAAACGCCGCGCAAAGGCCAGCGGCTCGCCCTGCTCGTCCACCGGCATGGGCGTGCTGCCGGTGGTGTCCACTCCGATCCCCACCACCTGTTCGGGCTTGAAGCCGCGCGTCTTCTTCTTCGCCTCCGCCAGCGCGCGCCGGACGCTGGCCTCGGTCCCCTTGATGTAATCGGCCGGATGCTGCCGGGCCAGGTTGGGGTCGCGCGAGAGGATCACTCCCGCCTGGCCGTGTTCGTAGTTCCAGACGGCGGTGGCGATTTCCCGTCCGTCCGTTGTGTCAACAATCAGGGCGCGGACGGAGTTGGTGCCGTAGTCCAGGCCGATGGTATATTTTGCAGTCATGGTTCAAGAGATAAAGCCGCGGGTCAGGGCGTAACAGGCCTCGTTGGCCCGCAATTCCTGCCACAACCCGCGCACGGTGGTCTTGTCATCAATAATAACGGTTTCCATTCCGGCCATGTTGCCGAAATCCTCGATCATCTCGCTGGTCACCCCCGGGCTGAAGCCGGTGTGGTGCGCCCCCCCGGCGTAAATCCACGCCGCCGCCGCCGTCGGCAAATCGGGCCGGCAACGCCAGACCGCGCGCGCCACCGGCAGCCTGGGCAGCGGCTTGTCCGGCCGCACCACCTCCACTTCGGCCGCCAGCAGGCGGAAGCGATTGCCCAGATCAATGATGGAGGCGTTGACAGCCGGGCCGGGCGGCGTGTCAAAAACCAGCCGCACCGGGTCCGCCTTGCCGCCAATGCCCAGGGGATGGACTTCCAGCGAAGGCCGGCCGGCGGCGAGGGACGGGCAAATCTCCAGCATGTGGGCGCCCAGCACCTTCATGTTCCCCGGCTCCAGGTGATACGTGTAATCCTCCATGAACGACGCGCCCCCCGGCAGCCCGGCCGACATGACTTTCATCGCCCGCACCAGCGCGGCGGTCTTCCAATCGCCCTCCGCGCCGAAGCCGTAGCCCTCGGCCATGAGCCGCTGCACGGCCAGGCCGGGCAATTGCGCCAGCCCGTGCAAATCCTCGAACGTGTCGGTGAATCCCTTGAAACCGCCGGCGGTCAGGAAGGCGCGCAGCCCCGCCTCGATCCGCGCCGCTTCCCGCAACGAAGCGCGCATCGGCCCGTCGGCCCGCAAATCGGGGGCGACCTTGTAGGCGGCTTCGTATGCCCGGACCAGCCGGGTGATTTCGTCCTCCGGGACTTGGGCGATTTTGTGGACCAGGTCGCCCACGCCGTAGCCGTTGACCGAATAGCCGAATTGAATCTGGGCTGCCACTTTGTCCCCCTCGGTCACGGCGACCTCCCGCATGTTATCGCCGAAGCGGCAGAACCTGGCCCCCTGCCAATCGTGCCAGGCGGCGGCCGCGCGGGTCCAGGCGCCGATGCGCCCCTGCGCCGCCGGGTCGCGCCAGAAACCGACGACGACTTTGCGATTGAGCCGCAGGCGGCTCATGATGAACCCATGTTCGCGGTCGCCGTGGGCCGCCTGGTTGAGGTTCATGAAATCCATGTCAATGGTGGACCAGGGGATGTCGCGATTATGCTGGGTGTGGAAGTGGAGCAGCGGCTTGCGCAACAGGCGCAGGCCGTTGATCCACATTTTTGAGGGCGAGAACGTGTGGCACCAGGTGATCAGTCCGGCGCATCTGGGATCGTCATTGGCCCGCTGGCAGAGCGCGGTCGCCTCCGCCGCCGTTTTGATCACCGGTTGGAACAGGACCGCGGCCGGGATGGCTGGAGCGGCGTCCAGCGCGTTGGCCACCTGGCGGGCGTTGAGCGCCACCTTCTCCAGGGCCTTGGGGCCGTACAGGTGCTGGCTGCCGGTGACCAACCAGAACTCGAATTGTTTGAATTCAATCATTCACGCCAATGGAAATGGTCATATTAGAGAAAGCCAATCAAGTAAAGCGCAATTTCGTTCCCAGCCCCCGCCGACCCTTTGCCCGCGCGGCCTGCAAGCCATGAGGACGGTTTCCTTCCAGTCCGGCCTGGCAAGGAGGCGCTTCGGGGCTGCGTCGCCCAAAATCGTGGCCGGAAGGAGCACAGGGAAACCCGCTTTTCCGCGCCGCAGAATCCGTGTCCATCACTGTTCATCAGCGGTTCTCTTCCGCATGGATACGGCTTGGGCGAGAGTTCCGGGGGCGCCAAAATTTCTTGCCCCGCTTGAAAACACCCGTTAACCTGCCTTTGGATGTTGACCGGTTGGCGCCGAAGGATCCACCTTGAGGCATGGAACCCGGCTGCTCCGCTTGAGCGACAGCGGCATCCAATTGGAAAAGACGAAGCTGGCCTTGGCCGTGCAGGAGTTCGTGGATGCCAGCGTCCTGGCCGAATCCACCCGGCAACCGCTGTGGAGAAACACCCTCATGGCCGGCCGGAAAAGGCAGGCTTGTCGCGCCGCCCGGCTGTAACCGTGCGGGAATGGAATCCGCATGGGCGGATTCTTTTTATGTATCTGGTGGCGGACGGAAAAGCTGCGGCACATGGTTTCAAAAACCAAAATAAGTCGCTTTGCGCAGATCTGAGACGCCGGGCGCGTGGTTGAAAAGCCGGGAAACTCCGCCGCCGTGGTTCACCGCCACTACCGAGAACTTGTCAAACAGAGTGACGCGGAAGCGTGGTTTGCCGTGAAGCCGTCCGCGCCGGCTAACGTCGTTGTAATACCGTCCGCAGCAATGGCAAAGTGAAAGAGAAAAACGGTTCTCAAGAATCACCACAGAATTCGCCGCGCACAGGTTTATGAATTTTGCCTCATCCAAGAGCCTCATAATGGACATTACCACGCGCCGCGATGCCCGTCGTCCTCGGAATAGATCCAGTAAATGGGCAACATTTGCGCAATGGGTTTCCAGGTCACCGACCCATCCAGCAAGCAGACATTACCGCCAACCGCCCCCATTTGCTGGGAAGTCTGCCCTTCGGAAGGATAAATAAATGCGCTCAAGACCCCGTCCTCGACGTGCTCGATGCTGCCGGTGCTGGCATGAGGCACCATGACCCACCGATAACTGCCATCAATCGCCCAGTCAACGGGATCTGAGAAGAGAACGAGCGGATGACTGTCTGTGGGCAGTTTCGGCAGATCGGTCATTTTGAGCGGCGAAGTCCAATTCGCATTGGTGGGGAACACTTTTCCACCGTGATAATTGTATCCGATGTAATAGCCAATCCCGGTCTGATACCGTCCGCTGGGACTGTCCGTAATACCCGGCAGGGAGAATGGGGCCACATCCGGACAGTCAATTACTTTATTCCCGAACTGTTGGGTAATATTGGTGTACATCATCGAGGAAATGCTCAGTAAAAACGAATCGCCACTGTTGCGGATGCCATCGAAGAACAGACTGCGATTGTCCAAGGCATAAATATGACAGGCCACCGCCATCTGGCGCAGGTTGCTCTTGCAATTGGCCCGCCGGCCTGATTCTTTGGCCCTGGCCAGGGCTGGCAGCAGCAGAGCGGCCAGAATGGCGATGATGGCAATCACGACCAATAGTTCGATCAGGGTAAAGGCGCCTTTGTGATGATGCCGGATTGGCCGATGGCGAAGATGCCGGGCAGTTTTCATAAAATCCATGCCGGCGGGCGCTAAATTGGCGGCGCTAATGTCCCGGTTCCAATTGATTCAACGCATTTCATAAGTATCTATGTAATCATCGGTCATAAATGTGTTAATCGCCACATTTTTTCGGCAGGAGTTTTGCTTTTTTCCGCCCTGGCCGCACGGCAGCGCCGCACGATTCACGCGCCGGACAAGCGGCGGATGGTCCGGCTTGCGCGCCCTGGAGGCACCGGTCAAAAAACATCACAAATTGACCGAAAAGCGGATGCTGCGTATGGTGTCTTTTTGGAAAATGCATCCAATGAATTCTTTTTGCCGCGCAAAGACCTGGACCGTGGCGGCCTTGTTGTTCCTGGCCGCCGATTTTGCATCAGGAGCTGACGACGCCTACGTGAGGCAGGAGGGCCAGCGCTGGATCATTGGATCGGCCAAAGTGGAGCGCGTGGTCGCGCTGGAGGATGG